>Ga0065711_1004544_pt1 | contig 26559 bp, 11 predicted proteins | sample Hoacrofraction12_FD_59098 | JGI IMG/M metagenome (GOLD analysis project Ga0065711, IMG submission 59098) | Hoatzin crop microbial communities from Cojedes, Venezuela - Epithelial fraction 12 v2 (version 2) | ecosystem: Host-associated > Birds > Digestive system > Esophagus > Crop | place... | reverse complement strand
CGTCGCTTCCTCCTTGTGGAGCTGGTAGTAATACGAGAGGGAGGTCCTTCTGATCTTTGTGCCTCCTCCGATGTGGATGGGTCAACCCCTGCACCATCCACCGTCTTGTCCTCCACATCTAGAGCCTCCTACCTGTTATGCAGAGGCACCTGTGGAGATGTGGTGGGCAAGGGAAGGGTTCGCCTCGTGCCCCGATTGCAGACCCGCTTCCACTCGCTGTTTTCCTTTGCGTTAGAATTATTAGCTATTCCACATCACAACAGTTTAAACCTAAGTAGCTGACATCCTAGTGAAGGCCAGTCCCCCGGAGCTGGCTTAAAATGGGCAGGTAACGGTCTCTTCCTGGGCATTTCTACTCCCTTGCTCTGTTTTCAGCTAGCTCTACTCAGTGTGTTATTTCTTGAGATTCAAAACTTCCCCCTTGTTTTTGGAATTGAGAAGCAATGTGAAAATAACAGATCTTCAGACAACCAAATAATGTGCTTCAATCATTAGTTGTGATTAATCTTCCTAATATTTTGAAGATTTAAATGTTTAATTTAAAATGTACTGATATCCACTGTCTGTGACTTTTTTGACATACATTGGTACTGCTGGCTCTGACTCATGGTAAACATAGTGTACATAAAGCATAGAAATAGGAAAGTATGCTTGTTTTAAAAGGTGATGTTGAAGCTTTTTTTACTGAAAGATGTCTCTGCTCTTTTTTGTAGGACAAGAACTTAAAGGACTGGGCATGCTCAAACGTTGCTGTTCCTCTTCCCAGTTCTTTATTGTTGGTCATGTCTTGTGGCCTCTCTCAGCTTATCCACTAACTCCTTTGAGCCATTCAGGAGGGCAGTTCCTGGTAGTTTTGGCTTTTCATGCTTTCAATGAATCTTTTAAGGCTGAAGAATTGTAATTGACACTCCTATGCGTAATGCCCATTGTTGACCTGTTGCAGTACTGTACTGTAAGTGCACCTACTGCTGGCCGTATTTTAACTGCTTGCTTTCTGGTTTGAAAGATGCAGTGGTTCCTTTCACTCCTGGATCAATATCCAAGAAGATAATTCATTAACCTGTAAGAAGTTTACACCATGAACTATGTTTTTCTGTCTTTACTGAAGTCGCTGGCATTTTTTTTTATAAAAGCTACTATTCAGGGCACTTTAAGTCAGCGACATCCCAGATTTTTTTTGCACTTCCTTTTTAAATAGAAATGGTTAGCATCCAGTGGAATTTATACCATTATGCTATGGATTACAGCAGAAGTTGTGTTCATGTTAATCTTGCTTATGCACTTGTTTGGGTGTCCTGTGCTGTACATACAGGTATTCTATACAGCGTAAGAGCCACATAGGAACCCAGCTTAATTGAATTCATCTAAGAAACATTTTTTCCACGTATTGACAAAATTTGTGCATTTTTCTCCCTGCCTTTTCTAAAAGGGATCATTTAAAGTTTAACCATGTTGGAGGCATAGTACTTCCAGTACTTCCAAAGTTCATACCGTGTAGTAGTGTTTATAAGACTTGTGCAAAGAGAATGAGTGGCAGCTCGCCCACTTATATTTACTCACCGTGTGGTGGAAGATTAACAAAGAACATAATGGCATGATGACCTCTAATGGTGAATGCTTTTCTCTGTGGAAGGCATCCATATGTGGTGGCAAGCGAGAAACCAAAATACGACGTTAATAATCTCAGTCTACATACTGCATACCAATGAAATGCTTCAAATGAGGACTGGTAGTTTTTACATTTGAGTCTAATCACTGATGTTCAGAATTCTTGCAGAGAGGAACACTGCATCTTTAAATGAGAAAGTTTGATTTTACTTTTGCTCCTACAGCATGTCAGCATCTCAAGTTCATTTCTTGCAACCTACACTATGGTGATTTGTAATCAAGCCTCCATGAGCTCGTGACATGAAGTACTGTTCTGTTGTCAAGTACTATCAAACTTTTCTGATAATGCTGAGTTAGGACAACCAAACAAAGCTAGCACTAAATAATGTTTAAAATTGTATACCTTTTAATGATCTTTTCAAGTATTTGTTACTGAAATTGTATAATGTGGAGTTTACTAGGTGTTATGTTCCAGTGCAGTGCCTCCTTTTCTTTCCCCACTGCTCTCTGTGGTGAGAAATTTGCCTTGTTTAAAATAATTACTGTGCCCTCGCATGACTGTTAAAGCTTTCTGTGCAAAGATGATTGTCTAAGTGCCACATGCCTATGATTGAGAAAAAAAATAATCTATTGTTACCTCTGAGTTGTGTTCAACTGAAATGCTATTCAACAAATAACTTACGAAAAATAGTTCTATTTTTAGCTTTTCATATCTCTGCTGTCTTTTTCTCATTTTATTTTGGCAGCAGTGAAGAATGGATTGTATAAAGACTGCTTGCTAATATGAACAAAATGCACTTGTAATTCCTGGAAATAAATTTAAATCTTATATCTTCACATTAACATTAAGAATTAGTTTTTGGTTTCCTCTTGGGTAATGTGTTTGAATGGAAATCAGGTTCAATTGCTGCCGTAGTATATAAGGATGCTTGCTGGTTAATAACTCCAGGCTTCCTCATACCATTTAGTCTGCTCTTCAAAGAAATCTAGAAAGCCATTAACTTAGACTTCAATAGATAAGGGTGCTTACAAGATTCCATTTCAAAATTTTTCTGTTTCCTATAGTTTTAAGTGTTTGCCAAAACTAATTTTTGATAAGCAAGGGTTCATCATTAAAGGGCATTTTCTACTAGGAAGTTCCTGTGGTACATAAATCTCTGTTGCGGGGAACATATTAGGACACTGCACAAGTGATCATTGAATTGTGGTATGGAACCTATGCTAAAAACATTTCTATAGAAATATGCACTTGACTGTTGATACTAGTGTAGAAATTTCTCTTGACATTTCTACACATCTCTACCAAAATGCTTTTCTCACTCAGTTATGAAAAGTTGAAATATTTCTAGAATCTCTGCTACTTGTGCGATCATCATTTACTACAGGAATCATTTTTTGCATGGTTGGAAAGATGACTGTTATTGAAATTAGTTCGTAACACCTCTGTTTTAATTTATTAAGGAAGAACTTTGGTAGCTTACTTCATCCTTCTCATTCCCAATTCTTTTTTCAATACTTTCTTTAATTTTGGATTTTTGGGGAGGTGTGACTTACCCTTGCATTCTGTCTCTCCGAGTGAGAAGCCGAGGGTTTGCTTTACCTAACAGCTGGTGCTTTCGGGCTTTCTTCCTTAGCTATTCTTGCTGAATCCAATTGGCAGCCGTCAGTATCAGTAACCATGTTCATGAGTCTTTTACTGAATTCAGTAAACATCGTTGGGTTGAATTTGTTGGTGCGTCAAATGCAGAAGCATGATTTTTTTTTGCCAGATTTTGAAAATAGTTTAAAAGAAGGTGCCTATAACAACACTGTGTTAGGTCAGTTATTTCATCATTTTACATTGGGGGTTTTTTTTCTTCATGTAGTTTTTATATTTTAGAGCGGAGAACAGCAACTCTTAATCAAAGTAACATGCATATTTCGTGGTAAAGATGTTTTGAGAATAAGGAATGTAAACAGTTCACTGTCAAAAACATTCCAACCTTACAGCTGAAGAAAAATATGCAAACATAAAATTCTCATGGATGCTTTGGCAAATGAGCATCTTGCTGCTGTCCGGACTGTCGCCAGACTCTTCCTCATCAATACCACACACTGTATCGAATCAGAAGTGTACGACACACTACATGGGCTGAGCGGTGTGGTGCACTGGGAGCTTGCGGGAGTGGCAGTGGTGACAGAACTCAGCAGTGGCCAAACAAAACCCGAGGAGCTGAGCATGATTTTCCTTACAGAATGAGAAAAAGAAAAACCTGTTGTTGCTGCCCACTGTAATATGCTATGATATATTTATACCATGTCGAAGTTGTTTGCTGAGCAACTGTACTATAGATTTAAACTTTATTAATATATATTTGCTTATGTTAGTGTAGTTTATATAGTCCTTGGTTATTGATAAATTTATTGTGTTGTTACAGCACAGTGATATGGTATAAATATAGGTCTATACATACACACCATATACTCATGAATTTGGTCCCTTGCATAGTACTTTTATATTTGTACAGCGATGTCTTCAAGCAATCCCAGATTTTAGGGGAAATATTTTTGTAAATGCAGTGGTTTAAACAAAGTCCAAACAATCCTTTTACTAAGTTTTAAATACATTTGTGGTTCAAAACGGTTTAGTTAACAATTGAAATCAAGACACTAAATTAGTGAAAAGTGCACATTAGTAAAGTGAAGCTTACAATGGTTTTTGTAGCATGTGCTGTGATCAAACTAAGTGAAACATTGGAGGAAATGTAAAAGTTGGACTACCTTTGTAAATCTAGAACAAATTTCTAAAGGTTGCAGCTGGTTTACTTACTATTGTTGCCTTTTCTTGTGTTGTATCGGTGTAGAGCACTCTTAAACTACTCAAACTGCTTTGTCTTTGCTTTGTACTGTTGGTGCCTTCTTAGTCATGTACCCCACAAGTCCTGCATAGCTAATTTAGTTAATGGTAAGTTGAAAATAAAAAAAGCAAAGGAAGATTTTATAAAAAAAAAAAAAAAATCATTTTCTGTATGTTCTTATTCACTGTAACAATTAAACGTTTATATTGTGACAGATTTGTGATTTGGTTAATCTGTATAGATCAATTGTAAGTAGCAAAGGTTTATATTTCGTCTTATTCTTTTGATGTTGTAAACGTATGTGATTTTCTTTTTTAAATCAGGTAACTTAATGTTCTGTTTTGTTTTTGGCATCTGAATCTTGTAAAAACAAATGCAAAGAAAAATCATTAAATTGTGTCCCTGTATTACCAAATCAGCATAGTACTGTGCATATGTAGAATGACTGGCACGTTGCTTTAATATGAACTGCTGTTCTATAAACCATCAGTACGCAGATGTGTATTACATTAGCTTATCGCAAAAATGACTGTCACTTGAACGCTGCAGGAGTGAGTAACCTATGCTTAATATTTGTAAATACTCAAGTGTGCTTGTTCCACTGTATGACTATACCAGCTTGAAATTAAATGAGCGAAGCCGTCCAAAAAAACACAGGTGAAGTTTCTTTATAGACAGGCAGAAATGTTTTATCTTTGGTGCAAGAAAGTTATGAAATCGTCAGTGTTCTGAACTATTGAGTATGGAATAATGCAAATAGATCCCAACGTATCTGATGATTCATCACAGGCTTTTTTGACACTCTCTCTATTGATATTCATATAGCAATCGCCCTGTTCCTGTGAAATCTTGAAAACAATTACTTGAGCGCACCTTAGAGACCAAATGTTTTCATTTTACTACAGAGAGGTTTTTCTCAGGCCGAGAGTTTGAAAGGTGTGATTTCTGGGAGCAATGCAAATAAGCTTGCATCACTGTAATAGGCTTGTAATGAATTTTTTTTATTTTTTTTTTAGCCTAAAATCAGACTGTGCCAAAGAACTGAGCTCTTACAAGCTGTAGTTGGATAATGGCAACTAGAAACTTCTCTAATTAATATGAAAACAGAGAAAATGTGTCCTGAAAGTAAGGAGAGCTTAGCCATAACTGACAGGTCTGTAACAACTCCGAGAACTGGCTTGTCAGAAGTCATCTCTCTATCCCCTCTTTGGCTTTCATAGCAGAGTACGTAATTTTTTTCCAGAATATTACAGAGCTACATTTTTGCTGGATAGGTTTGTGTATGTTCTTACTGCTTCGTTGACTGTAGCTGCCTCGTGCTTCCTTTCTTCCCTCTAGCAGAGTGCTGTATTCACAATAGCATGTACTAGGAGTACTAGATGAGGTACTTCAAGGTATAACTACGCTGCAGCTTGTCTCAGTGGAGGTTTTGAGAAACTACTGATTGACTTAACACTATTGTAATCCTTGAGTAAGGTTAGTTTGAAATATCATGTGTATGTCCTGTATTTCACCAGCATTGGGCACTGATCCTCTCTGTCAGTAAGTGTCAAGTACAATGGGCACTCTTGAATGGCTGGAGTCAGGCTGCAGAGATGCGCACGCAGGTCTGGGTGTGGGCTTGTGGTTTGCGTGGGCTGGCCTGTTAGAGGCAGAGGAGCTACTTCTGAGGGCATTTCATGTTTATGTGAAGAGATACTAGAGTAGGTTTGGTGGCATCAAGCTGTGTAGAGCTCTGACCCCAGGACTTTCTCTGCAGACCAAAGATGCCAGCTTCTGTGTTGTGTAGACTTCATTTTCAGTTATTCTACTAAATTGCATATATGTAACACTTGACAGGCTCAAAAACATCTGAGGCATGTAGAAGACTCAGAAACTTCATCACATCAATACATGCCATGTCTGTTGATGATTATCTTGCTCTGACATGTCTTTTCACCACACATTAAGCTCTTCAGCTAGCTTCAGAAGAGTTCTAGAGCTTGAGCTCCAGTTCCGAAGGTGTCTTTGGTGAGTCTGCAGAACAGCACCCTGGTGCTCTGCCAGGTGCTACAGGTCTCGCATCCCCCATCAGAAACGTGGCCCCACTTGTGCGGTGCTCATGTGAAGGCTAATCCTGAAAGTTGGATACGAGAATTGTGCTGTAACCTCTCTGTCTTTCCCCTTTATAAACTATTCACTGGTGACTTTCCCTCAGGTGTTTTCCAGAACTCTGCCTGGTGTTTCAGTATATCTTGCTATTGACAATTTATTTTTCTCTCTGTCTTCCTATTCAAAGTCAGCCTAAACAAGTCCTGGTTGTTGCAAAAATCTTTCTTCTGTAGGATTCGTGAGCTTTCTGATGATAAACAACAGGTTATTGATCCTGTTAGTTAAACTGGTGTAAGTCCAGTGAAGAGGTAAGCAAGAGAGCTGGAAGGTCTCCTGAGACTCTTCCTGTTGGAAGCACAGTGTGTCATCTGGTGACTGTTAGGAAGGCAATACGTGAACAGGCATAAGGGACAGAAAGGAGCAATGCATTTGGCTAACATGTGGCATGAAGCCCAGTTCCACTGAGCTTCTTTCTTGCTGTTGGGAACTTCTACCTGAAGTTCAACAGTCCCCAGCTCAAACGTTTCTCTTTTTGACTCTAAATACCGTGTGAATGCTGCTTCTGCTACTTCCCTAAGATTGCCTCTCATTCTCCTCTCAACATGCACCTACAGAGCCCATCTTCCTGAAGTTCCTTCCCTTTCCATCCAGTTAGTTAGCGTGGCAGAGGAAAGTGTGATCCTTCTGGCTTTTCATTTTACTTGGTACAGAGGTAGCTTATATTTGTACCTGGAGGCTGAAAAAAGGAGCCCTAAAGCATTCTAGTTCTGATTTGCCAGAAAAGAACAAGAAATACCTCAACAGCATGTTGGGTTGGCAGCGTTTTCTCATCTAAAAATAGTTACATACTTTTGTTTATCTTGTGAGTCTTTCTGTGAGTGTGTGACACTCAATTGTATGAACTTGCCTGCTGAAATGTCACTTCTCCGTGTCTCCTTCCATTGCTCCTTGGGCTGGGGCCGACCTTTGGTCTTGCCGAGTTCCTGTCTTCCAGCGACGGCTCTCTTCCTCAGGGTTTTATGCTTTCCATGTCAGTATTCTTCAAAGCCCTTTGGCTACTACGACTGACTCGATGACTTCACTTCTTTGTTCTTACTTTATCTTGCGTGGTGGTAGATTACCTACAGTCTCACAGCTAAACTTTTGTTTGCTTTTTAAATTTCTTCCTCCTGTAAAGCCGAGCCAAGGTCACAGCTGTGCTACGCAGAGCCGGGCCCCAGTTGCAGACAGCTGACTCCCGGGCTGCGAGTCGCAGCCGCTGGCTTTGGGGAGAGCACTCGCATGGCACAGAGCCGCTCCTCTGCTGCCGTCGGTCGCTGCCGCGCCCGCGATGGCACTGACAGAGGCGTTGCACAGGATGGGGATCTGCAAGTTCCACCTCGTGACTTCAGCNCTGGCCTTGAATACACAACCCAGAAAGAACAATGGAAGATTTTAGTCTAGCCATGGTGCACGCTGGCTGAAAACGATTTCAAAATTCAGGCTTTTCTAGCAAAAAAATAATTAAACCCAAAGCTGTAAGAGAATGCTGTAGATATTTTTAAAATTTGCTATTACTAAAAGACTTGAGGTGCACCTTTTAGGGTTGGGGGTTTTTTTGGTAGATCCAAGACTAAATGGTTTATTCTGGAGGTGTTTTTCTGCCTTAAAACTGCAAATGCAAAAATGCTGAATATTCAGAATTTTGGTTTGAGTCTCACTGAACTGATGATGTTACAAGTGAGCTGAACAATTCAGGGGAAGGGTTTTTAGTCAAGCCTTTCTCCTAGTTCACCTTTAATTTCAATAGCTAGTACTGAAAAGGAGATTTTGAGTAAAATACCTTTCTGTTCCTGGAAGTGTTAAAACTCGCACATATTCTAACTTACAGATGAGACGTCATAGACTCAAGAGTTCAAACTTTAGACTTTTGAATGCATTCTGTGTTTTTACAGAGCTTTTTGTTAGTTTTTGTACGTGTGTGTACTCACACAGGCTTTGTGACTGGGCATGCCACAGATGTGGAGGGAACACAAACTTTTGCAGGCCATTTCACACGCTCAAAAACACTTCAGTGAATGTTGTTGGTGTCCCTACAGCTGCATGTTCCAGTTCTGTGTTTGCTCTCGCATGCAGCCCAAGTGCAGCACTCCAGACAAAAGTGTGGGGATTAAGGGGGGTGAAAAAAAGTGGTTATTTCTTAAGCGTTCTTTTGTAGCTAAACTTAATTTATAAACTTGTTTTTGAGAGTGTCTTTGATATTTTGGGAGAACTGTATTAAGCTGTTTTTGCAGCTGACGTGTTGACATTTCTCTAAGTGTAATGTGCTGTTGTTCCAGCGTGGCAAAGGTCTGCATAATTCATGTGTGCTCAACTTAATCACTGGTTTTCTTCTTGTGACAATAAATGGCATTGTACCAAAAGCAATATATCCTGTGTGTAGTTAGGAGTGGAAATAATTATTACTGTGCAGCTTTTATTTTCCTTTTTCTTTGCAGCCACTAGTGTGGATTGTGTGCAGTGACAGTTGCTCCAGGCTATTAAAGCTGTCTTGGGGGAGGGGAAGGGCCTGAATAATATTTGTGTGCTTTCTGGAAGCTGCTGCCATGCTTGGAAGCAGAAAAGAGTTGCGTCTGATGCTGCACTAAGCTTGTTCTCTTCTGAGTCTTATCATCAGAATACATCTAGATCTAGAGTGTTTCTCCAGAATTGCTCCTCCACATTTTCCCTCTTGAGAAAGGCCCAGGCTCAACACCAGCATCGTTAGAGCCAAGGAGTGTAAGAGAGCAGAAGGGCTTTGTTTCTCTGCTTGATGCTGGGATTCTGTTAAGCTATGCTCAGCCTCATTAAATCACGGCACTGTAAAAAGACTTGTGGAACGCTGCAACTGGCTTTGTTCGCCAACTGCTTAACTCGAGACCAGATCAGACTGCGCAGGCAATATGCAATGCACAGGAACTCTCTAGTTGTAAGCTCTGTCCCTCCTGCCCCCCCCGCAGCATCTCCGCACCACTGGCTCTGCAAGCGAACAGCCCTGGATAACTTTCCCTGCAAAGAGGGAAGCTTTGTTTTTCCTTGCTGGGTGCTCAAAAAGGCGAGATATTAAGACAGTTATTTCCCCATCACTTGCATTTGACTGCCAGTGTGTAGCATTCATCATACTAAACTGTCACCCTACAAAAACTGGAACGCTGTAGAAATAACAGGGCTGACAAACTTGCTCTTCTCAACATGCATATTCCTCCTTGCTTTCACAGTCTGTAGAAAAATGCCTACTTTCAGCTACAGCTGAATAGCTTTTCTGCATCTCTGTGCACGTTTTTCTCTGTTGCCTCCTACTCTTCTTAGATGTGACATTTTACTGCTAATGGTGTTATAAAGACTGTAGTACGACAGGTGTCATGTGGTAACTTGTAAATAAAATTACTGTAAACACATGGTCAAGTTATTTGTGATGCTGCTCTGTAAATGTGTGACATGACCTTAGCTGTGCACCTTAACTGCACCTTCCTGAAGGACCTACATGTTGCGCTTGGTGATTGCAAAGTCAGTGTCTGCCTTTTGCGAGAAAGCCTTGGGTGACCAACCTCCACAGCAGTCTGGTCCCAGTAACAAGTTCCAGGCAACTCTAGCGTTGACGGCAACTATTTCTAGAGAGTGAGTTTCCAACATAATTTGCTAGATGACAGCAGATCAACACTTATGTCAAACTGATTGTCAGTGGAGCAATAATACACTTTTATGTAAATATCTCTCATAATTTGTATCGCAAGTAGAGAACGCAAGATTATTTACAGTTGGAAGCTGATTAGGAAACCGTTGCTGCGGTAGCGTTTTGTCCTTGGAGCCTGTCAGCCCGAGCAAAGGACTGTCTGTTTCCTATCCAGTTGAGAGGGTGGTGGAAAAAAGTGGAAGAGGTCTGACCTGAGTGGAGAGCACAAAGTGCGATGTTTTAGTTACCGAAACATACGCTGCTCTGCTGCGTTCCCTGCGGGGTTGGCGTGCTGTCAGGAATGGAGCCGCACGCGCTGTGCGGGCGGCTCCAGGGGTGCGCGGGCAGGAGGAAAGGTAGGCAGGCGCTGCCAGGAGCCGGGGGGCTGTGCACAGTGCGCCCTTTCTCTGCTAGCAAACACACAGCCCTGTGGCAATCCAGCCAGCCGGCAGGCGTTCAGCTCTGCAGCACAATTGGCCTTCGTGTGTGCATGTGTTGCGGAGGGCCTGGCACTGGGCGGTGTAGCAGGAGACAAAATTCAACCTTTAAGGGTTTTCGTGCCTCTTCTTTGGGGGATGGCTGTTTTAGTCAGTCCTATGGAACATACTAAGAAAATATTTAAATGGCTGAATTTTCTGCAGTGCTGGAGGCATAAGCAACTTGTCGGTCCCGACTACTTGAGGCTCCAGCCAGCCGTGTTTGCGTGTGCAGGTACAGTCCACCCTCAGCTCCCTACCATGGCTGCAGGCTGTGTTTGAAGAGCAGGCCTGAGCGAGGCAGGAAGGATGGGGAAGCAGAGGGAAGGCTGTTCGACACGCACGGTCCTTAACGCTGGGCCCACTGCTGGGGTACCACCAGTCCTTAACACTGACCCCCATGTTGGGGTACCGCCGTGGCACTGTCCTCTGCCGTTCCCCCTTCCCTGTCCCGCTGGCTTCATCCCATGGTTTTTCCTGTCGGTGCAGACTAAATGGTATTGCTTGTTGATGCCTTCCTTATGACTGATTAGATTTTCCTCCCTCTTCCACTCTTTAAGTTCATCTGGAAGCAGAGTTCGCTCCAGCTTTAGTTCTGAAATCAGTTCTTTTTTTTTCTTGTGAGAAACGTTGGTAGTTATTACAGCGCTGAGTTTTTTTGCTAGGCGAATGACGCTCCCTTGGGAGACAGCGATAAAACCCTTGGCAGGCACCTTTGCCTGTGCTGGCTTTGTTGTGTACAATGGAGTTGACAGAGAGCTAAATCAGAGCAGATTTTTTGCTTTCCTTGTGTATTGTGGTGACAGTCATCAAGAGCACGTTAATTTGGAAGAAACTGTTTTTAGAAAACTGCTCAGGTTTAGCCAATGTTTTGTGCATTCGTTTTTAAGAACTGTCCTAGTACTCTGCAGTGCGAGTGCAGTTGCTCGAAGGGACGGGCTACAGGGGTGCAGTGACAGGCACGCAGCACTTGCTCAGCTCTGCTGTGGAGTTCTCCGGACACTGCCCAGGAGGGGAAAAGCAAATAAGAAGAGTCATAGCTCTTGTAAAAGAAACTGGTGAGCCAAGAAATGCTATGTGATGCTGTCTAATAATGTTAGCTATGCTCAGGGTTTAAATAGTGCCAAATAACTGAGCAAAGAACAAATAATTTGCCCTCCACTTTCAAGATGCTGACGGCCAACAGTTGGGCCAGACTCCTCTGTCTCTCTACTGCTGCCAGTTGCGGTTGCTCTGTTGGAAGTGGAGGTGTTAGCGCAGATGTTTTTCACTACAACTTCCCTTCATACTTTTGTTATGAAAATTGCTTTCCATTCAAATCAATCCTTTAAAATTGGGGAAGAAAGAAATGACCTTTCAAGTGTTGCTCGTGGCTTTCAATGAGTGGATACAATAAGATTTCTGCTTCTCAGCTTTCAATTACTCCTGTAATTCACCTTATTCTTCCCTTTAAATCTTTCCCTGCAACCTGCTGCATACAGTCTTTGGGAGCCTGATTCTTTTCAAGGTATTTAAGTGACTTGAGGCAAATACCACATGGAAATATTTATCTGGAAACTGTTCCACTTAGATCAAACTGTTCCTCAAAGCGGGAGCTGTGGCACAGTAGCTTGTGGCCTTTTACCGTAAGGCGTAATTGAGTTTATTTACAGCAAGCATATTAAACTAAACACTTAGCTCAAAGAATAAACATACTCAAGACGAATACAACCTTTTTTGGAATAAAATGTCATGTCCACGATACCTGCTGGGTGGAATCTCTGACAAAAAAAGCCCCAAACAAACAAGTACTAGAGACGAAAATGCCTGAGAAGCAGTGCTCTCGAATGAATGAAATCCGTGCGTGCAACTGAGATTGTCTGGGGGTGGTGATTAGAACGCAGGCACCTTTTGTGGGTAGAGAGGTGGGCAGCACCAATGAAGCCTGTGGCATTGGTTGTGTAAACGTCTCCATCCGCAAATTGCCACACACCTCCTCAAACAAAGATAGCAATTAATTAACCGGGAGAGTCCATTTCAGCTCTTAAGGTGTTTGTTCAGGATACTCAAGTGTTGCCTTGGCATTCACTTGCACTGAGAATAGATTCATGATGACATTTTTGTGTTAAATTCTTAAAATTGGGCATGTGTATATTTTGCTTTTACTTGAACGTGTGAATGACTTGAACACCCAGTGATTTTCACTGTGAAAAGAAGTGTGGCTGCATTTCGGTGATCCTGCCTTGCTGTTGCTTGCTGACTGTACTTGAATTTGGAGGAGGGGGAAACGTTATTTGCTTTTCTTTTGGAGTGCACCCTTCCATGCCCTGGAATGTCTTTAGAATAAAATGATCTTCAGGAAAACCAGTAAAAATTACAAACTCCCGGTATGGCCTGTTCAGGGATAATAAATACATCTGCGTGGCCTTTGCACCTACTTGTGCAGCGAAGAGCTAGCTGAGGAAAAGAGGTAATGTAAACCTAGCGCATGCTCTCCGATAAACACAATTCCTGTGTCCTGCTGGTGACTAAACCAGGGGCTGTCAGCTTCCAGGGCTTGCTATTTAGCAGAAGTTACAATGCTACTGGGCGGGTTTTCCGATGCTGCGTTAGTTTTATTGTGCCAGCCCAAAAGCTGCGTTAACCCAGTGTCCTGTCTCCTTCCAGAAGCAATGGGTGCAGTCAGAAGTCCTCTACCTGGTATCCTCTTGCAATGACTTTGTCTTTTTCCCTTTGTTGTCTCCTGTAATCTCTTATTTTCTTGTTGTTGTATTTTTTTTTTCTTTAGTCCATTCAGACTTAAAGGTTGTCCTGGGGCCAGAGTAGTGCCCAGACCTAGCTGGAGACCAGGCAAGTCTGGCGTGAGAACTTCCTGTAACTCTTTGCAATGATGCGCTTGCTTTCGTCAAATGCATGCCAAGCTAATGAAGGTGACCACAGAAAAACCTGAGGGTGGAAGGAACCTTTGAAGGTCACCTGGTCCAACCCCTACTGACAGCAACGAAGATGTGGCAACCTGAACTACCTCTAGACTGCATGGGGCTGAAGAAGACCTACTCAAGGAAGAGGAGGACAATCTTTAGTTGTTACTCGCTTGTGCCCTACACTGCTAATTTTTGCAGTAACTGATAAAGTCAGAGATTTAGCCGTGGAATATGCCCTTTTGCTTCTGTGTTCACCCACACTTCAGTCACATTTCCTGTTTGCTATGCAGGGCGCTGCACCTCACAACTGCCTTTCTTTTGTGCTGACTGGAAGATACTGGGAGCAAAGAGTGTCTTTCACGTTTGTACGGAGCCTTCAGCTGCCGCAGGGGTGCAAGCAGTGAACCCCTCCGTGCTGGCCAGGCTGCCCTTCCCGGCACCACCATAGTCTGTGCTGCTGGGCAAAGCTTTCATTCTTCTGCTGCTCATTTGCACATTTCAAGCACTGGATTTTACACATAAAGCCAATCTGTATTCTAGAACTCAAAAGCCATTTTTGTAACATTTTGCTGTTAATTATGGCCACAGGTCAAATTTTTCAGCAACGGGGCTCTGTGGTCTCCAGAGAGGAAAAATAACACTTTTTATTCAGCCCCCCCGCTAGCAACCTTGCCTCCGTGAAAATCCAGGTAGGAGCTGTTAAAGGAAAAGCAGAGCTGCAGCTGAGACCGGTGTGCTCCAGGGCTCCCCTGCCTGTCCCGGCAGCTGTGGCACTGCTGGGAGCATCCCGGCCTCTGGTCGTGCCATCTGCTGGTGGAACCTGGCCGGGAAGACCATTTATGGCAAGAAAAACCTCGCTGAATGACAGTTAAACGTGATGATTAAAGAGCAAAATTTACAATGATAATACCTGGAGTGGTCTGAAAAATATTGTATAAATCCTCTAGAATTAGAGCTCCAATGTTTCTCCAAGGCTAACCTAGCAACAGTTTAGAGCAGGAACGTACCTCTGGAGCTGCTAGTGAATGGTTTGTGTTTTTACATGATGGGTTTTAGGGGGTTTCTTGTATGGGTTTTATTTTGGCTTTTATGTGTTCTTTTTTTTTTTAAAGCAGGCTGAGTCTCACAGTGGCTGTGCAGTATGACTGGCCAAGGCAGTAGAAATGAGGATTAAAAGACAATTTTGTTGTGCAGGGACCAAGTTGATCATTCTTCCCTTTTTTTCCCAGTTCCTGGTGTGGGTCTAAGCAATTCCAACATCTACGCATAAGGCACACAACCATGTTAGGGAATGAAGCACAGAAGCAAGGTGAAGCGCCGGGTACTTTCTTTATATAAATATTAGTGATGCTTATTATGCTAGTTATGATTGTCAAACTTTGTACAATCTGTTCTTCACGTCTCCATACCCGTCCACCCCTCTTCATACAGACTGACAGAAGTATCACAAGAGCAATTCAAGAAAGGACTGAGAGAAAACAGTGTTGTAGCTTGAGAACATGAAAAATGAACTTCACTAAACTGTTGCTGTGTTTTAAAACCCTTGCTTATATGCGTCGGGGTTTCTCTCTTGTGACAAGACCCAAGGCATTGCAAAACCTTGTGTGTAGCAGCAGCCAAGCCTCTTGCAGGAAGTTTCTGGATGCTGGCGCTCAGGGGCCCGTGCTGGTTCCGACAGTTCTTCTGAAGCTTTGCAATGGTTTCCGTGCGCTGCTTTGCGCCCTGCTCAGAGAGGTGCTCCATCTGCCCTGTAATGCTTTAAGCTGACGAAAGAGCAGATATCACGCTTCTGGTTAAATGTGAGATATGTTGACTAGTGCCTGTGTGCTCCGGCCAGAGCAGCTGGCTCGGTCCCGTCCTGTGCCTCACGGAGCCGTGCAGAGGTCGTGGGTGACTTTTTTTAGAGCCTAAAGGTTTGAGACACCCCAGAAATGAGGCACTGGAATGTGGACGTTTTTGAAGCTCCTGCAAAAAAGGATAGTTGAACAGGATCTTGACAAGGAGACCAGGGAGAACAACAGCCAAACCCAGGATGCAAAACGGGTTTCAGAAAAGCAAAGCACAAGCGCACCTTTGTCAGTCATTTTGCATGGTCTGCCAGCATGGACACAACTGTTCTTGAATGCACTGATACAGGAAAAGGTGCTGCAGACTGTGGCACGTGGCAGTGTGGGTGCGATACACCTGGGCGCCAGCCCCTCCAAAACCTAGATACCAACTGAGATGGCTTTGCAGTATTTGCGTTTCACCCCTGTATTACCAGTCAGCCTTCTGTCCTGGCGCACTGCAGAACGTGAAGCAGCAGCGTTACCTCTGTCTTTATTTTAAGTAATTGTTCTTGTATGCTATGACATAGGCCTGGTAACCTTTGCACTCCGTGCTGGGTGCTGCTGTCTTGAGCAGATGTAAGGCAGCCTTTTACAGCTTCCTCCCACCCTTGCTCCAGTCATTTACAATGCTGACCGTGCCATGGTGGAAAAGAAGGTCCCAGTCCCCTTTGCAACAGCCTGGTCAGCCCATTCCTGTCCTGTCCTCTTCCCTGTCCTGCCTCGCTGGGCTACAAGCCACGCTGGTGACGGTGCCAGGCTCAGAGGACGTTTTGACAAAGACGTAACTGCCGGAGCAGAACACAGTAAATATTCAGCAGCCGTATGGCACAGTACGCAGCACGGTGTGCGTGTACATCTGCGTACTGCCTTCTGACTGAGCAACACAACTATTTCATGCAAATATTTTTTCTTGGTACAAAATCTAGCAAGGAATGCTTCATATATAACTGTAGTGCAGCCATGGGCAAATTTGATTTATGAAATGCGTATGATATCCAGGAGAAAGAATGAGAATTTGATACTGTTGGCTCACTGTGTGTCGGCCTTGCAAACTCGCACTTATTTTCAGGTTTCTGAGCACGTCTGCAGAGGATATAAAATGAAATTCCAGGTATGGCATGTGCTCCAGCTTGGCACTTACATTACAAGGTAAGGCTGCTTTGTCACTCACCTTTGGATGTCATGGATGCTCTGTACAACACAGCAAGGCAGACTGTTCTTGCCAGGCAGATTTTCTGGGGCCTGCGACTCCTTAGAAACAGGCACTTTCTTTGTTCCCACGTCATATGGCTCAGGGGATGTGTCTTTCCTATTAAGACTGCCAAAATACATGTGCAGCTAGCCTCATCCTGCCACGTACCCAGTAACCAACTCTGGACCAGTTTCTGGAGACATAATTTGTTTTTTCTCGATCTCTGCAATCTTGCATCTCTGACGATATTTTTAGAGAGGAAATGCAATTTCTAATGTGACCGTTAGAAGCTCTGTCCAGTAAGGTACAAGCTGGTGTACAACAGAACAGAAAATCCAGCACACCCTGTCAGCTCACCGCCTTCCTGCTGCCAACAGTGAAGGTGCTAAAAGTGAACTACTTACCTTTTTTGCAGTCTGAAGAAAATATATACTTGTGCTATACACCAGAATATGAGCTTACTTAAGGAGGATACGACAAGGGCCTTGCTGAGCTGTGTGGTCAGCGAACCCAGGTGCTGTAATTTCCGCTGTGCATTTTGTCCTTCACTGCGCGGAGTTCATGGTTTGGGTGGTCAAGCAGCCAAACCGGGGCAGTTACTGAACGCAATTCCTCCAGTTCAGGGATGGCAGGAAGAGGTTAATTGAAAGGTACCTGCTTTTTTCTCCCATTCAAATGCTAGCATTTTATTTAATGACAACCACCTGGAAAATATTTGCTTTAGAGAAGAAAAAAAGTGCTGCCAAAATAAACAATACTTAATCTGTGCTGATGTTTTAGTAGAAATTCTAGGCAGTTCTTGAAGGCAAGTGGCAAGTTACTTCACTGGCCACACCAAGTTAGCAGTGAACAGCAACATTACTGCAGGTTGGAGTTAAAAAGTGCTGATCGACGCTTGCTCTCACTGTGACTGGCTGAGGCTTCTCTAACAGTAACGAGGAGGATGGAATCAAACGCTATGATTGATAGCGTGACACAGCGAAACAGGCAATGTTTCAGCTAATCTCGTCTTTAACCAGTCTCCCTATTTCTCTATTGCCAGCAACATTTGACCCATTTGTTCTAAAAGTTATAAAGGAAGTTCACGCATTTATTTATCAATTTTTGTATAAAGATGAGGTAAGAAGATTCAACCCGTTTCAAAACAATCAGTACAGTTTCAGCCACGAGATGGAGCCAGTACAGTACCAGGCACATCTTCCCTGTTGAAGAAAATGTTACCTGCTATTTTGTCTTTATAGCCTTCAGCAGCTTTAAGAGGATTGTTTGCTTCTCGCTTAGTTACTGAGATAGCACTGGGGAAAAGAAAACCCAGAAATATCTAGTAGTTAGGGTACAGAATTCCTACACAAATCATTCCAACCCACAAATGAAACTCTTACAGCTAATCTGATAAAGAAAAATAAAAATTAGTGATGTTTCTTTCCCGACTCCAAATAAAACTAGTCTTTAGACTCAGTTGCACTCTCCAGGGGTTTACAGAATTAAATGACTTGAGGAAAAGGAAGAAGGAAAGATTAAGAGGAGGGAAAAATTAAAGGATGGCAAATAAGGCCCTTGGGTCAATCTTACAGAATCAGGCATATCAATATAAGTAATAAAACAGCAGAGGCAGCTCTAACAGCTACCACAGTGAATTTAATACAGTAAAAATCCCAGTGAGCTGGACAGGAAGACAGGGGTTGCTCTGTACATTCTCCTTCCAGCAATTTTTTTAGACACTTTTTAGATAAGTAATTGAAAAGAAAATCATCATTTAGGCCTGCCTGCAGTGTCAACTTACAGTGTACAATCCTGTGTTCTGACAGTTACAGAGCATCTGTGTTTTCTTCTTGTTACAACTGTTCTCCTCTTCAGTCTCCTTCTCACTCAAAGTGACACTAGACTCACTCTAATTACAATAAACGCTTTTATTTTTGTTCTTCTCCTATAGAAAATTTCCATGGCCAACATTACTTTTTACTTTGTATAGCCATCTTGATACTGTAAAAAAAGAGTACGCTCTTTAATAATAGCTGTCTTCATATAATTCTAGAGAATATGTGAGGCCTTGAAGCTTTACCCTGCCCCGTTGCATTTTGCCCTGTAAACAATGGGCTGGCTACCGCAGGAAGTCAATCCTCCTAATCAAAACAAGCATCTATTTTTTTTCCTAGAGTATAGCTTCACTACGGAAACCTCTGTTCTGAGTCACATCTGAAAACATCCGTGCCTCCCGAATGTAGCCAAGCTTTTCACTTGTAAGGTATGTCTGGACCAATTCAGGAGAAAACACTAACAAGCTGAAGATGTTTTTACAATCATCTAGCTAACATTTTTTTTTGCTTTCCCCTTATAATAAGATTCTCAGTAGCAGATGTCTTCATTAAACTGCCAGTGCATTTATGAACAGGCCTGTCACATCCCCACTTCTTTCCACTTCAGAGTGGCTATACTAGTACAACATATGATCTGCACAATGGTACTGCTTGTAGAAAAGACGGAAATTAAACAAGTGTTGCACTCATTTAATCTTTCATATATTGTTTATTCAAACAGCTAGCTATATTAAAATAGAGGCTGATGAATTAATAATGGATTACTGGCAACAGAAATACATTTTCTTAGTATTGTATAAGCTATCATTGTCTAAAAACATCCATAAGATGGGGTCTGTGGGCTGGTGTAACATTTTTATTAGACCAATTACCATGTTACCTCTTCCCAGAAGTCCATTTTGCTTATATTCTCTTAGACATCAGTGATTTTCAAATCTAATTTGCACCTAAGCTATCAGAGAAACTTTACTACATGTTCCTGGTAATTTATTGAAAGTGGTGTTACAACTTAACAAAAAAAAATTGAACTCAGTGTCTCTGATGTATCCGAAATGCTATTTGTAACTCGGGGAAGGTAACAGACTCCTCAGGATTTTTGTTTCCCTCTTAATAAGGCTTCTCTGGGCTTTAAACTTTGCCAATCTCCTTGCATACAAAGAAAGGTGGGTGTCGCGGTTCACTAGCCGAAACCAGGACAGGGGGAACAGGCAGGAGACTCGTTGTATTTATACAATGTATTCATGTTCTTGAAGTGGGAACAGCAATTCTGAAATGCCGTGGGGATCCTAGGCAAGAATCAGTTGAACACCTGGCAATTAACCAAACAGATAGACACGATCATCAGACGGTCTAAATAGGAAAAGAACAGTCCTGTGCTTGACAGGGACAAAAATCACTGCTGGAATCCACAGTTCAATAAATCATTTGATAACTTGGAGAAGGAGCTGAGAAGAGCTATAGAAACAACATAGAAATTGGAAAATGTGGCTTGTAAAATGCTATTACTCATAAGGATGCCTTGCTCTTATATCTACGGTGAGTCCTATTGTCTCCTCAGTCTTACAGATGAAGGAAAAAACAGCTGAAAGATAAAAGTAAATACATATTCAAGAGAGAAATAAGATGTATATAATTGCCAATGAGAGTAATTAATGACTGGAACAAGGAATTAACAATTTGTAGAGACAGGATGTTCTAGGAGGTTTTCCTAAGGGATGTTCTGGGTTTAAATGACAATATCACCAGTCACATGGCTTCTATCTTACAGCCAGTTGTACCACAGGATTGCAGTAATCCCCTTGGCCCTGCTTATCTGTGAAACGATAGAATATGTTTGTGCTGGATGCCCTAATTTGGACAGGATAGAAAATGAGGGTGGATATACAGGTCTAGGTTTTAAGATGAGAAACACACCTCTTGGAGGAAAGGGGGGCGGCGGGGGGAAGATACCAAACTTAAAACAGAAAAAGCTTGAATCCTTGCCTTTAACCAACTGTTTTGCATACACAGGCAAGCATATGCAGAATATGTTTATACAAAATATGTATCAACAGAAAATTAATCTCTGCTTTTCTATGGCTCACAAAGCATGGGTTTAACTCCTCAGATAAGTAATAGCTGGCCAACATTAGCCAAGGAGTCTGTAGCTGCATGAAGCAGATGACGGTCCTATAAAAATGTGGATTTTATAACATGTATATGTATATTGAAAAGCTTTTTATTCTATTATCTTTTCCTTCTGCTGCAGAGAAAGGTGTCTTCTGGTGTCTTTACTGCTTAATACAGACAATACGTGCTAGCATCTGCTTTTGTGCTTTAAAATGCTATGGGCCTCAGAAAGTACAATTAGTTTGTATGTGTTGTTGTGCTGGTTTATTGTGTTGCCACTCCTGTTTGCATGCTAAATTGAGACTCAAATGTTCCACTGTACTGTGTAATTTACTTACCAGGAGCAAATAGCTGGAAAACTGACGATACCATTTCCAGTCTCGTGGTTAAGTGCAGCCTGACTCTTGTCTGCAGGCTCTGTGTATCTCGCTGGAGGCACAACCTAGCCCTCTGCACTCAGAATTGCCCAGCCACTGTCAGGGGTTCAGAAGCGTTCTGTCTTTTCAGTCTTTGGATAGGATCTAGACATCCTTCCCTCCCAAAGGAGCTTGGGATGCTGTCAATAACTACAACACTTTCATAGACAAGGGGCAAGTCATAGAACTACTGGGTTAGGTTCTAGCTCATGAGCAGATTCTGTCCAGTCCAGTCATTTATATCAATGCACTGTCATAATCAGAAATTAAATCTAAATACTGAATTCTGAAACAGGTCACAGACAAATGTTAAGACTGCCTATCATTTTCATCCTGTTTTCCATCTCTAGTATACTTTTACAACATTAACTATCAAAACAAGTCTGTATATGAGTGATAAAATGCTTATGCTTATTTCCTATAAAGAGAAACCTGAGGTAGATTGACCATAGAAAGTAAGATCTGGAATTCGAGAGGTACAACTGAGAGCTGTAATCTACAGCTGCCTAAATCTACAGTTTTAATTAAAATAGAAAGACCTGCTAATGTATACCTCTGGTACTGTTTTTCGGTCATGAATCTTCTTTTGCAGCAGTCTAAAGCATATTAGAATCAGTCAAAACACTTGTGTCCCCAATTTCAGGACTTCATGTCTACTGTATCTCACCTCTGGGTCCTGATCTGTGCATCCTACAGTTCCAGAGTTTGTAATTGATTGACTGTGCCAGATACATACATAAATGGAACAGTTATAAATTCTCCTGTTAGAAAATCACTGTTGTTAATTTTATAGAGAGAGATATACAGTGTATTCACAATTGTCCCTTCTGCTTCAGTCTCTGGAAAGACTTTCTGCAAACCCAACAACAGCTAGCAGGAATAGATAAGACAATTGGCTGCAGGGCTTCCTCACTCACAGAACTAGGCAAGCGGCTGCTGGCAGTCCCCGCAGCTGCTTTTGAGGAGTCAGAACTTCATGGATCTAGTATCTTTTTCTCTCCACAGCTTGGCTAGTACAAGAAATAATTTTCAGGAATAAATATGGCTGTCACGTTCTTATGATCACCATTTTCATTACTGTGCTTATATCAAGATGACTCTTTTTGCTGGCCTTATATTTTTGTTTAAAGACCAAAAGGAGTACATAACAAAACCTGAACTCTTAGAAGCTCTTGCTACTGTTATCCTGCAGTGAAAGGTCTAGATTTTCTAGTGAAAGTAGATACTTAAGTATTATAAAAACTAATTCTGGGGAAAATTAATAAATAAATCAAATTTAATCTAACTACTAAGGCATGGTGAAGGTTGAAGGATTTGTTTTCTGGCTAATGCCCTGGTGATCTCCTCTGCTTTAGGTAGAACACTTGCATATCTGTCAGTCTGGATATTAGAAAAGTTTAGTTAACATCTGGTTTTGCTATTTCATTAGTCATACAAGAGATAAAAGTAGCACTTCCACAGTGATGGTGGGGATTAGAAGAGCAATTCAGCTTTTGCAGATGAGAAATGACCCTCTGGTGGTGTATATTTCAGTCCTCTGATTAGAGAGAATACATACATTCCTGAATTAGGTATCTAGAGTCGAGTGATAGAGACGTTTTTCCACCTCACATCCATTTACTTGTATATGAGCAGGTGTCTACATCATATAAAAATCATGATACAAATTTGTTTGATTCATAGCCCCCCAACAAATTCCTCTGCCTATTCTCCACTTGAGGACAGCTTGAGAGGTCAAAGTATTTCAGGACAGCTGACCCTGTCACTTGGTATTTCCTGGTCCACTGAAGCAATAGCTTCATGGCGTCTTTCTGGGTTTGCAGGTTTTACGTTGGCATATGTATTACAACACAATACATACTCCTACTTGTTTCAAAATCATCCCAAATGAAGTGATGCTAATTTATCTGTTCACCTGAAATACCTCCCTACACACGCAGTTCCAGACAAATAACTAAAATATGCTGGGACAAATACCAGTAAAATTTATGACCTAGCAACAAGCTCGTTTGCAATTAATGCATAATGTTCTATTTTCATATTATATAATCTGCAAGTCAATATTAATTTTGTCAGTTATTTCTATAACACACTTTTTAGGCCAGCTTCTGCCATGTCCCAAGAAATAGATGTGTATTTCTTTTCATTGGAGAACAGTGTTATAAACCTGAGTAACTGGGAAGAGAAGAGCAAACCTCTTTTTTTTTATTACTAAGCTCACACTTGTGGCAAACATATAGGAAAGAAGTTATTTTTGTTTAAAAAATATTATTTTTCCTTCTTTCAGCAGTCTTCTTTCAACTAAAAGAAAGAACCCAGATCTTGGCAATTCTAAGACCAACCAACTGTTTTTTAAATTTGGTTAAAGTCTCCAAACTTTTAAGACTCAATATATCCTGAAGAAGAAAAGGAAGGAATGATGCTGACACTCCTTCTCAGTTTAGATGCCTTTAATGATCTTTTCTGCCTCTACCTGTCACGTTGTGAGTTTGTCCTGTTTTCAGAATGGCTTTTTGTGGTTTTGGATATGATTCGCCTACCAGTTCTATTTCTAATGTGCTAAAGTACACAGACAATGACTGCATGCCATCTCTCCAATTCCCATAACACAGTGAACACCAGAGGTACAGACCACCACCTTGATTAGGATCCTAACGAGGAACAGCAACACCCCCTTCCCATTACAGAGTGATATTTAAAGAGAAGTTGCATGATGCAGAGCTCACAACAAAAACATAGGCAAAAGTTGCCAGGGTCAAAATCAGTCCCATTAGAATGGTGCACATCACATTACTGATGATAATAGGGTTTAGATATAATTAGGATACTACACAGGATTTAGTAGTAGTAGTAGTAGTATGACATCTGCTTTGCTAATCAAGATCAGAGCCCCACTGTGAAAGGCATACTTCACCCTAAGCGTTCACAGTCTAAATGGTATAGAAGTTGAGATGCAAGCATTTAATTTCTTCCACACTTTTAAAGTTATTTCACTGTCTCGGTGGACTACAGGCAGTACTTTCCAGTACATCATGCTGTATCAGAGGTTCATTCGTACAATCAACCTTAACCTGCTACTGAAAGCGCTGAATACATCCTTGACACGTCTCTATCTTAGAAAAAAAAAAAAAAAGAGAAAAGGATGGTATTCTAACAGTGCAGCTTGTGTATTTGTTACTAGGGAAACAAACAGCAAAGAGAAAGAAACCCTCAGTGTCCTTGTCATTCGGACCTTTCAGTGGAGAAGCAGAGCTTGTGTTAAAACAATGGAGACATTGTCCTGCTTTCGGGATCCTTTGCTGTCCTGGCTGACTGACAGACACTTGTTTCTCCCCCTTGTCCATCTTGTCATCTCGGAAAAGAAGAGGCACTTCTATATTCTCAACTGGACTGCTGGTTGTTTGTTTATTCCTCATGTAGAGTTTAATTCCTGTTTCTGTGTAACCTGGTCAGTTCCTAACACCTAAACCAAGATGACAACATGTCTCTCAAGGTAAAGAGAAGAGAGAAACCCAAAGCTGCATTCGCATCTCTAAAAAAGCATGTACAGCAGCAGTGGGAAATCCCAGTTTGCACTTCTTTGAGTCAGTACTGAACCAGAACATCAGCAAGACTTTAGAGAGCGCAAGAGGTACTGTGGCATTTGCTGCACCTCAGCATCGGGGGACCCTGTGCAGCTGTGATCCCTGAAGAGGACTGTGCACGTGCGGCATCATTGCCTTTGAGGTTCAGGGGCTGTGTGTTGTGATGGGAGCTTTGCCACCGGTTTCAGTGAACCAGTGAGGTGTCAGCCATGGCTTACACGGACCGACAGCTCACTGCGTGGGTTGGGAGGAGCGCCTGCAGAGATCCGTGTCGTGTTTATCGTGACTTTCTGCTCATTCCTTAATATTCCTCGTTCCTAATCCTCGAAAGGAGGATAAAAGTTGGAACTATGGTAAACATACTGTGGTATAGTACTTACAACTGGTAAAATACAATATAATTATTAACCATTATTGAAAGTCTGAAGCAATTACTTCTAAAGCATACATATGGGAGTATTTTTTAGGCAACTATATGGCAGCTGGCTGTGTGAACAGGGTATAAGATCAGCCGTACCAGATGACAACAGCCATCCATCTAGTCACGTGTCCTTTGACTACATAAAGAAGAATGGACCAAGAAATTTATCTTGTTAAAGGTGAGTTGTTAACAGGGCCCTCAAAATAAAAGAAGCAACTTATTAAAAATTTATAAAAGCCCTCTGTGGGATAATTTTAACTGTCAGCAAGCTGAATCTGTTTTTCAAGAAGCATATGAAGATTTATGTACTCTCTTCACTGTAAGATTTAATGTAATTTTTCTGTGAAATTATGCTACATCCCTGCCTCTTTCACCATTCCAATCATTATCTGGTTGTACATCTTTATCGTACACCTCATCTATCTCATCTGTGGGAACTGGCGTAGCATGCTCAATTTGCTGCACTCTGAGGTGTGGCTAAATCAGTCACAAGGATTACCACATTTCTCCTTTTTACAAGACTACAGCTACCAGCACTGGAGCTAAAGAGATGATGGGAAAATCGCAATAAAAGCCCTACTGGCAATACTCTCACAGATGTTTGTTTCCTGCTGTTTTGCCAAAAAGTATTTCTTCTTAATTGTGCAAGCCTGACTTTTTTGTACTATTCTTTTTTTGTACTATTCTTCAAGAATGGCCATTAATTTGCCATTAAGAAGGAAGAAGCATATGACAAAAAATGTATAAACATGTGAATTATATTAAAAAAATTGATAGGTAGAATAAAATCAACTAGCACATGGTTTATTGATTATAGCCACTAACTGAGTTGTTATGGATTCTGTTTCTTTAATATTCTGCAAAATACTAAGGCCCCTTGGGTAAAAAAGCCACTTGATAAAGATCTGAGAAAAAAAGATGTCAGTACTGACAAGCAGAAAAGGAGGCGAAGAAAATTTTATTGATGCTGCATTTATGTAGCATGACGAAAGAGCCATGCCTCGGGGGACAAGATATAAACAACAGCTTCGTCACAGGCTTCACCAGCTTGTGTCTCTATACCCTGCCCACGGAAAGAGAAGAGTACAGCCAAAATAAACCAGGGGCTGGCTTTTATTTACTCTGTAAAGGAAAACGACATCACTGCCGACAGACCTCAGATGCTTCGGAAACTACTTGTGGGCGAGTTGTATTTTGGTTTCCTTAATCTTCAAAATTGTTCTTTTATACCTTAAAACCTGTGCATTTTTTTCTTTACAAGCAACGAGCTCTTGCAAAACTCCCTTTCCGGAACCAAGCGCTCTGACCCTTCGTACTTATCTTCCAGTCTCCAGCGCGGCTTTTTTGCTTACTGGGTTTTCTGCAGCACGGAACTCTCAGCAGACCCGTGCCATCTTCGAGGGTCTCACCCGCCTTCAGCAGGAACGTGGCAGACCAACGCGCTCTGGCGAGGGAGAAACAAAAGTCTGAGCCACCCCACACTGCGCCTTCGCGCGACAATCCCCCCGAAATCCCCCGGGAGGAAACCACAACCGGCCCGGCGGCTCCGGCTGCGCACCCACGCCGCGCCCCCCGGCCCCGGCCC
>Ga0065711_1032849_pt1 | contig 26566 bp, 13 predicted proteins | sample Hoacrofraction12_FD_59098 | JGI IMG/M metagenome (GOLD analysis project Ga0065711, IMG submission 59098) | Hoatzin crop microbial communities from Cojedes, Venezuela - Epithelial fraction 12 v2 (version 2) | ecosystem: Host-associated > Birds > Digestive system > Esophagus > Crop | place... | reverse complement strand
TTTTTTTTTTTTTTTTTTACCTGCTGAGAGTGCATACTCCACAAGATTGATGGTGCTTCAGATGCTCCAGAATACCAAAAGGCTTAAAAGAATATTGTTTTCATCTTGGCAGGAAATTCTTCATGAAAGAGATACTACCTTTCTGTATCCTTAAACTTTGCTGTCTGGTTATCTCCTTTAGGAACTCATGCCTCTCATTCCCCCCTCTGCCCCAACTATATACATGGTCTCTCAGTGTTTTCATCGCGTAATTTCATACATAGAAGAAGGGATAACTTCCTATGTAGCATCATCTTTCTGAGAACATATGCAAACACGGAGGTGGAACCTATTATTTGTTATAGGATTTCTTTTATGAAGATCACAGTTAACAATAAATTTAACTTTCCAGTCAGAGGAGCATTTCTTCTCAGGATAATATTCAAATGGCATTCAAAACCTATTTGAAGTACTCCTCCAAGTACATAGGGACTTGCTAGGGCCAGAATTTGATTTTGGTTCTATTTTTAGGTTTTCTCCCACAGTTCACTGTCCAGTCTCTCTGCCCTTTCACCTCTGAAGCAGCAAAACTGTTTTCTGTGTGAGCTTGGAGCTACTATTCATAGCACCAGTACGCAACACAGCAAGTTTGAGATATCCTATTATCTGGCCCCATTTTTGAAATGAAAGCGGTTTCTTAATATAATGAAAAAAAAACGGGTGTTTAGTGGTGGATGCCCATTTTACAGATTTAGAAAACAGCACATAAAGAGTAGTTATTCAACATTTTGGTGGGAAATAGTACTTGAAGAGCCTTTGGTGTGGGACAGCTCCTACACCAAAAGTGAGCGTTACGATATCTGGGTAGTTTATCATTGCACAAGCTGAAGTGTTGAGACAAAGGTGTTTATCAATTACATTTACTATTAGTTTTGGTTCTGGACGAAGTAAATCTGAGATGACCCCATCACCTCAGTAAAGGCAATGCAGCCGAGATCCTGTGCAGCCATCCCCTGCCCCTTCGGGGTTCGTATGTCAGCCCTCAAGGGTGGCTGGCACCTAATGTCCTTTGCTCAGCTGTCATTTCCACAGGCCTCTCTGCTGTGGCTTCTCCATAGCTGGAGCTCTCGTTCAGAGCCCCAGCCTCTAGAGCAAGGCTCTCGAGCTGCGTTCCTTGCGCGTTTTGCCTGAGGACTGAAACCCAAAGACTCCCAGCACTGAAGCATAAGTTGCCACACACTGAACTAAGAACTGGGTGCCCTTACAGTTCCTCACCTTCCATCCTGGGATCTCACTGGAGCGCAGGTTGGGGCCTTCATGGCAGCCGGATCCCAGGATCTCAGATGCGTGTGCAGCACTAAATGGTGTTTCAGAAGGCCTGATGGAGAGAGGAAAGAGGTTCCTTGTAGACATGTTATAAAAGAGAAGTGAAACATCTTTAAAACATAAAATGTAAAACTATGAAATCTTAAATCGGTAACAACATGTTTCTGGCCTATAACTTACACATCAATGCCGTTTAAAACAAAGTACTAGAAAATAACATATGAAATGTCCAAATCTGGGAAGTTTTTACTTCTTTATGAACACAAGGTAACCTCATTACACAGTGCAGCAAAACCAGGTATGTCACTCCCTGCCTCCCATTAGAGACTATTGAGGCACAACACTGAAACTAGAAGCTGGATCTTTGCAGCCAAATCAGGATGATAAACACATATACTTCCTTAACTCTGCAACAGAGAGTAACATATAACCAACAGAGTTGGTTGAAACACAAGCTGTAACTACCGCAAAAAAATTTCCCTTAAAATCTAAAATATTGCTGATAAGCTCCTTGAAATTATCATTTCAACATTTTCTGTAGGCTATACTGATAGATTACAGGAAAGTTGTTTTTATGAGTACCCACCATACTTCAGTGGATTTGTAGCAGGGAAAAAGCAATATATCAATAAGAGAACTGTCTGTGCCTTTGCAGATTGTTTTGTTCTATTGCCCATGTTTTCCTTCTTATGGATTTTTTTAATCCTCACATCCATCTATAGGCTTCCTTCTCTACTTTCTTCTGTTTTTCCTCCTTGCTCCTTTATTCGGTCTGTATTTCCCTTCTCTCGTTTTAGTCTCTCACATGATAAACAACAGCAAATATTGCAAAATAATGCTATGATAAGTGAGAAAAACTATGCTATCTGAGAAATGGAGCAAAGCTTTGATCTTTCAGACCTTGGTAAGAATGCTATGATGCTAATATTGTTGCAGTTGCACAGGCTGGGAGATGAAGAACTGTGGACAGTTCCAGGTACTCTGCCTACAATAACTCCAGGAAGATTACTCCGTGGTTCATACAATGCACAAAGTTCAGGTTCTGTATCATAGAAACATGTTAGTTTGGATAACAACATATTATTTGGTAACAATTTTTCATATGATTCTAGTCTTTTGGAAAATTCAAGTCCTCTGGTGAAACTATCTCCCTTGTTTTATGGAAAAATTATCTGTGTTTTCCTGATGAGAGAAAGACCTGAGGGCCTTGCCCAGAAAGTCACAGAAGTATATGGGAAAAGTAGCAGGAGAATCCTTACGGTTAAAATACATTTAATTTACCTCCATATTTAAACCCTGAATTTGTACCTCAATTTAGAGGCCGTTGATTGGTACAACCGACCAGAGATTCTGCACTGTGTTCTTTGTTAACTGTTTCTTGGGCTTCCATTCCTCCAAATCACTTCATCTGCTTAATCTGAAAAGTCTGCCACAGAAATCGGTGAATTCGATGGAATTTACAAACATTTTGAGCCAAGCATGTGTTTTTGTGCCAGTCTGTACCTGGCACTCTGGCACTAAAATATCCAGAACCGAAGCAGACACTAGAGTTTCAAAGAAGCTGGATAACATTATTTTTATTTTTGTGAGATTCAGTATTCAAGTTTGATACTGCTACAAGAAGCTGCAATTGAACAGCTAGTGCACTTAAATCGGTATAATGCATGGTTTGGAACATGCTAAATCTTTGGAAATGCACCTGTTATAACTGGAGGAGCAGCACTGACCGAAGCTTCTACTATTTGATAATATTTTTTAGCTATAAGGATGGATCTTTTCTCTGTTGTTAAGCACTACTGAAAGTCTGGAAGAGTAGCATATATGTCACATATTTTCCTCTGCCTCATGATTAATGCCTCAATGATACTCTGATTTTCACTGAAAATATTATTAAAACAAGAAGCTACATTTTAATATTGACTTGAGAAATTTCTTTGTAAAGGTTCTCAAATTTCTAGATCTGAATATCTTAGATTTCTGCGATAGTCTGTCACACACATTCCTTTCATTTTTACATAGAAGTGTCAAAGCTGAATAACCACCTATAAATATTTTCAGCTTATTCTTCCACGGGGCCGCATTTTCACCTCAGTCTTTACATCAAACTACCACCAAGGCCAAGGGGAATTTCCACATACAGAATATGTAGTGAATATGGCAGTTATCTCTGAGTTAGTTTGCATGCCCTCTTCTCCCTGCTGCTGTCATTTGCATGTGCTGACTTTTCCTGTGCAAAAGTCACCTGAGAGAGACTCCGTGCAATTTGATTTTTTTCACGTGCTTAAAAGAAGAGTAGACTAAATGGAACGGAAGCATTTAAAAGATCAGTAGCTGTGATAACTCCAGCAATTACACTTGAGACAATAACAAGCATCACGGATGGAACATTCTACAGGAAGCCAAAATCTGCCTCTTGATTTATTTAATTTTTAATTTTTGTTACAGAGGTGGTATACACTAACAGCAGGCTAGTATTAGTCATTAAGTGCATATTTACTGTGATTAATTACAACATTTATTTCTCTTAACCCACATGTGCAAGCTCAGTATTTCACAAAACTTACCTTTACTATTCTTCATCATTTTAGTGAAAAAAAGAAGACTGTGTTCCTAAAGGCAATATAAATTCAAATATTTACCACATTTACCTAGCTTTCTCTGCTTAAAATGCTCATCTGCTGTATTTTCCAGGAGAGTATTAGAAAGCAACAAAGTGATATACTGAACAGGGCAATTGGTATTGTAATGTATTCCTAGAGCATTCAGTCTTACAAGATGTGCTGATACCCTTTAGAATTGTGCTTTGCAAAGCAAGAGCCACTGCCTTTGTGTACTCAAATCTTTTTTCAAATAGCAGATTTTGAAAGGGATGGGCTGTGAATAGGTCAATCAGCAAAATAAAAAATGAAGGTACTAATTTACAGTGCACACGGCCAAAGCAGCAATTTAATTTATTTTAAACATGTTTTGTAGCACAAACCATCTGCAAACATTTAATAAAAAGGGAGGTGCCTGCTGGTTGTACCCTGCAGATACCATGGAAGAGAACAATTGGGAAAGTAGCTGATTTCTCCTCTTCAGAGCTGCTTTCTTTGCCATGGGCTCCAGGTAAAGCAGAATCAGTAGCTGCATGATGGCTGTGAAAACACCTCTTAAACCATCTATTCTGGTGGGATACACCTATTCAATCAATATATTTTTTCCCTATCAGAAAAATGACAAGGACATGACCTCACTGCTGCAGGATAAATCATTTTCACTAAATGAATGTTCCTCTTATTAACTTCCCATACATAGTATTTAACTTTTCCAGAATCTCACATGACCTCAGTTCTGTGTTTGCCATCAGATCTGCACACCTACCTGCAGAAACCCAAAATTAAAAAAGCCAAGGTCATATTTTACTTCAAAAATAAGAAAACATGCAAATCAGTATTTCTGTGACAGCAGTCATGGAACTGTTACATTTAATCCTATTCCTGGTATCTCCAGAAACCTGCTATTGGCTTCAATGGGAGTTGGCATCAGTGCTTAACTATGAATAAATATGAAAGGTAGTTGTCAGTGATTTTCAGTGTGAAAATGATTTTGTAGACATTGTAAACAGAAGTGGCAGCTGGCAAATATTCTGTCAGAAAACTCTGCAACTGAAATCTGCTAATGAAACACTTTGCTTTCTACAGACCTAGTTTTCAAACAGTTCTTTAAGATATATAGAGTTCAGGGAAACTTTTAATACTCCATTATTTATAAAACTTGCTGTTCATTATAATTTAAAGCTGTGAACACAAAGGGAATATTTAACCATATGCACTGTCATAAGACACTACAATCAGTGTTTTATGTTGCTCTACAATGCTCCAGTATGTTTGGGAAAACAATAACAGTAATGGTATTTATGCAAACCTGTGTGTCAGTTCTGTAAACAGTTGCCCACATGCAACTTCAGTTAGATGAGTACATGCGTGTACAAGTCTCAGCAAGATACGCGTCTTTGAAGAAGTAGGTGAATGATTTTATCACCTCTGAAGATGCTTCACAGTTAATCCAGACCATGGTTCTCAAATGAGAAGTTACTTCATGCATTAGAAATTTGAAATTTTTAGATAGTTTGTTTCATTTATAATAGAAGACACAGCAATCCTGGCTAAGTCATGAATAGTAGCTAAAGATTTCAGTGAAAAATACTATGAGACAAAAAGTTACTAGATTTCACTTTTATTACAGAACAAATACAATAATTTTTTTACTTTCTTTGCTCCAAAAAAAGTTTTTGATCCATGAGCTAAATAAAAGTTGGATTTTGCAGACATTCAAAGTTAGAGGTCTGCTTAGCAATGTTACATGCATTGGTAAGTTTGAGATTCAACTGTAACTAGGAGCTTGGAAAGAATCAGAAGGGATAACAATTGACAATTACTTCATATTCTAGAACCACAGCAATTCTTTTCTTGTGGATTCTAATTTACATTCCATTGGCTTCTAGCAAGACTTTGATCTTTACATTTAACTCCTGCTAACTGTCATGAACACCACATGTCCTCAGGACAAGTTTTAATTCATGAAAAGACAGAAACATTTCTGAAGACAGATTTATTTCTTAGCTTTCCTCTTACGATTTTTGAGAAGATATTGTACTTTCATGGATTGCAAATGCACATTAAATGCTATATTTAAATTATATTCCTTTAAAGTGTGAGAACAGTTTCCAGACACTTTGGATTGGTTTTGGTTTTGCTTGTCCTCACTGCAGCACCTCCTCTGTTTTGATTGCTTCCTCGTCTGGGTACCCGGTTCGCTTGAGATATCATCAGTTCTGTCAGTGCAATATCGGGATTTCTCAAAAAAAAAGATCGACTTAAATAATGTGTTGTGGTTACATACAGCAGGTTGTTTCTAGTGTTTGAGAGGTATCTTCAGCTGTGCCTCAGGAAGAATGCCCACGAGCGGCCAAGCTCCAGAGTTCCCGTGGGTTTGTCAGGGGTGGTATCTCCACCGTAGGTTGCTCGGCTGGTGGTACCAGCCATGCTTCGGGCCGGGCTGAGGGTGCGCAGGTGTCCCCCAGCCAAGAGCTGCTGCTCAGGGAGCCAGGTGCTGTGAGGCTGCCCGCTGTGCTTGCTGTGGAGGCTTTTCACAGACAGGCTTTTGCTCGCAGGAAGGGAGTGTTTTTCCCACGCTATCTTCTCAGTGTGCCTCCCTGCTATTTGGTCCTAGCACAGGGAAAATATTTACCCTATGAAAGTACATGCGATACTTAAAATGACAAATATCTATTTTATAAGCAGCATTTGGGAATCAGTCCTTCCTTTAGCTACGTGCCAAAACATGGCTGCAGTAATTCGGGTTCCCCCTGTGCCTTTAATTGAAACCAGAGATGTGGCTGCAATACAGCTTTCACATCTGGAGTCTCGGCTTCTCCCAGGGCTATATTTGGATCCAGGGATTTACTTCAGACCATTAGAGGGAAATGAGTCAGTCACAAAATCAGTATCATAAATTCAGTGATACTAGGGTTTTTCCCTGTCTTCAAGAACACTGCTTTCTATATCAAGGTATAGAGCTTGGTGTTATTAAATGCTAATATTTTAAAGCAGCAGAAATGTCTGTCTCATGACGACCTTAAAATGAGACATATTAGCAGTTTGAAGTCTACTTATGTATTCAGTGAAACTTATTTTCTGCTGATTACAATAGGGACAAGATGGAAAAGGAGATAACTTATTTTCTCGGAAAACAAAGGTAGTTATTTTCTTCGTCTCCTGGCTTGGTAGCTGTCTAATGTTGCAGCAACACAGATCACAATCCATTTGACTTGGAACACAGTGGAGACACTTCATTGTGTTTCTCTGTTTCTTCAAACGCTTCATAATGAAAAAAAGGTGGAAAGGTGAGGAAATTCCACATTACGTGGGAAGAAAGTCTTTCTTGGAAGCAACAGCTAGATTTTTAGCTTGCCCTAAGCAGTCATAAGGGACAGTCACTGGGATGAGTTACAACTGAATTTGGATTGACTAAAATGTTTGGACTGTTAAAATAATAATTGATTGCTATGACTTGTATTATTTTATCATAGCTGCTTTACAACCTTGTACTTAGCTTGGTAATCACTGCAATTCCACCTGATGGTTCAGTAAGTCCTGTGGTGTGCTGTGGTATTTCCTTACTATCAAAAGTATGCTGTGACTTACAGAAAAGTTTTGAGTACACTTCTTTGACAAATAGCCCCAAACAAAGCTCTGTCTGGCAGAGAAAACACTGGAACTGAGCTTGCACAGCACACAATTGCAATTAATGCTTTGGAAAAAAATGGTCAGACTACTCTGAAGGGCTCTGGAGTGCAGACAGATCAGAAGTAGCGATGACTTGTCAGAAAGAAGGGCAAAAGTTTGGGGGAATAAGAAGAAAAGTAAATGTCTGACAAAGCATGTTCCTTTTGAGAGATAGAGTGGAATCTGAGATTGCTGAATCTAGTAATTTCTTGGGTATTAGTAAATTATTGTGAAGTCTACTGTCCAATATCACATCTCATCCTGATCTACAGAGAAGACATCAGCCTTTTCATCAGTTACTGCCTTTGGTCAAGTAGAAAAAATCTGTACCGTGAAAGAGTCTAGAATCTTGCTGGGAAAAAAAAAAGGTGCTACTCTGTAGTGTAAGTAAAGCCCGTATCTACACAAGGGTGGTACTGATTTAGGACTGAATGGTCACCTATATTTGGGATTTCCTAGAGCTCAACTCCTTGGCTTTGCAGTTTTCTTTTTATAGAGTTATATTGTCTATGAAATTTGGTCTGATTAATATTTTAATTATGTTTGTGTTGCTGCTGCAGATTTAGACTGTGCACTTTACCTAATATGCAAGTTACACATGATACAGTTTTTAAATTATTCTTGTGTAATGACACAGTTATCCCCAGGTAGGTTAGCAAATGTATTTACTATGTTAATGACAGGACCAAATTACTGCAAAGGGGTAAATGAGGCATCCTCAAATTTCACTTGATGAGTTAGTCTCTGAGTGGGGAGATGCAGGAAAACATCTCACTCCTCTTCACAAGGGTGCATCTTCTCCAAGATGTCCTCTAGCTCTGTCAACAATTGCCAGTTTTCTATTAGGTATAACTCACTACCACTTAGAAATTAGTGAACAGATTTGCCTGTCTCCTCTGGTTACTTACATTTTGTGCTCTCCAAAGCAGCAATACCCAAACAAATTAATGCTTTGAAGGTGTGTGCGTTCTGAATGTGTGTAAGTTAGCAGTGAAGCAGCCAAGGAAAGCTTACTTATTTCTACAGGATTTAATAAAACTAATAAATGCTTAGTTTGACTTCTTAAAATATTAGCTTATACATTGATGCAAACTTGAGCAATTTTCTCTGAGTATTTCAGAAGCCTCCTCAAAATCCTTGGAAACAGACACATCACCAGGGCTTTGATTCTGTTGCTACACACAGCACTTGAAGTGGAAAAAATAAATTGTGGATATTGCACTTCAGATTAGTAAGACAAAATGATAAGATTTCATTATTCTCCGTGTTTTTGTCTGCTGATGGGCACAACAGCTGAATCCGCAATGAGCTGCTGCTGCTAGGGTGATGGGCATTAACCTGTCTCGCTGGGAGCTGATTCTGTTTTGCCTGCACGTAGAAGTATCAGTTCTTGCCTTGTGCTGTGCAGAGGCCTCCTGACTGGCAAGGGGCAAAAGGCAGTGATTTCTGAATCCCACAGAGATTAGAGCTGAGTGGGAACTTCAGGCCTCTGTCTTACATGAAGGCAAGACAGCAGTTAAAAGCTGTTTCTGTCGAGGCAATGGCTCCCAGACCACGCTGAGCTCCTGCAAGGGCTGCCGTCACTCTCGTGCTGGAGGCAGTTAGATCCAGTCAATGCTATCTTCTGAATGCTGCAAAACAAACTATTTTTTTTTTAAATTCTTCCTCAACATGCAGCAGTTCACCTGACAAAGTGATATGTATGATTAAAAATAAAAAAGTGACACTATAGGTAATACCATATTCTGTCCTACTCTGAGCAAAGAACTCTGCATGTAATAAGAAAAAAGTATTTAATGTTGCTTCAAATTTTTGTGCCATGTCCATAAGCTAAGATTATAAATCACCTTTAGCTACTGTTAATAAGTGGTATTGCTTAACTCTTATAAATGGCTGTGTTAATATTAGGGGCTTTTACTGTACGATTGATTCATTGCACTGTATTTCATGGCACTGTCAAGGAAATGTTTTAGCAGAGGAAAATGTTCAGAAGCAACTAGTACAAATAAGCATACAGGAAGACATTTTGGCTGTAAGACAAGTATAGATGTAAATATACAATGAAATGTTTGCACAAGGCATTTTCAGCACTGTTAAGTTACTCTGCTGCTATGACTATACTATGTAAAGTCATCTTCATTTTTCTGAGTGGCATAGTGCCATGTTGCATTCAGCCAGACACTGAATAAATTGGTTGCTTGTAGTTTGATCTCACAGCAGATTATTTAATTTTAATTTTCAATTTGCTTCCTAAGGTAAATATGACAGCAATTAATAAGGCAGAGATGGAGAATTCACATTAAACACTGCTGTTCCCCTGGGATGAGCTCTCTGAAAGTGTGTTTGCAGAGGAATTAAAACCAGAAACTTTTCCCATGTTTCCTCGTGTTTCTTTTTGTTATGGTCCGAAAATGTTTTTAAACATTGTGAACAACAGGAGGGCTGGTGTTCCTCATTCTTGTATCTGCAAATGTTTGACTTAACCTGTGATGTGTGTCGTCATCTTTCTCGTACCTTTTCAAGGTCCGTTGTACTGTTGAAATTCCTTCTGTAAACTCTACACTGGCGATTCATTATCTTTCTCCTGTCAGACCTTTAAATCAGTGTCGAATTACTGTTTGACTGAGACAGTTCTCCCTATAACACAATAGACTTTTGTTCTGAATTTTAGTCATGTTAAGTGCAAGATGCACTTAGGATACCAGATGCAAACTTCATGTTTTAATAAAGGAAGACCTAGTATATGCATGGGTTTTTTCAGTATTCGAATCCTCTGAAGCATCATGGAATGAGGTTTTCCACTTTGTTTCTTTAAACATGTGATTTAGAGAGTCTTGTCATTGCAGCGGTCAGGAAGAGTCTTGAATTGGTCACTGCTTGAAAATTGTTATGCCTATTAAGTTGATACTAGTTTTGAACTGGGGTATATGTTATCAAAGGACCATCCCATTTGTTTCTGAGAAAACAAGAACTTCAGGATACTTAGAAAACAGTTCTGAAGGAAGCTTTCTTGAGGAACCGTGTCATCATTATTTGGAATTTAAAGATCTGTACATTAATGATATTATATTATCACTAGAAACATCATGGATCTCCACCTTCTTGCAGATCAGTGATGAGTTTCTCATAAATAGCAATTGGGAGGAGCCCAAGATCATGTTCAGAGCAAGGGCAGTGATTCCAGTCCCCTCCAGGGCAGGACGAGGCTGAACGTGGGTGTCCTGCAGCACAGAGGATGGCAGGCTGCGTCGCGAAATGAAGCTGCAGCCGCAGTAGCTGCATATCCAGCAGCTTTGTTGACTCAGGGGCCTTCACATCAGTGCCCATTTTGCCCCTGAGTAAGTCCTGGCCCATGACCATCTTCTGGGACCTCTCTTTGCCACTTGGCAGCTCCTGGAGACTTCAGGTTTTCCAGGTGTAAAATAATGTCATCACTTCCTTCACAGAGCTGAGTCTGCCTGCCTGGATATTTCTCCTACCACATCAAATGTAATTTAATTAAAATACAATATGGTAGCATGGAAGTGAACTCCCAAATAATTCCAGATCATTTTCTTCTAGAAACAGAGAAATAGTTTCAACAGCAGGAGGAGAAAAACCCATTAAAACTACTGGTAATTGCTGAAGGTTCGTTTGTTCTTAGTTTAGTGCAAATGCAGTAAATATTAGTTGGTATCTATTTTAACTATTAATTCGACCTTACATTGTTCACAGAGAGAGAAACTTTTTTTTTTCCCAAATAGCAGCACATATAAATGCAGTATTACACTCACTGGGAGATGTTTTAAATGTTTTATCATATATTTTTTTAAAAAAATATATTTCAGAATTTTTTTTCTTCCCAAATGCTGATATACTTGATTTAAAAAGGTTTGGTAGTGTCATTTTATAAATTCAAGACTTTTCTTGAAATTTGAGGCCCAAATTCAGCAAAGCACATGAGTATATACGTAAAAGCCATCAAAGCCACAGATTTTTTAATCCTTTGACAGTGGTGCATGTATATATTTATGGTACTATTTTTCTTAACAGTTTATTTCAGTACACAGATCAGTCTAACTACAGAAAAGGTGGTTCTTTTCTGCTTTTCTTTTTTGGTAAAGTCATACAAGGTTATATAATAGCTCCTGAATAAAAGTACTTTTACATATATGTAACAATGCTTACATAATGAAGAAGAGTTTTATGTATATTTATGTATTGAGAGTGTGGTTCCTGCTTGAAATTTTTCACTGCCTCATTTGCTACACAACAACATTCAGCAACAAAAAATAAAGCATTACTGATATCTATGCAGTAGAAACAAATGAGTTTCTGTGTAAAAACTGAAATCAGAATGTTACGTAAACATGCTTCAGCCTCTTGTTCTTAGCGTTGTGTTTATTGATTCTTAAAATAATGCTTTAATAATGTTGATAGATGTCCCCTAGAAGCTGGCCTGACACCATCAGTATTACAGCATACTTTAAAAGAGCCTTTTCTGCCAAATAGTTTTTTTCAGCAGCAGGTCCAGCCAAAGTAGCTTCTGCCTGTTTCTGCTCTTGTCCCTGCCCCTTGTGCTGGGTCTGCAGCACTGCTCTGCTATGCCATTCATTCCAGCTGTTTCAAAAGTATCACGCAATGACCTGTATCAGGGAATTAGCTATTTGTAACCCTGGTATAGTTTTTGTGTGACCCTGAAAGCCCTTTGGGTGTCTCAGGGGCAGAAATAAGCAGTGTGGTGCATAGGCTGGTTAAAGCCATAGTGTCTCTGAAAGACATAGTTATTGTGGTCTGTCTCCAGAGAGACAAACGTAATACTTCAGCTGCTTCCAGAGTCACTAAAGGCTCTCAAGGATTACCTTGTTAGAGTATTCTATGAGGATGAGAGGATCCGATTCCATGAGGTACAGTCAATAGAAAATGAAGCCCTTAAGGGAAGACCCTTTATCAGATTAAGTCTTACTGAAATAAATGTAAGAAACAGGGAACAACTATTAAAATGAAAATTTCTACCCTTTTTTTAAATTTTTTATTTGAAATATATCACTTTCAAAAGCATAAAAATCCCTTGGTGTTTCCAAGCACCTACATCAGTTATGTGCTCAAATTCCCATGATGTTAGTTGTCACCAGTCAGTGGCTTTTACACGAGGCGTGAACCTTTGGTCTTGGACGATTTGCTGTTCCAGAAGTGCAAGTACTAACTTTAGTCACACATTTCTCTATTACAGAAAGGATATCTTGGGCATCAAGTAAACTGAGATTTAAGTATCCATAACATATGTTTCATTGTGCCATATCAGGTGGTCTTTAATAGCTGCTTATGAAGAATTAAAAAGGTTTTCTCATTAGAATTCTGCTCTCTGCTCTTTCAGAAACCTCATCTATCAGTGTGACCAAAGACATATCAGATAAAACAACTCCTCTGCCTTAATCACTAGAGCCCCAATTAAACCAAGAACTTAACCATGGAGGCAACTTTAATTACCTGAAGCACTGAAGTCAGTAGGGATTACATGCTTAAAATGGCATGTGAGCTTAATTGCTTTCCTGAGCAAGGTCCTAGAAAAGCCATTATTTTAACGCACGTATGATAAAACTGTCATGTCACAATGTTTTTATTTTTTTTTTCTTTCTTCTTGTTTTGTAGGGGCATGCATTTGTTCCTGTGGTGATATATAGCTACCAATAATCTTCCACAGTGGTTGCCTCATCTACTGTTCTGGCATCTTCTGCTCTTGTTAGTAAACAGAAGAGAACTAATAAACACAAAGCCAAGTACTCTTAATCTCAAGAAAGGGTCTTCGTACAGTATGTTCTGTACAAAACTGAAAGACTTGAAGATCACAGGGGAATGTCCTTTCTCCTTACTGACTCACAGTCACATTACTGAGGAACAAGACAAAGACTGCACAGAAAACAGCTCTAGAGCAGCTTTGCCCATCTGCAAAGAAGTCCATGAAAAAGATGCTCAGGGAAACCTTCCGCAAAGGAAAACGAGCAGAAGCAGAGTGTACCTGCACACATTAACTGAAAGCATCTGCAAACTAATCTTTCCTGAGGTAAATAGATACTGCATAATAATAACAACAATTTAATAGAATTTAATTATAAATATTTTAAAAACATTTTATGCAAGCCTTTTGTTGTAAGCCTTTAGAAAGTTGTTTTGACTTCAGTTTGTGTTCTTATGTAGTTCTGCATAGTTTAAATCCTCATTTCATCCTCTTCAGTTCCTTCTGGATACAATTTTGCCACAATCAGTTTTGTACGCTTTGACACCATCCCTTGCAATGTATTTTCCGATATTTTTGCCTTGTATTTGCAATCTTCCACTGATAATTTTAATTGTTCCTTTTAAATCCATGTCTTTCTGTAGCAGTTTTTTTATATAGAAATACAGTTAGAGAAACTCTGCCCTGTTACCTAATTATGTAAATGATGTGGTCACCTCATCAATTCACCTAACTGAATCTATACTGCTATGTACCTTAGACATTATCACAAAAAAAAAAGCCAAAAAACTGTTTTCACCTGTTACGATGCTAACTTCCTGCCATACTGTTTTTAAAAACGTTACTGTGTTTACCACAAAGGTATTCTTATGTCTCTGCTCAACTCAACTGAAAACAAGTACAGTGCATGCACAGTGGTTTGCTTGAGTGGAGATGAATACTGTGGTTTGTCTCCGTAAAAAGAGAACAAAAAATGCAGCTCCACAACATTCAACACTTGGGCTTGCCTCAAATTCTGTGGAGAGTGTGGAGGAACTGACTGATATATGTTGGGACAACAAATGGCAAATGGCCAGCTCTGTCTACTTAACTGATTACACTGCTGTTACTTGACGTTCTGTGTACTTTACTAAGTGTGCTGGAGTTTTGTTAAATCTATTTGCAGATCTGTTTCGCAACTCTTCATCTGTTACCCTTTCGTTAAAACTCTACATTATCATTACTACATTACTCTACATTACTTCTGCTGCACTTACACAGAAGAAATTCATCCCTTTACACTGATCTTTAAACGTATAAAGAAAAGAATTTTTACCTCAAGAATGAACTGGCAAAGCAGCTATGGTGTCATGATTGCTGTGTTGCTTTTCTAGTATATAGTTGTTGGTGGGATTTTTAATGAAATAATTGGTATTTTTTTGGCTTCAAAGAGTGATGTAAATGTATGCAGCTGCCTGTTACATAAACCCAATAGGCTAGTTCATCAGCTGGGGCAAAAGCTTGGTAGAGTCAAGGATGTTATGACCATGTACCCCAGAAGCTACTGAAGTTCAAGGCTGTTGTCACTGCTATTTACAGTTATTCATGTCATATTCCTTGGAACTTTGTCCAAGTATGGTAGTCTGTTCTCATGCTAATTTAGGATCAAGACCTAAGCATCTTCCCAATCCTCGTTCTCCATAGAAGGGTTTTGCTTGTTTAAAAACATATTTTTCATCGCTTAGATACTTTATAGTGCCTTACTTAAGCATCGGTGACTAACATCATCTTCTTTCCAATTGGAAACCCCAGAACAGGGGGCCGCATCGTGACCCCAACTGATTCATGAACTCCTCATGAAAACAGTGAGTTGTGCATGGAAATTCAGGACACAGTGAACCCAGAATAAGTGTTGATTAAATTTGAGATTTAATGTAGTGCGTGTGACTGTTTTATTTGCTTCTTTGGGTGTTTCCAGAAATCTAGAGAACATTGCTCGGAGATAAGTAATGAACTGGATGGCGTTCCACTTACTGTACCAGTTTATACACAGGTGTAATTTACCTTGTGTTCATATACATGGTAGAGCGTCTGTTCAATTTAGAATTTTGCTTGGAAAAAGTCTCCAGAATATATTGCCTTTCTTTCACATGACATTTTCTTCACTTGTGCAAACTTTCCTTTTGAAAACAAAAAAAGTAAAAGATGCAGTAGAAAACACTAATTTCTTGAGGGAATGAGAACCAAAGAAAAGCCGGACCACAGCAAGTCTCGCAGCCAAAATCTATCATGGCAACATAGTACTGTTCTATGACCCTGTCTTTGTGGGAAGTTTGCATTTTGAATGATCAGAGGCTACGTACATAGAACAGCTTTACTGGCCCCAACAATCTGAAATATGCATGTTTAGAAAGTGTATCTGTTCCAGTTCGGAACTACAGAAAGGATATGGAACCATGGGATCAAGGTAAATTAAGGTAAATCTTCATGATACTCTAAAGGGTCTTTTATTATGGAATGCTTTTACAAAGGTTATTTACAGTGACTAGATTTTCATCTGGAGGATATTTGGGTTTGCAGCATATATAGCCAAAATTCTTCTTTTTCTACAAATGTAAAATAAATGGTTCTAACATTGTTTTGAAATGCTACACTCTTGAAAACAGAAATGGAGGTAATCTGAAGTACAGAATGCTATCTTGATCTTTTATAGATGCTTTTGAAACTCTGTTACCTTTTGCAATTTCAATCTTGACACTTCTGAAAATTGCCCTGAAAAAAAATGTAACTCTTAATATTCTAAGAAAAGCTACTAGTTAGAAGAGCCACTTTTTAAGGTTTTGCTGTGTGCATAATGCAGAATGTAAGTGCCTTTTTCTGTTAGGAGAACATATTTTAAACTGAAAAGATTTCTTTCTACATTTTGCATCCATGGCAGGGTGGTTTGGGAGAGGGATGTGCAATATTTTCTTAGCAGCACTGTCTCTATTGCCATCTGACAATTTGGAGGTAAAGTACATCACTATATTTAAAATCCACAGCCACTGGTGCACATCAGCTAAGGGGCTTAATTATAGTGTTACTGGAGCTGACAACATCAACATAAACTAAACCCTGAACACAGAAGTGAGATGCTGTTTCTAACAACTATACCATCTCAAAAAAAGATGTTAGTCCTGAGGACAGCGAAGTCTTCTCTGTGTAAAAATGTTACGATTAAATTTTCAGCAATGACATTTTAATCAACATACCTTTTTTTCTTCCTCAGTTTGAAAGGCTAAATCTTGCACTTCAGAGAACTCTTGCAAAACACAGGATAAAAGAAACTAGGTATGTATGTGTGATGGTTTTGCGGACAGTTCATAAGGACTGAGGTGGTGACTGGGAATCAGGACTTCTGCAGTCTGTTTTCAATGATCTGATTAAATTGGTGTGCAACATTTATTATGTTACATTACATTATGTTATGTAAGTTAATAAAGATTTAGTTTATTTTAAAATATTAAAAAATACTGAAATCACTCACAAAGTTGACTTAATGGGTAAATTTAGCCATTTGTGCAGGGAAAGAGGCAAGGACTTTGTTTCAAATGAGCAAGTGTTTTGGAGGAACTAGGAGACTACTCAGGCATAGATGAAAAGGTCAATATGGGTCTAGCCCAGTGTTTCTAAGATCCCAGGAAAATAATTTTAAATGCAAACAGTTAGTATTGCACAAAAAAATTTGGCTTCTGATACAGTGAACAATCATACACTTCAGATGCTGACATACATGTTTTCACTGGGCTCACTTGTCTTCTGGTTTCTGTTTCTGAGCACCTCAGCTTGATTTTCAGCACTCCTTAGTACTAACCCAGTATTAGTCATTTGAGCCTTGTAGGGAGTGAGAATTTCTTAGCATCTTATTGTACATGGAGGATTCAATTTATTGAATGCATCTGAAAAAATAAACTCCTCAGTTTAAATCTCTTCAAAAATGGCAAAAAATAATGAAGTTGGGAAACTACACTGTTTCGCTCATCTTGGTAAGAATAGTTAATTGCCATGTGTCTTTTAAATTACAGTTGGTATTTTCAAAGCACTTTACATACATTGACTGAACCAAAGATAGCTGGTCAGATGTGCATTGCAATTGCTGACTGGCTTATTGATATGAATATTTTCCCTATCTTTAATTATGTGTTGCTTCCTGGGGTATTAGTTTGAAAGAAAAAATTATTATGCTATTCTGAATAGTGTAATAATGCAAATGTAAAACAGATCTAAATGTCTGTATTGCTTTTGCTTATATCTAAGATATTTCAGGTGCAGAAATTCAGAAAGCATGTATCAAAAGCTTGTTGCTTATACGGAGATTGATCTAAGCTATATGTCCTTCTCATCATTTTGGGTCTGACATTCAGGCTGACTTTTATTGACCACAAATAACTCAGAGGGCTGCAGTTTCACGTCACACAATCTGAATTACTCCCCATGAACAAATAATTTTGAAGTTAATAGGTGTAACTGGTATTTCCTCTCAAAACAGAAATACCTTCTCACCTCATTTGAATTCAATGCAATGTAATTCCAGTAAAGGCTTGAATGTAAATTCCAATATATTTTACAATACGTTATGAAATATAGTTACGGCTTCAAGCAAAAAACCCGAACCCAGGACTGTTGCAACTGAAGGGGTTTTAATTAATGACAGCATTTGGCCTCAATCCATAATCTGAGCTCAGACCACTAAAACTTTAATTTATTACAAATGCACAGGATTTGTGCTACTACCAAGACTCTATTTTGAATAAATGAAAAACTGCCTATTTGATCAGCAAAATTTGGTCTGTACACATTAAAGACAGGGTAGGTAACTTCTGTTACTTGCTATTTTTACCATGTTTATCTTGATTTTTCAGGGGTTTTATTTATAATTTTATGATCTTTACAGAAAAACTGGGGATAGAGAAGATTTTGAAAAAATAATCAGTGATCATGCTAATGCAGCAGGTAATGTAAGCTCATTTAATAGAATATATATAAAAATATATGTATTATATATAAGGTGTATATATATAAAATAATGTATGTATATATAAATCAATCTTGTTACTAAGAAATAATTACCTCCATGTAAGGGCTGCAGTGATGCTGACAACACAAACTATGATCTCTGCAGCTAACACTTCAGAGTGTCAAAATTTGAGCTAAAGAGACAAGTTTCTCAAGTCTGACCAGTCATAGAATCATCCACCCCTAAGATCCAACATCTAGAGGGAGTTGTAACATACATTCAGTGAAATGTTATGGTTTTATACTCATGAAAAACTGTTTGATACATTTTATCTTCTGAAGGACTGAAGTCTGTTGTAAGAGAACTGCTGTAATTTGAAATACAGAACTCTCTGGCTACATCTGTAGAAGTAAATTAGCACTTCCCAGAAACTGAAAAGTGATATTCTGTACACTTAAATTGTTAAGATGGTCCTGGCACACAGCTGGCCTGCGACAGATAACGCTTTTCCAAATGATTCCCAGTAACAGTTGGAGAGTTGGAACATTCCCAACAGTCAGTCTGCATGCAGCTATCCTGTTAAAACAAATTTCCTAGCAAAGATGTGAGCTGTTCTGTGCCAATTGGCCTGGAATATTTCTAGGGTCATTTAGTTTATTGGATCAGGCATAGTACTTATATCTGCATGTGTGCACAGATCCTATTTTATTCTTTTTATTCTTATTTTAAGTTTTTGAAATCTTATTTCTTCATATCAAGCTAAGGGAATTCATTTAAATCCTGTGCCAAAATGTGCATTCATTCTGTCTACATCTCTACAAAGAACACTGAGTCTTGGATCTTTCCAAACTACACCCATTGTCTCCCTGTTTTCCAGGCACCGTGATTATGTCTCTGGTTACAGCAGGACTCCTGAACAAGAGAGCCCTCAGGTGTCAGTGCTGGATCAGGGAAGGATATTGCTAATTGGATTTGGTCTAGGGTGGAAAAAAGTGGAGGTTAGCCTGAGATTCAGCATGATGAGTGCAGTTCTGACTTAAATGTGGTTCCATACAGGTGTTCCCGTGGACTCTCTACGGGAATCTCTTGGTGAAGAGCTATTCAAAATATGCTATGAAGAGGATGAACACATATTAGGGGTTATTGGAGGAACCCTTAAAGACTTCTTGAACAGTTTCACTACTCTGCTGAAGCAGAGTGGCCACAGCCAAGAAGCAGGAAAAAAAGACAGACTCGAAGATGCCTCCATATTATGCCTGGAGAAAGATCAGGACTTCTTAAATGTGTATTATTTCTTTCCTAAGAAAATCACAAGTCTTATTCTATCTGGTATTATTAAAGCAGCAGCTCATATTTTGTATGAAAGTGAAGTGGAAGTGATGCTCATGCCTCCTTGTTTCCATAATGACTGCACTGAGTTTGCTAATCAGCCTTATTTGCTGTACTCTATACAAGTCAAAAGTGCAAAACCCTCCTTATCTCCATGTAAACCACAGTCTTCACTTGTGATTCCTGCCTCTGTCTTCTGTAAGACATTCCCATTTCATTTTATGTTTGACAAGGATATGTCAGTTCTTCAAATTGGAAATGGTATAAGAAGACTTTTGACCAGGAGAGAATTTCAAGCTAAGCCCAATTTTGAAGAGTACTTTGAAATTCTTACCCCCAAAGTAAGCTGCACTTTTAGTGGAATAATGACAATGCTAAATATGCAGTTTACTGTACGAGTCAGAAGATGGGATAATACTGATATGAAATCATCCATGGTAAGAGACTTTTTATAACCATTACTTCTGTGAAGAATTTATTTTCTTGAGGTAGAGTTAAAATAGCCACAAAACCCAATATTCAGTCAAAACTCTGCTTTAGGACTTTTACACAAGTAAAATCTGACTGCTAACTTGATTTGATTAAAAAAACCCAATTTGAAATAAGAAATATTGATATAAACTCACTAAATTGAGACAAAGCCAATGACATGTCATGCTGCTGAGAATAAGGGCATCTCTAACACAAAGACAGTGGCAGGGAAAGCTTTACCAAAGTGCGCCTCAATCATCTGGAAACAGCTCTAGGAGTGGGGAAAGAGTTAGACATTTCCCATGCTCATTCAGCCTTTGGTGTCGTTGGTATTTTGGTGTCTTTGATATTCTGATGTTTTCATCAGATGCAATCGCCAGAAGTCCCAGTTAGTTTCAGCTGATGGGATTACTTACTAGCTTTGCTGAAGCTGGGTCTGTGGCAAATTACCTGGGACAGTAAAAAGCATTGAATATTCTAATTTTCTGTAACAAAATATATTCATATTGAATATGACTGCTTTTATTCACCACGGGCCCCAGCTGAATTCCAGTTTATATACATACACCTGAGACACTCCATGATGAATTACCAGTTCAGACTCCAAGAACTTAAGTGAAGAATAGTAATAAAGGTTTCACCCAGTTCCCACCCAGTGGGAAAAAATGTAGCACTGATTAGCTACTTCATCTCAGATCCATTTCTGCACTAGGCAACAGTTTAATGATTACAAGGGGTAGCAGACTCTGCTTTGCTTTTGCATGTAATTCAACATACAAATGTCTATTAGCAATTAACAGATTTTCTTCAGAAAATGGTCTTTCAAAGCAATTTTAAGCAGAGCTCTGCAGCACCTTGCACATTACACAGTTGAATACAGAAGAGACATAAAAAAAATTCACACAAAATATTTCGGGCTTTTAGATCACTAAAATGGGATATTTCTGCCACTTATGCCTTTAATTTTAAATTGCAATGAGTACTGAACATCCTGTGATAAAATTGAAGCAGATTTTCTCACTTTATCTTACAAAGAAAGTGGTGTATGAACTAAACACTAGAGTTACTAGCAGAAATTCTATACTATAGTCAGTAACATTTTATCAATAGGTGAAAATGCACAAAATTCTTCTTTTTGTTTTTCTTTTCTTCCTAAGCTAAAACTGATACTGATACTCAAACATAATTAGGTGTTAATTAATCCTTAAGTTGTGGTCTAACTTTTGTACCACAAGTCTTAAGCAAAATGAACTTATTTGATGGCTCTGTGATTTAGCACCCTATGTTTTCTCTTAAGCAACTAAATGAAAATGTAAGGACTATGGACCAGTCTGATTTTCCTATGTTTCAGCAAAATGTATTTCCTCTAAAACCTCTTGCTTCTAAACCATTGGCATGCATGTTTTGCATAAATTCTTGTTTCTTTAACTGTTTCAGGTAATGGATCTTAAAGGACAAATGATCTATATTTTTGAATCCAGTGCCATCCTATTCTTGGGATCTCCTTGTGTGGATAGACTAGAAGATTTTACAGGACGTGGACTGTACCTCTCAGATATTCCCATTCACAATGCATTGAGAGATGTTGTTCTGATCGGAGAGCAGGCCAGAGCTCAGGATGGACTGAAGAAGAGGTTAGGAAAGCTAAAAGCAACCCTTGAGCAGGCCCATCAAGCACTTGAAGAAGAAAAGAAGAAGACCGTAGATCTTCTGTTTTCAATTTTTCCTGGAGAGGTTGCTCAGCAGCTGTGGCAGGGTCAAGCTGTGCAAGCCAAAAAATTTAGTAACGTCACAATGCTTTTCTCTGACATTGTTGGATTCACTGCCATCTGTTCCCAATGCTCACCTATGCAGGTTATCACCATGCTTAATGAGCTTTATACTCGCTTTGATTACCAGTGTGGAGAGCTAGATGTCTACAAGGTACACAGTTTGTTGCATTTGTGTGGGGTTCTGAGGCAGGAAGGGAAATGAAGGCTAAATGGGACAGAGGATAATAGAAGTCCAGAAATTATTTTGCCCTAAACCTTCATTGTAAGAAAGTTACATTAAGAGAAATCACAAAACAAACAAACAAACTCAACAGTATCAGCCGTTCATGCAGCCAACACAGGAACCCATCAAACTTAAGAGATAATTTTAAATTTTAATGTCAATGACAGTGCTGTGAATCTGGAGTAAACAGGTGTCTAATGTAGCTATAGGTGCCTACCAGCATGTGAGCAAGGAAAAGTATTTTAGCATCAAGCCCAGCAATAAATACAAGTTCTGCAAGTTTTCCTTTTGAATGATACTGCATGATTTGCCCAGGACTTAAATAATTTAGCAGAACAAATAAGACTCAGTCAATATGTAGGTACAATTCTTACTGAAGCCACAGGCTATTCTTTTGTATGTCAAACAGTCTAACAGTAAGGAACAAATATACCTGTTTTAGGTTGAGACTATTGGAGATGCCTACTGTGTCGCTGGAGGTTTACACAAAGAAAGTGAAACACATGCTGTCCAAATAGCATTGATGGCCCTGAAGATGATGGAGCTGTCAGATGAGGTGGTGTCTCCCCATGGAGAGCCTATCAAGGTCATATATTTTATTGTATTTTATATGGTTAAAGTGGCCATTTTTGTTTGTTTAGTTGCTTTTGGGGTTTTTGTCTCAAGGAAATTTCACATCATTGCATTAACACAGACAAGTTGGGGAAGCAAGTATGTATGGCTGGAGAAGCTGACCTTTTGAGTTCTGTGAATGAGAATTTTGTGGAGAGGTAAAGATGAAACATCTGAAAATCAACTCAAAAGCCTTAAATGCAATGAAATCAATAGGTGCACACTGACAGGCTGCAGTTTTTGTCTCAGTAGCAATAAATTTGTCAGTGGCATGGAATATTCTGTTATTGTTTTCTAATGAAGAGACCAATCCTCTCTCAATGAGAACATATAAGTCTTCTGAGGTAACATGTATAAATATGAATCATCAAAGACATATTCTGATTGCAGTAATCCACACATCTTTAAAGGGTTCTGTTGCTGTTCTTGTTTTACAGTCAGATACTGAACAACTACCACAAGATAATGGTGTTAATGCTGTCAAAGCAACTGTTAGTTTCAGTGGTAGTTATGTTTATGGCTTCCTTTCAATGAGGACTTGTACTGAATTTTTCATGTAGGTTTACCTCTCACTGAGAAAAAAGAGAAAGGCCTGAGCGCATGACAAATGATGTGGACCTTCTGCTAAGTTCAAATGTCCTTGAATGTGGTCCTATTATTTTTAATACAGGTGTCTTCATTCATTATGTCTTTCATTTGCTCATTTTTAACATTCATCTGTTCATTTGTTCCCTTAGAAAACTTCAGGCTTCTTTGATTTTAGATTAATGAATATTTTTATTCCAAGATAAAGAAAATGGTTATTAAGAGGATTACATACACCACATTTATCCCAGAGAACAGCAGTATTATATTATAAATAAATTTCTTTGTGTATTTCACAATATCAAATTAAATTACACTTAAAAAATCTGGAAACATCTTGACAATAGTATAGCATGTTTATAATTTCCATGCAAATGCTACCTTTATGATTTTGAATGAGGAACACTATGACATTTTAAAAAGTAATTTTAAAATAGGGAGAAAAAATTTGTATTGTGTAAGCACCTACTAGAAGCTTCTTAGACGAAAAATGATTCTTTTCATTTTTAATGAAAGCATGCATCTATTTTAATGAAATGCTTCATTGGCTGTTTTGCAAAGCAACAAATATGTCACACAGTTTACTGTCATTTTATATATGAATTGTCAAAGAAAAAGGCATGACTGCAAACTGCTTACTCAGACTTCTATACCTATGTACATCTCAGCCATCTTTGCTGTGTGGGTGGATTTTGCTTTTGTTGCAGGCTTTTCTGCTTTTCCACTCAAAATTAGAAATTGTGACTTCTTCATAATGATATGATATCCTCTAGATATGTAAAGAGTAGCACACACAGTAGACATTCAAGCTTCCCGACATCATGCCATTATTGTGCCAGAGTGCTACTCGGAAGAAAACGTGCCTACATGTGTAATGCACATAAGAGAAAGAACGTATCTCAAAAAAAAGGAACATAGAAAGCAGCACCAGCTAAGCAAAACTCAAAACTCTTGAGTTACAAAGAAGAGGTAGCAAAATGTGTCAGCTGCTCTGTAATTTGATTAATTGTCAAAGTTCAGTACTCTTGGATTGGGATTTACTCTATGTGCACCTTGTCAACAGAGTTCAGTGGAACTAGAGCATATACATATTGTCTTTGCTATTCCCTGAGACTTGTCTTCTGACCTTAACAACAAAGCAAGTCCTTTTCACTAACTGTCATCAGTCCAACAACATTGTGTCACGTAATTCCTCCCAGGAAAGTATCCAAATGTCATAGTAACTTCTGCTGATGTTTCTAGATCAATTTACTGCTAGAGATCAGTGTTTAATTACAGTCATATCAGATGAAGGGTTACTTACTATAAATGCAAGACAAGGTAAACTTCAGCTAGTTTCCTCTCCGCAAGCAGTGATGAACAGAATAAAGACATTTTAAGGAGACTGTACTAACTCAATTTATATTAGTAGCTCATTATTTCTTTTTTTTTTAATAGAGGAAGAATTTATAAAACTGACTCTAACCATTTTATTTTACCTAATATTGCTATTTTCTGTCTTTTATTTAAAGATGCGTATTGGCCTTCATTCTGGATCTGTCTTTGCTGGAGTTGTTGGGGTTAAAATGCCTCGTTATTGCCTTTTTGGAAATAATGTAACCCTTGCCAATAAGTTTGAATCTTGCAGTATACCTAGAAAAATAAATGTCAGCCCAACAACTTACAGGTACAGTGCTTCATGTCTGTAAAATGTCCACCTGAAGTAGTTACCATAATAGTTCATTATCTTCCTGTTCTTTTTTTTCCCTCTGAAGTACTGCTGTTTATTCTCCTTTTTTTCTTTTTAGCTGACTCCTGACGAATGCACCATGGTTATTTTTAGTCAGAATGCAACCAGCACCCTCAAGAAAAAGGGTGAAACAGAACAGCTGATAATTATTTTATCAGATGTTACATTTAAAATAAATGGACTGTCTGGGCCAACTTTGCTTCTTACCCTGCAGCTGTATATCTCTTGCCTTTTTCTTTTTCCCTTCTTTCAGGTAGTTGGCTCCTCTTTGAGCTAGGTGGCTATCAGTGTGAACTGGATGCTAAACTGGCTGCAGGTGCCCTTGATAATAACCTAACTGACGAATTGTTAAACATCACCCTACACATCTTCACTCTCTTTTGGTTAGGGAAGATGAATGAATAGATTGCAAGGAATCAACCACAGCAGTGTTTAGTTTCTACAGGTCTTGATCCCAACTCAGTTTAAACCTTTTAGTGCGGAACTTAGGCTGTACTATTTATCCACTCAGATCAGACATTTTCAGTAATGTGTGATTATGCAGACAACAAGCAGGCTCTCCTGTGGGATAGGCAGCAGCTTTCCTTTGTCCTTCCAACCTAATACTCTCTTCAAATTATCTGTTTAATTGTACTTAAAAGTCACCTTGCAATATGTTCATGGCCAAGTAATAGTGTCGTATAGGTGCCAGGCAAAATAATAGGAAACTGTTTTGAATTTGATGATAACAACAGTCTACATCTGAACGCCAGGTCCAGGTCTGGATTCTATCCCACTGAGCTGATAGAGATGATTGTTTCTTCCAGACAAAATTTTATAAGAATGAACTGTAGAGAGTGAATCTACTAGTAGAAAGTGATTTGCCTGGCTGGGTAAAATAACCAGAAATATGGATATAAACTATTTTTTCCTTTTAAGGAAGCTCTGCTGCCCTCACTGTAGCCTGGACAGTCAGTTGTTCCTACCCAGCTTGTACCCACTGCCATGTAGCTGATAATGCCTTGTGGCAAGGTTCTGTGGCCAATGTCAGACAGAGAATTTGGCACAGGATCCTGACATCCCCTGCAGCATGTGCTATGTGACTTACAGCGTGCCAAGCTTTAGAATATCTTGTACAGGTGGTTTAAATAAAAGTAGCAGAGGTATTAGGGCACAGAACAAGTAACCTTTTTGATCACTCAGTCTAAACAAATACAGAGATAGCATTAGCATCACCAGTGCTTATGTATGTCAGAACAGTGCTGGCCAACAGTGATTTTTGTTCAGTATCCGTATGGAAAATAATTTTGAATGGAACCGGCTACAGTCTTTTCTTAAAACCATTAGACACTTCATCCACCTGAGACTTGCCTATAACTTGTGGCATAAGGAGGTTTCTGCATGGCCATGTATTCATCTCAAGAGACTATTTGAAATGAGTATACTGTTGGGGAAAAAAAGATAATTAGCTGAGTGCCTAGGAAATAGGCAATTTGGTTAAAGGGTAAACTATTGTTATTATTGTTGTGGTATGTTTGTGTCCCCCCCCCCCAAGTGAATGATGTGTTAACCTCCATTTTTTTTTTTTTTTTTTTTTTTTT
>Ga0065711_1032848_pt1 | contig 26567 bp, 18 predicted proteins | sample Hoacrofraction12_FD_59098 | JGI IMG/M metagenome (GOLD analysis project Ga0065711, IMG submission 59098) | Hoatzin crop microbial communities from Cojedes, Venezuela - Epithelial fraction 12 v2 (version 2) | ecosystem: Host-associated > Birds > Digestive system > Esophagus > Crop | place... | reverse complement strand
CCTCTCCACAGAGCTGCTCTCCATCAGGTCCACCCCAAGCCTGTACTGATGCATGGGGTTGTTCCTCCCCAGGTGCAGGACCCTGCATTTGCCTTGGTTGAACCTCATCAGGTTCCTCTCTGCCCAACTTTCCATCCTGTCCAGGTCATGCTGAATGGCAGCACAGCCTTCTGGTGTATCTACCACACCCCCCCAGTTGGGTGTCATATATATATATATATACGGTGTGTATATATATATATATATGTATATATACTGTCACTCTTCAGCACTTTTAGTAGAATTCTGGAGTCGCAGTACTTCTAGGAAGTCATTGGATAAATTGTGTTATGCTTCATCTTGCAGACAAAGCAAATACATATTTTCATGCTGACAAAACCAGTTACAATTGGTGATCTGATCGTGCCCAGAGAAGTACCTCTTTCTGCAGAGTGAGAACTCTTCTAGGGCTTGGGAACCTTAGAGTAGGTAGTGACTGCAAGTACCTTGCCATTGATCCCAGTAAGGTGAGATGTCCAGATAACTGGCTTGGGAAAATTGAGAATCATTACTTGGAGCCGTGCTGAACAGAAGCTGAAGAGATTTCCACATTTCACAGGTCCTGAATATTTCAAATGGAAAGTGACTCTAAAAGAAATCATCAACAGAGTAATAAATAATGATTTAAAACCAACAAAAAAAACCAAACCACAAAATGAGAACCCCCTCAAAAACCCCTTCTCCAAATGACTCTGTTGACAAGGTGTGTTGGACATTGGTAGACTGGATGAGAGTGGTTTGAAGAGTCTGCTGCCAGTTGTTGATCATCTGATGGAGTTGATGGGAACATTGGCTGAGCCTCTGCCCTCATTGTGTTCATTAGCATTCATACCATTCACTGGCCACCCTCTTGTACCAAATACATTTTCTGAACTTGCTAATTTTCATGAAAGCAAGTGGGGTCACTTTCCGCCTTTTTTCCTCATCTCGACAAGGCTTGTCCCCTAGAGAGCTGAGAAGAAAGGCACTTTCTTGTTGTCATCTGTGCAATTATCAGCTTTGAACGTGATGGCAATTTGTTGTTGTTGTTGATTTCCTTTGTTATGGAAATGTACCAGCTCATTCTCTGAGTGCTTTTTTCCCCCCCACAGCATAAAAAGGAATATTACACATTTAATTTCATGTTATCATTTGTTTCCCTCTGAGATTTCCTCCAGCCATTTTTTGGTCTTCTTCAGGCTAGTGGGAGCTAAGCAGTGGCATTTTGAATTCTGACTTTGTCACTTCTATTTACTTTTTATCATAAAGGGGTATTGTCAATAGGTCTTATGTGGCTCCTATAAAACCCATTTAGGAATTTAAATCTCCACTAAAAGACAGAATTTATGCTTTCTTTTATGATTTATCAGTCTAGAAGCCTAAATTCTGCTTTTAGTAGTCTACCCATTTATATTCAAAGCAATCAGCTTACATGCTGCACGAGCCTTAAAGTTGTTAGTGCACAACTAAAGAGAATAAAAGGAGGATGTAAACAGAGGCCTAAGCCACGAAGTTCAGAATAGGATTCAAATGAGGACTTCTCCATGGCTTTAAGTCACTGTATCTCTCAGGCTCTTGTTACGGTGTACCTCTTGTATGCATCCTGTGTTTCAACTTTTGGGAAAAAAAGCAATATTTGAAATCAAGAAAGAGGAATCTCTTTTTTTGATCACATAACCAAACCTCAGCTGGTTCACTCACAAGTCTAAATCACTCATGAAGTCGAACACTTCTGTGACTGAATTGTTCAAAACTTACCAGTCTGTACAGCTGAGCTGGAAACTGGTCACAACCAGGCTTGTTTATGATTTCTGTTCTTATCCATATTCAGCCAAATATAATAATAGTAACATCTAATTTTTTATTTCTTATTTTTTTAAAAATAAAAGTGAAGAATAACACAGGTAAGACTTGTCTGTAATAACTCTTCGGATAAATTAAAGAGATTCATGAGTACTTAGGTGTTTTCATGTTGTTTAATTCATTGCATTTCTTTCCTCTGAATTTTGAGAAAGACTAAGTGGAACAGGACAAAACTCTTACCTAGTCTGGCCAACTACTGGTAATTTGTACCTATCAATAACAGCAGATTCATATCTCTTGATTTACATATTTGGAAGGCTGTTTGTTGGAGGTAAGTTTAATTTGTCTTCCTTTTGATCTCACTGGAATAAATCTAAAAGTCTTCAGAAAAATGAACGACTCCGGAGTCACACTATCATAACAAAAAATTAGAATGCGCATAAGACGTATAAAACAATCCATATCGCTAAAAGCTTAAATTATTAACACTTTTTTTTTCCCCACAAACTGACATCTTTTGCTTGGATGCTATCATATTGCATGCAGAGACAATCTCACAGATTATACATCAAAATGGGACCCAGAAGTTCTCTATTTATTGCAGAATACTTTTAGCTGACAAACTCTGTTGCAAATGATTTTACGCCGGGTGGATTTTAAAGGAGTTCTCACAGATTATTACTGATTTTCTGAGCAATGAATATGAGACAGGATGCACCAGAACGTGGCAAGTTTTAAAATATCTTCTACTAGAAGTATTAGTATTGTCTGTTGGCGAGCATTGTAGTGTGTATAGCAAGCTTTATCCTCACTATACATTTAGCAACATGCTATGCTGGAGCTGAAGTAAGTTTCCTGGTGCAAATGTGATGTATTCAGTTGGCATACATAACAGTCTGGTCTGTCTCCCAATCTCAGATATGTAGATTAGAAGCATGTAACAAGCTAATCGCCTAAACTCCTTTCAAACTCACTGCATTTCAGGCTCTTCTGAGAAACTATTCAAAAACTGTACAAGGAACTATCGTGTGGGCAGTCAGGTACCCTTGTGCTATTTACTGCTAATTAAACCATCTTATTTCTATTTTATTCTTAGGAGTGAGCAACAAAGTATATGGGGAAATGAATATATTATTTCATTCATGCCCTTTAATGCCTTTGTTGAAAGTGGGAGCTTTTACAACTGTCTGCTTGGGAAGAGATGACAGAATTCAGAGGTTTACCGATATCTTTCCATACAGAATTGTCGGTGCTGTGAATGTGGACCATAAGGAGCTTTGAGCTAGTCTCACTCAGGTGTAGTAATGGTGCCTGAACCAAGTGAAAAGCTTGCACTTCTGCAGAGACAAACGTAAGCCACAGAGGGAGCACAGTGGGCAGTTTAAATCCTTGAAGGGATCTTATAATGAAGTTGTCTCATAAAAAGACGGTAACGGAGAGCCCACCTATAGTTTGGCTACCACAGGCTAAGAGCACTTCTTATTTTCAGTGAATTACAAGACTGCAGATGTGGACAAGCTTCCACCTGTGGGACAGGTGTCTTGGGCCACTCAGCCTTTCATTAGCAGTAACAGATGGCAGAGTCTGTCCCCTTTCTGGATTTAAGAGGGAAGTAGAATTACTACATACAGCCAAATAGGCTGAATGTGTAATTCTGTTGTCTGCCAAAAGTCTTAAGCTGAATGTGTAATTCTGTTGTCTGCCGAATGTCTTTCATGGAAATGCAAAGTTTTAATAGAGCCTAACTTACTGTGTCCGTTGCTCTGCAGACGTAAGCCAGGCTCTTCCACACATCTGCAGTGGAACAAGGATGGGGCTCGCTATTTCTGGGACTGATGAAGGAGTAGATGAGGTCGGGATTTTACACGTTCCTCATTCCCAGTCATGTGCTGGTTACAAAAAATAGGTCATAACTGCCTACCCTATTTTTAGAAAGAAGATTTTTCTAACAGTATAACCAGGACTTCCCTGGTGAATCCCTGCTTTGGATCTATACACTCACTCTTCTAAATATAAGTGCTATGATAAAATGTCTACAAAAGACAAGGTATTTCCATAGCATCAGTCAGTATCACTTAAATTCCTGTGCCCTTGCTGACTAGGTTTATAAAATGACAGTTACAGGTCATCCCAATATCTTGGAACTGAAGAATTAGCTGACTCTGAGAAGGGCCATCTTTTTCTTATATTACATTCAGAGTGATAAACACAGCCTCTTTTGGAATATTCATGCCACTGGCTCACCTAGGGTATAAAAGAAACAGAAGATAAATAAAGAGCTAATGTTTCACAAAATATATCCTCCATCAGAAGCCAGCATGGATCATACTAGTCTCTTACAAAATACTAGAAAATAATTCCTTTAAAATTCCTCCTGCATGGATACAATGGATATCAGTTTGGAGGAGAAGGGGTTTTGACTCCGTGTCGCAGGAGATGTTGGCAGACCTTTGCCCCTGGAGATACCAGATTGTAAAGAGATAAATATTTTTCAGATAGAGCTTACTTAGTTCTCACACAGCTTTGAGCTGGTCAAGTGCAAGTTGTCTCTAGGCTGGGTCACACAGGTGCATTAGCATGGTGCTGAGTTTGGCTTTGTATTCGCTAGTTTTCTGTACTGCTACTTAACTTGGAGTAAACTCCTGATCAACCATTGCTATGTGGCTATTGATTCAGAGCTGGCATGAAATGCCCTGCCTGAGTACATAGGCATGGAAAATATATCTGCCATCAAAGTAGCACACAGATGTAAGAAAATAAGAAATACCCGTTGAATAAGACCAGTTGTTCATCTATCCCAGTGTTCAGTCTGCAGGAGAAACGGTAAGAGATGCTATTCAGGGAGAGCATCCTATTGGTCTCCATATTACAGACATACTGTCTACAAACATCTAATCCCTTAATAAACCAGCTGATATTGTCCTTCCACACAATCTTTCCTGGTAACAAGTTCCAGTGGTTCACAACTGACCTCATAATGAAGCTTTTTCTATTGTCTGTTTTAAACCAACCTACTGCTACTTTTATTGTTCCCTCACTTCTTTTATTGCATGATGTGTTGAACAACATTTCCACATTCAGCCTATCTAGTGCTTTCATCTTTTGTAAATCTTACTGGTATCTCACCTCAGATTCCTGAATTGTCCAAATTTTCTGATTTCCCTTCAGGAGTCAGCTGCCTCATCACCCTGATCATTATATTTTCCCTTCACTGTACCTTCCCTAACTTCAGTATGTCTATCTTGAGGTGTGGAAACCAAAAAGTACACAGCGCTCAAGATGTGGGTGCATCACAGGGAGAGGGAAAATGCAGTATGCTGTCTCATTATCAACAACTTCATGATGGTCCAGAGTATCTCATTGGCTTTTTCAGCTACCACTGGACATTGAGCCAAACATTTCTGACACTTGTCAACACAAAACCAAGTTTTCTTACCCGAACTGTAACTGTCAGTTTACTGTTCAACATTGTCAACTGTCAGTGATGGTTTAGGTATTTTTTTTCTTAGTTGCATTATCTTAGGTTTATCCATGTTGGAGTGAATTTGTTAACCATTTGTAGGGTTTTATGACATCTATCTACAATTCCTTGCCCACAGGAAAGAATTTTGACTTTCTGGAAGTGATTGTCGTATTTACAAAGTTGGATATTCCTCTGCTTCTTTCTTCTCCAGGTCATGGAGAAATACGTTGAATAGAATTGGTTCCAATCCCTATTGACTATTCTCTTGAAAAGTCTCTTCTCTTGTTTGTTTCTTGCCTTGTATCAGTGTATTTACTGCTACCCTGCTAGAACTCCAACAGGTTACTGAGGTAGGTTTCCCTTGCAGAAGCCATGCCAACTATTTCCCAACAGAAAATATAATTCATATACTGTGTGATTTTATTTTTTATTACAGACTCTATCATCTTACCAGGGACGGAAGTCAGACTCACCAGTCTGTAGTTTCCAAGATTCTCCCTAGAGTCCTATACAATCTGAGTGAGGTCAGTCTTTGATTACAAGTTATAACCTGTTAGTATTCGTTTTGATGGCTGGGTTAGAATCTCCTCCCATGGACTTTCTTGAACGGTTACCAGCAGAAATAAAATGAGGGAAATATGCTTTTATTATTTGGAGAAAACTGACATTTTATTCCTCCTGAATTCTTTTTGAATGAGTGAGGTAATGTACTAGCACTAATTTTATCACCAGAGTGAAAAAAAGTGTAGCTTTGTGCCATGAGAAAGTTATGGGGGTATACATCACAAAAAATATGTAGAAAGTTCCCTCTCTGGCTACAGCAGAATATCATGCAAAAATTTGCTCCTAGGTTTGTTTTTTTTGCCTTTGTAGACCAGGGGTGGCATTCATTATTCTCTTTCTACTTTAGAAAGAGCATATCTAGGACTTTCAGACTCTTAACACAGAAAAATCTCTGTAATAAGCCAATGTGAAATATAAATGAGTCTTTTCAATTGATTACTATTACAGGGATGAAGATCTAGGACAGTCCAGCAAGACTGAGATGTAGCAGTCCCTTGCTAAGTATCTCATTTTGCTGATTCAAATGTCTCTGTAGTCAGGGTTGTTTGAACAAAATCAGATTTACTTGTAATGAGCCATATAGTGATTGTCGTCTTTTTTTTTCTGTTTCTTTTCGTCTTGTCTTCACATTAATTTCCGCAAAAAAGCACATCTGATTTTGTAATGAGCTAAGCAATTCTTTCTCAATTACATCAAATTTTACCGCTCCTCAACTGAAGTTTAAAGGCATGGCAACTTCAATATAATCAAAGGTTCTCCTCACAATAAAATCTTCAGTAATACTTCACCAGTTCCATAAAACTTTCAGTACCAAATTACTCAAGGAACACTTAAGTAAGTAATACTTTCTACCAAATTCTTAGAGTTGTTTCTAGAATATCATAGACCCGTGATGATGAAACCCAAATTGCACACAAGGTAAGCTGCTGATTGCTGAACATGTTTTACAAGTTTTCTCTTTCTGATGCGTCTTTGTTAATGTATGCCTTGGAAAGTGTGCTACAACTAGCAAGTGGTGCATGTATCTTTGGACTTAACTAGATCAATAACAGGATGTGAGAGGTCCAAGGAGAGAAGTGCTGAACTAGGAAATACTTTATTTTGAAATGTTAAAAAAAGAAAAAAAAATAGAAAAAAAAAATAGTGATATTTGTGCTTACTTTTGGTTTTACTGTAACCTATGTCTTTTCTAAAACAGCTGATTTGAATCTTTCTTTTTCTTAGCCTGTCTCTTGTCTGCCCATCACTCAGTATGTGTTTTTTCCAGCCAGCTCATTCCAGTTTCTAAATCTCTCTGTCCTGGCCTCAACCCCCTGTTGCGATATTTCCATATGTATGAATGACACAACTGTATTCCTATGGTTCCTCTCTTTCTTGCGTCTTTTGAGAATCTGGACTGGGAACTTTTTTCCTCGCTGAGGGACTAAGAAGCCTTTAAAGCACCGTGAGATGTTTATATATGAGCCAACACTTTCATGCTCAAATACTTGAGAAATTCATATGTGAGGGAAGATGGAAGGAAGTCCCATATGGTTATAGACCAGAAAGAAAATGTCATCATATATGAAAAGATCTCAACTTGTCCTTAATTCATGTCAAGGCCGGTAGAGACAACTGATGTTATCTAGTTAGATTTCTGTGCAGGAGAATCTATAGAGACTGACTTCCTGGTTCCTGCAGCAGGTGGACAATCCACATGGAGCTGTCTGTACATTAAGGAACTCTTTCATCATCATACTGATGACCATCAATGCTAACAGTCATAGAAGACTTTCTTATTTCTCCAGAAGGTACCTCTATCTTGAGTAAAACAAATTTTCTTCTTGAAGCCAATGTGTGAGATGTGTTACTTATAGATAGGTTTGTCTTGCACCTTTGAATTTCCTGTTTAAGCTGGAAGGGAACATTGCCAGCAACACTGGCACCTTATACTTGTAATTTTTCACAGCCACCCACCTTCAAACCTTACGCTTTGCTTCCTTTCTTCTTTTCCTAATATTAAATCTCTCTTTGCTATGACAAAAAGAGGAGGTGTAAGAACCAGGCATTCCTGTTATTGCTAGTAGTATGACAACTTGTTCTCTGACATTCAAGATCAAGGCAATATGCTCTGGGCTGCAGAATCTTCCTGAACACCACCAGCCATTCATCATCTGTCCTGTGGCAGAAGCACTGGCATGAATCTCCATAGCTGGCTGAATGTGGTGCCGTATTCTGTTATGCTGGGCCTTAAATTGGTTTTCAACACATCTCTGTGAATCATGGGCAGCTGGAGAATCAAAAGTTTCTATTGGAAACACCAGGGCAAAGAAACCTGAGTTTCACATCTGTTTTGTTTATTTATTTGAGGACTAAATTCAACAGAGACCGGAGTTTTCTAAATTACAGCCTGAGACATATTTCTAAATAGTTTACACTACCTCCCTCATGGCCTCTTCCCTTTCTGGGACTAAAAGGGACTCGGTGGGCAACATCAGTACCTGTTTTACTCTAGGCTGAAATTAAAATCCTGTGAAGCTGCCACAGCAGGAGACATTTGTCAGTGGAAATACAGTATAAGAATACAGCTTTTTGCTATTCCTGGACACAGAGTCCCACTCAGCTGCTACAGGAATAACCAAATGCAATGAGGTGAAATTCATATCTCTTACCATAAGCTGAATAATGAGAGAGCAGATACCTGTAAATTCTTTACATTAAGAGTTAGATATGACCTGTCAGATCTCAGATGGTACTTCCAGTGTAGCTGAGTTCACCTGGTTTTTCAGTGCTGAGACACTTTCTAGAATATGACAGGAACTTTCACCATCACAGCCCGGCTTCAGACCTTCCCTGTGGATATCTGTCAACTCCTTCTATAGCCATGAAGGCTCTATTTAAGACCTTTTCAATCAAGTCAGTGTTGATGACCATTTTAACCTTTCTTAAGTTATTAGTTCTTCCTTTCAAAGCTCCTTTTTTTTTCAGGTTTTGGTGGAGTGAATGTTCTTTTGGTTTAATTATATTAATGTTGTGCAGTGCATCAGTTGCCTAGAGATTGGTCCTTTTGAGAACAGTACAAGTACAGAAGTTTGCAGCAAATTCTTCATTGTAGAAATAGACATAAAATTCCAAATTTTGCCCACAGGAACTGTCAATGTCACAACTTTCACTTTCCCTACAACTCACGAAGAAGGTGTCTTCCTGATGCAGTTGATGGCTAGAGGAGCTGTGATCTTTGTATGCATTTTCTCTGCCAAATACATGGAGGAAGACAGTCCTTACAGCAGAAATGACAGAGCAGTTTGTAAGCAATGGAGTAAGGGAGGTGACCAGGAAGTGACAGGAGTGTGGACTTGTCTTATGTTCCTGTCTGAGTTGTCAAAGTGAGAGAAGAAATGAGATGCAATTGTGGCTGAACCTTCACTAACACAAGAGGAGAACATAGTAGCATCTCAAAGCATTTTTAATTGTTTGGAATTTTACAGCTGGGATAAACACCCAGGTAGGACGAAGTTTCTGATGAGTTTTTCAGCATTTAAACTCGTCATCAAGATCAAAGCAATGTGAATGAAATGAATTGCCATGGTGGCCTGCTGCTTGGGTGCAAAGAATAGTCAAGAGAGGCAAAGATGATTCCAAAAAATTATGTATAATGGAAGACAAGAGAAGAGGTTGGGAAGTCAGTGATAGTAAAGGGGCCTCAGAGCTAAGTATGAAAGTTCTTTTTGTGAGTGTGAAGTTCTTCACTGATGTTCTTTAGTCTAAGACTTTTTCTTCCTTTTTTATCAACCCTAGTTATTCCTACTCTGCTCCCTTACTTACTGCTTGAAATTTCTCATGGGAAACCACTTCCTTGGTTGCAGTGATGCCATACCAGCATAGCTGGTTGAGGAAGGATGAGAGAGCAGGAAGAATGAAGGAAGTAATTTTCTGTCCCCTTTCCTCCCTCACTTCAATATTCATATAAGAATTTGTTCTGGTCTAGTGATAGTTATGTTAGGGCTAATGTAGGACAGCCTCTTAGAATTTGAAATGATGTTGCCAATTTACAACAGTGCAAACACAATGAATGTCTGCTCTCACATATGCAGTTTTTCTAGGTGTTCGGGTTTTCTCTGCAGCTATGCAGAATTATACAGAAAGTATCTGTAAGGGGGATGTGTCACAGAAAATACTGAGTCTCAGGCTGCTTTTCCTTACATCCTACACTTGTGTAAAGCAGAGGGTAAATGGTAAGAGGATAAAGATGATCAGCTTGTGTTGGGACATATGGGATGAGGAGTGGAACTGAACCTTCTGTTAATTTAAGGAAAAATTGCAAGGTCTCACCTACTAAAGTTTCCATTTACTTCACTGACTCCAGCAGATAGATACCTTGCTATGTTCGAATCATAGATCTTCTGAGCAGACCAGACACCTATCAAGCCTTAAAACAATCTTCTTCATGTAGCAAAAGATTTTACTGCAACTTAAAGTATTCACATGCACCCTGAGAGTGCCCCAATGTTTTCTGACAGCTGACAAACTAAAAAGGACGAGGCCGTCAAATGCAAAAGAATGGGTCTTCTCCTTTCGGCTGCTGTCCCTCTGGTTTATTCAATTAGGATTGATCAAGCTGTGTCAAAGGTTCCTCCTCTGTTTCAGTGGTCACTGAGAGCTTTCTTGATGACTAATGATAGGCTATACTTAAAAAGAAAGGGGGTAGAAATAGAAAGGATAATTCAACAGTTTCTTTTTTCCTTTCTTTTTTCTATACTTATGTTCCAATTAAGCACATTAACTTTATGACCTACTAAATGAAATTCATTTAATTGTCATTGTTCAGTGATACATCAGCCCCTTCTGCCTTCCAACATCTGCCCCTCAAATAAAAACCACCATTTACTCAAGCAAAAATATTTAATCATGTTTTAGTGAAAGACTAGATTTTCTTCCTCTGGAAAATATCTAAGATATTTGAATTCAAATATGGATAGTAAAGGCAAACTCAGTAGCAATGCTGACAATAAACACATACGTTTCTTGGGTGTCTTGCATGAATTTAAAAACTGCTGGACTGTTCCATCTCTGGTACTAGAAATGAGCTAGTAGTAAAAGATGACCAAGACATTCTCTAGCAGTTACAAGGCTTGTTCAGATCTCTCCTAAAGGCAATATTTCTGTCCTGCTTGGCTGTTCAATACTAACACTCAGGTGCCATTTACACTTGAAGACATATACCAAAATTTTCTTTCAGAGTATATGTGAAGTTTTTGGACCACAGCAGTCATTTCCAGATTTTTGTTATCTGTCAATCCTAAAATAGGGTGTGAGTTGTAACAGATATTTCCCAGATGTCAAATTAAACCAGCACCAGAAAGACAGAATGATCTGTGCCAAACAGCTTAGATGAAGGTGATGGAATGACACCAGAAGCAGAATATAAATCTATGAAGGTAATTATTATTATTGCAATAGCAATATAAAAAATGTATCTGTATCATTATCCTAGAAACTAGACAAGGACTGCCAAAGGCTTCAAGCAAATATCAGTTACATACAGAATTTATGACTCTGTCTAGTTATAAATCCTTTATTTATTTTTAAGGGTTAATTTTATCCTAAAGCTAAAATATATGAAAGAAAGGAATGGCGAGATCTTGAGAGATTTGGAAAGCAAATAAAGTCTGTGAACCGAAATCTGTTAGAGTAACACAGGTCCAGGGATTTTTCTTTGAATAGAACACCAAACTTCCTGATTTTCCGAGCCCCAGCTCCCGTATAGAATAGATCCTTGGCAATTTCTGCTTGATCTGAAGAACAAATTATTAGCCTGAGCATCTGAGTGAGTTTCAGTCACTACATGCCAGAAGTTAATCAGGAATTAGTATCACAGGAATTTTGTGAAATTCATCTGTTTCATTTCACAGAGGGCTATGACACAGCTAGGATTTTGTCCCTTCTCTGATCTGAAAGAAGAATCATTCATTTATTGCCAGAACATTTTATCTAATTAACCAGTCCTTTTGCAATACTTCATCACTTTCCAAAAGGACAAAAGTTGATCTACTTCCCATCTTCCAATGAAACTCAATGGCAACCCCCTCTCTGCCTTTCCTTGGAGCCATCAAAAAAAAGCTCCTATGTGTAAAAAATCCATTAATGTTGGAAACATAAGTGAAATTAAAATAATAAGGTTGTGCGGTATTCTGATTCTGTAATAACACAACACAGCATTTATCTTGCGCCTTTGTACTGAAGGATCCTAAAGCATGATGCAAACACTACAGCTTTAGTCCTCTAAGTCTTGAAGCATGAACAGTTATCATTGTTCAGCCCATGAGAAACTGAGGTAGACACAGACTGCATTAATCTGGGTTCACAGACAGTCAGGCAAGTTCCTGACAACTTTGATAATCAAAGACTACAGGGATCATGTGCAGAGAGGTCCCAAGAAGGTAAGGGGGAGAAACAGCTGTGTAATTACTTACACAGATCATCACTTAAATCTCTTACTATAATTATTACTAGGACCCCAGAAGTCATGAGAATCATCGTTAGTAAGAAGATGCCTTTACTGTGCATAACCAGAATAAAGACCCTGTCTCACACAGCTTACAGTCTAAATCACTGGCTCCTGATGTAGAAATGTAGCTCACTGGCATTAAAATGAAGTTACAGAATCCAAGTTAACAAGATTTTCTGCCATTATCAAAGTTGACTTCTCAAGGAGTCAGCCCCACCAGCAGGAGCTGAGGAGGTGGTGTTGCAAGGCAAGCAGATTTTTGGAGCAGTGAGAAGTCAGGGAGTAAAGGAAAGGAGGAGGAGGAGAAGACAGTGGCAGGGAGGTCCAACTTAGAAAGAAAAAATTGGGGAACAACATGTCCAAATGCACAAACAGATGAGAAGTGGGAGGGGAAGCAGGGACAGAGAGGAAGGAGTTGAGCACAACTACATGGTCACAAAAATATTTTTACCACTGAAGAAGTCCCTACCAACCTGGTGAGACACAGCAGCCAGCCAGCCATGCTATTATTGCACAGCAGTCAGTTAGTAAAAGGTCTGAGCTGAAGGCACTTGCACAACCCAGTGATGACTTGACACATAATGCACTGACTTGTTAGCTCATGACCATGTGGCCATCCCTCAGAAGGAAGAAAATACCAGGTAGTAGAAGACTCTTCAATGTAAAGGAACAAGCATTGCAAGCAACAAGGGTCAAAAGCTAAAATTACACAAATGGATTTCTTTTCTAAGCTAAGAGTATAACTGATTATTGAAAAACAAGTGGTGTATTTGTTATTAGTTTCTTCAAAAAGAGTAGAGGACTCTTTTTGAAGATAAATTTCAACTTAAAAAGTCATTGTACTTAATAAAGACCTAATGGGAAAATTCAGTGCCCTGTGCTATGTAGAAGATCAGACAAAAGCAGTGATGGAGAACTGTTGGCATTGGTGCTGTGTCTGGCACTGATGGAGATCCAGGTTAACACCAACCAGTCTGTGCTGCCATGTTTTAAGTAACTTTGGTAAGAAGAACCTGAATGCTTTGCAGTTGCAGTTGAAGAATCTAGAGGTCTTCAGAATTTCTGAATGAGCAATGAGGCTGGTGAAGGGTCTAGCGAATAAGTCTTATGAGGAGTGGCTGAGGGAACTGGGGCTGTTTAGTTGTCAGAATAGGAGGTTGAGGGGAGACCTGATTGCTCTCTACAACTACCTGAAAGGCGGATGTAGTGAAGGCAGGTGTTGGTCTCTTCTTCCAAGTAACTAGCAATAGGACAAGAGGAAGTGGCCTCAAGTTGTATAGGGGAAGATTAGATATTAAGAAAAATTTCATTGCTGAAAGAGTGGTCAGGCAGTGGAACGGGCTGCCTGGGGAAGTGGTGGAGTCACCATCCCTGGATGTGTTCAAAAAACATGTAGATATGGCACTTTAGGGCATGATTTAGTAGGCATGGTGGTGTTGGGTTGACAGTTGGACATCATGATCTTAGAGCTCTACTCCAACCTTAATGATTCTATGATTCTATGAATGCACTTGCCTTCTGGAAACATAGCTACGGTGTTTTTGTTGGGGTTCTTTTGGAAGGGTGTGGGAAGAGCAGCAGGCCTTAACGACAGTCAAACATCTTGCACACCACATATCCAAACCTAATTCATTTGCAATTATAGTAGAGACATACCATCTGAAGGTTCAAGTTGTGTTTATGTGTCTGTTGCATGACTGTCTAGAAAGATTCATTTCTAGCTACAACCAATATTGTGGGATAGCTCTAGGGTTCACCTTTCCCAAATAAATAAATAAAGAACACTCACTGCCTTTTGTGGCATCTAACACTTCTTGGCTAGTTTTAGTTTTCCGTTCCTGTGTGTCATGGATTTGTACTCGGAATAATGTCAAATGCCTCTAAAATATACATCAGACAACTGCAGATCTGTTAAGTTTTCTAATCTTTACTGGTGACAATCAACTTTTCGTCACACACACAGAAACCAATTTCCATCTCCTCTCCCTCCAAGAATTAGACTGTACCGAGGAAAGGCTCCAAGTCTCTGCTGTTTAATGGCAAATTGGCTTGGGGCAGCAGCAGTACTAGTTCTAAAATCATTAAGTGAGCTGCCACCAATACATCTTTCACAGTCAAGATGTAGATAAATGGATGGTGAGAATGTGAAAGACGGGATTGAAATTTACCAATGAGTCCTATCCTCATCTTCTCATTTTTTGAAAAATAATATTATTTTCTTCAAGTACCATGTTTGTCTTCTGGGTGAAAAACACAGAGATGTGATGGGAGAAAACAGAGAATAATTTTGCTCACTAAAACAATCAACTTGTCTCCCTACTCACCCTTCTCCAAGACCAAACTCTATTAAGAATTTGCTTTGATGGGAAGGGGGTAGGATTTTTAAAAGCTTCTGGAATGAGCAGGAAGGAGACCTGAAAGGAAGAAAAATGATGTATGTTTTTGTTGAGGGGAGGGCAGAATGACAGAGATGTTTGTGGCACAAGCAATATTGATCCTGAGGCAAAGGTACCCCTCAGAATTCCCAGATTACAAATGAACATGTCTTTCCCCATCCTCATACTCCATTAATCGAAATAAACTCTCTCCTTGAATCACAAGCTTGCTTCTGCTGCAGGTGAGTAAAAAATATTGACACAGAGTTGGAAAAAAACCCTTCCAAGAGAGGTGTGGCATGTACTCACCTCTCTACAGCTGTTGTGGAACACAGTCTGAGTGAGAAAGGTAAGCAGATATTGTGAATGGCTGGTACCTGAACTGATGAATCTCCTTGTCTGTGATGGCATCGTTTGATGGCAATGGCGGTTAGAGGGTTTTCATGCAAATTGTGTTCTTGACTTTGTGCAAAACACGTGAAAATGTGTCTTTTGCCCTGAAGAGGTTGTTTCCTACAAGGCACACAGTGGAATGAAAGAGATTGATTCAGTGAAAGCATTGCTGTAGGTGCCCTTTTGTTTCATGACAGGAATTAAGTTAGGGTTTCTTCCTACTGAAGAGGCCAATATGATCTTCTTCCAATTATTTGGTATAGATGCCTAATGTGAATGCTATAGTGTATGCAACATCTAAGTTCAAAAGAGCATTGAATAGTTGAACCTTTGAACATTGGACTGCCAGATTCACACAGCCTCTGCAGCAGATGGAAGAGAGTAGATTCCCTCTAACTGTCTGAAAGTTATATACCTAATATTACTTATATTTCTAGGGTATCATTGATTTTAGGATGGAATGAATTGTTTTCATGGAGATGTAGATCATTATTGATTACAGTGTTGGTTCAAATGACTAGCTTAGAGGCTACGCTTAAAACCTGAATAGTTTATATGAGACGCTTTTTGCTTTCTTCTCTGAGTATTGTACTTCATCTTGTAAGAGAAAAAAAAGCAACCTTCTCAGTTTGTTTCTCCTCAGGAAGGTTCCTAGCAGGACATTAATTGGTGATTTTACGCAAAAAATAACTGTACTTATGTTTTTTCATTACTCAGAGAGGGAATTTCATAGCCAAACACATGGATGAAATTGCCACTATGCATGAGTCACATGTGTAAAAGATAAATATCCGAGACTGTCAACAGAGTGGTCATTTCATGTGTTTACAGATTTTAACTCCCACCATAGCTAAAGTCATTGCCTGTATAGAAACACAGTTTATTGGCGGAAAGCACAGGGAAACTCTGAGTCATTGTACAGACTCTCAACATATCTAAGGTCCATGACAAATGGCAGAGTTATAAAAGATGATGCACCTCCAGCAGAAGACATTTTTTCATACTATGTGTTGCATATCACAGGTGCTTGACACCATCCAGAAATCTTTGGTGGTGATTTGTGGCTTGTTTGAAAGGGTTTTCTCATTTACCGCAGCAAAAAGTTTTTCAGCGTTCTCTAAACTCCTATACATTTCTGATCTAAACTGTCGCAAAGAGGTATCCAGTTTTTCAGGAATATGATGTTAGACTGTCAGGTGGCTTTTTGTATAGTCTTTTCTTATAAGCCTTTGGGATATTTACTTCACATTGTTTTATTCTCTTTTATTTTATTGTTAACTGTTGGACTCAATGATCTTAAGGGTCTTTTCCAAACTATATGAATCTATGATTTTATTTTAATACTCCCCTTATGCTTAATAGCAAAAGGATGTTTTTAGAGTGCGTATTCACCTCTTCCTTCTTTAATAACTCTACCTATGTCAGGGAAAAAAGTGCCTTTTCTTTTACAATAAGATAAAATAGTGATGAATGAAATATAAGGAATAACCCAATTAGTGTTATAATAGCAGTGAAAATTTCAATTAGAAAACAAATATTTCCATTGTAATAATGTTCTAGTCATAAATTTCACAAATCACGTATTTTTGTAGCCTTCTATTTCTTTGCTTGTGGAATGTCTGTCACTGAGAACCTGACTATGACTGTAGAAATGAAAGGTCTCTGTGCACAGAAGAGCAAAAGGAGGAAAAAAACCTGTCCTGTAAATAAGATATAATTTTTAACATTCAAGCTAAAAGGTAAATGATGCCTTGCTTCCCAGGCATGCGACTGTTAAGTCCAGGTAGTTAGTTTGACATGACAAAGAATAAAGCATGATTCTATAGATCTGCCCTACCCGCAGTACATCCGTACCATCCTAACTATATAAAGCATTTTCTCCCATAAGCCAAAAAAGAGGAAGAGTCCAGAGATTAACAAATTTTGAAAGGACCAGATAGTCTAAGATCTGAACTTGTTTAGATCATTGCTTAAAATGTAACAAAGCAGTGGGTATGGTTTTGTGCTGAAGGTTGTCAGTATCATGTAGTACACTTTTCAGGAAGATCCCCTGGTTTTATCTCTATGAGACATAAAAAGAGGAGTTAGTTTTTCTGATGGCAACATGGTGTTCTGCACACAGTCCAAAGTCCAAGAGCCATCAGTAAATGAGTGGACTAAACTGCAGTGAACCAGAGGTCTGTTCAGTGAAGTCTTAAAAAGCTTTTGCATGCGTGTATGTGTACATACATGTGCATTTGGGACCAGATGCCCCCAGTGGATACTTACGCTTAATGACTAACCACTGGGAGTGACACCCTTCTATTTATCCTGTCAGTTGGTCATGGACAATTTATTGTAGTCAAGTAAGCTGCTCACAAGCAGCAAGAAAAAAAACATTTTCACTCTGTTAGTGTTTCCCTTTCTCGTGCATACTAAACTGGATTTACAAACAGGAGAATGGTTTAAATTTCTTCAGGCAGCAGCCAAGTCTATAGGTATTGGGATAGGCCACTGTAGTTCACAAAATGACTCCATAGCATTATTCACTTTGTCTTCCATGTTCCTTTCTCAAATTCTTTCACTGCAATAAAAAAAAAAACTGTGCATTTACGAAGTTTTCTTCCTGTTTCATCACCCGCGATAACAGTTATTTATAGTGTTGTCATCTTCAGCTGGCAGACATGGTACAGCTGCTCCGAGGAACTACTGAGAGGGAACCTGGAAGGACTGTACCCCCTGTTTGTCACTCCGTTGCTGCTGTACAATCACACCGCACAGCCCTAGTGTTGCTAGGAATAAGTGTTGCTAGTACTTCTTATTAGTGTTTATTATCATAACTGCTCATTGTATTGCCCATTATGTTAATAAATTAGAACAACAGACCTAAATGTTTGTTGTTGTGTAAAGCTTATTAGTCTCTGAGAGGAACTCAATGCAACATGAAGGTTGAGGAACTGGGTTGCAGGAATATTACCAATTAAGTCCTATATGAACATGCAATTAGGTAGGATGACATGCTTGATTTACGTTGCTTTATGGCTAAGCTGGATAAACAGCATATCGCTGAAGACTAGCAACCTGCTCCCCCTTTGCTCATCCCCACCCTGCTGGAACCTATTCTAATGCTCCCAGTGGGAGCACAGCACATAAGAACGGCTGGGCAAGGTTATTCGTGCCGTGCTAAAGCACATTTAACTCTCCACTGTACTAAAAGGGTGGAGGCAGCATGTGTTCATGGTATATGTCACTTGTTAGTTTAGTTGCTCTCCCCTTTCTCCCTGATTTTTCGTCTTCGTGGGGCATCTTTCTTCAGTACCTCATGCAAGTCTGCAGTGATGCTGAGTTTACAAAAAGCTTTACATTGCATCATGCTTCTTCAAATAGAGGACTGGACTTAATTTAGATTTCTCCATCAGTCCTTTTCTTCCCTGAGAACACATGCACTTATTAACTCTATTAGGATGCATATAATACGGCTTACACTATTGTACATCAGCACACACCATTAGATGTGATTCTTGTGTAACATCACTCTTCCTTAACTTTTTTTTCCTAAATATGTGTTTACATCATTACATACATTTATCACAAGTGAGAGGGGATGCAATTGAAAGGCACTTTCAGAACTTGTCACCTCCAGATTCTCAGCCATAAATTGTTACCTCCCATTTGAGAGTTGGTAACTGATCATATGAGAACTCCTAATTGTTTCAGAGCAAGGTGAAACTTCAATAATGAATTAAACTATGGAATCAGCAACCATTAAATAGCGACAAGTTGATTTTTTTTCTTTTTTTTTTCACTGTAAGGCACTTCGTTCCCAAAATTAGAGGTTACATGTACAGGTAGAAACCCATTGGGAGCCAGAAGACTGCCACTGAAAGACACACGCAGCTGATCAGCAGTATCTTGCTTCTGTGTGAGGCACCTGTCTCTCGCAAATGTGTCTTTCAAAAAGCCATGTCTCCCCCCCTCTTTTGGCTTCCTCCATGCCATCTTTGGCACCTGCACAATCAGTTGTTGACCTCTGTTTTCAATGACGCTGGCTTGGAACTGAAATAAAACAGGAGAGACAATGAGGTACAACTGAGAGATTGTTTAAGATGCTGCCTCTTACTGCCTGAAATGCTACACACGTAAAGCCTAAAGAACACAGCTATACAGAGGGCTTGAGTTTGCAGTAGTTTTTTCTAGCTGATCTAAACAAATAAGGTCATGCTACATATTAAGGCATTTTTTCTGTGGATATCCAGTGTCTTAGAAGTCTAGTTTGCTGTTGGATTGTATTGACCAGAACTATATAAACACGCTATGAGGCAGCTTTTGGGTATGAAGATACGTGATTATGCACTTTTTGCCCCTAACTGTTGTACACAGTAGTAAAGAACCATTAGCAGTTCAGCCACGCAGTGGGATTTTCCATCTTATCTTCTTGTTAAAATTGGGATAGAGGAGTCGAAGTCCTGTCCTGGTGTAAATTTTTGATGAATATTACAGTTCTCTCATAGCCTTTTCCCCTATTCAGTACAGAGGAAAGTGCAGCTTCCCCCACTGCAATCGCTTTAAAATTCAAATTTTTGACATTTTGCTGAAATAGTAATACTTAAAATAACAACAACAACAAACTTGGATTCATAAATGGAGAAAAGAGTCTACTTTAGAAACAAAGGTAGCAAACAGCTTGGAAATGGAGTGAAGACTTAAAATGAAACCTGAGAGACATGATATGTCAATTTTAAATGGAAGGGAGAAGTGAATGTTAAAGGGAGATCAGAAGTATGATTCATTTAAAAAAAAAAACAAAAAACAAACACGAAACAAAAAAACAAAACAAAAAAAAGCAGACAAAACCAAAAAGCCCCAACACCATAAAAGTAGAAGAGAGGGGTGAATCTTCAGTTGGAGTAAAGGTCAAAGACGTGAAAAGAAGCAGGGAGTGACAGGTAGCCCTGATGTGATGATGTGTTCAGAGAGTTACTTCCAGCATCTTTCACGGTGCTAGCCTGGAGGCAGGGAAGGAGGGTCTGACAGGAGGCAGCTGTACAGACTTCACCTGTGTTTGACAGCAAGAGTGTTATTGGTGGAATTTCTGAAGAAGATTTTGTTGCTGTCTCATGTTTTGCTTTCATGAGTATCCTACCTGAGCATGTCCTTGTTGATGAATGGTTTGGGAACAACGATTTTGGAGACTGGTGCTCTCACCAGGCTGGATTTGTCCTGCCAGTCTCATCCAGGATGTCTCAGCCCCATCCTAAAGGGGCTATCTTTAAGACTGTGATTATCCAGTTACCTTCTCTCGCACAGTCCTCATGCAGCTGTAACAAGTATGCAAAGTTGTGTGAATTGTTAGGAGTAAAGGTGACTCAAGAGCTGTGCATTAGAAACTTCTTGCCCACTTTACTCCAGATAGGTCACCTCAACATTCCTCTAGGCTCTGCTGGTCATTTAAGCTGGATTCCAACAAGCAATGCATGATAGTAAGCTTCCTAACAAGTATGAAATATTTCAAAATCCCCTACACTTTCCTCCACTTTACAAAGAATTTTTCTAATGCAAGAAGACACAAATGAAGTCACTTTTCTCTGATACTTCATCCAGAGGAGATGATGAAAGGTGAAAGGGAGGATTATTACCTCTTTTTTTTATTCTGTTTTCTACCTCCACTGAGGCTTTGCTGGAAGGATTGTTCCAATCTGACTCTGTAGATGCTAGATCAACTGTCCTATTCCAACTGCTTGCACCGCTTTCCCTTGATTGAATGGACTGAGTGGGAGAAACCTCTAATGCAGGCTGATGAAAGTGGAGCCGGCACTCTACAGTGGTGGGATAAAGCTGGCAGGTCTGATTTTTGAAAGTTATCTGAGAACATCATTCCACTTTGTCTCATTTTCAACGTTCAGTTTCAAAGATGAGGAAAAGGCAAAAATGAAGGGGTAACAATGCTTAAGGGCTATTTCTGCAACTGTCATCTTCACAAACATAAACACTGTGGAGGTCATTTACTCGTAGGCAAGTTTAAAAATCAAAACTCATCTTCCACACTGTAACATTCAGATTAAGAAAGAGGAAATCTTAAAAATTGTCCCCCACTCCTGGTGCTTCTGAAAGACAGAACATGGTGGATTTGTAAAGGGAGAGGTATTTGCCTGTTCCAGGTCATCCAGGCTTGGGATCAGCTTATCTGTCACGCATTTTGATTTCAGACATCATTCATGGGAGCTTGCTGTGTATTGTTTTGAACCTGGCTTTTGTCAGCTGTAAATTTTTGTCATCTTTTCTTCGAGGTTGTCATTTGCTTGAAGCTTTTGCAAAGTTTAGGTCTTACTTTTTTGTCGTGCTAAAGATCCTAAATCAATAGGTGATCCACAAGGGTGTCCCTGTTGAGGGAGCTGTCCCCAGTTTTGTAGCACAAGGTCTCTAAGGAAGGTGTGAGTAAGACCAATTCAGATTAGAGTCAAGATATTTGCAAAGTCTGGTTAATTATCATGGGGGAAGAGGAGCAAGGTAATCATTGCCATGTGCTTCCTTGCAAATTTGATGCAAAAGAGGAGTCAATGAACAGGAGTGTCAAGAGAGTCTTGAATATTAAAACCTATGCTGCAGCCTTTGAACTCTAGGATTTGCTGTTTCCTGAAGATCAAGATCATTTGAGCTAAAGGTGGATCCCAGACGGACTTGTGGCTTTGACTCAACCCATCTACCTTTAGAAAATTACCTGAGAAACTTATATGGGTTTTATAATAACTACAGTCTGCTGAAGGTGGGAGGGGGTCATTTCCAGAGGGAATACAACCACTTAATATTTGAATTGCTTGGTTTTCTCTCCACTGACTACAGTGAGAGCTTAGGATGGCTGAATTGCAATCTTTAGTGTATTCGTTAAATACCTGAAGTTACATGGATGGAGCTGGGCCACTGTGTCCAATTAAATCACTCTTGAACCTAGATGGATTTTTACCCTGATTGTAATTCAGAACCAAGACCATTTCCAAATCAAAAATCTGTACGAACTGCATGGCAAAGCACAGGGTGTTATTTCTAAGCTGAGCTGAACAGCAGGGTCGTCTGTGATATCTACCACTGAGGTGAGAATATCTTTTAGTCATGGGACAAATACACTGGTGGTGAAGTAGAACAGCTTGTAAAGGAAAAGCCGTCTTCTTCAAAACAAGACTTACAGCGAACAAACTTATTGCATTAATGCATACCGATTAAAAGGAAATCAGGATCGGTAATTAACTCCTCTCTCAAGTGTTCGTACAACTCACTTTCCCTCTGCTATATTTCCTGAGCACTCCTGGTGCTAAGCTCTGAACATGTTGAATAATGACTTAGACCACTGAGTGAAAAGTTTATTTTCTTAAAAGATATGTTCTCCCATTCAATCCATTTCACACACTGCCCTGTACCAAGCAGTACAATAAAATGAACTATAACCATAAATCTACGGGTGTTTTGAGGTACCCTGTTCATAGTTTCTCAGACTAACGATGTGAGTCAGCCTGCAGCACCAGGGGAGAGGTTAAATTTATGTTGTTAAATTTTCAGTCGTACCTCCATGGCTTCTCTGCATCCTCCATTCTCTATATAATACAGCCTGCTAATCAGTTTTCTATTTAATTTTCAAACTTGGGCCTTCTGCCTCCTGCATCATTCAGCATCCTGCCCACCTCCTCTCACCCTCTGACTGACCCAAAGCAAACAGCGCATTCAGTTCAACCAGATTGACAGGTGTGTGACAGATGGATGGACAGAAAACTGGATCGGTCCAAACTCCTTGGCACTTGAAAAATTGACAACACAACCAAAGCAGCGTAACGGGGAAAGATAGATTGGCAAATGGAATAAATGGTCCCCAGAAAGTTTGCGATTAATCTTTGCCCTGTCAAGTAATGGCCTGATAATGCAGGAATTTAATGGGAACTACTTCTGCTAGTTCAGAGGCATCCATTAGTGTGGAGTAAAGCAGGAGACGGTAACAGGCATTGTTCCTTTTCTTAGCCTTTGCAAATGAGAGAAGGCTATTAAAGTTGCACCATCTGCACCCCAGCTCCATTCTCCCAAACGACAAGTTCACACCTTTATACTGTTGTCTGCGAACACTCATGTGTTTGCAGCTCCCCTCCTAGAAATAAGCAGTTTTGTTTGATCTGTTGCAAACTTCTCCTCTCCAACATGAACTCCAAGTTACCTAATGAAGTTGGCACTGAAAGAGAGAGAATGTGTTAACTAAAAGGTGTATAATTTTCAGAAAGTGATGTGCTCTCACTGCTGCCCTGAAAAATGTAGATTTTCCTATCTTTATACACCATTTAACTCTGCCTCAGTTTCGCTATGTATACTAAGGCTATTCTCCAGTGGCAGGGCACAGTGAGGTATTCCGCTAGGCACGCCCAGAAGGAACATTTTGGCTCAGAACAAATGCTGGTGTAACCTCAGGTCTAAATATCCTATGGGTGTTGTTTTGTAGCATGCTAGTTTAAGAGTAGGTCTAATTTGGGTGAGATCACAGGCGCATCTATCCTAGTATTACCTTTTCAAAAACAGTTAGTTGTAGGTAATTTGAGACATAATATAAGTACAGGTAAAGATTTTCCCCCAGAAGTGATTTTTATAAGGACTTCCTGCTCTGAAGTCATTGTACTCAGTAGATACAGATAGACCTGTCAATTTGTTTAGTCTGTCTTTCTGAAGTTTGTTTCTGTTGTTGATTGCCTCAGCATCTCTTGCAACAAGTGATTTAAATCTCTGCCACTTGAGGAAAAAAAAAGAAAAAAAAGGTCCTTGCTTTCAGCATGCTTGTCTGCTCACTTCATTAGCTTGAAGTATTCAGAGCAGGTGGTGGCACTTTTGTCTTCAGCCCTCCAATTCCAGCCAGGGGCTCATTGCACAAGATGTAAAGAGGGGAATAAAAGGAGCTGTTGGGCAAAGGAGCCCAAGGAAAGAGCAGGCAAACGTGTTATATCTGTGAGGTGGTGTTTACTCTCCAAGCAGCCTGGTATAGACTGAGATACCCCAGGCCTAACTGACATGAAAAACAGAGTCACCTTCACGTTGGCAAGGAGGGGATCGGCTAGGGAGTGGAGAGGGGAGCCCAAGAGCTCTGTCACATCAGTGCAGCTGCAGCACTGGGGAAGGGAGAATGCAGAGGGGGCGGAAGAAGCTCATTATGACTGATAAACAGAGGGCTCCTGTTGTCAGCAGTGTCATTGTGTTCACCTTTTTTTATAGTCCCCTCTTTCCAGCTGTGTAATTAATTAATGGATTGGAAGTGCTTAGTTTCCAGTGATCTACAGGTTGACCTTGCCCCTTTCCCTGCCTGTCTGGGGTAGTTGACAGTGGGTCTAGCTTTCACCAAAGGCATCTCCCCCTCTAACCATCTCTGCATCAGCCCCTGTGACAGCAATAGTAGATCCTGTACTTTTCTCCACGTGCTTGTTTTCATAGTGCTGAGTGAAACCAAACACCAGCATTTTTACACTGAATTTGCACTAGGATAAATGTTGGCCCCATGTGGACGTCCCCATAAATGTGGACCCAGTCTGGGCCAAAGGGTAGCATTAAGACCACAGCCATTTTATCTCCTGGAAGGATGACCATATTATCGGATTTCAGGCTGCTCAAAATTATCCATGTAATCCAAACTAGCTGTTCTGGTTCTTCTGCAGACAGTGATGAAAAAGGTGCTTCCACTCTCACACCAGCTGCAGTTAACTGTCTCGCTTAGTATAAATCTGTTCCAGGAAAGATGTCTCTCCTTTTATAAAGTAGGAGGATTGTAGACAACTAGGTTAAAGTAGGTATTTTGTGTTCAAGATAGCTAAAATTAGTAAGATGTGTTTTCATCCTCATTTTCTTTACCTTGCACGTATAAATGAGACGAAGAAGTCCCTTTCTCCACCTCTCATTTGTATCTTTATGTATATGTGTAAAGTAAAGGTAGGTAAAGTTGCAGCAGTTTACCAGAAAATTACGGTTGGTAATGGGGACTGAATAACTTGTACCAACAGGGACTTTATGGCTTGAGCCCAAAATAGAACTCTTTCTTTTTGCAGAGTGTGAATAAAATACCATTAGCTTTACAATCAACATCATGAGTGAAAGCCTGGATAAGTACACTTGGTGACCTGGCTGGTAAATCTGCCTGACATTTTTGCAAAACAGACTTAGGCTATCGATCCAGTTGGCTGGAAATGATCCTTTCACCTCAGGGCCACTGGACTCCATTTGACTTAGGGCAGTCAGGAGCAAAAGTGGCTGTTATCAAATGATAAGAGCAAGTTGAAGGTCTCAACCTAATCTCTAGAGAAAGAAGTCTAGGCTATGGAGATCTCAGTCAATTTAAATTATACTAGGGAGAGCTGACTAGATGCACATCACAAAATCACTCTTCTCTTGGTTTTAGGACTCAGTGTGTAAGAATATGATTAAATATTGTCTCCCAGTCTGACACAAGATCAGAAGGGAAAATTCTGAAAGACGGTTAGAGAATCTGCCAGTCTCTTGCTTCAATGTTTCAATTTCTCTGTGAAAAAGAAATGGTTTTTTTAACTAAACATTCCCAAACCTTGCCAGTCTAAAGCATTCAACTGCCTTAATAAAGTATAGTACCTAACTCAAGACTCTATTCCCCAGACTCACCTTCCCCAAGAGGAAATGCACCATGCATAGAAGCAGGATTTATCTAAGTTGCAGGGGAGTGCCCATAATTACAGGGTCAGCCACTTTGTTACACTAGAGTTCAGCTCTCATGGTTGCTTACAGGTTTTGTCTCACATTTATTCAAGTAGGCAAAAGCCCAGCTTTTCTAAAAGCCTTACTGACTCAGACCAAAAATCCACCTCATTCAGCAGTTTCTTCTCCAACACTGGCTGTAAATATATGCTTAAATAAAGGTGTAAGGGGAAGTTTAAAACATTTTACTACGTCCTGACAGCACTCTTTCAGCAAATTCAGGCTCAGACATTTTCTGAGGTGAGCTCTTTGTAGTTAAGATCATTGGGTAGACTCTTCTTTCTTGAATTCTCCAATAACTTTTGGATCTCTGCAGATATTTTACACTTGTATCTAGAAGCAAAATATTTCATAAGTACAGTGTGAAGAATCAACTCCCTTTCTGTATTTTGAACCCACTACGTGCTAATTTCACATGACAGTCCCTGATTCCCGTGCTGTAAGGACATCAGCCAGTCATTCATTGATGCTCTGCTCCATATCATTCAGTTTCTTCATGCTACTGAGAGTTTTATAGACCTCTATTACATGCTGCCTCAGCTATGGCTCTTCCAGGCTGAAGAGGGGATCATCCTGCTGTGACAAAATTTTTACAAGAAAGCTAAATTTTTAAGGAAGGTCTCGCCTCGCCTCGCCTCACCTCGCCTCCCCTCCCCTCTCCTTTCTTTTTTTCCTTTCCTTCCTCCCTTCCTTCCTTCCTTCCTTCCTTCCTTCCTTCCTTCCTTCCTTCCTTCCTTCCTTCCTTCCT
>Ga0065711_1032847_pt1 | contig 26569 bp, 9 predicted proteins | sample Hoacrofraction12_FD_59098 | JGI IMG/M metagenome (GOLD analysis project Ga0065711, IMG submission 59098) | Hoatzin crop microbial communities from Cojedes, Venezuela - Epithelial fraction 12 v2 (version 2) | ecosystem: Host-associated > Birds > Digestive system > Esophagus > Crop | place... | reverse complement strand
AGGGAAGGGAAGGGAAGGGAAGGGAAGGGAAGGGAAGGGAAGGGAAGGGAAGACAGAATGGTGGTGAGGGTGAAGCCAAAGAGCTGGAGTTCCTGCAGAGCAGGGACACAGGTGCATGCCCATAGGGAAGCCAGCTTTGTTAGCTTTACTGTGTGTTCTTCCATTTTTACACAGAAAAGGCTGATGTGTTTTAGGCGGAAAGGACTGTAGAAGTAAGACAAGAAAAATGATCAACCTGGAGTTAAAACAGTCACTGCTTTTTGATCTCTGGAGGAAAACAAAAAAGTGTCAAAATGAAGATTCTGCTCAGTGCTGAATGGTCATTTTTCCCTGAATGTATCAAAACTTAATTAGCTCCTCTAGAAGCTTTGGTATTGATGCTGGATAATGAGAAAGCATAAGACATAAACCAAGAATATTTGTAAAAATGCTGTTAAAGATTTCTCCTTTCAAGAAGTGACAGATTAACTAACAAAATAATCCATTTTATTGGACAAATTGGTTAGAAGAGTATGGTGTCTGGCTTACCTCCAACACCAATAATACCATTAACAACAGCCATGGAACTGATGCCAAATTAAAAGGAGAACAGTCTGAGCTCTGAGTGACAGAAGTGGCCTTCTGCCAGGAAAGGTAAGTACGAATGCACGAGGAACATTTTCTTCTTGTTTTTGTATTTACATTTGGCATTAAGAAGTCACCTAAGGGCTGTTAACATCTGAGGCGGTATAAATCTAAACAGGTAAAGGACAGGACAGATTTTAAAGGCATTTCCCAGCAATTCATCTTGAACACACAACTACCAAGTATTCTCACTCTTTGAGTGCAGCACCACAAAATAAATTACTGTTTCACATTTTTATTAGCATTTCATTAGAAATAAAATCCAAAATGTTTGGCAAACCATATTTTTTAAAGTTTCTGAGGGTAAGTTTCAGGCAAGAGAGGGGTTTTTGTTTTGGCTGTAAAAGGGCTAGGATTTGAGAGCTCTGAGGCATTTGCTTTTTCAGCACTGAAGATCCTGCTCCCCTCCTGTTGAGCCCTTTTTATCTTTTCCATGTATATCAGAGATCTCAGTAAGACTCTTTCTTGAGGAAGGTGCTAGTCACCGTGAGCGAAAGAGATGAAATCCAGCCATAAATGATAAATATTTGAGAAACAGGTGAGAAATTACTCTTGCTCAATGGCTGGAACTTTACCAGTGTCCTTAACATCATAGATCAGATCTTCAACTGCTGTAAATTGACTTCTGTGGAGTTACTTCACTTCACTTCACACCAGTTGAGGATCTGGCCCCAGATGTCTGATTTAGTAGCAACTTTAGTCCAGTCTGAGAGCAAATTACAGTGTATATTGAATGGCTGCTTTCCAGAGGTTAGCTGGACCAGTCCAACAGGAGAGGCCCAGACTGATCTCACTTATTCTAACCGATAACTATGAAAATAGTCATGGATGTGGGAAATAATTACACTGAGAAGCATGTGTATACTTCTAATCCCCAACAGCTTTTGCTTGTCATTTCATTATAAATACCTTTTCTGGAGTGACCATTCTTACACAGAAATTTCTGAATCCAGTTCATGATTCTAGCACTGAGGGATATTTTTCTTTCCAGAGACAGTGTTTTTCTTCCTTACTTTTTATTTTCATTGGACTGGAGGTGAAGAAGACTTTAGGAGATGCTCGTTTCAGGGAGGAACTGCGCTGAATATGGTTCTTCCAAGAAGTGTACTAAGCATCTGTCCAGCCATCTACCTATCTGTCCTGTCTTCCCAGAAAGACTTTTAAAATTAATTTTCTTAATGAAAAAAATTTTTTTTTCTGATAGTTATAGAGTTCATTCTGGAACTCTATCATCATGTAGAAATAGTAGAAATCTGTGAACAAGGGTAGAGATGATTGATTCAGATGAACTAAGAAATCGTAGGACGTTGTTTGAAAGCTTAGGTCCCAAGTCCTCTTTCAAAATACCGGTGCAGATCATGCAATCTTGTGGCTGTATGTCTTGGCATTGACAAAATCGCTATAGCTGTGCAAAGCACTTGTGACATTAGAGGGTTAAGGCAAATGTTGATGCACTAGAGTAGCTCTGGGGTTTCATAGGGATGCCTCAACCTGGGCAGGAACAAACACATATTTCCACCTCTGCAGACTGGATGCTTGTGCACACATGAAGAGGCTCAACACACAACTGGGAGAGAAGCAAGGAAGCTTGCAGGAAAAAAATGGTGTGAACCAACTGAGCTGTCAACTGTGTGTCTGACTGTCTCTGGGACTAATGCCATGCAAAATCCTGACAAATCTGCAGTCGAACAAATACCTGCACACAAAATCCTTTATATACCTAAACCCTCAGAGATGATCTGACGCCCACTCCTGGTAACAGATCAGGCCAGATCTGCAAGCTGCTAGGGAAAAGACATTCACTACAATTTACAATCACTTTTATGGATTGTTTAAAATGTTTCTGTTTCAGATGTTGACAAAAATGTTGTTGAAAACAGAATACTGACAACCTAACCCCCATCAAAAAATGGGAGGTATTTTTGTGAAGATGGGTTGTTCCAAATGCGCTGCTCGATGCACATGCAACATCAGGAATACTAATGGGATAACAGAGTGGTGGTCATTATTTCTGCCATAAAGCCTAAAAAACAATTCAACCCACAACAAAAACAAACAAACAAACACATCAACCGTGAGATCTGTTTAACTATAGCCAGTCATTTTAACTAAACCCCCACTTAGTAAGCAGGCATCCCTGCCCTCAATATTTTTCTGTTCTGAGCGGGATCAGAGGTGTTTGTGCCAGAAGTCAACGTACCAAGAGAGTGTCTGCTTTTTTTTCTGACTGACTCAGAGAGCAGGAAGTGCAAAGGATCACGCAGGAGAGCTTTCCTTGTGCTTGCCAGCCTTCTTGGACGGAAGCATCAAAAAGCTTGGCTAGGACCTGGGTTATACTGGCACTCCCAAACACTTTTCCAGCCCAAGTCCAGTCTCCAAACCTTCAGAGGTTTGCCCATTGCTAATATGTTTAATCTGATCTAATCTGTTTTTTATTTAAACAGGGATTAATTGCATTTCTTTGTTCTTTGGTGACTTGATGCTAATCACATGCAGCACACTCCTTAGGATCAGTTACACGAATGCCTGAATTGCTACCTTAGATGATGAAAAACATCTGGGGGAGGAAGTGCAGCAAAGGGAAAGGAAAAAAGAGGCAGATGGCTGTATCTGGGGGCCTTAGCTGTTGTGGCAGGAGTACTTGTAAAATGGCTCTGCGGGTTCCTCTCTCTGTTTAGGACTTGTGTTTTTCTGCCTCATGCCTGCAGTTCAGGTGTTGGAAGGTTCCTGAAGACTAAAATAACCTAAAACTCTGACTTTTTGGAGCTAAACCTGGGTAGCTGGCAAGTTTATGCTCAAATCTTATTAGTTCTGTTGGGAGAGATTTCCTTCATGTCTTAGCACTGACAAAATCTCTAAGCACCCCACAGCTGTGCAGAGGGCTTGTGACATTTTAAGGTTAAGGCAAATGCAGAAAAATAAAGTAACAGAGGCATAAGCAGAGTGGAAATTGGCAGGATGGTGCTGTGAAGTCCACTCCTGCCCTCTGGACTGGGCTGTCAATGCATAGGTGACGTATGTGCTATTAAACATAGAGGCAAAGTGTCCAACAAGCCAGGACACCCACAAATTGGACTGCAGTTTGTCCATATACAAGAAACAGGTCTTTAATGTTGTCCAGAGACCTCAATATAGCCCTTAACTGAGCAGTGCTGACATCACTTCAGCTTTTTTATTGAACCTAGCTTTCTCAGTGCTGAAGGGAAATGGCTTGCAATGTTTTTCTGAATATGGCTCTGTAATAGTTTTCCAGGGTGTCTGCAGAGACAGTTAAAGCCTATGGATGACAGATTGGCTTTTCGTATTCTGCCTTAGAAGGGGTCCATCTATGCCCAAGGGTGCACTGACTGTCAATGGAATACCTTTGGTCTAGGGGAAACCCTGGTCCTAGTAAAGCCAAAGACAAAATTATGAGTTTCATAGTCGTCAGAACTGAAACCTCAGCAACTCTTGTGGCATTCAAGGTGAAAAGAAAATGTTTTGTTTCATGACTGGATGGGAGGCTCAGCAATGTAGACAAATTGTCTTGCAGCCATGCCAGAAATATCACCTGTGTTTTACACGAATAAGTAAAGGGACTCCAGCAGCCCCATCTCTGAAGACTGGCAGATTAATCCAGGAGGTGAAGTTAAATCATCTCTGTAACGATGCACAGCACCAGCTCAGCTGGCTGGGCATGGAATACTTTAAAGGGATTTTGTGGGAAAATGAAAGTATCCTTCATACAAATGCCAGTTAAAGGGCTGACAAAATGTCCAACATTACCCGTTGTCTAAAATCTAAACCAGGATTGATCAGTTTTTGTGATATTTAAAATGAATGTTCTAATCGTGTCCAGAGTCTACCTTACTTGCAAGTACATTGGCTGTCTTACAAAGTCTGAAACAGTCTGGCTGACATGTCTTATTTCACGCATGCCCTTGAGTACACAACATGTCTAAATCACGCTGTGCATGGTTAAGCACATATTTTTCCATACATTACTTTAGTGGAAAACTAAACTGAGGCTTACCTGCAAGAAGCAGCATTTCAGGCTGTCAGCATATGTTCATGCCAACTGCTGCTCTTGCATAGGTCAGCAGGAATGAGCACTTACTCAGAAAAACTCCCTTAAGGTAAGCTCTGGTATAAAGTGTGTATAACAACATTTATTTAACTCCCAGAGGAGTTTATGAGGCTTAATTAATGCCAGCAAGTTGGTTTAAGATCTTTGGGTGAAAGATGACGCAAAACTGTACCGAGGGTGGCTCGTAGCTCTTGCCAGCATTTCAGAGCTGAGGGTTGTCCCCAGGCTTTGGGTTGAGCTATGGTGCAAGGCAAAGCCCAGATGTATGAGCGGGTTGGAACAGGTATACTCTCACGACCTGTGTTCTCTGCTTATATTGCAGGTTGTCCTTCAGGCGTCACGTTGACACGCTGAGCTCAGGAGATGAAGGTGCTGGTACCACAGGGTCCCGATTTGCCTGTATGAAGGAGAGCTGTGCCAGCTCTCCTGCCCACCAGATGTCGTTGCAGCTTGGGTTGGTGTTGGCATTTTTTGAATTCTGAGCAATCACAGGTTTGGTCTAGAGGACTGGCACGGGCTGCTCTACTCAGCTGCGGAGACCTGCCTGCCCCAGGTCCCCAGCGCGGCTGGCTCTGAAGGAGCAGTGGGGATGGAGGGGATACAGCAAGAGGTGCTTTTGCCCTGAGCATTCCCTTTTGCTTCCCTTTTCATTGGGTTTGCTGTTCCTGGGAGGAATGAAGCTTCACAACACACTTTTGCTGCAACCTGCATGTGAAAGACAATACAGCACATCTCACACAAATACCACATCAAATATGTGAGAGGACAGTTATCTATGAACTGCATGATAGTTTGCAATGAATCAGATCCAATGTTTACATGGTTGCTTAAAAGCCAAACAAAGCTAAAAATTTAATAGAGACTGGCCAGAGGAAGGGAAAACATCAAAAGCAAATAGCTGCAAACATGAAGTTGCTTATGTTGGAACTTGTCTGGCTTTTGGTCTGAGACTTTTCAGTTAAATCTGTAAATGCTTTCTCAGGCATTTCCCTCGAGCAGTGCTTCCCGTATAGCAAAGGTATGGATGAGAAGATAGACCTACTAGATGTTTTACCAGTGAAAGCCTGAAGTAGATTTAAAAATAAGTGAGTATCTAGATTCAAACAACAACAACTGCCCTCATCAACTCTGAGCACTGTTAAATGAGTGACAAATTACGATGGTGTGGTAGGCCAGCTGAACTGGCATTTCTCAACTCATAAAGAAGAAGGAGGGAAGGACCTGATCTGAAAACCTGCACAGATGGTGCTACATTAGCTTTACTCTTAGAGAGCTAATTAAGGAGGTCTTTTTGGCTTATAGCGGCAGGCACTGCACATGAATGCTTTATAAAACCCATTAAGGACCCTCTACCTCAAGATGTCTCCAAAGGCTGACAAAATGGTAAAGAATGGTGCTCAAGAAGGTTGATATGTTTGATTGAATTTCCATTAAGATAAATTGTATATAAAATAACTAATTGATTATGTATCCACCCTGGAAATATTTGGACTCCTCTAGGCAGAACGAGGGGGTCGTTGGAAGATCAGACTGAAAGAAATCTTCTAAATGTACCCAGGGGTTTAATTCTGTGGGTTAACAAAAACAAAACTAATGGCCTGTGAAGGTTATCCATTTACAGTAGCCACAGATCCATACAGTATCAGAGACAGACCTGCAGGTGTTGCTTATTCATATGGACAAGTACTCAGTGCCCAGAGACCTCTTTCTTTATTTCGGGAGCTTTCAAACACATGACTTATTCAGAAAATTGTTTGCATTTCTACAGAACACAAGATTAGCTGCACGTCTACGATCAGCGATTTTCTTCAACCACCACGTAAACAGGAAAATTCCCTTAATTAGGGGTACAATATGTGGCAGCAGAGAATTTTGCTATCTAGCAAAGTTTCTGAATCCTCAAACTGATATTTGATAAGTCCTGGTGGATTTCAAACTTTGAATTTATAGGATATGCTGCTCTTTAGCAAAATCTCATAAAACAGGCTAATACGCAGCACCTAGGGGAACATGAAAAGCAACCTGGTAATAAATGTTTGAGCTACACTGCAAATTGTACACTAGAGGCAAGAAAGCAGGAACTCCCCAATTCGAGAGATGAGCAAAGATAGTAAATGCGAAGTGGGGGACTGTGTGATGCCGGAGTGCGTTTCTCCCATTCTGCATCCAGTGGCAATGAGATAACAATTGCTTCAAAAAAGCACACTCTGTATCACTGTCTCTTCAGCTCCACTCACCACTTTAAACTTTAAGGAATTATTATTTTGAAATTCAAACTCCAAAATTTTATTTTGGTTTTCACTTAGTTTTGGAAGTGTCTTCAGTTCTTAGTTTCACTAATGTCAAAAAGTTTGCTGGGAGGAATTCTAAACTGGTAAATCTAAGAGACCAGCAAGGAAGGGCCCTGTGCAAAGCTTTGTTTTTGCAGTTTCTGGGATATTAATCTAATGTCCTTTCCTATTGCCAAGACCAAATACTAGTGACTTGTTCCCGATTATGCTATATTTTCCTAGGATAAAAAGTGTTTTTGCTTGTGAAGAGAGATGGTATGTTAATCAATGAAAACCACTATTTGGGATGATCTGCAATGATGCAAGACATACTGTTTTTTGTTCTCCAGAGATCTGGGCAACCCTTGAGGGGCTGTGGCAGTGCTGTGCCAGGCATCAGTGGAGGTAGGGTCTGGTCCCTGAGTGCCATGGGATGCTGTTTCAGAAATGTCTTGGGAGGTCACCGGAGTGTCTTGTGTCCTGTCTGGAGGCCTGATCCAGCTTCTCATATAGCTGATGGAGAGACTCGCTTTAAGTTTTGGAGTGGAAAGCCAAATCACCTCGTTTAAAGATAACAAGGAAATTCTTAAGCAAATACGCTGAAGCAAAATAAATCCGTTCTGCCAGGAAAATAATTTTTTTCAGTTTTTATGTCCTTTGTAAGGTGGCTGACAAATGTCTTGTGCTTAACTTCCCTTATTACCTTTTATTTTGAATTAACAGCCTGGTTAGCTTAGAGACGATATATGTTTCGTTATTATTTAGGACACGTTATATATGCCATATATGGAATTTTTGGACATTTTTCCCAATGAATGTGAAGTTGCTGTCACCTCCATGGTTTTAGTCTGGTCATAGGATTTTTCAGGCCACACACAGGCCAACTTCTTACTTTTGGCAAGAAACAGACAACTAGGCTCATAAATTATATTCGTAAATATTTAGTGTACTCATATGTGTGGCTTTCTAAATAAAGAGGAGGAAAACCAAGATCTGAGGAAACCTGGTAGTTCTGGGGGAAGAATAATTTATTTTGTCAGGAAGAAAAACCTTCTACAAAATCTGTAAAACTATAATTTACTCCTGACATTCAAAATAAATCATATTTTTGTACAAGTATAATGTGAATGAAACTGCTTCCAGAAAATCAGTGTGGGCTTTGACCAACAGAAGCGCTTGAAATATTGAACACTGGAAGTATTCAGCAATAGTGAACAGCGTAAGAGAGTATGATTTATTACGCCAGGAGAGAGACTATCTAATCATATAAATCCCATTCTCAAGAGTGGGCAGTGGTCTCTTTCCGCACATGACCCCTCTCTGTTAAAAGGAAAAATGGGCTGTGGTAGTAGTGACAGTGGCTTGAGGCCAGTGGGAATAGTGCATGCCTCTTCTTCAGCCTGGATGCCAATAAGGAAAGAAACTTCCCCAAGCTGCTACCGCAGACTCAGTCTAGCCAGGTTCTGCTCGCTGTGCTCAGGTCGTCTTTCTTCACTCCTGCAGAAATACAAAAACTTTAACTCTATTTATTTATTTATTTGTTTCTATTTCTTCTTGTGCTAATAAAAAGTTTTATGGTTTATGGTCTTCCTGTATTTTTTTTTCTGTGCAGAAACAGTCTTGAGTTAACATACTTCTTTTCTGCATCTTTGCTAACAGAATTATTTCAGTGAATAATAATACAAACAACACAGCGGCACACAGCTGCTAATATATTACTCATAATGTTTGGACCAACCTAGCTCCTGAAAAATGCCAAGTGTCAGCTAAGAAAGATATCATGTCCTCATACAATCATAGAGTGGCTTGAGTTGGCAGGGACCTTTAAAGATCATTTAGCCCAACCTTCCTTCCACGGGCAGGAACATCTTCCACTGATCAAGTTCAAAACTTCATCCAAACTGACCTTCAGTTCCTCTTGAACTCAGGACTAGCTTTGGTTTGGCCTTTCTGAGAAGGCTTATACCATCTCCCAAGAAGGACTAAGTCCTCTACAGTGCTGGTTGTTCAATTTGTACAGTTTTGTTTGCCTTTGGTATACGACAAAATTTCACAGATTGGAGACAGGAATGACAATTATGCCTAAGACAGGTTTGTTCCCTATAGTTTGAATATTGTCTCAATTTTAAGTTCAGCCCAGTTTTCATAAGGCCCACAAAGAAATCTCTCCTGTCATCTTCTCGTTAAAATCCTCCCTTTCTTAAATTAAATTTCCTATTTTCCACCAAACCCTATCCTAAACTACTCTAAATTGTTTGGTCACCCTCTATCATTTGGATAAAATATTTTTGAGGCAAGCTAAAAAGGGTCAGGGGAGATGTTTGTGTGCAGGACCCTGTCAAATTGCGGAGTCGAAGAGTTCAGAAGACATATGTGACCAATTTTCATGGTTAACTGATAGGAGATCAGTTGCCTGGGGTAAGAACCGAAACTCATGCATCAGTGAAAATTATCACACCCTGAATCTCTGGCCAGATGTTCACCCCTCATCTGATCCTGTATTATTTTCAGGTATCCATGTCTTTGCCCAGGTATTGGAGCGGAGGCTTTGAGGCTTGCCTTTGGAATATATTTCAGACTCAGACATTTGATAGGGCTATAAGAAAGTTTATTTTCTTCGCTCCTGCCACAGTGCTGGTTGTTGACAAAATGTATTCAGAACATGCAAAAGGCTGGTCACTGTATTTATAGCAGAGTAAACAGGAACAGGGCACCCTGCTCTGTCACTACACGGCTGACGACTAAGGTATGAGAACCGTGAAGAATACTGTTAACACACATTGAAGCTGCTCCACGTTCGTCCTGAGGGCTCCTCGTTTTATAGATACAGTCATCAGAAATATGTTCTTCTGCAGAAGAAATGACAGCATCTTCAGACATGTTACCCATCCCCATTCAAGAGATGTGTATGCCTGTCTGTAGGGCCCTGGGAGAACACTATGAAAAGTCTTGCTGGGTGGGAGGAGAGGGCACAGGGTGCCTAGTTTTCATGCTCTGCCCCTGTTTATTATAACAATGGCCATTTCAAGCCCTACTTATGAACTCCTGTCATGTGATGGGCTGGTAATTAGCCTGGTGGGTCACAGGACTGAGGGAACTCATCAGCCCTTTAACATTGCCATTGTGAGACACACTTGAAATGTGTGAACGCAAGGAAAATATTTGAAGGCTTGCAGTGAACAAAGCCCTTGAGATATCTCAGTTACGAAGGGAATCTGGGGGACAACTCAAAAGAGGATTTCCCACTGAAGACATGGCACTGTGGTGAGATCAGAGGGAACAGATGCTACCTTCATGTATATTCTACTCAGGCAAAACTTAAATGGATCCTAGTGAATAGCAGTTACATATTCTGAAATGCGTAGCACTTAGTGAACTTAAATGGAGATGAGATCTCTGTGCTAGATAGAGAAGTGTACTTCCCGCTCAAAGAACTTGCAAATGGAATAAGGGAGTGCAGAATTTGGGCTCATTTGTTATGTACCTATTTGGTTTTTGCTGAAATATTCTACATGATTTCTCATTAACTCCCAAGAAGCCTCTTGGATCCCGATTCCGTGGCTTGTAAGGTCAGACTTGAGTAATTCTTTGACAGTGTTTGACAGCGACCAGTGGTACTAGTCAAGAATGTGATATCCTCATATCATGTTCCCCTGTGATGTATTTACTATGTTTATGTTAAAAAAATCTCACTTCTGGACTTTAAAACACTAGACTAGAAAGATGAAGAGCATGTCTTGGAGTTTCAAATGATACATAAGGTTGATTAATAGTGACCTAGAGGGTCAACAGAAATTTAGGGCTAGAGTTTCTAGTAATGGAGGAGAAAATTACCGAAAAGCAAAAATCCTAGTTTTCCCCCTTTAGACACAATAATAGCCATTGTCAAGTTCCAGAAATATAACACCATGGAGCTGTCTACTGAAGGAAGCCGCTGAAAGCCCTGTTAGTAAAGTCACAGGGAACAGGACTGAACAAATTTGGGGAAGGTACCCTGGGGAACAATCAGAAGGGTGGTGAGATGATCTGAGGGCTCTTTTGATCTCTGCTATTTCTGATTTTAAACTTTGGTATCACTGCATCCCCAGGAGTGAAACAGGAGAGAAGCAGCAAAATAGTTGGAGGTATTGAAGAAGACAAGGAGACATCAGCTAGTGTGAGAAATAAAGCCAAATGTCAGCAGGCTTTTGGACTGGAACAGGTGAATTTCTGCTGTGGACCTGTAGAGAGAACTATCATTAGGGGCAAATACCCAAAATAATTGCCCAAGAGCCCATGACATGGGCAGAGAATCATACCACACCAAATTGGGTAGTGCTAAAAGTCATGTAATATGTGGGAAGGGAGAAGGGCCCATACCTTAACCTCTGCTTGAGGTCCCCATAAATCTGGTGCTGACTCTGCCTGCGAATGCCAGAGATGAGAGGAGATGAGGAGAATGCAAGCCTTGTCATACCAGCACTCCTTGTTTCATTCCCATCACAGCTGCAGCTCCTGCCTCTTGAGAACTGACACCATTCTTCTCGTTTCATACCCCAGGATGAGGTTGCAGATTTGGCAACTGGTATCAGGGCACACCGTGGGGAGGGGCAGAGGGCTGGCTATTAACCTCACTGTATTTTCATTTTCTTTGTATATTCTGTGAATGAGCCAGCACAGCTTAACTGGCGAGGCTCACAGAAAGAATAAATCAACATAGTGCTATCGGAGCTGCTGTGATTTATACAGCTGAAATCCTTGTGTCTGTATTTTCAGTTTGCTTCTGTAATTTATTGACATTTTGTCCTTTTGGCTTGACTCTGCCTGCCTCCAAGGGTATAACACTGCCATTCCCACTTCATAGTATTTCATCACAAAAAAGAAAGCCACTTACTCTTTGGGGGTTATGTGATGTCTAAGAGGTCTTTCGTCTTCTTGTTGCTATTTTGGGATAAGAACCAAGGTATTCTGGATGATATTACAATTTAAAGAACACTCGTATAGTAAAATATTTCATTAGCAAGAATAACCTGTTCCTCAGCCCTCCCAAGTTTTAGATCACAAAGAGGTAACTGGAGGCAGTCTTTCACTGATGAAGGAAAAATAGCAGCTTTGGAAAAGGAGGTCCTCAAAGGCTTAAACATGGAAATTGACCCCACAAATAGGAATTGGTTACATTTAGGATTTTTCTGAATTTAGGATATTTATGAAAATCCTTCTGCCTTCTGACTGAACCATGTGGCATGGCTGTGCATCTTAGTTGAGTTCATAGGTGATCAGATGAGACTTTTCTTTTTGACATAAATATTTGTGGAAACATCAAAATGATAGGTATTTCATCTGAAATTGAATCCAGAAAGATAAACTTGGACTGGCATGTGACTCAAGCATGATTTTTACCCAAGTATGGCAGGAGGAAATGACCTGTTGATATATCATATTATGAGATGGTATGAGTAATCATACCTATTTTTTTCACCCCAAGTGAAGGTAGATAGGTGAGAAGGACAAGAAAGACATGAAAGACATTTCAGGTAGAGATTGCAGACCAGAGAGACAGAAGAAAACTAATAGGGAAAGAGGGAGAGAGATGCAATTCCTTTTGAAAATGATTGGACAGGTTCAAGTTCCACTTTGCATTAGTGTGAATTTTGAATAGTTCCCTCGGGCTCACATGGTGCTCTTTCAGGATTTATGCTAGTGCAGATAAAGTCAGAGGCAAGGTCATTGTTTCATGTAAATGTCATCCCACTGAAATAAGCAGTGGAATTTAACTGAATTTGATAGTCATTTTTACTCTTACTTTGTTTTTAATATTACAAAAGAAAATTCAAAGAATAAATAAGTCATCTCTGAGTTTCGCTCCATCATGCAATCTGCATGTCATTGATTCCTCATTCAATAATTAGCACAAGGCAAATCAGGGATATCTGTGTTATTATTAATAACCAGAGCTGGGCTTGATAGCATCACAACCTGCATTTGCATCTTACTGTGCGCCTATGTAATTGAAGAAACACCCCCAGTGTGATTAATAATCCTTATATTGTTACAGTTGTGGGGAAGTGGCCTGCAAGGAGATGAATATTTTAAAATAGCATTACCACCACTGGAGTCTGTTTGTGAAACTGTCGTAACATTTTATAACTTTTTTTTTCTATCAGCTATAAGTTGCTACCATCTTCGTATTCAAGTTCACCTCCTATATTCAGGAAGGAAATGGTCCAGGGCACTTTCCTGGGGTCAGTTTACCATCTGTCAGTTGAATGATGGGGACAAAAACCTAAAAAGAGGTGTGTTTGTAAGCTGCAGTAGCTGTTTTACAAGCATATACCTTGGGCAACTGGAGTTTTTGCATGGCTTCCTCAATATTCCTCCGCCCACGCAGGGCTGAAGGAACAGGCTGAGCACCACTTTCTGCTGCTGCAAAGCTGTTTCACATCCTCCTTGTAGAAACAGTAGTTTCAGTTAACAGTCTTCCAGAGAATAAATGTTGGAAATATTTTAAGACCAAAGCTCATGTTGGCTGAAAGAACTGATAGATTGCAACTGCCTGATTTGGTGAACCTATCGGATACCATCAGGAAATCATCTGTCACTGTTATTACCATTAATAAAGAACAAGAACATTGTTGATATTGTAGATATTATTAATCTGAACCAATGATAAGGGTAACGATTCTGTTTTAATACAGAGGTGGTACTGATACATTTATGCATCACTTAAATCCCGGTCCCTTATATTGTAGGATTTCATCTCTCTGTGCCGGGTTGTCACATATTTCCTGGTGCTTAGGCAGACCCGCTAGTTAACCATGAGTTTGGTAGCTTCTCCAGATTCTTAATTACAGCAGTGAAATGTTAGGAACAGTCCTGCTTGTCAAATGTTTTAAATACCAAACTGTTTTAAAATGGCTTGCTCTATATAAAGATGTTTGTCAAGTCACAGAAGCAGGGAACATATGTGATCCATTTTACAAGAGTGAAATCTAAGGATTTACCTAAGGACACAGGAATTTTGTGAGGTAATATTTATAAATGTCGCAGGTGTTGTGGTAATTGTAAATTGGCAGCCTTACATTATCCTTCTCTAATTTGCTTTGGATTCTGGTCTCCCCACAGTCATCTGAATGTTAATAACTTCATATCGTGCTTGAAATCTGAAAGAAACTACTCTTTTAATCAGGGAAAAACAACCCGAGTGACTGCCCCTGTGTGCCTTCCACTGCGATCTGGAGATGCGAGCCGGGAGGCCAGTGCTGCGACTCTGGGGGCACCCGGTTTCCATATGGGTGACGCTGGGTCCTAGTGCATCACAGTTTTTGTTTCAACTGCTAGGAAAATGAACAGAACTCTTGCAAGAAGTGAAAAGTCAAGGAACATACAAAAGTTATCTTCTTCAGTGAGTAAGTAAATCATGGCATATAACGTCCAGCTGTTGTATACTCAAGGGAAAATTTAACTCCTTATATTAATTAAAGTCTGTGATTTAAAAATTCACAGATGTCATGAAATGCAGAGCTAAGGCTCCTGTTAAGTCAGCCATAACTCTGTCCCTTATGCATGTGCTATAAAGGGACACAGGAAAAACGGAAGTCGAAATGTAAGTATTGGATAAATAGAAATGCCATTTTAAATCCAAGTCCAGAAAGCGTGTAAATATGTGTTTAGATTTAAGACTGCGATTTACCCAATCCAAGTCTAATAAAGTGAATGGAACCATTCATATGCGTAAAAGCAAAGCACATGCTGAAAGTTTTCACTGGAGCAAGGATTCTTTGTCCTTTGAGATTTGTAGAGAAATGTACTCTTAAATGTAAATGTGAAAGGAACTTCTGTGTCTATTGTCAGAAGCAAACCTATCTATATCCTTTTCTAGATTTTGGGAACCTTAAAACCCTTACTCCTTCTATATTATGGTTGAATAATTCTCTTCAGTGTTACTAAAATGGTGTCAAGAAATTTGCTTGCACATCTTAATTCATTAATTTCTTGGACCTGCTCCTGACTTCTTTGCATTCCCCCTTCAAGTCGACGGAAGTGCCCACATAAGCAGGATTTATGCCCTTATTATTAATGAAGGCATAAAAATACTACTTTCATTTAGAAAATTCAGGTTACACACACCTGTAAGTGGTTGACTTTGTGACAGGGCTAATCTTATTTGTAATTGTCAAGATATGAAACAGCATGTGGCACACTGGGCTTTGTAACATGCACCTGGTTGTAGATGAGAAATGGGGTTTTTCATGCGAGCAGTGATACCTGCAAACAGTAAAATTAAAATGAACAGTTATGTTCTCCATAGCTTTTTAAAATATGTGCAGCTGAAAAGTAAATAGAGCTCTAACTTCACTTGCAGTTGCACGCCTTCTTGTGAGGAAGGTCAGCTTCCTTCCATTCACATTTACTGGACTTTAATATTGGAAAATACCTGAGTACTGAGAAAAGCAAATCAGTGACTACTGCAACAAGTGTACAGAATCACCTGTCCATGCAAAAAAAAGCTTCTTCTGTCTGTTCATCTATGATTGTATCTATTTCAAAGGAGAAAGGTAGAAGGAAAATGAAAAAAAGCAATTAGCGTTCAGAAAGTTGACTGCTATCTTAGGAACCAACCCAAAAGTTTAGAAGCCAAGATGATAGTTGGGAACTGGCTGTGGTGGTCAAGTCAAATATGGGATAGCCACAGCAGGAAGAAAAAAAGTGCCTCTTATCACAGACCCACATATATTTAAAAATTGAAAGGTGTAAGTTGTTATGGTATAAAACATAATTTAGATATCTCATAAGGAAGAAACGGAGTGCAAATCAAAATAGAGATGCAGAGCTGAACAGTGTTACAGCGTGACCATTGCAGTTGTATTTGGTGGATAAGTTAATTAAAAAAATGTAAAACTTAGTGTAGAACACTGGCAACTGAGTAGAGGAATTCATGATCTCTAATTTGGTGCGTGTCACAGGGAGGAATTTTCATATATGATTGGAAGATCCAGTTAGCATGTCTGAGATCTCACATCCCCACAAACCCAGGCATTGATATTAATAGTTGTTCTGGGGCAATCACATAGGCCACGAAGCAACGAACACACCTGAAGTCTGTGCTTTCAATGTAGGAAAGTAACATTTATTGCAGTGTACCTGCAAATGCTCAGCAGGGAAGTATGTGGGTGGACTCTAGGGGTCTACAGCGCTGCAAGCACAAGGAGATCCCATGAGTTTGGGAGTTTGGGTCTTCCCCGCAGAGAGCTGATGTGATATAGCAGACTGTACAGCATGGTACTTGCCGTTGTTCTAACAACTTGGTGTACTGTATTGTTTGCCTGTCCACAGGCAGCTGGAGGCTTCTGCTTTGCATTCTGAGTGTTTTGGCTCATGGGCTGTCTTTCTATTCACATATTTGTCTTTTCACCCATACACCAGCTAGCAGACGGGGTTCCTATCACATACCACTAGTGGCTATTGGTATTGTGACAATACAAAGAGTATAGTTCACCCTAATTTTACGCAGAATGCTAGTTGTTTTCCCAAGCACTTTTTGAATCATTTATTAAAAAAGAAAAAAGAAGTTGATTTCATGTTGACTAAAATTTCAGGCACATTTTTCCAATTAAATAGATTTGTTTGCAGCATGTAAAAATAAACCAAGATTTCCAAACCTCTTAGCTGGCTGGATCTCCAAGGGCCTGGGTATATGTCACTGAGAGTTTAATGTTACTGGTAAAGAGTAAACAGTCTTCTGTGACAGATTAATTACATAAGGTTGCCTTGCAAATATTAAATTATTGATAGAGATTCAAATCTGAAGTAAATAAAACCTGACATTATTTACTTGAAGTTTTCTGCCCTCCCTTAGAAAAGTAACGCCTATTCCCCCAGTGTGTTTGGGATAAGAATGTAAGTTTGCTGCTATCACATCGCTATCTCAGTGTTGACACGGGGAAAGAAGCAGCCTTTCAGGGCACCCTTTCCCCTGTGCTGTTACATCTTCTGTATTCCTTAAATTTCTCACCACAGCTGGTGGCTTTCCCTTTCAATGAGTGGATCAAGACTAACACAGGTGACAAAGCACAACTGCCCCTTGCCCTCTGCCTGGCCTTGTTCTGCACTTACAGCCGTGCTGATATTTTGGAATTAAAGGAATAATCTCTGCTCTCAGCATTAATCACTTTGGCTTCAGGGAGATTTTTTGCACAATACAGGAGGAAGAGTTGAACAACTGGACCCTAAAGGCAGACGAGGGAGATGAGAAGCTGTGAAAATCAGACATCTATGAATAGGCTGGGTATTCATCAACTCTCAAAGCGCAAGTCTTTTTCTTGTTCATTGCTTCCAGCTCACCAGACTACAAATACACCCCGTTCTTGGGTCTTCAAGGTTAGCAGTGGTGGCCAACCGAAAGTGGGAAGCATCGCCTGTTCTGCTGTTGCTCACCAGGACTCTCACCTTTGTGAGTGTGTCTTGTGGCTGATGTCGGTATTTGCATTGTGAAAATAAATACATAAGGCAACACTCAGAGTCCATTCCCTGGCTGGCTGTGTTTCCTGCAGAAATGAATTAGCAAAAAATGAAGCGAATGTGATTGTATTTTATGTCGATTTTCCTCCTAATAACTTTTGAGTCCACAGGCCAATTTCAGCTAAATTTGACAGAAGGTAAAAGGCTCTGAGATTATCAGCTTCCTACAAAGCCGGGGAAAATCAGCGTCTGGATAGAGGAGATAAGGCCAAATGAGTGCCCCTGCAGATGGAAAACCAAACAAATTCATTCAGCCTGACAGCAGCCTGCACGGGCTACCCAAGTCACTGCCTTTTGCTTGGTGAATGTGTCAGAGGGGGCGTGGGCTGGAAATGGAGTAATCCCAAAGAGTGAAGGAATTCTCACCCAATATATAAAATATATTCATAGATTTCTGATCAGGAAAGATTTTGAATAGAAGGAAGCACTAGAATCCATGAATTTTTTTTAATACTAAACAAAACTGCAGTCCTGAGCAACCAGTGCAGCTCACTGACATTCTACTGTGGACCATGCTGTCCTAAAGTTGGCCCTGTGTATGAAACTCAGGTCAGTATAGGTGAGAAGAGGAATCCTAGGATAAAAACGGGATACAGAGGTAAAATCTAGTATTTTGAAGTACTTATAGACAATTATCTGAATCTATACATTAGATTCATTTCTCATGGCCTGATTTCCTTAGTTCTGAATATTAAAAGGTCTCAGCAACTTAAAATTGATACTGGCATTCAAGTCAGTTCTTTAGGTGGCTAGATTAATGTGGATTTAAATGATTAATTCTATATACCTGCATTTGGTTTTGTGATCTGATTTTCAGAGATGATGAAAATGAGAAATTCCCAACTGAAGCCACAGGCATCAAATCTTTGCAAAAATCATTCAAAAATGACCAGATTTATGGCTGAAAGCTATCCCTAGCTCTTAATTTAGGAGGGAAAATAAATAAAATATTGAGTTTTAGTGTGAAAGGATAGCAAATGGAGAACATTTCTGAGAAACAGCATAATCTATTGTTCTAATGGAAATTTGCCTTCATTAGCTAAGAAATTATCAGCAGACAATCAGTAACAGTGGTGTTGCAGTATCGCTGTACTAGGAAAATACCCCAGGATAAAACACAAAGAGACAAACTGTTCAGCTCCTACCTCTACTGTGACCTCAATTTTGCCATAGCCACCTGTTAATTTTGTTAGGACTGTGGGGCCCACCAAAACTCCTCTGGTTCCTTCTTCTTCCTTCTGCTGCTCCATGTACTCAGCACGGGCAACTTGTAATTAACTCGGCTGTTCACAGAGTACCATGGCACTTCAGGCTCTCAAAGAGAGAGTGCTGCAGTTGTGTTAGGAACTATATGAGCTTTTAGGTAGACATTCCGTATCCAGAAGAACTGGTTGGGGAGCAGTGTGAAGCCACACTCTTCTTAACTTCTCTTCAGGAGGTTCAGGTCTGGCATTTGAAGGAGAGAGAAATTCTTCTCTTTTTCTTCAAGGAGTATTTTGGACTGGGGCTATGTGGAGGACCCCACCTTAGGTCTCACAACTCATATAAAGTTTGAACAAAAAAAAGTAAATTGCTATAAAATCTGTAAGATCCTATTATCCATAGAAACAAGACAGCTGAGTGTTTTTGGCAGAGGACCTGCTAAAAGCATTCCAGAATGATCTGAAAATGAGATGCACTGCACAAAGCTGTTTTTAAAATTAGAAGTGCACATGTTGAAAGTGTACTTAAAACCAGGAAAGTATTGAAACAGCAACTTTGTTGTTTACCGTAGGGACACTGGCAAAGGAATAAGATTGGTCCCATTATGAATTTAGTATTAAAAGGACATATAGGATAGTTTTTCTGAAGTAGCTTGTCATAGCCGACTGTCAAAGGACTTCTAGCACACCCTTATTTAGGATCAAGATTCCACCACTAAGGTCATGACCTGCAAAGGCATTTAAATACTTTTTTCCTATATAATGAATGGCAATTAGGAACCTGTGCAGGAGGTACACCTTTGACGATCTAGGCCTGTATTTTTATACTATGTGGTTTGGTAAGACAGCTGAATGGAGTCATGGCTATATGGTGTCCTTCTACTTTGGTGTGTCTGTTCACATCAAATCTCATTTCACATTCACTGTCACCTCAAAGCAGAAGGAAGCTTCATACACGAGAATCTTTACACATTTTCAGACTCTGAGATGGACTCTTGGCCCTCACGGCAGTGAGTAACCTGTTGCACTCCACTGAGAGCTGAAATTCAGATGTACAACTTGGTAACGGTCTCCCCCACTTCTAATGACCCACCCCATGTAGGGCTCTGCCCAAAGATTTTATGTAGTCCTGTCCCTGTTGGCCCATGCCACTCTGGTTCACTGTTATTCTTTACCATGCAAGTGCAGAGAGTCACAATAAGACAGGACTCTCTGAAGTTTCCAGATGTGACACCTCCTGGTGTCCACAGAAATAATACTTGCTGCTTTTCAACTCTAACAGAGACTCTATTATTTGTCAGTGTTTGCTCCATTTTATGTAAAAATGTGCATGTTGAAATACATTGGAAGCAACCTTAACAGATCTGATCTGGAGATCTTCTCACAAAGTATTTAGTAGTGCTTCTTCCTGCACCAGCACCATCTTCTTGGTATGAGTGCCAGAAGAATAAATCACAGCATTTGTCTTCCTTGCTGTGAAGAAAAGGGCACAGAGAAGAGGAAAGCCTGAGTGATCATTGCCCCTCTCCCCTTGCATGCTTCTGATGTTGAAATCTGGCAGCTCTGGTTTCCATATGTTTTTGTGTGTGTGTGTGCTCAGAGACTGTCTTCATTTGCATGGTTCACTGCCAGGTGAGAAAGAATAATGTCTGAATGTACAGAGCAAACATAGCTGGAGTATCAGACTACAGCTTGCTGGAGGGGATTGAAAAGGTAGCTGCTCAAGACTTGCAGACCTTTGGCAGGGCTGTAAAAATACAAATAATAATAAAAGAAGGGAGACATTCTGACCCTAGCAGCAGCATGACGCCTTTGCGTGCAAGTCCATCCAGGATCTGACTAACTGTCTCATAAGGTCCATGTGGAATGCGTGAAGATTTGCAATAATCCCTTACTGAAACAAGACAGAGGACTTAACAGCCGAAAATGGCTCATGCGGCAGGACCTTGGCAGGGGGACAAGCCAGCGCACAGTTCCATACGGAGCTGAGCTATTATCCTTTTGTGCAGCTTGGCCTTAATGCTAGTGCCTGTACTAATGCCTGCCTAAGACCAACTGACCAAACAACCGACCGGCCAGCCAGCCAAGGGAAGGAATAGATGAGAGTTGTGACTATTCAGCCAAAGCCATTCCTTGAGACTGGATTTTGGCTGTGATGCCCCAGCCCTGCCCTGGGTGTGGTGTGAGACCCAGAGGCGCCGTTTGCAGGCTCTCTGACTCTCTCATTTCACACTGTCTTTCTCACGCCACTGATGCTCTCTTTTTAGCAGGCCGGTCTCCCAGCACTGGAGCAGGAGTCAGCCTGCTGAGCTGACCACTGCAAGTGTGAGGACAGCGGCTGCGAGCATTGCACAGAGCGGATGAGTCTCCAGCATCTTGCTTGTGCCAGCAGTGCCAGGCAGAATCAGTCCGTGTCTTGGTGTATAGGCAGGTATTAGTCAGGAAAAATTATTTTAGCTCCCTGGGATTTTTGTCTGAGTAAGCACAGTGTGCTGTAAAGTCACAAATTAATTTAGCTTAAAGTCAACTGTACTAAGGTTATTTATATTGCTCTTACAGATAAGGACTTCGAGGACCAGAAAGACTAAAGCTTCCCAATACTGATCCTGCACCACCAAAGCCTACTGGTCCTTCGTGGTCTGCAACAGGATGGAGGGGACAGCCCAAGCAGTGTGTGCTGACTGCAGCGTGACCCAGCCTTGCTGATCGCCAGACTTCATACTTCCAACCGGTAGCTTGTTTGTGTTTCATGCTTAACTTCTCTCGCACTATCATCAGGATTAATAATTTATTTCCGCAGTGCTTTGGCTAGTGAGGAATGCAGCCTCAGCTACTGCACTGGCAGTGTAAATACAGCCAGAACCTGGCCTCTACACGTGTGCATTTGTGCGTGTGCATGCACATATATGTGTGTGTGTGAGAATAACAATCCTGTGAACACCTTAGTGGTACAGCAAAAGCAGAGAGGTTGAAGTAAGACAAGCTCTCAGGGAAAAAAGGGAGAGAGAAAGGTTTATCATTGCTGTTCAACTTGAAGTATTTCTTATAACAAAGCCCAGTTTGCAAGAAGAAATAGGCAAGGGGCTGTGAAACTTTGGCATTATATATTCCAAGTGGAAAATGACCAATTTGAAGCCACGCAGCCCTCACTCTTTGGCATGGAGTTAGTTCTCCTGCAAATACAGCTGCACAGCCAAGACCGTGTTTCCTTTTATAAAGAAATTTCGGTTTGGGGGGCAAAAGGAAAATATGAATACCGCTCTGGAGCAGCGCTCCTGGACCCAGTCTCCTATAATAGTCCTAGAAAAACAGGGCAGATGATGTCATGGCAGCTGCTGATTGCCTGACAGACAGTTTCCGCAGCGCAACATGAGGCCCTTTGGTCTCCCTGTCAGGGAGATTGGCAGCTGAATGGCACCAATGAGCGCTGGACTGTATTCCCTCTGGGAATGCTGCCCTCATTGATGGACAGAAAGCAAAGGGAAAGATTGTCTTTGAACCTGAAAAGAATCCCACTTTTTCTCCCTAAAGCTCCTGCCCCCGCTCTCTGCAGCTCTTTTTTCATCCCCTTTTTTTAAAGGTGTTTTGTTCTACAGCAGTTACTGAGCTTAATGGAACTGAATGACTTTTCCCCTTCACAATCTGTCAGTCAAAATCTCAACTCCGGGGCTGTTAAATGAAGTCCTTTCAGAGTTAGACAGAGGAGGAATGTGTCAGTCATCCAACAGACCCTGTTGTGTTTTAATCTGTCAGAGGGGTGATAGGGAGAGCAGCCGGGCTTGGCTGGGGCACATTCCCAGCAGCAGCTAAGAGGCCCTGACAAACCCAGGTGCTGGAGCCAAAAAGTCAACTGGTCATAAACACGGGTGAGGTACGGTGCTCCGAGTCCCCTGATGCTCTGCTTTGCAATCGGCTGTGAGGTGTCTGGGCGAGCCTTCCACAAAGGTATTGTAGTAAGCATTTCTAGCGGAAAGCCAGCCTTTAAGCCCAGGATGGATCTGTGTACAGCATGGCTTTCGAATTAACATAACTCTTAACTAAAACACTGGAGACAGTAATCCTCTGGATGAAATCTGTTTACGTGGACTATGATTCCAAGCCATTTATGCCAAATTACCTTAAGTTCTTGAATTTCCCCCGTTATACGACATTCCATTAATCTTACCTATTAGGTTAAGACTGATGTGCAATTTGTTCCAGGGCTGAACAGTTGGTCCTACTCACTCAAGCACTAGTGTTTCACTACACATTATGAGAAGTGCCCACTGTTGCTCTAATGAGAAGAATGATCCTCCACTTGCCTTTCAAGGGTTTTCTATTTCATCTTTTTTTTTGGCAAGGGACTAGATTTAAACAATCAGCTCCCATTCTTATCAGATCTCATAGGGAAAGCCTCTTGCCTGTTTTTACAGAGATGGCAAATTGTGGTTTTGCACACAAAGTAGTTCTGTGTTACCGTGGCAGCTGGTCTCCTGATGCACTCGAATATGCTGGCTTTTCATCTCTAATAAAGTGGGTTTATATGCCCTGCAGCGCTGCTGTGGTTCCCCTCTAGTTTTGCATACCCGTGCTCTGATGCCAGGCCCAGCAGAGTCGGCGGAAGGGATCCCCTGCCCAGGAAGGATGCTGCACGGGAGCAGCGTCTTGTTTCCCATCCTATCTGCAAAGTCATGGAAAACCAGGAGCCTCTCGCAGCCTATCATTCGCTAGTTTAGACAGAATCAATTGTGTCAGCATTTGCTTAAATGCTGCAGCAAAATTCATTCCCTCTGCCTTCTCCCCCTATGCCCCAACAGATCTCCCTGCTATTTACTCAGAGCAATAAAGCTCTATCTGGTCTGCATGGCTTTGACCAGCCCTGGCAAGGACTGTTTTGGAGTTTCAGCTGCTTATAGAAAGCTACCTCTCATGGATGCTGGTAACTATATATAACTGTTGCCATAGAAAACTGCCTGTTCTCGTTGTCTAAAAGGTTCAACTTCTGAAATATAGGGCTTACTTGGACAGAGCCTTAAGAACAACACCTTACTGATATGGTAGCAGGAGAGATTTACAGTGTTGGCAGCTTTTACAATAAATTTTCAAGTCAGTGGATACATCCTAGGGTAAACAGAGTGGTTTCCTTTCACTGAGCTAGAACAACAACCAGAGCTAACACACAGTGGGGTACAGAGCCCTGGCAGGTATCTAAAGATGTGTAAGGAGTCACCTCCACCTGGTCTTGACTTGTTTCCTTTCACAGCTGAACAAAAAGATCAGAAAAAGATAAATTTTTAGGAAACTTCCTAGATGCCCCATTTAATTTAGTCGAGAACCATTATAAGTGGAGAATAACCAGAGCTCATCCTGATAAGATGCACAGGACAGTCCCGAAAAGGGTGGTGAGTTGAAGTCCATTGCATTGGGCCCCAGAAAGCTGTCTGCGCCTGTTTAGATGAACTGGAATCACGTTCTCTAGGAACCAAGCTGCCTTACAAAGTAACTGAATTTGTGGGGTATATTCTCTGCCTCAAAAGGAAGATGTTGCTGTGTGGCTGGGATGGTCAACCCAAGTCTGTATGAGGGGAGCCCATTTCACCTGCATGGACTCTTGCTCCATCTGTCACTCAGGGCTAAGCTGCAGGCGCAGGGAGGTGTGGGAGGGCATGAGTGAATGGAGTTTATTGTCATGTAAATTATTTATCCTCGGTGTGGAGTAGTAATTAGGCCCAGAGGGCAGTCCATCACTGTCCTCAGGCTGGATCAGCAGAGACGGACTGGCTCCTCTTCCAGTGATGCCTGGAAAAAAAGCTGTGCTGCACACTGGGCCCCGTGTGGAGCTGATGGCGATGGTGCATCTTGATGTGGTCAGAAAGGTCACCGTCCCCACTGAAAAGCAAGAGAAGCCCGAGGAGCACTCTCTGACAAAGGCGGTGGCCTCTTGTCTGCGCACGGACAGGAATGTAATTGCTGAACATAAGCTGTCCTTGTTTCACAGAGAAGGATCAGACAGCCCTGTTGGGGTTCAGCGGATCTGAGGAAAAGCTTGGCCCTTTATGCATATCGAAAACCTCTCTTTAAAGAAAGATTCCTTTAACAGTGCCTTAGCTGACAGCTGGAACAAAACCTAGCCACTCTGTCCGGGTTAGTCTGCATCATGGGCTGCAAAATGTGGGAAATGAAATTCCTGCACTCTCAGAATGCACTAAGATCCTCCCAGGCCAGTTAGGGTACTTGGTCTTTTTATTGTTGGTTTTTTGTTTTTGCAGATCCATCGCTTACAATGAACTAAGCAGAATTTCCTTTGCATGTAGGGCTGCTGTCCTGTGTTTTTAAGTATTTATGATATGATCCTTTGCACACGCAGGCGAGCAAAATATCATTCCATTCATAGGGATGAATGATGTATCAGTTTGGATGTCTCTCTGTCCTATCTGCATGCTCAGCCACGTAAAATCATCAGGCTCTAGGAGCTTGTCACTCACTCAGCTAAATAAGTTTCAAGCCATACCAACATCTACTTAAATGCGGCCAGACTGCCACTGAATTGCAAAGGCTCAATTCAACCCATATAAATGGAAATTTTTATTGTTGGCATAAAAGCATTTACAAGCTGAGACATATATTACAATGGGAATGAAAATAAACCCTTAAAAAATCTGCACCCCATTTGTTCAGGCTGTGCCTGAACGTTCCCATGCTGAGAAGCACTTCTTGCCGTTTATTAACTGTGACTTTAACTAGAAAGTGAAGCTGTTCTTTCAAATAAAGTGCATTCCTGTGTCTCCTACTGCAATAGCTGTCATTTTGTTGAAGGGCTGTGTCTCAGTGACACATGTGCCAGTAACAATGGCTGCCCAATGTGGCCTGGTCCTTATACATCCGATATTCCCCACTCCTTGTTAATAAAGCTGAATGTAAGCCCTTAACCTTCCCCATCAGTTTCCTGCCTGTTTCAAGAGACACTACAAAACATTTTTAACAAGGTATTACTACTTATTTTTAAATGTTTGTGCACCAAATTTGACAAAAATCTGTGAACCTGGACAGTCAAATAGTCATAGTCACACACACACTTTTAAACACAGTTGGCCCTGTCTTCACCCAGCACAATTTGCAGCTGCGCAGCCAATTAGCGGTGTATGTGTGGGTGGACATGTTTTAGGGAGAAGTTACTCAAAATTTGTTCTTTTATGCCCAGAAGAGTTTGTATGTGTGTGTGCCCCTGCTAACTGCATAGGGGAAAAAGTGCAGGTGTTCCTGTTCGCAAAATAATGCCTACAAAATGAGAGACCAGGTCGAGAGCCCAATGAACAGGAGATCCTTCCTTCATTCATTTCCGTAAGTTAAGCCCTAAAGTGCTACAAACTTCTTCTGGTTATTGTTAAAGGGGAATGAAAAGTTTCAAAAAACCTCTCTTGCAAAGTAGCTTATATCACCCCTGAAAAGAAAAGTGGGGGGAGGAAAGACCCTCATCTGCGGTACGGCGGTTTCAAGCAGTGAGTTTGGAAGTCCTGCTTTTAATCCAGGCATTTAATTGCAAACAGGTGCTGCTGCCTGTCCTCCTCGGGACCTGCAGGTGAATCCCCGCTGGTGGATTCGGGATCCTTTGTGCTCCAGGGAAGGGCTGTGGAGATTTTCCTGCTGCTTGCAGGCGGCAGCTTCAGATCCCCCGTGGGTGAAGGAAGGGGTCGGAGCTAGGCGTGATGGTGGGAAGGGAAGGGGCAGGAGGCCAGGGACCCAGGGGCCGGGGCCGGGTTTCGTTTTTGGGTAACATGTGGGTTGCAAGCCCCGCTGCTGTAGGTAGACGCTTCTTGCTTTTGCATGGGAGCTGAAATATTAATCTTTTCTTTTGCTGACATTTCCCACTTCGAGGTCTTGCAGACCACGAGGTGGCATCTTCTTCTCCCGAATGATTTACACTCCCCCCC
>Ga0065711_1005266_pt1 | contig 26570 bp, 16 predicted proteins | sample Hoacrofraction12_FD_59098 | JGI IMG/M metagenome (GOLD analysis project Ga0065711, IMG submission 59098) | Hoatzin crop microbial communities from Cojedes, Venezuela - Epithelial fraction 12 v2 (version 2) | ecosystem: Host-associated > Birds > Digestive system > Esophagus > Crop | place... | reverse complement strand
AGTCCCCTCATCATCCTCGTAGCCCTCTGCTGGACTCTCTCCAGTAGCTCCTCATCTTTCTTGAACTGGGGAGCCCAGAACTGGACACAGTACTCCAGATGGGGCCTCACTAGGGCAGTGTAGAGGGGAAGGAGAACCTCCCTTGACCTGCTGGCCACACTCCTCCTAATGCACCCCAGGATCCCATTGGCCTTCTTGGCAACCAGGGCACACTGCTGGATCATGGTTAACCTGTCGTCCACCAGCACTCCCAGGTCCCTCTCCTCAGAGCTGCTCTCCAGCAGGTCCACCCCAAGCCTGTACTGATGCATGGGGTTATTCCTTCCCCAGGTGCAGGACCCTGCATTTGCCTTTGTTGAACCTCATCAGGTTAAGAGGTTTCCTACTTGGCAGTGACTAGATGACCTATTTTGCTACAGGAGAGACTGGATAGCAGAGAGCAAGGCTGAGAAGGGGCTCTGCGACAGCGTGCAAGGAGGGAGGGGGAGCCGCACAGTGCTTCCTCGTTCCATAATACCTTCTTCGTACAAATGATCATGTCACAACTGTTCCTGTCAAGCACACAACTGTCCTCACCATTGCTGAGATTTTACAGGCAAAACAGATCCCCAAGAAAAAAAAAATGGATGGCAAAATCAGGAAACTGATTTTCTCTGCTGACACAGAAGAGCACACAGAAGAGCCTTGTGCAGCATGCTGCTGCAATGGGTCTTGCTTAGAGCTAATGTTCTTATTCATTCAGAAAACATCAGCTGAGGCAAAAGGCCAGTCCATTCATATATTTTCTAGTGATGGAAACAGACCCCCAAATATTATCTTAATACGAAATAAATGAATATAGATCTTATGCTCTGGATCAACATAAAAGTAACATTTTGCAAGGATAATCCCTTTCCTTTGAAAACAACTAGTACTAGAGTCTCTATATTTTAAACTTTCTCAACCATGTCTGTACCTTCTATAGCAGATTTTTCTGTAGTTAATATGCATTACTGTATTTGATTATTAATTCATCTGGTCTCCCCTAAATCAACCTTTTGTGTGCAGAACAATGCTAATAGATTTTATTTCTAAATCTTCTAATGTACCGTGAAAAAGTCTGCTACATGGTTGACTTCTGCCTCTTAAATATTTAAATTAGCATACTTCTGTCTGCACAGCTGATTTGCATGACCATTGTTTGGATATGTAGCTACATGGCTATTGTAAATACTGCAAAATCCCGTAATCACCAGAAAGAGCCTGCAAAATCTATTAAGAGAATAGTTAAAATAAAATTTCATGAGGTTTCCACTCAGTTCTGCTTGACTTGTTTTTAAAAAAGATAGGTCACATTCTTTTTTGTTTATAGAAGTGTATATCCAGCATATCCTCAATGGCCTCAGATTTATCTTGACCTCTCTGAGATCAAAATCTATTTCAGTCCTCCTAGGCAGCCTTTCCTCTAGTTTCTAGGAAGGTCAGTTAGGATATTTGTTTCCACATATCATCCCTCAAGACTTTGTTAGGTTTTAAGTTCAGCACTGTTTTGTCTGTTCCCAGAACCAATTGTAATGATGTTTTCCATGGAGTATCTGAAAAATTATGCAGGGAGCAATTTTCTCCTTCTGAAGCTGCTTGCTGCTATGTGCTATATTCTCTCTTCTCCAGCCACTTCTAGGGTGCCCACCATGCCTTAGGTGCTGACCTGTGGAGAGCTTAGGCCAGAGTGGCACCGACATCCTGCTGCTGCCTTCTTGATGGTTTCCTCAGGTTAATTAAAATGTTTGTTCCTTTGATGCTGATAGTATTCCCTGGTACATGGTATTACCAGGGAAGGGGAGGGCACCACTTGGCTGCTAAGTACTGCTCTTTTCCTCTCCACATCCCTAATCCAGCATCAAGATTTAATCTGAGCTGATAGAATCAGTTACCTGTTTCTAGTCTCAAAACAACCCTTTTTGCCTTTGGTACTACCGGTTTACTTACAGTGGCTGATACACAGTTAAGTAATGACGTTTCTGGGGTTGTATCTAGCTGCTCAAACTCCCCAATAACAAAATCACCAGTTCAGCCTCGGATGTAAAGACCTTGAGTTGTTACGTGCTTTGGTGCTATTCCAAAAGTAGATATGCCACCTTAAGAAATGTCATTTAGCGGTATGTGTTTAACATCCTGAAGAGGATCCTCCTGTGAGGACTTCCTTTCCCTGTGGAAAGCAGGATAAGCAGAGATGTGGTGCTTTTCATGTATTCTGCATTGGCGTTTTAATTTCTAGTCTAGCTTTTTTTAACAGCACTACCTACAAAAATTCTACATTAAATGACTTTTATATAAAAGTTCTTTAATTGTATCTTATGGGTTTTAGTTTCTGAGTTTTGTTGTTTATTTTCCCAATATTTTTACCCTCTATTCCTTAAATCTAGTTTTGTGGGTTTGTTTTTTCTGCAATCCTTGCCCCAATCTGATTAAATGGACTAACTTGAGTTAGATGGCCGTATACAGTTTGAATAAGAGCACACAGCTATTAGAGTCTAGACACCTGTAACACTATTGCATTTCCTGTAGAAGAGCCAAAATAGGAAGAAAACAGCATTCTAAAATAGATTTTGCTCCAGTGCAGATTCAATAAACAAACTCTGCCAAAATATTTGTGAAGCTGATTACAGGAAGGCTTGCAAAAATGAACCAAAAAGGTGACTTGCTACCTTCTTGTGATGTTCATGACTCATTAATCAGAATAGAGAGTTTGCATTTATAATTTTGCTAATCAGTGAAGTCTTGAAGAAGCAGGAGGCATTAGAGTATATAGCAGATTTAATACTAAAATGGTTAAACGCATGTTAATTCAGTGTAAATCAGAGATTTGTGGAGGTCATGCTTTCCTCCAGCAGGATAGAAAGGCAGTACTCCCATACGCTCCCTAGCAGTTGATTTAAAGTTGAATTACTGCTTTAGCAAAAACTGTTAGTCCTTTGACCTTTGAGGTCAATGCTGTGATGCAGCAGAATATTGATAAGGAAGAAAGAAAAAAACTTAAAGGAATGTGGGTATTCTTTTACAGTTTCAAATTATTCTTCCTGCAAAAGAAGGTAAATCCCATGCAGATGATATTTTTTATTTAAAGAGTTACTTCACTAATTGAGGCATTGGAAATCCATTAGACGATGCCTTACTAGGTCCTTTGATATGGAGAAGCAGCTGGCTACAGTGTGCTTTTGGACATGCAGAGACTACATACATAAATCTAAGCTTGTATTAGGATTTGGTTTGTGGTTTTTATTTCTCCGGTGGCTATGTTGACTGTATTGGCTTCTCAGCCTAACAAGCCCCTGAGCAACCTTCAAAGGTTCATGCCAACCAAATTATTCTATGATTCTGTGACAATGTTTCTATTTCACCTCAGAAGTGGGGCAAGAATTTTAGGAAAAGGAGGAGGCGGTTATGAAATGTGGATTGATTAAGGATTCATATTTGAGCAAAAGACATTTCCAGAGAATTATCACAGCTGACCTTGTAGCATAAGCCCTCTGTTCCCTGCAGTGAGTTCAGAGTGTGCATTTAGTACGCTGTGTGTGTCTAATGCCATTCAGTAATCATATGGCTGCATGGATAAAACAGCGCTGATGTGATTTTAGGGGATTTTTGTGAAGATCAACTTCATATGTCTGTCTGCTGCCAATTTTAATTTATATACTACATTCGCTTACCTATATTGGCACAATAGATCTACATTTTATTATTCCTGGTTATTTTGAATAGAAGATTCTCCTTGTTTTGATAGTGAGGAGAGTCCATGAGAACCTGCTGGATTTCTAGTCTATTACAAGATTATGGATTGAGTGGCTGTTAGTGAAGATGCTGTTGTGTTGTTTTGACATGTGTACATGTTTTCTCATCTCAGTTTGGCCTGTTCCTTCGATTTTGCTGCTTGCTGTTCTAAATATTTTCTTGACTGTTTGCACAGATCCTTTCAGAAAAATATTTAAATAAGCTAGCTTAGATCCAATGATGGCAGGAGCCTGCTGCTGTTCCAATGTATTTGCTTCAACACTGCCTACTAGGAATAAGATAAATAATATAAAAGGTATGTTAAACTGATTTTTACATTTGTGATCATCTACATACACACCCTAAATAAAGAAATATAGGTAGCAGGGAAGGTATCAGTATGTCTTTCTTCTTTGACCTTACATTTCATGAGTCTCCAGTGAGCTTTGCTGGCTGCGGGGGGAGGCTGCTAACTCACTGGGGAGGTGTGCCTACAGAGCTCTGCTTCTCCGCTGCCCTGCTCCCTTCTGAGCTGCAGGCAGCCTGTGGTTGTGTGCTGCTGCTGTCTTCCTCCCTTTCTGACACTGGATTGAAGGAGGGCGATTTTTCTGAAGAAGGCCAGGTGACTGGGAAGTTTGCAGATACTAGGTCTGTGCATGCAGAGAGAGCTACCAGTTGCAGGCCACCCTGAAGCCCAAAGCCTGGTGTCCATATTTCCCCCATGGAGTGCACAGAGTACAGTCTGCTAACAGGTCCCCTCTTGCAGCAGGCAGTATCATATGCATTTTGTAAGATTTGCTCAAAATAGGAAGAAAAAAATTTCCTTTGAAGCTTCTGACAGCTGGGAAGATGGCATGCAAGCTTTCTACAAACAGCTGACAAGCTATAGTAGCTGTTATATCCATTATTTTACCCCAATATTGTTTATACCTAGTAGATAAAGTTCAGCTTTTCATTATAATGAATATTTAGAGTATCTGCTGTATGTGTTTTATGAAAGAATTTTTACTTTCTTTGCAATACTGTAGAGGAATAGATAATATTTTCAAGAGTTATTACTAAACTTAGTCTTTTGTGTCAAGGAATTTATAGACATTTATAGAAATCAATTTAATAAACAAGAATGACATTTGGAAGTAATTTTAAAAAATCATCCTTTGCTCTACCTTTCACTCTGATTCTGATCTCAGATTTTATCGTAGCTGCATTCTTATTTCAGAAATAATTATTCTCAACTCTACACAGTACATAAAGGTTCAAAATCAGGTCTGAGTTCTGTAAGCAATAACAAAATGCCAGTGTGAAATCTAGGTCCTTTTCTCAGGATTAAGCAGTAATACTTCTCTTCCAGTATAGGTAAATCTAGCTATTCAGAGAATCTAAGGAGAACAGGAGTTCTATTTCAGAAGTACTATGTTAAGTACTTTTGAAAACGTCTGTTTTATTCAGGGCTCACCAGGAATGCCCAACCCAGTGCACTGTGTTGGTGACTCTTCTGAGCAACACACCTCCAGAGAGCAGTCCCTGGCATGAGACAGCCGGGTGCTGCGCTGCACCTCGGTGATCGGTGAAGAGATCTGTGTGGTGAAGAGCCACTGTGATGCAGGTTGACTTCATGTCTTGTATTTTTATATAGATATGGAGAGTTACTGCAAAAATTTGTGGTTTTTTTAATTTTTAAGTATGATATTTAAAAATTTTGATGTATGTTTCAGAATGGATTCGTAGTTAAGGTGATAGAAATTATTTAGAAAAGCTAGGATGCTAAAGTTTTGACATACATAAACCACAAGAATTTCATAGACAAAGATGCATATCTGGACCACTTATATACACTAATTATGTAAGATGCCAGGCATCAACAGCCTCCTCCAGCTCCATCCTGCTGCAGTTTTGAGGTTTTAAGAAATCAGATTCATTTCACAAAGCTGCTTAAAGTTCTCTTTGATGTGCAAACCTTTGGAAACAGTGAATATCTTGTGTTCTCATTGATGCACTAATCAGCTAAAGGACAGACACATGTTTTATTATAAGAACAAACAAAGTGCATCTGCTTGAGGGATCAGAGAGAAAGATATGAGGTTTGACAGCTGTACACTTCTAAAACAGCCTGGGCTAAAATGAAATTTTACAGAAGAAGAGCCGTTACTGTTGTGATAATCAGTTTTCATCTGAATAACAACATTTGCGCCAAAGACATCTCTGAGACAGTGACATTTTGATAAGATATCTGCATGTTTGCATTTGCGCAGTAATACAGTAGAGTTACAAATGTTCTATCAAGATCTAAAAATTGATTTTGTTTTATGTCAGGAGAATATAAAGAAGATAAAAAAAATTAAAATGCCATGGGTAAATAATAAAAAATAATAAGTGGAAGCATAGCGGTGAGAAAGCCATCATGGTATCGTATTTACCTTACATTGACTTGGGCTAAGCTTCACAAGGTTAGAATGTTAATCTTGTCCAGAGTTCTAGTAAATTGATGAAGTCTGCTTTTCAAGAAACATGATTTTTATAGTAAATACATTCTTCAAATTAATCAACATCATCTTTTTTTTGTAAAATTCTTATTCCTGAGGTAATTAACTCTGCTTTTAATGCAAACTTTACAGTGGTTCATGTGGCTACTGAGTTTTAGCAGTGCCACTGAGATACAAAATACATCTGTAGGCTGGCGTTTTGACAGTAATGCTATATAGCAACTGACCTTTTGAGAAAAAGAACAATAAATTTATTCTTTTGTAGTCTTAAAAACTCTTCATAGTGTGTGAGACTTCGAATTTCTGAGGGAATCTAGGAAAGCAGAGGATAAACACCTGCGTTTCTGTGCAGTGTACTCATTCAACTTGAGTAGTACAATATGGCATTTTGGGTTCTTCCCCTCCCAAAAGAGTGAGTCAGAATATATTGTTCTTCAGTATGAATTTTTTTAAAACATCCTATGTATTTCTGAAATATGCTGTCAATCACTTCACACACATCCAGAAAAGGAGAGACCTAATAAAAAGCGGCAGCTGAAAACTAATATTCCAAACTGTCACCAACTAATTAATTTTCTCATTTGTATTCTAACTACACTCCCAACTCACATGGACTGCTGCCAGGGAACTCGACAATAAAATGTTAATTTAAAATTCCTAACAATAAGAAAATATTGAAAGACTGGGAATAAACAGGCTAACCTTGGATGAAGCAGATGTATTCCATCTGAAAATTCTATATTTGCAAGTATACAAGAGACTGGCCATCACTTTGAAATAAAGGTAAAACTATAGCAACTGAGATTGCCGTATGTTTCAGGAAAAATGCAGTTGCCCTTTGCAACATGTTAGCATAATTTTAGACTTTCAGAATAGACCGGGTTTTTTTTCCCCATGCTTTAAGAATATTGGACAAACTAATTGTTCATCATGCTCTTTAAATTTAATATTACTTATATTAAATGATTTATACGGCAACTGATGTGGAAACTTGGTATCCACCTAGTAGTCGTTATTTTAATCTGCAGATACTGAATTCAGTAACAAGATGTTTTTTTATTTGCTGAAATACCTAAAGGTGCAACTAATGAGATGTATCAGAAAGCATCTAAGGACCTAATTCCCTAAATACTGAAGTACTTTAGAAACTCCTTGAGACATTATCTGCATCACTAAATATCTGTAAAATTCCAGCACTACAATCCATATAATTGTAGATAACTGGAGCCTGGCTGTGTTCTTATTTTAGCCTGTGAAATCCCATTCATTTAATTATGCAGTGTATAAAATTTGTAGTTATTTGTATACATGAAACCTGGAATTATGCACTGGTGTTCATCAGGAAACCTGTCTGTAGACGTTCTGCATTGGTAACTTTTTCATAGTGGTTTCTCGTGTTGTTTTGCTGTCTGGTTAAGCAATGTACTTGTGAGAGCAGCATTGTGCTGGGATCTTGTGTGACACCATAAAAATATACCGACAAACAATATATGTTCTGAGTTAGCAAGGAAAAAAATCACCTAACTTTTTCCAAGATGCTGCTTGGTTTGGAAATTGAAAAATTGCTTGAAACTATGCTAAGCATTGGAAATAAATGAAATGGAAATACAATATATGATAACGAGACAGATGTGAGCTCATTTTCCCTAGTGCAGGTTCATGGACTGTGCATTCACTTGGTCCGCCTGACATTTAAATTTGAGTAAATTCAGTGGTTTATAAGAAAAGCATCTGTTGTTGGAATGACAATAGCAAGATACAATACCAAGGCAAAGGAATCTAATTGTTATTAGATATTACACTAGAATGTCAATGAAGGGGCTTTCATTGTGTTGAGATTCTGGCATCAGCCTGGATATTAAATTGGCCAGCTCATCAGGGAATATAGCACATTAGTGAGTGATTCAGCTGTGACTGAGTGTGTGCATTAAAATGCGTGACTTAGAAAGTTTCTAATGCCATAAATCAAGAAAAGACTTAACACACAACACAGTCATGAAGGGAATATAATATAAATTAGTGTGCTTTACTTCTGCTAAGTTTAACCTTTAATCACATTAAGCTCAAAGTTTAATTTTTTATAATGATCTTCATTTTATTGTCATGTTTGCTGTCCACTATAGCACAGGTAAAATGTTGAATTTTGCCATATTTTCAACTCGAGCAAGCTGTAAATCCTGCAGCTTATAGCTTCTGGTTTAAGATCTCTAGTTGGGCATGTTCAGTAACTGAATAGTGGGGGTTGCTGTTAATGACTTTTAATTAAATCAAAAAGCTCTGAGATCATAAACCTGCTGACTTAATTTCCTTTTTCCAGTGCACTTCAGAAAAGTAATTACTGTACTGCACATACAGGCAAATCTTGTAAAATGCCCTGAAGATGCAACTCAAAATTTAGACTTCTGGTAATGAACAAAGTCAGTAATGTTTTTCGGTAAAGGAATGAACCAAAAGTTAGTATATTTTTCAAAGCACGTTTGGGAATGATTTTATTTCTCTTCTATTTTCTGTGCTTTCAAGCCTGGAGAAGGTTAAATGTAAATCTAGTTTTTTTTTTCATTATTGCTTTCTAATCGCTGCAGTAAATGTAGGGGCTATAGTGTTGTTTGAGTCTGTACATTTGCTATACTTATTCTTTTCTTCATCGTTAAAACATTGAGACAGTGTAGAAGATAACCAGAATTTGGTCACAGGTGTGTCACAAGATCACAAAGATACCCCCCCCCCCAAAAAAAATAGAACATTTTATGTTACCCAAAATATTTAAAATTAGTTTTCAGGTAATTTAGTATCATCTCCGTCATCTTGTGTGTCTCAACCTCCCCAACTTTTTGTTTTTTAAACTTTTTGGGCCAAAAGGGTATTTTGAAGTTAAATATGTGAAAATCTAAAATACCAAACAGATTTTCTTTTCTGAGTAAAATGTTGTCCTGATTATGCTATTTTCTGTATTGGGGAAGCGGATGCATCCTTTGGAAGCCTGCATTTTTGGGCAGGGAAAAGAAGTATTTATTGAAAAAAATTCCCAGCTTTCTATTTTCCTGTGGAATAATCCTTAGTACAAATTACTGTCTATGCCCTATGCTTTCTGTTGTACTTCCAGTCTTTTCTCACTGCAGTCATAGGTACAGGGCATATGGCAGTGCCCTGTCTTGCGGTTCAGCTTCTGTACTTTTATCTCCCGTACATAGGATTCTTATATTTAATTAATCTTAGTACATTTTTCATTACTTTATCTGCTTTTCAGCAGGATTTCTTGTGCCCTTTATTCCTCTGATATAAGCAACAAGTACATGCCCAATTTTTTTTAAGCCTCTTCTCAACAGTAAACAAGCTGATACTTTCTACCCTTCCACTCTCTTGCACCAATGTTTTGTACCCAGACTCATACAGAATGAAGAATGAAGAAACTTGACATAAGAACATGACAAAGTGTTTAATCTGTGAAGTCGAGGTACAAGGAAGTCTGGTAGCTGAATGTCCACTCTAACTGTATTTCACTTTCTCCTACTCTTCCTTGAATATCCAACAGATAAAATTATCTTAGCAGCTAAAAACTGTTGTTTCTATAAATTGTTTTAATCAATATATATACTGCTTTCTGGGTTTGTATAACGCTAACACATCTTTAACATTAATTTGAATTGGAGGAACAGGTTTGTGTGTGGTTGCTTTTGAATTAAGACAACACTATTTTGGAGACATGTGTGAAGTGTATTTTTAGTACATAGCAACTAAAAAGCAATGTCTGTATAAAGTCAAGAACCAGGATGGTCATTGCTGGAAAGACTAAATATTTTTTTTTACTCCTACACTTTCTTTATCATTAGTGTTTTTACAACTAGCCCAGAGCAAATGTGTTAAAAACCATAAAACACACAATACTGACTGCTCCTTCCCAGATCTCCCAGCTTCTAATATTGGTGGCTTCCTGAGGCAAGGGTTGCTTTCGTGTCTTTAGAAACCTCAGAGGATTTCTTTTCCCTGAGCTGGCCACCTTCTTTGTGAGCCACTATAAAGCATCAGCATCAACAGTATCCTGTGGCAAGGACTTCCACAGCCTGACTATGTCTCCATGAAGGACAAAAACTCATTTTATTTGTTTATAGCCTTCCCCTCGTCTGTGTAGTGGAAGAGGCAGTGAACAGAGGACATCTGACCTCTCCCTCCTGCTCACGAAGGGCTCCATGCAATATTTCTAAGCTGTAGATGCATCTCAGATACAGATACTTAAGAGACAGACGTGTCTGGCAGACAAATATGTGACAGGGCAAGATTTGCAGGATGGGCTCTGATGGGCACTGCCCACTCATGAGAATCTGGCCTTACAACAGCCTGAGGCTGTCCTTTGGAAACATTGTCCAAACCCCCATCTTCAATATGTACACCCTTCTGGATGTTTTTTTTTGTAGCAATCAGGACAGCGAGTCTTGAAAGAGAACTAGCTCTTTGCAGATAGTCTCAAGGTCAGCATTATGGATCACTTCAAGATGATCGTTTCATGCATAGGAAGTAGCACCGAGGACCGCTCAAAGGCTGTTTTTCACAGTGCAGACAGCTTTTCTAGCCCCTAGACTCTGCTATCTGCTCACACCAGTAAGATGTAGTAGCTTTAGCTGTAAGAAATTCTGCACTGCGTAGAAGAAATTCTGTTTGCTTCATTGCAATTCCAAAATACAATTATCTGGAAAGAACAGCCACTGTGTCCCAGTATTATACCTTCCATTTGCACAGATGAATATAAATGTGAACGTCCTGTACCTTGCAGTACCCTGCTAAGTTTGGCAGCCTCTTGAGGTTTTATTTTGTTTTGGGTTTTTCTGTGTTTTTTAAGGGAGCTGAATTAGTTATTAATCTAAAATGCAAGCAAGAAGGTAAAAGATGCAGCTATGCAGTTAATATTAATTTTATAATATCAGCCAGTTTCTGAGGAGATTAATAATTTGATTGGTATTCAAAAGACACTGTAACATCCAGAAGTACGAAGGATATTTAGAAAATAACAACATAGATGGATTATACTGACATTTATGGTTTATATTCTTGTGTCTTCAATTTTTATTCTTTAAATCGAGAATATGTATCCTCACCTGAAGGAGTCATCTGTAGAAAAGTGCTGTCGCATTGCACCACAATGTAACCTACTATGATGGAGGAATTTGGAAATATGTTTTATTTTAGAAAAGTAAAATATCTTAATTTTATTCTAATGTAACTGACAGAGTAGGTGTATACTTCAGCAATGCAGCCCACGGAGAGCAGGCAGGATACACAGGATCTCTCCGCTGTGGGATTGGATGCTGCCAGGCATCAGGGATGCTGGTCCATGGTGGGGACTAGGGAAATGAAAATAATTTATTGTAATTGCTACCTGAGTAATACAGCTAGCTTCTAGGACAGCTTCTTGAATTTTCCTCAGCAATAGCGCTGATAACCACACTTCATCTTTCATCTAAGTCTTGATTTATTGAAAATATTCAGATGGTATTGCACTTCAGTTAGGCAGTAATTACTGGAAGAATACTGATCCCTTTTAAAAGATTTAAATACAAGAATTTTTCATTAGATTACTGATCATTGCCTTTTGAACTGAATAGCAAGAAAACCTGAAGACTTTCACTAGACTAGACTAGGTGTGGTTATCTGAAAATTTAAATATTTTAATTAGCAAAAAATATATATTGTATGTCTTTTTAAAAAATTGTGATGATGTTTCAGTTAATTGCTCGGACCTAGACTCCAGTCTGTTCATGTTCTACAGAAATCATTTTTTTCTGGGATTTTAAAAATTTTTATTAAATTAGATTTCTGGTTTTACTTAAATATATGGTTTTGGTGTTGTTTCAAGGAGTACATTTTTGCTTTTTCTACCTTTCCTTTCTGTCCCAGCCCCACCACAAGAAATCATAGAAAGCCAGGAGAGGCTGCAAAAATAATGTTTCTGTAGAACTTGTGGGTTTGTTATCTAGTGAAAATAGTTCACCAAAAATACTTTAGTGAAGACATTTAGATCCTTTAATTTTTTCTGTATTGAAAATATTTTGCTCGTGTGGACAACATTTAAAAAAATTTGAAATGCATGATACAGACTCAGTGGTGTTAAGGGTCCTTTCCAACCTAAATGATTCTGAACCTGAATGTACATAAATCTATGGGACCTGATAAGATGCATCCCAGAGTCCTGAGGGAATTGGCTGATGTTGCTACCAAAACACTCCCCATGATATTTCAAAGGTCACAGCAGTCAGGTGAAGTCCCTGGTGACTGGAAGAAAGGAAACATTGTGCCTGTTTTTAAGAAGGGTAGGAAGGAGGACCCTGGGAACTACTGACCTGTCAGCCTCACCTCTGTGCCTGGGAAGATAATGGAACAGACTGTCTTAGAAGCTATGGTAAGGCACATGGAGGGCAGGGAGGTGATTGGAGATGGCCAGCATGGCTTCGCCAAGGGCAAGTCCTGCCTGACCAACCTGGTGGCTTTCTATGATGGAGTCCACTGCATTAGTGGACAAGGGAAGAGCTATGGATGTCATTGATCTGGACTCCTGTAAGGCCTTTGACACAGTCCCCCACAACATCCTTCTCTCTAAATTGGGGAGATATGGATTTGATGGGTGAACTGTTTGGTGGATGAGGAAATGGTTGGATGGTTGCAGCCATAGGGTAGTGGTCAATGGCTCGATGTCCGCATGGAGATCAGTGAAAAGTGGTGTCCCTCAGGGGTCTGTACTGGGACCGGTGCTGTTTAATATCTTCATCAATGACATGGACAGTGAGATCGAGTGCACCCTCAGCAAGTTTGCAGATGACACCAAGCTGAGTGGTGCAGTTGACATGCCTGAGGGATGGGTCGTCATCCAGAGGGACCTGGACAGGCTAGAGAATTGGGCCTGTGTGAACCTCATGAGGTTCAACAAGGCCATGTGCAAGGTCCTGCACCTGGGTCGGGGCAACTCCTGGTATCGATACAGGCTAGGGGATGAAGGGACAGAGAGCAGCCCTGCCGAGAAGGACTTGGGGGCAGAGGTGCGTGAAAAGCTGGACATGAGTCAGCCATGTGTGCTTGCAGCCCAGAAGGCCAACCATATCCTGGGCTGCATCCCCAGCAGCATAGCCAGTGGGTCGAGGGAGGGGATTCTGTCCGTCTGCTCTGGTGAGACCACACCTGTTTTCCTGCATCCAGCTCTGGAGCCCACAGCACATGGAGCTGTTGCAGTGGGTCCAGAGGAGGCCACAAAAATGGTCAGAGGGCTGGAGCACCTCTCCTGTGAGGAAAGGCTGAGAGAGTTGGGGCTGTTCAGCCTGGAGAAGAGAAGGCTGCGGAGAGACCTCTTCTCCTTCTCACCAGCACTTAGACCACTCTAAGTACTGGAAGGCTGCTCTAAGCTGTCTCCGGAGCCTTCATCCATCATAGAAAGCCATTAGGTTGGTCAGGCAAGACTAACATGCTGGCCATCTTGAATAAGAAAGATGGGAAAAGACATTTTAGCAGGGCCTGTTCCGATAAGACGAGGGGTAATGATTTTAAACTGAAAGAGAGTAGATTTAGACTGGACATAAGGAAGAATTTTTTTACGATGAGGGTGGTGAAACACTGGCACGGGTTGGCCAGAGATGTGGTAGATGCGCCATCCCTGGAAACATTCAAGGTCAGGTTGGATGGGGCTCTGAGCAACCTGATCAAGTTGAAGATGTCCCTTCTTACTACAGGGGGGTTGGACCTCTGAAGGTCCCTTCCAACCTAAACTATTCTATGATTCTATGATTCTGTTCTGTATATCACTGCTACGTAAAAGGACTAATCTGAACTTTGAAGAAAATATGCATACTACTTAGTAATATCTAAGGAATAAATCCATCTTTGTGAATTATTTTAAATCGATAGTAATAGTAAAGATTTATAAATATTTTTGAAAGAGCACAAGAGTGCCTGAGACCAGTGTAAGAAAGTGCCTTCTCTGGCTTTACAGTAATAAGTACCATAGACCAAAAATTCATTTACGTAAATGTCACACCTTAGTAGGCATTTTGGCTGCAGTTGACTCTCAGAACTTCTGCTTTCCAGAATGACTGACAGCACATTACTGCTATTAAAATTATATTTTTTTTTAAAAAGAGACTATTATTTGGGAGGAATACAAATAGTGAAACTGGCTTTTTGTATTTAAATAGTTTCATGGAAATTCAGTAAGAATTCTGGCTTTGTAAAATGCAAACTTCTCTGTGCTGGATTTGCTCACAGAGGCGATGATGAGGTGAGTTTCCATATGCTCTGTTTGCAGTGAACCCCATCCCTAACTAGTATGGACAATCTATTTTTATTGATAAAGAAACTTACACTTTTCCTACTGCATCCTTGGTGTTTGTGAGGAGCTGCAACCAGGGAGGCATTCTGTAGGGAGGAATGCACAGACACCAGCAAGGTGGTGCTCATCTCCAGCTACTGTATAGCCAGTGCTGTTTCAAAGGGCTATTGCTATGCAGAAGCGAAGCAATGTCTCTTTAAATGGGCATCATGAAAGCATCCTTTCAGAGCAGCAATGTGCATACATGTATATAGCTAGAACTTCCCAGTGCTCACAAAATCTTGATTTTTTAATGTAATTCAAGTGAACTCTATAATAATTTACACCACAGGATTAGCCTGCTCAGTTGTACCATCAGCCTGCAACAAGTGGGATCAACAAATGGTAAAGAAGAATGGGGTTTATACATGAATAGCCATTTATGTATTTGGCTTATAATCTTTGCATATGAAGGTTTTTTATGCACTTATTCCCAAACAGACAGAATTCACTTTTTCCAAGTAAATAATGCAGTGCTCGGTCTCATTAGCTACGCACTCCCTGCTTTGCTTCCATGAAAAGCAGGCTCCATTAAACACCTAATGGTGTTTATGGGAAGCAGAGGTAAAAACAGGATGATAGGAGGTGTTCTCTTCTTCACTGCACAAACTATATTAGGTTCAGTGCATATAATAAAGTTGGCTAGGGACAGATTTAAAAAAAAACACAAAACCATTCTATCATCTATTTACTCTGTCTGTGTTTTAAGCAATGACTTTATGGAGTTAGTCAGTAAGAAACGAATATCCATAACATATCAATTAGTTGTCTGCATGTAGCTGTAAGATAAGGGGTGCAATTTCTAGAGACGTTGGATTACCTGTCTATAACATCATTTTCTAGAGTATTACATGCCATGGGGGAGAAGCAATATTTATAGCTATCCTTTCTTTAAGAAAATGAAACAGTTGCAAGTGAGTAGTCAGGTACAATATTAGTTGGGGTGTGAAGGAAAGGGGAGAAGGTACCACATAATGTTAGCTTCTATTCTTCCAGCTGTCTTTTAAAGGGTTTTATAAATGGGTCAAAGACTGAAACAATAAGTTTCAAATTACTTTGCTAAAATGAAAAGGCTGAGTTTAGCGGTGATTTAATAGCCAAACTGTATTCCTTCGTGTGTTCCAAGAGCAAGCTGGGAGAGAAGATATTCTAGGAAATCATGCCAAGTTTGGAACAGTGGAGTACCATGGACAATATTCTGATTTTAAAAGTAATTAGAAAAGACAATAATAATTGCAAATTAAATATTACTGAGTATGGGGATTGTTTTGGGGAAGCTTTTTGGAAAGGTGACACCTTGGATAAATAATTGACCAGATAATAAATTTGCAGTTCGAAATGGTAAAATGTGAATGTCAGGTCAATAAAGGGGAAAAAACCCCATAGCCATCCCAACATCTTTACTGGCATGGTTATTCCACAGAGCAGTAAGCTACTAAATCTAGCATCTTTAGCCAAGCAGTAGGCTGGAGCTAAAAGGTGATGTCATTGTCGTTTGTTAGAAACAACTGAGTACAAGTGAAAATCCTCAAATGAGAGAGACTTGACCTAAAAGCTATTAACCAACCTGTCAAAAAATGTGGACTTCCATACTCTCTGATACCCAAAAATTGCATGCCATGGGACACTACTTATAACTAGTGAAAGCTGAGAACAAACCAGTTATTACTGTTCCTCTCTTTTCCCAGTAATAGAAATACCTGGTGCCTTCTCTAGGTCAAGTCAGGGAATGGTGCCAGCTGTCCCTCAACAAATGCCAGTGCAGCCAGATCCTGCAAATGGCCAGAAATAGGAGCAGGGTGCTTTCAGCTGGTGAAGACAGAGAAGGGATGGAAGTGCCTGCTAGGGCTCTTCTCTTCTCTAGTTGCTGGGTGTCTGAGGGTTGGGTGAAAACAGCTGAATCCTCCTCACTGTTGTTTGTTTGGGTAAAATGGACACCATCCCCCTGTGCCTCAGCAGCATGAGAGTGTGCAGCTGCGTATGCTTAGCAGCAATGACAGTGGAGGAGAGAAAGCACACGGGGAAGAAGGAGGGAGAGCAGGACATCAGAAAGAAACCTGACTACTAATTTGAACAGCAGAGAAAATAGCATAATTTCCAGTTATGATGAAGGAGAAAAGAGCAAGGAAGCTTTTAGAAGAGACTGGGAAATGTTGAGGTTTTGACATGCTGATGACGTCCTGGAAATGGCTGATGCTGAGACTGGAGGATGTGTAGGATCAGACAGAAAGAAAAGTGTCCGAGTAGAGAGTTGGACTTGTGAGCGTGCTGCAGTAAGCTAGTACTGTAAATAAAACCCTGAGTGTGACTGAAGTTACCAAGTGAATGAGGAGGGGTGAACATTGAAAACGGAGCACTGAAGAATATTGGAACAGAGCCTAGGGAAGGTGGGAGACAGCAATAAACATTAAAAGACTGTTGAGAGGGAGGGGAGGAGAACTAGACAATGAGGTCAAAGCCAGACCAAGGGAAGTTTCAGTAGTGAGGACTCTCCAGAAAAACGTCAATTTTAGAGACACACAGAAGAATGACCCAGAAAAATGCTTTATAGCACCAAACTCCAGTTATGGCCAGTAGATTGTGTTCATGTGATACTGCAAGCTCTATTCCTAGTGAATGAGGTGTGATTGCACAGCTTGCAGTAAATGATCAGTACTTGCATAATACGAATATGAAGTTCTTCAATTATTTGATTGAGGGTCTCTGGGCACCTAACACAGCTTTCAAGAAATCATAGAAAAGGAGAAGACTTTATGTCTGCTCCTATCCCTGTCCCATGCTTTCTCTGCGCAAAACTTGAACAGAGGATGAATTTACTGCATTATCTTTGTTATTTGTTTTAGGATCCAACTATTTATTTCACCAAACTGATGTTTAAATTCCCATCAGTTACTAATGCAGAAAGCATTTCATAGTCACAATTAAACAAACATGACAAGAGCTTATTTAATTTGCATCTTGATATTTTGTCCACCTAATGATTCATCTGAAAAGTGCTTTCGTATTGTTTTGCAAAATCAGCAAAATAAAAACAAAATAAAAATACACTGGTTCTCCCTTCAGTTTCAGCAGTATAGTCAAAGGTTAGTAGATAAAGACGAATACCATGTCCTCGTGGCAGAGGTGAATTTTATAATTCTCTAATTGTAAATATAATAATAATTATCTTTTTAATTCTCTATAGCTACAATAATTCACTTGTGCCAAGAAGTATGGTATTGCTTGGTAAATGTTACCTTAGTTATAAGAATTATGAACAGGTGTAATTTATCATGAAATATGTGGAGAAAAATCTCTGGTGTTGACACATTGATTAGATTAAAGTTTTCTGCTGAAAATCCTGTGAAGTCTTTTGAAAAGAAAGCATTTAGGAAAATAAAATGTTGCATTGTATGATTTCTTGTTGGGAATGTGATTTCTGTGGACCATATATGGATATTTCAGGCTGCTACTGCCACTCGTCCACTGAGATACTCCATATATCCAAAGCAACAAATATATGTGAAACTATCAGGGAAAAAAAGACAAAAAAATGTTTTTTTGAGTAGTGTAAAATTAAACCTACTAAATGGTTCCATTTTCCTCTCTGGAGGCGCTTAGACATACTTTTTGGGATCTCTGACACAGTTTTTATATGCTTGATAGTTAAGATTGTGTTATAATTTGGTGTCACATCATGAAAGCTCTTCTGCCATAGCCCTTGACTGTTATTATCAGATTTCAAAATTAATTTATAGAAACTAATGCTAACCAGGCTGTTGAATACTCTTACAATTTCAAAGAGTAAACAATTCTCATGCTAACACTTCTGTTGTCATAATCGTCATTAATTTTTAAGCAACATACGACATGTTGCAACATAAAAAGATGATCTAGTGTTGTAAAGAACATAAATACAGGCTCGAAACATATTGCAGATAGTGTATATTTTAAGTAACTCGACTCTTTTTTCAAACGGCACGTTTGGGTTATGGTGCTTGTCATCGAAAGAAACTCAGATATAGCATGTGGACACAATGCAATTAAAATGAGAAAATAGATTTTTAAGTAAATGCTAGCATTTGCAGGTGATTGGGAAGTTGGCACTTAATCTGCAAACCCTGCTCCTTATTGTCAGATCAGCTGAAGAGATACTGGATGAAGTGGTTGTCAAATTACATGCTTTAGCAGCCTTTGTAATTGAAATGGTTGCACATAATAACTGTATCATGTCTGGGTACTCTGTATCTAATGCAGCACTGGAATGAATTTTAATTTTTCCTGTATATTTCTTGTTCTTTCCCTGAGTGCTAGAGTAATTGCGAAGAAGTGGAATGTTACACTCTGATAAGTGTCAGAAAGTTTTGTTGTTACTGTTATTTGGTTTGCTTTGGGGTTTTTTTAGTAATTTGTTTCTGTTTGAAGTCTTGAGAAATTTATTCCAAAATATCAGATGAAAGACTATTGAGGTCGATTTGGAGCAGCTGGGATGAATAGCTGAAAGAAATAGTTCCTACTGGGCAGTCCTTGATCTCTACTGGGAAATGGAGTTGAAATTAAATGTACAATGTAAAATGACCTAAGCAGTCCCTGTACCTTCAGCGGGGACTCTGGTGCTGAGGTGTTTCGGATGCTGTGGACAGAGAGAACCCTCTGACCGGCCCCGTGGAAACAGACGTGAGGCAGAACAAGCAGAGGCAGAGGTGGGCTTCATTCATCTGGGTGACAAGGTAGTTTTTGTGTGTGTATTTTAACCTGTTTCTCTGTATCTCTGATTCTAACCATATACCTCAGTTTTGTACAACATACAAGGAGCAAGTCAGACACTAATCACAAGCATGAGTGAAGAGGTAAAATCTGCTTTCCCAGCTCGGTAGGGCAGCGGGCTGATGCAGCAGTTTATCAGGCTGCACGGTGCTCACGTTTCCATAAACACAGCTCGTGCTGACAAAAGAGTTGGCCTGCTCCACAGCTGCTGCAGCCTGAAAAAAAAGGACTTGCAGGTTGGTTTCTTCTCAGCTTTGATCCTAAATTTTTAGAATATTTTCTCTTTATTCTTATTTCTGTTGATTGTATCTTGCTGCGTTACACTTTACCTGCTTTTTGTTTCCTTCCCGTGTCTACTTTTTTCAGTTGACATGAGTGATTTTGAAACAAACTCTTCCTGTCCTCCTGTGTTGGTGCAAAAAGGAATATTGGGGCAAAGCAGAGAACATGCGCAGGGCTTCTTCTCACTGAATTTGTGTGCCATAGCTCTAAATAGTTGGTATACACTTGTTGTATTATGGTAGTTTCTGTAGGCTGATTCGCCTCTGTAGCTGTCGGAGAGTAAAGAGAGGACACACAATTACCAAAACTTCCCTGGGAAATTGTGTCCCAGGGACTAAAGGTGAAACCTTGTTTGTTTTACACTATTTGTTGAACTCGCAACGAGAGCTCTTTATTAGTAAAGACCTATAAGATCTCTGTAGCTGCATAACCTGATGAGACCAGCATAGATGGAATGGGAGATATGAATGAACTATGACAACCCCCTATACATATCTGTGATATTAACATGATCTGTTTTTTTTTTTAATATAAATATCTTATGTATGTTTTTCTACATCTAGAGAAGTCCTGTGAAGACAACGGACAATGTTGTCCTGATGTTTCTTTGGAACTAAAAAGACATTGTGAAGATTTTTGGGGTCAAGTAGCTTTAAATTTATGGGCTAATTCCTTTTATTTGTGGTTATTCTGTTTATATGTAAATATAAATTGAATGGAAAAGAAAATATTCAAACCGAAAGCTTATATGGAACCTTTCTGCCTTCTTCAGTTGACAAGCTAAAAATTACTCATTTTCTACATGTCTACATTTCCACTGCAAAATGTTTTTGATTTGATCAGACTGCGTTCTTTTATGGAAAATTATTCATTCATTTTTTTCTAACTGTAGCCTCATCTATAAATACTGCAAAAATATTGAAAAACTCTGGTGTATGAAATCTCTTTTGTCTCTAGCACTGTTTTAATATGATGGAATATTAGAACTGAAAATAGTTTTGTTTTGAATGGTTGAGAAAGAATATATGAGATATGAAGTGGCAGGTAAAGCTCTTCCAAATCAGAAATTAATGCACAATTCTGTTGGAATACCATAAAGTTAAGCTTAGTTTAGATTTATTGTTATGTAATGTAGTTAGGGTTATTGTGCAATGTGTGTGGTTCTTTGGTTTATTCATTCCATGAATACACATTTTCTCAGGTCATCCACAGGGAATGAATTCAGAAGTTCAGGACAGAGGCATGTATGTGTTTCTTGAACAAAAAGAGCAGCTGCATAAGCTGGTAACAGTAGCTGGTTGTTATCTTCTGAGTCTAGGGTATATGGCACATATTTTTATATATTTTTGAATATTTTATTAGATCCATTTTTTTTTATAAATGGTTCTGTGCTCAACTTCAGGGAAATTTGTATATAGCACAGTCCCTNACTTGATTAACNCTGGTTAGGAACTTTTTGAATAAAGTGTTTCNACTAGAAAGGAAAGATTTGTCAAGTAATTTGCTAGTTCCAGAGNGGAATTTGTGGTCAGAGAGAAAAANTCCCCCAGAATAACAGTAAGTTACTGACAGAGACCCAGTCATCCTCCGTTTGCTCAACTGGCTAATCTCTCACTTTCAAAATGTTTGAATGGTTTCAATTTGCCTGGCTTAGATTCCAACCACTGGTTATTGCTCTGGCTTCACAACTGGATTAAGCAGCCTTTAGAACCAACGTTTTTTCTGCTTGAGGAGTACATACACTCTCTAATCAAGTCTCCTTCCAGTCGTCTTCTGATGAATTGAAAAAGCTCTGCCTTCAACAGTAAGGCATTCTTTCTTGCCTGAGGTATCATCTATACTTCTTAATATTTTTAATGAAAAATAGTAGATGCTAAAGCTATACCAAATTTCACTAGAGTGAAAAATACCTCCTTATTCTTATACATTTAGTAATCGCCATTTTTAACCACGTTATCATGGTGGCGGCTCACATTGACTCATTAACACAGTATAACGCCTCCTCCTTTCAGAGACGTAGTCTCTCATTTTTTGAGGATGTTCAGCATAAATGGCACAATTTTGCATTTGGCTATGTTAAGATACGTCTTACTTGAATACTGTTGGCTTATCAAGCAGTCTGCATTTACTCATTTGACTGCTGTGTCCTTGATGTTTATCACCTGGTCATTCTTTGCATCATGTGTGGATTTTATCAGCATTGACTTTATGTGTGTTTCTAAATAATTTTAAAATATCTTGTTTAGGACCATCCACTGCTTTTTGTTACAGTCCTTTTCAATTCCTCCCAGATCTATTTCTGATAGAGAACTTCTTTTTGAGTTTTATCAGATAGCGAGTCAGTTCTTTGTCTTTGGGTTGTTTCCTACTAAGAATGTTTAGGTCAAATATTTTTAAATTTTACAACTACACATTTTTACAGTCTTCTGGAGCATATGTGAAGCCCCAATATTTATTAGGCTACGAATCTTGGGTACAAGTAGCTTACAAGTCATCCCAAGTAGATGTTGTCTACTGTGAACTTTGATTACTACTGAGGGGAGGAGATGATGGCTTATTGTCTTTCCAAATATAGATGGGAAACAATTACTGAACTCTTCTTCCTTGTCCTTGGTACTACTAAAAGTGTAACTATCCTGCCTCATCATAGGCCTATATTATTACACTGTGTTTAAAAAATAAACAAAAACAAACCCCAGCCTTTCTCTCTGCATTGTGTGTTCCCCTCCCTGTGCCCCATGTCTTCAGTTTCTCTTCTCATATTGGTTTTCTACATTTAGATATTTCTGTTTCCTATTGATCGCTGCCACTTTTTATCTTAAACAGCTCCTCCATCTTGCAAAAATGTACTACTTTCTTTACATCAATCCAGTGGATTAGGAAGATTGTGGTCTTGCTCTTGTGCATTGGGACTGAACAAATAGCATTAATGGCAAGTCAGTCCAGCGCAAAATCTGGTTCTCTGCCAGATTTTTTTCAACCCTGCACAAGGACAAAAATGGAAAGGAAACTGCTTTGTTCATTTCCCTCTTTACTTTTCTAATACTTTCTTCAGAGTTTGTCTGTGGGTGTGTTAGAAAAAAAAGTATTAAAATACCCAAACAAAAAATCCTTTTGTCGAAAGAATCTGATCTAGTGTTGTGGGCATCTTCAAAGCACTGCCAGTCAACAATACTGCCCTTTTTCTACACGCAGGGTAGATTTAGCTCATAGCAAATTCCTAGGATACAAAGGTTTTTGTATAACAGGTAAGATAAATTGCTTATGATATTCGTATCTTCCGAAAAACTAAAATTCAAAAGTCAAAACTCTGCTTAGTCTCTTCATGCTATTTTAAAGTAATTTCTGATCCAGGATTCTGGTGTGTGTATAAATCGAGGGAAAAAACCTCCCAAACCTAGAAACAATAGTTTTAATTTAAAAGGTTTCCTGCATTTCTGGTGTCTTTGATTCTGTTGTTTCTTTTCCCAATGACACTGATGTGAAAGTGTGGGAAAAGTATTTACAAAGTCAATTTTATCAAATGGCAAAGGTTATGCTGTCAACAATATGCATAAACACATTTCTTAAACTTTGCTGCTCACAGCTTACTTCCCTGCTGTCTCACACATGCACTCCGAGGAGTCTGCTAGAAAGGATCTGCTGCAAACTGCTGTTGGCACACGGCCCTGTCTGAGGGTGTGGGGAGATGCAGCCTTTGTGGAAAACCTGTGATCGTGGCTAGAGGGATCTTTTGCTTTATCAGTTTGTGAGTATGAGTATCAGTGTCCTGGCGAGAGAATTCATGTTCAGAACAGGTTTGTGCCAACTGTTGTACTCTAGCAAACATATTATGTAGTAGGAAGCAAAATTTTCCGAAAGTTCAGATGAAAGGCCAAATCACCAAAGCAATTGATTTAGGCAAGCCTGGCTTTCGATCCTACATTGGTATTTTCACCTGCAGACTTAGGTCTTGAACCTGTCATATTTTTTCTATGTTCGCATCACACATGATACTTGGAGGCTACCTTAGGAAGTGTGGGGTTATCTACGCTGTACCTTCTCTCAACATTCCCGTCTCAGCAGGCCCTGAGAGCTGGTAGCCTGTTTCATTGGCTTGCTCTCTGATGAGATCTCGCCCAAATTTTGATCCAGTGTGGTTAATAAAGAAAGGACTAGGGATTACTTCTGGAGCCTGTGCCTTATCTGTATCTTGATCATCTCTTTTAGACAATGGTGTCTTAAAAACAGGGCTTCTGCAAAAAGGGGTTTTCTCAGGGGTGGAGATGATTGTAAAGGAGCATTTTCATCATCTTCATTTTCCCCAACTGTTCTGGGAGGGAAAGAAGGTATTTCAAGACGAGTAGTGGTTTAAGACTTTGGTGATGGTTTGAGTGGAGGACAAGGATGAGTCAGAAGGGTTTACTTTCTGGGAATGCTACTGGAATTTCTTGTTCTGTGTGTCCATGCTGTCTTGCTGAGCCTGACAGTGTTTACAGTGTGTGACTTTTAATATTGGCATACCAGTCCTGCTGATACAGGGCAGCTCCCAGAGCTAAGGTGTCACTCCCAATGGACAAGGGAAGAGCTATGGATGTCGCCTATCTGGACTCCTGTAAGGCCTTTGACACGGTCCCCCACAACATCCTTCTCTCTAAATTGCCGACATATGGATTTGATGGGAGGACTGTTTGGTGGATGAAGAATTGGTTGGATGGTCGTATCCAGAGGGTAGTGTCCAGATGGAGATCGGTGACAAGTAATGTCCCTCAGGGGTCCATACTGGGAGCAGTGCTGTTTACTATCTTCATGAATGACATAGTGGAATCAAGTGCACCCTCAGCAACTTTGCAGATGACACCAAGCTGAGTGGTGCGGTCAACACACCTGAGGGACGGGATGCCATCCAGGGGGACGTGGACAAGCTGGAGAGGTGGGCCCATGTGAACAAGGCCAAGTGCAAGGTCCTGCAGCTGGGTCAGGGCAACTCATGGTATCAATACAGGCTGGGGGATGCAGGGATGGAGAGCAGCCCTGCGAAGAAAGACTTAGGGGTACTGGTGGGTGAAAAGCTGGACAGGAGCCGACCATGTGTGCTTGCAGCCAAGAAAGCCAACCATATCCTGGGCTGCATCCAAAGCAACGTGGCCAGCAGGTTGAGGGAGGTGATTCTGCCCTCTGCTCTGCTCTGCTGAGACCTCACCAGGAGTCCTTATCATTTGACCAGGAAGTGGGCTGTGTTGGGAAATGCTTTCACACAGTAATGCTGACAGGCTGAACTATGCTATAGATAGCACTAAATGTCATTTTTTACTTTATCTCTTTGGAGAGAAAATGGTAGGACAAGGCAATATGCAATAGATAATTATGTTTCGCACTTCTGTGTGGGAAGACCCCAGCATGGGTTAACAGCTGGAGGGGACAGAAAGACCCCATGCATTTGTGCATATAAAATGACTGTGGTCTTCCACGTCTCACACGTGGATGACCAGGATCTTTTATTCATCTCTGGTTAGTTTACTCATGCTCAAAGGAGAAGAGAGAGAGGCCTGATGCACTTGCTCCTCTCCCTGTGGGTGCGTTATTTCATATGCTCTCCTTTCTGAAACTTCTCTAACGGTGTCAGATGTCCGCATGACCTCTAACAGATGGCTGCGCACACACTGCGCCTCTTGGGCTCTAATGCACTTTCTTCAATATCTGAAATGCATTTCTTAATATGCTGTGTCATACTTTAGGGGTTACTTTTTTCTTTCCTTCTTAAAACCAGAAAACAAGTGCATTTAACCATGAAAGCAAGTACAAATGTATTCCTGTTAGTGGATAATAATGAAAAGTCAGAGAGATTAATGTGCTGTTACTGTTTATTCAGTACTGCATTGCTTGTGACTAACTACAATGGATGAGACCTTCTTTTTGCCTCATTAAATAAGTTAATCATGTAAATCAGGAGAAAAAACATTTTGGATAGTGTGAGTACAGGTTGAGCATCAGATAAGCACTTTTACTTTTAAAGGCGATTTGACAACATACAGGTGTCCCAGCTACAAAACATTAACGTCAGTCTTCTGTTATCTCTAAAGTAAATGGTAACAAAAATAAAGGGTCAAACTGGTGCATGTTTCAATCAGGACTACATGGCCACTGGCTGGAATTTCATTCCGAGAAAAAGGGGAACTCTAAAGGGAATGGAAGTTTTTGAAGAATAGAAATTATAATAGCCATTCCAATGTATTCAGGAAAAAAAGCTTTTATGGCTTTAAAACTGTAAATCAAAAGTATAATTCATTTTCCATAAAGTAAGATTTACTAAAACTTTTAGGTATTGTTTTCCTGGCTTTCCAAAAAAACATACACAAATTTATACTAGAGGTTTGACGCCAAAAGATGAAAATGTAAATTAGGACATAATCTTGACAACCTGGGAAGGAATAGGAATAAAAATTGTTAGATGAAACTAGCAATACAGTGATAAAGAAATGTAACTCTTAGGATTTCAAGACAGAATTAGGAAAAAAACCCATCTTATCTGAATATTTGCCCAAAACACTTTTTAAGCTAAAGTTGAGCTGCTGAGACTCAAGAAACTTTACGTTCTGATATGTGATTTTTAATAAGACCAAACGCTTGCATTTTGTGATTGCAGATGGAATGGAAGAAACGACTCCAAACATTACTTTTTTTAACTCTCTTTACTCGAGAACTGTTAAAATTCTCATTTTTGTCATCACAGGATTTTTAATTCAGATACTTCAGATAAAGAAATCTTAACAGCTGGACACTTTAACTCCAACACAAGAATAAAGTGGCCATGTAGATCACTGTCAGAAGTTGGATTAATGGATACAGAAGTATTGCCAAAGTATTGCCTGCCTTCCTTTGTTTTGAATCAAAAAATAAAGTAAAATCCATTATCTTTTTTTAGAGATGGTAGCAATCACAGGGGAAGCAAACAAGGAAGCCTGGAAAAGGATACTGAGAAAATG
>Ga0065711_1003745_pt1 | contig 26572 bp, 12 predicted proteins | sample Hoacrofraction12_FD_59098 | JGI IMG/M metagenome (GOLD analysis project Ga0065711, IMG submission 59098) | Hoatzin crop microbial communities from Cojedes, Venezuela - Epithelial fraction 12 v2 (version 2) | ecosystem: Host-associated > Birds > Digestive system > Esophagus > Crop | place... | reverse complement strand
GCGGGCCGAGGCTCGCGCCGTGGGGGTGCGTGGGGCGGCCCGGCCGTGAGGGGAGGGTGCGCGCGCCTGTGCCAGCCCGTTCCCTCGAGGCCGTAGCGAAGTACGGTTACTCCGCAGATCAATTTACGCGTTTTGGGGGGCTTAAATACGTCCAGGTGGGTGTTCTGCCGCACAGTTTTTTGCGATCTGTGCAGAGGAGTCCTCACCAGTAGGGTAGAGCAGTCATTTCAATGGTCTTTTTGTCTCTATCTTCAGATTTGGCAAATTAACAGGATTCTAAAACTGAGGACTGAAACAGCCAAATATTTACTTCAGGCTGCTCAGGAAATTCCTTCTTCTGGGAGCAGGACCTAAAAATACCACGTACATGTAGGTAAACAGGAATAGTTTTTAGTTCTAGCGTTCTTCCAACCAAGTTCTATCGTATGCTGTTACATCAGATGGCGTTATTCTTTCAGTACATAACTTTGTTTATTGTATTATCCTAATGTAGACAACATTTTATCCAAGCCAGTTTCTGATGTCCTCATACTACTGCACTTAGTTAATAACAGTTCATTATGTCGTCAGCAGGGAGCAGATCTAATTTATTTTGAAAAATTATTGTTAAACAGGATTTCCAGATACAGAAAATTTCAAAAACCTCCCCAAATAGGAATGGTTGATGCATGATGAGGCAGAAGACAATGCTGGAAGTCTTTTGTTCTCTAGAATGTTAACAGAATTAGTAAAGATAGTCAAGCGTTTTGTAGTTTCGCTTATGTTGAATCATCCATTATTTAATCCAAGAGCTGTAGCTGAGATGCCTTCATGAGGAACCTAGAACACATCTGATATTTATTGTGAATTTCATTATTAATCATAACGTGAACTAGGACAAAATTGTGAAATTAGCAGATACCTTATTTTTGTTATACTGTATATGTACTAAAAATGTCCTGCGCCGTATTTCTCATCATGGTTCATCTTTGTGACGTTTCCTACAGTCTCTGAAGGTGTTATCTTACTTTTACCCTTAGTTGCACATTAACTACCAATGATGGATGGTATTTTTGGTATCTGTGTAGACCAAGGTGATGCATTATGCAGTCCTCAGGAGAACATTGTGGGGCAATGTTCACCCTTCAAAAACCAAGAGCATTTTGGTCCTAAGAGGCCCAAACTGCCTTCTGCAGGTGCTAAGTCACTCTGAAGTTCAATGGGCTTTGATGGAAATGCAGTTTCCAAAGGACAGGCAATTTCTCACAGAATTGGCATGTTGGGCCCTGATCTACAGTGGCCCTTAGGTACCTAACTTGCATTGACATTACTGGGAGTCAAGCACCTAAGTATTTTTGAAGTTGTAGGTTCCAACAGATGTGTGAAAAACGCAGTTCTTTCTTACACAGCTGCATGGCTTCCCTTTTTGTGCTGTTTTTCTTACTTAGACTTTACAGCCCTGTTTTTTCCACAGTTTGAAAGTTCTGGCTTTTGGCCTGTGCACTTTATAGATACATTTGAAAGCATTTCCTTGAGCACTTTTATTTTTGAGCAATGACTTGCCAGTAATCCATACATAGAATTCCATCTTTAGTCTGTGTGGTGCTGTGTTGGCACCAAAACCTGAGGGGCTTCCCATGTCATTTCTGTGAATATAATCAGGCACAGGAGACAAAACAGAGTGTTAACTATGTCAGCCAAGGACCTGTACCTGGTCTTCTGTGGTCAGATTTTGTGTGTAATGTGAAAAAATGTGCATTAAAATGTTGCATAATGTCCAGTCGAGTAACTAGAAGTCATTACTTTACATGTAAATAAATATGTACACAGCAGTATAGCAATTAGTACTACACTGGCTGACTTTTACAACCTAGATTTATCTCTAGTGAAGAGTAAAAAACTGATAAGCAACGCTATCTCCAAGTTTGATGAGTTTCTGGCATTGTTGTGGATAGGAGATTCTGCACAGCTGGTCTTCGTTAGCTACTGCAGAGCATGTTCTTGAGGCATTCTTTCATTGATTCCCTTATTAGATAAAATAGCCAAATATTTATGGGAGTTTTGTTTGTATACCTGTCAGCTTGGAGGCCAAATGCTTTCTTGCAAATAAAATATTTCCTAAGAGATGTTGATAGCTACAGACTTAACTGTTCTTGTGTATTTTGAGCTAGGACACGGGAGTCAGAGGTGCATCTCTCTCTCCTTGTGCATAACACGTTGTTCCAGGCGTGCTTGCTGAGATGCTGTGGCACCACACTACAGTTCTTATGCAAGGCTGAGGCTAACTCATTAACCTGAATTTTTATTGACCGTTGTTGTATATATTGTTGCAAGCTGCCTGATGAGCTTTAAAATAATTTGAGAAAGGAAATATCACGTAAACTTCTAAGCAAAAGAATAACAACTGTTGTAAGAACTTTGCAAGTTAGGTCAGAATAGAGCTGTTGGTTAACAAAGCCAATACAATCGCCAATTAGAAGACATTCTGTACCTCATTTGTGGTACTTTTGGGAGGCATGCACACAAAGTCAGTCCTTTTGTTAACACTGAGACCTTATGAATTAGAAAAAGCCATTTATTTTCATTAATACATAAAGCAAGTAAAATCCACTGTAGTAATTGCTTAGGTTATGTTACCAGTCTTCATCCCAGCTGCAATTAATAAAGAAGCCTGCCTCTTGGTTATTTTTCCCCTTGCATTTTCATGTATTAGTTAATTCTTACAAATAGTTTTGTTACATCATATGAGAGAAAATTATAATAGGCTGCACTGTGGGTTTTTAAATATCATCAGTTGAAACAACACATTCTGAAGCAAGTGAAAAGAACACCAAGCAATGGAAAAGCATGGAGATGCTAAGAAATTTTCAGACTTAGGTCTCATTGCGAATTGTATTTCCACGATTCTTCACAGGAAGAATGACATGGTTTTGTGCTTTTGAGATGCCTTTATCTGAAAATGTAAACCAAATCTGATAGGTTAGCATGATATTGAACTTTTCTTTTGGAAGAGGCAAAGTACAATGAAGATTTTGATTTGTGTGGAAAGTGATTATTTTTTACAGGAATAGGTGAAAAAACATTTTTGCGGAATCCTGTTGAAAATGGAGTTGATATTGTTGTAAAATGCTAAGAAAGATGTGAAGCTAGGTTGTATATATTTAAAAGGTGAACATCAGATAAAATACAGTAGTCATAGGGTTTTTCCCTTGGAAACGGGTGGCCACTAACATTTCTATTAGCTCTGAACTATATGTATATGGCCAGTACCTGAAGTCCTAATAGGGTTTTCTTTCCTGTGTTCTTTACTTCAACCAAGATTATCTCTGCCGAAGTTGGTGGAACTGCTCCTGTTCAATGCTTTAAATAAAAGCTAAGTTTGATCTGTGGGGAGCACTGCCTGCGTGAGGTATGTAGGAACAGCTGTATTGTCGTGAATACAAACAAGTAGAGACCTGCAAAATGTCTGTGAATGTAGGTCATGATTTTTCAACAAAAAATCCTTTCAACATCAAATTCTAGTTTTAGAGGTGTTGTGCTTGCTCCTTTATAAAAATATCCAGTGTTTAGCTCTTGTTTCAAACATTATGAATTCTCTCAATGTAGATTATTTACATAAAATTATTTCAACATATGTGTAAACAGTATTTGTAGTCACTGAATCTTGTGTACATTTCTTCTTTAAAAGATTTCATAGTCTACTGTTTTGTATATAAAGGGTACTTGTTATAACATGTTTTATTCAGACAGGTTTAAAGCTCAATGAAAGCACTTGAGAAAGTGTTTTTATGCCCTGAGAGTTAGCAGGTGTTACAATATTTAGACATAACTGTATGCATGTAGAACAGAAAAGCCTTTAGTAGGGTATAAAGTGTAAAATACATTTTCTCTAAACTACAGCTGCCTACTCCAGCACAAACTACATATACTCATCCTGCACTTAATACAGATAGATTAAATAATGGTTGGTTATGTACACTCTTTACATTTCCCAGCTATAACCACAGAACATACGTTCAGGAATATGTAAATGTATGGAACATTTGAAAAAGCCGTATGTTTGCTGTAACCAAGAGGACTAGAAGCAAACATAAGGTGAAGTCAGCTTTTCAAATTTAATTCGCTTTAATTACTTGTAAATAAAATAATAATTGGACCGTGTCATGACCATAATCTCTGCCAGAAAACTTTATCTGGCAGTTTTGAGCTGAAGTTGTCCAGCAAAAATGAAGGCTTATTGTGCAATTTTAATTTAAATTATCAACAGCTCTAATGCATCTATAGTTTTACACTGATTCCTTTACACAATACTAAAGTGCTATGAGAAGTAAACAGCCTTTTACTCTAGTTAATCATTCTTTTTGGCTATGCCTTACGAGAACATCACCAGCCTTACCTTCTTTTTGCAGTTAATACTGTGGAGCCACTGATACATTTGTCTGAGCAGTATTCAGAGTTAATTATTGATCTAGAAAAGTTCTACGCTGTTATGAACATCTTTTTGCCCTGCAAAAGTAATAATTGTGTAAGACACTTGTTAGCAAACCGATCCAATCTGGTCATGTCTACTCACATCACAAGGCCTTTGCTGCATACAATGCGACCTTAAATTGGCCTTAAAGCTTGTGAACGGGAGGAATCATTGTAGTAATACAACAGGTAAAATAGGTGAAAGAAAGCACCAGAAGTTAGCTGTTTAGTAGCAAGTAAGAACAGCTATTTAATTTTCTTTTGATGCACAGTCTAGTTGTAAGAATAAACAGATGAAAAGCAAGAGCTGTGTATTACTATGGAAAGACAATAAATACCTTCTTTTAGCTTGACCTTCCTGTACTAGTTGTGGTCATCTAGAAAGCTATAAAAACAAAGTGAAGCAGAGGAGATGTCAAATCCGCATTGAACTCCACTGCAAATAAAAGACCAAAAGTATCCTTTACTCCTGTTTGCACATTTCAGTACAACTCTGTGAAAGAAACAACGCAACCTTTGTTCTTAAGGTTTCACTGTAAATCATTAAAAAGATCTTTCAGTGGAAAGGATTAGGTAGCACCCAAGGAACTCCAGACTGACATGCATTTGTCTTCGTCTCTCCTCGTCAACACTTGTTTTCTCCAAGGTGTGTATATATATATATAGCGAATAATACTACACCTTTGATTTGAAGGCTTTTTTGGCAAAATATGGGGCCCAGTTTTGCATTTCCCATAAAAGAAAATGCACCTTGTCAGTGGTTTAGGACATTTTCTAGCTAAAGCACTCTACAGAGCTTTGATGCTATGAAGAACTCAACAAACTGTGTTTGTCTGTGAAACATAGTGTAGGTTCAGAAACGAAAGAACAGGGAGAGAAAGACACAGAATCTCAATACTGTGTTGTAAAACTTAGTGCTTTCTCCTTTTTTATTTTTTGGGATGAACTTCGAGTTGCAGAGAGCATGAAGTTCTTGTAAGAGTTGATGTGAATGCTAAATGATCAGCACTTTTGAAATTGTGTCTGCTTTTGTTTCTGTACCTAATAATGAATGTAGATGCCTGTATTAGCACCCTGAAGTTTGGTATCTCTGATATGACAAATAAATTTTCTCGTAGTCCAGTCTGTTTATTTTCTTCATCTAATTGTAAGGCTAGAAGTAATATACCAGTTTTCATGTGCTTTTTACCTGATTGCAAATGTTAAAAAATGTTAGGTGATCTATAGCCCTTAAAGTATAGAAAGCCCTTTAGATTATAGGAAGAGAAAGATTTCTGTAATAAATAACTAGGAGAGGTTAAAAATTATATTTTCCTTCATGAGAATTCAGTTTAGTCTGATAGGCATTTGTATTGTTAAAATCTGTTAGACATCATGTTCTTTTGTACAAAAGACTGCCTAGTCAGGTAATGGAAAACCCATAGTATATAACAATGGCTCATTCACAATATTCTTCTTTGTGACTAGTGAGCTGACAGATATGTTCCCCAGGCTGTCCTTACTGAACCAAGTCAGTCGTGGATGCTGAAATCCATGCAGGCTTTCCATCTTGAATGTCTAACACACAAGCACCTATTAAATAGTATAGGGATGGAGGTAGATAATACACACATGCAAACCGTTGAAATATACTCAGTAATTGTGGATGAGGGATAATTCTTTGTATCCTCGCTCATGGAAAACTTATTTCTAATTTAAAATTATTTTTTTCAAATAATTATGGTTTTCCTTACATTTTTTCCTTACCTTCTTTGGTTCATAGAGCATCTATCATGACCAGCAGTATATTTCGTGACACTTGATAGTTTGATACAAAATAAAGCGCATAATGACATGTCACACACAATGTTGCTGTGATAGCCCTCCAGTGCAGCCTGAAGAGCGTTGTGTAGGCATATTGTGCACATAATTTAAGTGAAATTACCACTGTCTGCATGTGGCTGGGAAGCAAGGAGAAAGGTGCTCCCCAGGACTATTGACTAGGTTTAAAAAGGAATGAAGAAAAGGTAATCTAGATTTCAGTTTGGGTTAACAGATGGCTCTACAGTCTGTAGGTGGAGGAAACTAGACTTGAACTTAACCTGTGTTTATATATAATGCTTTTAGTCTAGTCTGAGTCTTGTTTATATCCTTCTCAGTTCATCATTTCTTCCCAATTTTGGTTATAAGTCATCAGCCAATTTTGAATCCTTGGGTATGTATTAAAATACTATTTTTATTTTTATAAAGTATAATGCAGGATGCTAAATTGTAGGAATGACATTTTGATGTCTTTTTCTTGGAAAAAATATGTACCTTCCATCTTTTTCCTGCTTGTGGTCAGGAAATGCTGAAGGAGTTTTGAATTCTGTTAGTTTTGTACTTTTACAGTTCTAAAGCTTGCTTTACCGTGCACACTCCTATCTTTTGCATATACTTAACTTGCACACATACTTAGTTTAAAGCACAAGTAGTCACATGCCATGAGTCACATGCATAAATGTTTGTAGACTGGGTTTAGTAAAAGACTTGTTCATATGCTCTCCAGAAAAATCATGGTCTGTAGGAGTTTTTCCGTGTCTGTTCTAAGATTAGTCTTGCCTAAGTGATCTAGGAATACTTAGGCTCTCTGGGAATTGTGTTCTGTGAGCATGCTGAGTATGCCTTATTTTCCGTTTCATCACACTAAATGTCATATTAAGTTTAATGTGTTGCCCGATTAATGACTATGTTTAATTTTTTTCAGTAAAAATATTATTACAATGCATGGCAAAATAATTATGTGATAATGACACTCTAGTATAATACATACTGCTTGTATACTTGTATTATACTCTAGTATAATACATACTCAATTGCTTGATTAACAGTCACTTACTGATGACAGTCAGAAACACAATTAATCGTTGAATGTATTGTCAGCTTTTTGCTCTCATTTTGTATAAAAATACCCTTTTGTGCTAGCATCACCATGTTACTTGAAAGGTTACCAAAATACTGAAGTCTACTGTGAACCAAAAAAAAGTATTTATCAGAAAGATAAAGACAATGATAATTCTATTGATAAGCATGAAGTTCTTGCATATACCAAGATTGTATTTCTTCTGGTCATATATAGATTTTTTTTTTTTTTTTTGTCTCACTTGTTTGGCCCATTGAATGTACTGGTCCTAGTATGTATAATCTTATCTTCTGAAAGATGCTTCACAAATTTATCCAGCTATTTATCTCATTGTGTCAGGTTTTCTTTAAAAGTGCAAATTAGCTGACCTTTAAGTAATATTTTCATTTAATAAATTATTTGTACAGTGACTTGAAATAAGCCAAATGAAACATAGGAAATGTAGACCTGATTACAGTCCTAAGTAGCTTGCCTGCTTCTTTTGTCACATAGGCTTGATATAAAATTTATTTAAATCTTACTTCAGTGGATCAGCTTTTGTTTTGCTTCACTCTGTGTGAAAGGAAAATCATTCAGTGGAATTTAGACCATAGTAATGCCAGAGAGTTCTGTTGCTGATGTCAGAGAGGCCAAGATTTCCCCAAATACATATGACAAAACACAGCATATTTTTAGAATAGAAATGTTGGGAATTTAAATTCCATTGTAGTTGCATGGTGCAAATCTGAAATCATTCCATTGACTTCAGTAGATCCATTCCAGATTTCTATTAGTGTAATCACAAGTAGACTTTAACCAATGGCTGTAAACTAGAAGAAAATGCAAGTTCTGAAATCTGTTGTTCTTAACAAGAAAGAAACCAAGCTGATGTCTATAAATCTTTAGCATTCTTGCTTAACCTAAAAGACGTTTTCACACAGTTAGATTAAGGCCCCAGATTTGTGTCAAACCTGTGACAACATCCTTGAGCCTACACAGAATTAGATGTTGCTGTACTCACACTGCAAAACTTGGCAGTAACCTCTTCACTCTCAATTTTCAGTCCTAACTTTGTAGAAACTGATTCTCTTTTCTTTCTTCCATTTTGGAGTCCTTGGTCATACTCCCAAATAAGGCAGCCTAGCCAACCACAGCAGGCGTCTGCCAGCTGGCAAAAATCTGCTGCTCAGAGCAACAGCCCGCTGCTCTTGCTCTGCCTCAGTCCTGCAGAGAAGAAGGAACTATAGAGCAGACTAAAACAATTGATAATTCAGCTCCCCTCTGAGTACAAAGCTCAGGCTTGAATCTCAGTATTCCCTCAGTTACCAGGGTTCTTTGCACCCAGACTGAGGCTAAAGAAAGTGCTGAGTTCCAAAATCTCTCAAATGTTTTAGAGGGTTGCTAAGTTTGTTTGCATTTCCAAACTGTTTGCTACTCAGTTAAACGCAAGTTTTTTGGTTTGTTTTTCTTTTTTTCTTTTTTCTTCCCCACCGGGAATGATTTGGTATAAGAACATGTTCCGTTTCCCCCCCCCCCACCCCAGCTTAACTTAAATGGAAGCAGAATAAAGCCTACTATGGGTTTTTTATTTGTTAATTTGCTTTCCACTCTATTGGTATAGCTTATTATCTCCACTATCTCTATTTCGTGTCTGAACATGAACTCACTCAGAGTCAAGTGATGCCGAACTTCTAAATCTGTTCTGAGTGGGTTTGAGATGAGGCAAACAGCATTTTAGTGGAAATGTTATGTCATAGTAACAAATGCCTATGGATTACTTAGTTTATTTCCAGGACCTCATGGGCTATACATTGCTATTTATAATTTAACTTTCTCAAGCAGCCACGACTGTGTTTATGTTACCATGGTGTTACTTGCCATACTTGAGGGTGGATAGTAAATGCTATAATTGAAAATAGATACTCCCACCAAAATAAGTGTAACAGGTGGTTAGGTTTTTATTTAATCGTGCTGCAAGCATAATACAAGTTAAATGTGGATACCTCTAACCTTGCTAAGACATTTTCAGACATGCCAATTTGTCTTTAGTGGCCAGAACTGAAGTAAACAACATGAGTGATTTGTCTTGTGATACTCCAGGGAATGTCAGTGGCAGTCAATGAGTATCCTCCACTTGAGAAAGCAAATGTTCTTTTGCGGGAGAAAAGGAGATGCTCTGATGTGGGAGGGGTGTCAATATCTTATCCTTCTTCTGAGCACTGTAGTCTGGATAAAGCTCAAATTCCTTTTGATGAACAGTGATTGCTGTTTCTCTGTGATTTCCTCATATTAGCCCTCTTACCTTGTATCATCTCTGAATTTCCTTCAGTTGTGCACCATAAGGAACTGCACACCTGTTTTGAGGTCTGCCCTATCTTAATATTATGTGGCTTAGCTTGACGTTAGCTTATACTCACCTTCCTGGTGTTGGCAACACACGTCCTACTGGCAAAACGGTTCAAACCATCCCCCTCTCACAACCATAAAAATAGCTTTTGATTAAATTTTGTCAACTGCTGTAAAATCTGTTAAATATTATATATATAATATGTAAAAATATGTAGTACACAAATAATATAATGCATAAATATATTTTTATATCTTAATACATACTTTTTTCATTCTTAAGAGTAAAAAGACAGAAACATACAGATATTATCCTAAATGTCTCTAAATATTTAGGCAGGAAAAAAAAGGATTGTAGATTTTTCTCTCATGAATATTTTGAAATGTGAAAATTAAATAGTTCAAAATAGCAGTTTTGTTTCACGCTCTCTACTGACTGCAAAAAGTCATATGCCCAAGAGTATTAAGTAACTGAGTACAAACGCTTCAGTCAGGATAGTATGTTTATTCTCAAAGGCATTTGCAAAATACATTTTAATAGAACCATACAAAAGATACCTCATTGGTGCAATTGTATGAACAGTAAAGTGCAGAGTAGAGATTCTTGTATGAGTTCTGCACAGCAGCCTCCTGTTGAGGTTTTTTGTAGCTTTTTCAGAAGTAGCTGCTAGTCTTCCACCTTTTCTCTGTTAAGTTTTCTATCAACCAAAGGCTAATAGGGTCCTCCAATTTTTCACATAGCTGTAGGATATAAAATGAATTTTCATCAGCAGGAGATGATGTGTGCATATGTAGATTTTTCTCTGGGACTCAGTCCGTGGTTGTTCCTCAGTTTTGCTTTTGCATTTTGCCCAGTGAATAAAGCAAAGCCAAAGAAAAATAGCGGTTCAGAAGGTGGTATGATTTGTTGTATTTTGGTTTTAAGCTAGTTTACATTGGCTTGAAGTACTAATGTTATTTAAACCAGTATCACTTCCTGTGTACGCAAGACTGAGAGTCAGAGTTGACGTCTTAAAAGCTTTGCAAGGAGGTCCTTAAGGCCTTTTACAAGCGTCTAGCAATTGCATTCCTTTCCACAGGTTGTTTTATTCAACACCTTTGTTTGCAGGCCTTTTCCACGTGTAACAGTTTTGGAAGTTAGACTTGCAAATGAAGTGAGCTACTTTAGCTTTCTAGGCTTACCTTATAGGTAGCAGTTGATTGACTTTACTGTTACAGAAAAGCTGAGGACATTCCCTAGGGCCACTAACAAACTTCCATGTAACAGTAAGTATGCAGTAAAGCATTAGTCTTTGAAGTAGTCATGCATATTTAGCATGCATATTTAGTAAGGAAAGAAGATGAAAACTCAGCATTGTAGCCAATCCAAACCTTTGAAAAGAACAGGGAGTTAAGAAAAAAAGCATTGAGTTTGCAAGATGTTTTTGGTCAAATCAAATAAAAAAAATCGGTACTGATGAATAGATAAATAGGTGATGAATAGAGATTAGCAGACCGTGTCTGTGAAGAGTTGTGTCATAGATCCATGCATCCAAATGGAGGTTCACTATCAAGCTCGAGTTTTTAGCTGTCCTACTGAGTTACCCCTGTTCAGCTGGCACTTCACCTGGTCTTTGTGTAGATATAGGACCTATGCTTTCTTTTGGTACTGATACGGAGTCTGAAAGTCACAGAATCCTTGCTTAAACCTTTGGTGGGGTTCACATTAGAGAGTCGCTGTCATGAAAATGTGAAGACTTGTGGGTGACATAAAGCTATTTTAACATGGTAAGTGTGAGATCCGTTTCAGGCAGCCTCTAAACAACTTTACAAATTAATCATTACCTTGAGGCAGGATGACATTGTGGTGTGTATTGCATTTTCATAATAATAAGAAATAACTAGCCCAAGATTGAAGGCTCGTGTACTGTATTCCTAAGGAACCATGCACTGGTAATATGGGAGGTCTTATTTCTTCTCAGTTGACCTTTTGAGATGTTTCTCTGTAGCTTCACACTGTTCTTGTGTCCCTAGTAGTACATTTATATGTTTTCATAAGTAGAAGCAGTAACAGTAGCTGCATGATATGGACTAACTAGTGGTAAACTTGGGGCTGTTTGGTTCCTCTGTCTGTAGAAGACCACGGTGAAGCCTGAAGTTTCATCCCTGAATTCTTCCATCTGTCACGCACTGAGGTGACCCCATGGTAAATTTGGGCTAAAGAATTTTTAAAGCTGTTGTTCCAGGTGTTCATTGCCGCTAAGGTCAAGGAGATACAGTTACTCAGCTTCTCATCTAATGAAGAGTTGCTCTCTAAGCATTGCAGGCTGCAAGTGATCACTGTAACTCTGTATCCTCTCTGCTCTATGTTCTCTCCTTTGTACTCTCTATAATATGCCTCCCACTCCCTCTTTTAAATCTTTTTTGTAGGAGGTTAATTACAACAATGTAGCTTTCCATCCTTGTGGGTTCGAGTTATCATTTGTTCTTTTTATATATTGTTCTTTGGGGATTTTTTTTAATTAGTTGTGGATGAGTATGCTACCATCGTTAATCAGTATGCTGAACACTTTGAGACCTAGCACAAATTCCTCTGGGACTTCACTGGTGTCCTCTCTCCAGTGATAAAAATTATTTGTCTATTTACTTTACTTTTTTATTGTATCTTTTAAACAATGATTTATCTGTGTTAAGGACCTTTATTCTTATCTCATGGCAAATTCATTTCTTTTAGAACATCTAGGGAGTGACCTTGGGAAAATGGGCTTTTGATACTGAATTGGCCCGTATCAGTTAGGTCTCCTTTGTCTGCATACTGGTTGACCCCTTCAGAGACAGATTAAGACATGACTTCTCTTCTCTAAAGCTGTGTTAACTTTTTGCTCTATATTTATGCATCCAAGCTGTGCTATTTGCACATTTTTCTTTTTTCTTTTTTTGTTTGACTAATATAAAACACCCTTATACGCTCTTTCTCAGTTTTCTGTTCGGTACATTGAAATGATGATAGCAAATGAAAAGCATATGGAAAGCAAATTGATACAACTCCTGTCCTACTTGGTGAAAGTATAGAATTTTAATTTAATGCCAACACTTTTTTTTTTTTCAATACTTATTCATTGAAATAATTGACTGACTGCGGACTGCTGCTTAAAGTGAATCAGAGAGGTAGCAGTAATGGTAACAATTAGGATTTCAGGGGGTTTATTAGTATTTTTGGCAAGCTATATTTGTTAGTGGTGTGCAACAGTATTTCCATATTATAAGTTGTTTTGCCAAGTGCTGGTTGGCAGTATGTCATATTCCTTAGTTTCCATTTGGAGCTGAGTACTCTTCTGATTGTTTCATCTCTGAAAGGAATTAACATTTGTTTTATTTTAGATGCTAGCTCTTGTAGGATGCATATCATTTAAACTAATAGGATACTGTGTTATGAGGCATGGGTTTTTGTTTATCTAGGCTTTGTCATTGCCAGTAGCAAACATTGTTCTGCTGTCGTTTCATCACCACAGTCCTAGTTCATGCCCAATGCACACAGAATCGGCAGTCTTGGAAACAGAGATAAATTTCCATGTCCATGTTTAACTTTGATTTGTTCTTAGACTTTCGCTGTAACCGCCTCCCACTGACTGTAAATCAGTAAGTGGAAAGCACACCATGTACACTATCTGCAGCCAAGCATTTGATATGGTTGTAATTAATTGACAGCATTCCTATAGTATACTGATAAGCAACATTAGTGCTCTTCTCAGGTCCACTTCTACTCACAGTGAAGTCAGTGGGAGTTCGCTTCTTTTGCATTAAGAATGCAAAAATATGATCCTAAGAGAGAATTCTTTGAGTGAAGAACTGTGTGTGAAAAACAGGACAAATTCTCTACTGAACTGCACTCTGGACAATTCCATTGGCTTTAAATAAAGTGGAAGAAATCTAGTAATTTCTCTATAAATGGGAAACAAGGATATGTCTGGAGGCTTGTGAGTTTCAAATTAAATATTTACTTCAGTTGTGGTGTCTTCGATTTGTAATATGTTAAGTCAGTCTGCAATATAATCAGTGGACCAAGTTAATACCAACTGTATTAAAAATTAGAATGAAGACAGGGAGTTTTGTAGTAAGACACTAGAAAATAAATTTTCTTAGGTAAAACCTAATGTAAAAAAAGCAAGTAGTATTTCTGTGGGCTACCAACTACTGTCATGTCAAAATCTTGTGGACTTGGAAAACCAAATACAACACTCCAAAACGTTCCCTGACATATTTCCATCTTTCAAACTTACATAGGAGGTTTATCAGTTGGTTATAATGGTCACAGGGAAGCAGGATCAGGAAAAATAAAAGTGCATGATCAAACGCTGGTGGCGACATAATAGTTGACCAGCATTTGAACAGGGCATAAGGTTTGCATCAGGAAGATACACTTTTAGGTTACACATATTTTGTTCCTGGAATGCTGAAGAACTGCCTGTTACTATTTGTATAACACAATGCAAAAAAAAACTCACGCCGGGTTTCAAGCAAATGCTCTTTGTCTTACTCTCCCACAAAGTACTACACTGTATGACATTCACATTTATGTGTTCTTTAACTCTGTTCTATCAGAAGACCGAATTATGTTAGAAAATTAAAACTGTTTCCTAGGGACTGTTAATAAAACTGTGGAAGAGATGATTTGATAAATGATATGTAATATGAACAAAATGGCACAAGATGAAGCAAATTTTTATCTGGTCAGTAGATTTCTAGGAGAGATGAGCCTGGCTTGGTAAGTGCTAATACATTTTTCTTTTCTGGCACTTGTTACTTTACTGCCTCATTTTCTTTGGCAAGTGAGTTCATAGTAAAAAATTTCTTCATGTGGACCTCTGTTCTGGAACTTAGGCAATTTCATTGTCTTCTGTTGATATAAAAATCTTAAAACCTGTCGCCTTAAGGAGAAAACCTGTTTTCCTTAAGAGAAAGTTAAAGCACCACATGACCACAAGTGCAGGAGTCCTAGAGCCTGAGTTACGCTCCACATTCAAGTAGGAATGACATCAATAGATGTTGGGACCTTTTTGTTTTTGCTGATTGTGCTCTCTGTAGTGGCTGTAGTCCTGAAACTGATGGCCTGTGGATGCCTTCACTGTCAGTAATGGGGAAAATATGCAAATATAACCATCTTCTGAATCATCTTTTTAAGGTGTTACTGTAGTCTGAGACAGAATTATAAGCCACCAAAACATGCAAATCACGTTTGTGTGAGTGACAGAGTGAGGGTGTCCCTGTGTTTAAATAGGGCATTACTCAAAATAGTACGATTGCAGCTTTCCATGGGAAAGTACTTTCTGTTCAGTGAGATGTTTTCTTTCTCTCCCTAGTCATCAAAAACACCATCAATCCCATTTCCAGTGAGGCAAGCTTCTGTGGAATGTGACATTTGTTATTTCCCTTACCTGATAAGAGCTGTATACCTAGATTTGTACAGAATATAACACATACTTTTTTTTTTTTTTAATAATTTTTGATGCTTGGAAAAAAGCTTGTTCAGGAGACCTTAGCCCTGAAAAATTGATTTTCTGGCTAGATGCAGGAAAGCTAAATTCACTCTTTGTATTGTTTTCAATCACCTTAATGCAGGGAAGGAAATATGAGTGAGTCTGTTGGAGTCATGAAATAAGAGTAGAGTATATGGTTGGAAATAATTCAGAGGTAACCTCCCACTGTTATTTTTGCACCTTTTGGAAAAAAGCACATTATTATAGTGCACAACTCCCGAAATTTCAGAATTTATATATATTACAGAAATAGGATATACTGTGAATGCTATAATGATGCTACCAGTTTATTGAATGTTTTTGGTGGGATTAACAGCGTAAAATTAAAATCTATACAGGCTATAAACATATTCAGCCATTCAACATATTCAACCAGGTCTTCAGGCTGGATGGTCTTTTCTCTGCATGCATGAAATTTTATACAGTTGTCAAGAATTTCATACTAATATATAGAACTGATTGTCAAACAAGAGCCAGCAAACAGAGGTGATAAAACTTTCCCCCCTCAGTATTCAAGAGTGTAATTGCATCGCAGGTACATGGTTGGATAACTGTTTATAAAAAGAAGCTTCAAAATGTTGTAGAACACAGGAACTAATGTGTCATTTTTGTTAATTTTGCGTGGCCTCTGTTTGTCCTGTAAAATAAAATGTTCTTATTCTTACCTTTTTTTTTTTTCCCTAGTTTTTGTTAGCTTAAACATTTAGGATTATCCACCAATTCAGTTTGAAGTACTAAAGGGAATGTATTCACTGCAAGTATTAGTACCAGTGTATATGTCCTTCTGAACATCACATTAATAGTTTGAGTCATGGAGGTTAAAATGAATTTTAAGTGCTGCTTTAATTAGGACAGACACTAACATCTTTTGATACCTTGTATCGAATTTAAGTAGTGTGCCTATCTGATATACTATTATAGTGGTGCCCGCTAGTGCTTCCATAATTATGGGCCTGTCAGCGTTTCCATTACAAACCCCTATATTACAGCTGAAAATATCACTCCAGGATGAAGTTTTGTACAAAGGCTTTCAGCCTTGAACGAAGAAGCTTTCAAAATTAATTTTGCTGCTTCTCCACTTTAAAAAATGAAGTTTTGCTGTTGCTTACGCTACTCTGTATTAGTGTCTTGTTTTCAGGAAAAAACCCCACAGGGTCAAAATACTGATGTCTGTTTCCTGTGGCGTGAATGTAACACATCTAAAAGATAAGAATTGCAAGCTGTGAAAGCTGAATGCTTTTATTTAACCACAAAAAAAAAGAAAAAAAAAAAGCAGTACAAGCAGGAACAAGTAGGTTTGCAAGCTGCCACTGTGAGTTCATACCTACTTCATCTGCAACCTGTCTACAAAGATTTCGGTAGCCTGTATCCTTTTTCATAGATTCCAGAACAGCAATGAAATTATAATTTCATTTGTAATCAACATAGACTGGTTTTATTATTATTTAAGGGTTCAAGGACAAGCATCCGGAATTAGGAGGTGCCTATACAGTTTTGGTTTGCCTGATTTTGGAATATATTTTCCATAAGAATGGTTCCTGGAAAGGCTGGGTGATGCTCAAGTGAACACCACTTTTTCATTACGTAGTTTTTTGTCCTTTTTTCCAGTAATTTATTACCCATTTCTGAAGTTGGAACCACTGTCTATAGTAGTTTGGAGTGATTTTTATCATTAAAGTGTCCGAATGTTTTACTAAACATTAATTTATTTTCATTACACTTTTGTAAAATGAACAAATTCTCTGATTTTACAGATGACACGAACATCTGTATTGAGACACGATAGTTGAAAATATTAACTTCTTTTGAATATTTAACACCTGTAACGTGATTTTTCGAAGTGAGATTACATAGTCCATTTAAAACACAGTTCTCGTTGACTTAAGCTGCATTAGCTATCTAGTAAATATTTACCATGTCTTTGAATCATGTCTGCTGTGTCAAGTAGGGTACCTAAATGATGAGGAACAAGGAGATAGCAATTATTTATGAAGAATGTGGGTTTAAGTGATTTGCCTTGTGTTACCTAGATTTCTTAATTTCTGGAATTTCTCATCCTTATGCATCACAACTGGGTACTGTTGTGCTGGTGATGCCCAGAGGATACGCACTGATGTGGATTCTTCAGTTCATATGACCTTGAGCTGGCAGTTTTCCTTTCACAGTATGTTTTTCAGCTCTTCAGCAAATGGAGCAGAAGCCCTATGTAAAATCATCTACATTAGCATGTAACTAGCTCGAACAGGGAGAAAAAGTGATACATAATTATTTAATTGTGCCATAGTGTTTATGCACACAAGTGCGTTAATATCCAATAAGCCATCCATCATTTCTCTATAAGTCTTGAGTGCCTGGCTTTACAAACTTAGTAAGATTTCCTTAAGCATAGCTTTGTTCGCAGTTATTTTGGGGGCTTTTAAAGTGTTCTGAGAAAAAAGCTTGACTATATGGCCCTGTGTGAGCTGCTGTCTGTATTATCATCAATGTTGGAATCTTGAGATGCACTGCACAGACTTCTGCACTTGAGATCATGGAGGGTAATGGATAAAATAATAATTTAAAATTGGTGGTAGAAGAGAATAAGCAATAGAAAAAAAAGTGATAACGTACAGGGAAAATATATATCCTATATATAGTAAGATCTGTGAGAGGCTTGAGAGTGTGCAGTAAGCACATAATATTGTGATAAATCATTTGGAAAGCTCTAAAAAGTTTCCTTTGAGAATATGGAACTGTATTTGCAAAGGCTTAAATGTAAAGGTTAATATTTAGCCAAGGGGCTGAATACGAATAGATTTTCACATGAGCAGCATGCAAAGACTACATGTCTGTTGAATTTCAAGTCCCTTTTCTAGACCACTCAAAACATGAGAGCCTTCTAAAGGAAAAAAAATTACATTTATTTCTAATACAATTAATCTTTTTTATTTAGTAATTACTATTATTCTCATGAGCAACTGAAGCATTCCTGAGCCATTTTGATTGTGGCTTTCTGAGCCTAAAGTAGACACAGGAAAACATCCATGCAACTAAAATTTAGTAGAGTTGTTACCAACAAGAGAACAATCTCTTCTAACAAAGTTGTCAGCAAGCTTAATGACAGGTAATCTGTTACTTTCTCTGCTTATGCTTCAGATACATATCTCTTCAATGTAAGTGCTTCATCTTCACATTACTACTACTGACGGCATAAATTTTAAGTACAGTTCTGTTAACAGAAAAATACTGCTACCTATTTACACAATATACTGCCTATGTCAGTGTTAAAATAAATAGTTGATGGTAACATAAACTTGTGCTTTACTTAACTGGCAATGACCTGCTACAGTATCAACATCATTGCTAGCAGTATGAACAGTACAGCTAGTAAAGTCACAACACATTCACTAAGCCAGCTTCATTGGAATTATTGTCGGAGCAATATTTTATTAAGTGAAACTGCCAGGTGCTTATGATATTTTAGGCCAGATTAATCAAGACAGTGGCAGTCTTCAAGTCAAATACAGATCAGTAGGAGCTGAGAATGGTTATTTGGCTTCAGTTATAAGCCCCTTTATCTCTCGTCCCAAAAAATAATAGTAAAAGTCACAAGCTGGCTGAAGTCAAGAAGGAGCTAAGAGTATCAGTATACTTCTGAGTGCAATATTGCAGTCAGTTATCTACACCTGGATTATTTGCGAAAGTTAACCTGTGTGTTGGAAACAATCTAGCCACGATAGGACAGTGCAGTTCAGCCAAACAAATTAGCCCTCACTGAGCTTCCACTGCAGTAAATGTCTGTATTTATTTTTTATTTTCATATTGTTTCGTAGATGAATTATTTGCTAACCCTTAAATATCTTATTTCAGCATCCTCTTCATATAACCTTCTAAAAACACATCTCATTTTTCTTTTCAAGAAAATTTAAGATTGTTCTGCTTGTTTGAGCGTCTCGCTTAATAGCTATTCATACAGCTCTTTAAGATAATGGCATTCTCTGAGAGACTGTCTAAGATGGATTTCTTCTGTGTTTTAGTGCATTTCTGAAAGGATAAAATACAACATTTTTCTTCATGGTTTTGTATTCTTGCAGGGGCAATTGCAATTTTAAGAATTTCCACAAGGTTATTGTGACATCTAGAAAATTATTTTGAAGCCAGTATCTGATGGTAACCTTAATTCATTTAATGTCACTTTTTCTTTCTGATGTCACTGGAAGGAGGAAAGTCAGTCAGATGGCTTTAATGAAATGTTTGATCTATGGATAAGTGGAGAGGCAAGCATGTCTCTGCACGTTTCCCTTTGGGACTGCTTGCATTTCTAGACTTGAGAAAGTGCCTATTGTGCTCTGTTGTTGCCCTGAATGCATGTCTTTATGAAGATGAAATAGTAATGCCACAGTGACATCTTCTAGTTAATCACGTGGCAAAGGTACTATAATGCAGAAAACTGTTTCACATCATACTGCCTTCACAAACACCTTAGCTGTGAAGATAAAAGCATCCATTTTGTAGAGGCTGATAGTTTTGTGATATAAATCTCACCAATAGATAGAAAGGGAAAGAAAATAATCTAAAAATGGAATGGCAAAGAATAGTATAATATTTCAGCCCTGCATGGTTATCTTTAATAGTAAGTGGAAAACCAACACTAGTCTTATCATGCTGGGGTAATGAAATACTGAATTATGCTTTCATTTCCACGGGTCAAAAAAAATAATTAGGAAACTTGATCCTTCGTAGGCATTTATTCATATGAACAAATCTTTAGTTGTTGTGGCTGTTGTTGTGACAGGGAAGTCATTTGTTGAATAGTTGGGGTTGTCAGGGCTTTATGACAGAGGAAAGGACTAGAGTAGCGGTATCAGTAGCAAACCTCAAATTCAAACCTTCTGGCTGTAGAAGAATACCTGTGTCTCTTTCTGTAGCATACAGTGTGGCTTATGGAAAAAAACATAAGCACTGTTTAAGAAAACAGTCTTACGAAGTTAAGACAGCGTACAGAAAGCATGGTTCTCCGATCAGTGTGAGCTCAGAAAACGAAGTGACCCTTAGGGAGTCAGCTGCAGTTAGCAGATTCTGAACCCGGTCTTGGTGTCAGTGCAGCTTAGGAAGTTTCCTAAATTTTATTTAGGAGGCCACCAAGAGCCCCTCAGATCTATAATGCTGTGTAGTCATCCTTCTTCTCTCTGTCATATTTTGTACATGAAAAAAGAAGTTGAGGAAAGTGGAAGACCAGTACGAGAGCTGGATCTGCTAGATTTGTACCAATGGGAGGGAACTATGCCACACACATTTGCTGTATGTGGAATTCTCTGGTGTTCGTTAAGGCAGTGTAGCCGGGTAATATAGGAAAAACCAGCAAAGACAAAGCCAGGGCTGAAACTCTGACTTCATTTCCTCTCTTTCACACATTATAATTCAGGTGTTATGATACAAATCTTCTATTTGTTCTCAGTAAGTCAGAAAGATCTAGGTGATGGGAATCCTTTAAGTTGCAAAAGAAGAGCTTTGACCCTTCACTGAATTAAATTGAATTAAGCACACTGTTTGCCCTTTTGGAAGGCTCATCTGGTTGTCAGATCTAAGCTTTTGTAATCTATGTTGATGGTCATTATGTGTTTGTGTGTGGTAGAAACAATTGAAAAAATAAGAAAATCAAGCAATAATCAGTCATGCTTCCCAGACTCTGTAGTTTTAATGTCACTAAGTGCCATGGGAAAATGACATGACAACACTGCATTGTCATCCTACACCCTTGAATGCAGTCTTGCATCTTTCCTTTCCCCAAATGAACTTTGTTTTGCAACGTGAAGTTCTATTCTGTGTGTAGGCTTCACTTTAAATATCTTAAATGTTTTTAAATCATACTTACTGATCATGCAATTTAAAGAAATAGATTGCAATCAAAAAATTTGTTTTATTTTAAAAAATTTTTCCCACTTTTGGCATTAAATACTATTTTCAAGACCACTGCACCATCTCTTCTGTTTTATTGTAATACCTGGTGTACTTTTCCTTTACTAAGTAACTTCGTTTATGTATCTTAGCTGTTTGGTGTGAGTTGTTTGGACATCCAGATTACATCGGGTAGCTATTGAGCGGTTCAGAATCATGATAAGAGAATGGGCACATGACAGGTTTAGTACAGTCAGCTACAGTATACACTTTCGGTATATAAACCCATAACTGCTTGTACGCATGCATGTGTCCCACTGGAAATGCCAGATTTCTTCCCACATATTGCCCTACTTGTCAGCACTTGTGCTCACAGCGTGGCGACCATTTGGCTCCAAACAGAAGCAACACTGCAAGCTTCCTACAGAGCCAAACTGATAGCTGGCTGTCAGTGACAGTTGTGACCAGTTAAGACAGCAAATTTCTCGTTACCATCCTTTCAATTAGAGAATAAATTTTATGCATTAATTTATTTGGTTTTAACTAATTGTATGCAGCCTGCATAGAAGAAAAGATTCCAAAAGTACTGTTTAGCCTGGTTGTCTGCAGTGGCAGGTACTGGCTTTGATAATCCAAGACTGGGAAGCAGCTATATTGGTGATCAAGCAAGATGCAGCTGAAGAATATGCCTGCTCTGCTGTGACACTGTGTGGCTTGAATTTGTCTGTATGAGGTGCTGGATAGCAGTTCAGCCATGGCAGCGAGGAATTCAGAGTGCATTGCCTGCCAAGATGGTTATCTGCTTCTCAGGGGAACTGCGCAGTCCACACCAAGCACAAGGCAAAACAACAACAAAAAAGAGAAATAGAGAATTTAGGTTTCAAAATTGGGCAATTAACTATTAACATCCCTTACATGTATTCATTCTATGCAGTGCATGCGAGAGAGGGAAGAATGGGATATTATAAAGATTAATGAGTGGCTGGAAAGCAATAGTGTGGATCCTGCAGTAACAAGTTTGCCATAAACTCGCGTTAATCCTATTTTCTCAGCTACCTAGCTAAAATATTCCTAGACAAGCTCCAGACCCCAGGCCCCGCTTAAAGTACTGCATTCCAGAGTTTTCCCTGTTTTTGGAACAGCTAGTACGTAGCATAGCATTCCCTCCCTCCCTTCCCACCCCGGAATTTTTCAAACAGGGCAGAGAGATTTACATTAAAACAAATCTGAGAAACAGTGCACTACAGCACTTAAGTTTCTTACATAGTGTAGTCTTCAACATGCATTTGCCTAACCTTTGAGATGTGGAATAAAGCACTGAGTATTCACATTAAAGTTTAGCATTATGTGGTTAACAAAACTGATAGTTCATACAGTTTTTAGAATAACAATTCTTTCACAAAAAAGCTTCACTGCCACATGCCTGTAGAAATAGTACAAACCATCTAAAACAATATAAAAGCAATGTTTGAACTTAAAAGTAATATTGTTGTGTACCGTTACGAATGTTTGACTGAACCACGTGCATTTAAAAGTATGTTCGACTAGAATTTTGTTACTGACCAACCTGTGAGACCAGTTTGGGCATGGACATTTTTAGTGAAAGTCATTCATGTTTAAATCTTTTCTTTCATACTTAATTATACCTTTTTGTGTTTTCTGAGGAGGAATTTACAACCACGTAGCATATGTCAAAGAATTCTATAAACGTTTCCAAATTCTTTATGAAAAGTATTAAGTTTATCAAACAAGCAGATGATGTAGAGGAAGGTCAAGCTGTGTTGGCATGCAACAAGTTTGTGTTCTTGCTATCTGCTCTTTCTGCATGCTGTAACAAATAAAAAAAATGTATTAGACAAAGAGCTTTCATTGGGTTGCCATTGCTACAGCAACCACTTCCTTTCTGTAAGTTTGCACCAATGACTTGTTGAGAGTTTGTTGTTTGGGTAGTAGAAGGCCATGGGGTAACAGGAAAAGAAGCAGTGATATCTTTTTGCTTGCATTTTTAGACTATGATGATGGGGTGGTTTTTTTAGCTTTTGTGTGTGTGTGGTTTTGTTTGGTTTTTTCAGTTATTGAGGTCTACAGCAGAATGCTCCAGATTCTTTCTCTGACTTTGGTACAAACCCACCTTTTTCTAATGGGTATGCATTTAAAGTCTTTGGGCTGTATGTTTTCTGTTTAAAACATGTCTCTCTGATAGCAGATTACAGCCCAGAGTACTTGCATAAACTCTAATCGCATGACTATCACAGAGCACTGTGCTGTGGTTTGAAGGACTGGAGGAAGAAAACCAAGTTCTCTATAAAGTGATCTTATCTATTTATACATTTTGTTGTTATGGTTTTCAGCTTTATTCCCTGGTGCTACCGTACACCATGAACTATTAGACCCAAAGGATACGTTCCAAATGACGCAGCTGGCTCTAACTAATGAGGAAGTGGTTAACTTTGGAGTAGAAAGTGCAGAAAAGCTGTTTGTTCACTTACGTACAAAGCTCTCTGGAACAGGAGAGCTTTTCCATTGAACTGAACAGGATCTGTTCCAGCCTAAGTGGTCTTTTGGAAACTTCTCTGGAGCAGAAAGTTGGAACACTAAATAAAATTCTTTGTGGTGGAAAGATACTCGCATTTAAAAGTATTGAGTAATTGGTTTATCTGTTACTTGTGGGTATACAACATACTTCAGAAGAGTGCACAGCCCAGCGCACAGACAGGAACCTACTCATTCTTCTGGTGTTGCTCGTGAGCCTCACTGCTATTGCTGGTATCCAGCAGAGGTAGGGCAGGAATATCTGTCCCAGAAGAGTTTTTCAGTTCTTTGGTATATTGTCAAGGCTGTATTTGTAGCATTGGATTCTCTTACACGCTGCTTATCTTCACTGATAAATTGCCAGCTATGACTTAGAGCTCTTGTATAACAAGACTGTAGGTATCTCTGCAGAATATAGAGATATTTATTTGCTGTATAAGCTTGATAAATTATATCCCCTTTAACCCAAGCATTAGCACTTTAACTCTGTTAGTATGGGTAACTTTCATAAGGAAAGGTAATTACTTTCTGTGTGTATTCTTATAATGATGTGTTTTGACCATGTGAAGTTTTGAGGGATTATGTTTGGACCCTTATAAATGTTTGAGTTTTTAATGCAATCATTGTTAATTGGTTTGCAGTCCTTCAATTTACTCAATTCATCAGAATAATTATGTTGTATTATTTATAACATATTATGGCAGACAGTATGCATTATTTTTATATCAGCTTTGAAATTTTCATTGGCATTTTGCAGATACGATGATTAAAAGTGCATGTGAAAGACTATTGCATTGGAGATTTCAGTAGCAGGAGTTTTAAAAGTCATGCACTATAAAGATACATGATATTTTAAAATGTTTTATTTCTCTGATCTTCATAAATAGGATGAGCCTGTGTAATTCTTATGTAGGGGTTAAAATCTGCAGTTTTGTTGTAGTTTTCTGTACCTCCCTCTGTACTGTTTCAAACTTCTGTTCCAGAGGAGATGCTGGTTGTGTTTATAATGTTCTAGACTTTCCTTATAGGATTTGTTTGGGATCTGACACTGGTCAGTAAAAACAGATAAGCAATGGTAAAATGCTTAATGCTGTGACACCATCTGTCAGACATCTGGAGACCATATAGCTTCACATTTCTGGGTTATGATAAAATTGTATTAAGACTATAGAGTCCCTTGGCAGTAATTCTTTGCTTTCCTCCTCCTGTTATTCTATGTGTGGTATTGAAAGAATGTGGGATCTGGAAACTTTGGAGTCTGTCAGTCAGGAATGTGGTCCTTCCTGGAAATTTTACTTGTTCTTGCGTAAGAGTTCCCTTTCGCTGTCATGCTGGAAAGCAGCAATTCTGCTCATGTATATATTGTAAAAGTGCTTGCACTTTCAAGGTGGAAAAGTTTTAAATGAAAGAATCTGTATTCTGTAATTAGTCTAGACAAAGACATTATATGGCAGGCACATACTGTCGGAGCATCCTCGCTTCTGCAGCATGTCCACTCCACAGATGTCACAGTTGCATTGCCTTCTGTAGCAAACTTCAGGTTTCTTGCCCAAGAGTTTATTTGGCTGCAGTTTTGATTTTCCTTAAGTGAGTAGCCAGCAAACAGATTTCTCTCCTAAATGTACCTACTACATTTATTAGAGTCTTCATTGATGTGAAAAAGGCATCAGTAGTAAGTTGCTACAGTGGTGACTTACTTCAGCATGGGGTTTTTGTCACTTGCAGATTTGCTGAGTAGGTACTTAGTTTGCAAATGTTTGTTTTAAAGAACTACAATGAAAAAATTGTATCTTCTTTTGGTATTAGTTTTGAGATTTCAGTGTATCTTATAAATCTGGGAATGGGGAGGAAAGTATGTCTTCATCTCCTTATATAATTCAAGTCTTGCTCTTATGTACTTCCTGTCATCAGATGACTTTACATAACCTTAATATCTTCATCACCCTAATCTCTAGGTTAGATACAGAGATGCAGGAGTTACCTCAATTAGTTGCAGACACAGAAATGTATCTGTTCTTATTTTTGTCTTCAGAATGCAGATAAAATGAGTGCATTTTGAAAATCAAATTGAAGTCAGTTTTTAGAAGACCAGAAAGTAAGATGAAGTATTTGTGATAACCAAATGAAATTTTCTGGACTGTGAATGTATTTTTGTTTCATTGGAAGTAGCAAACAAAATGTCATTTTCTTCTGAATAAGATCTCAGAAGACAGCTTGGATTTGACTTGTTCAGCTTGTAATTAGTAAGAACTAAATTATGATTCTCAGTTTTTTTCATTTTCTATTGTGTATCCTAAGAAAGTTCTTTTTTTTCATATTCGTAAGCAGAATTCTATTGCCTAAAATGCATCATAAGGAATTTGCCGAAAAATATAATTGCAGAAGTATTCCCCTCTGTGATTCTGACAAAATCTATGGAATCCTTTGTAGTCTCTTTGGTGCTCCTAAACTCCAAGTTTAGAGGCAAAATTTTTTTTCTGAAAGCATCACATTCTTTGTACTTGAAAGTTGACATTTTTGATGTGAGAGAGATTTTTATAAGTCACAAAAATGTGTAATTACTGAAGAAGAGTAATTAGAGAAAAGAAGCCTGAGGGGAAAGAAGTTCTACTTAAACATTAAGCAAATACCATTAGCCATGCAAAAAGAGAAAAATAATTTTTAAAAGCTTGAATAGATGCACATGTTTGGTCCATTTGTAGTTAAAGATAAACCTAACTCCCAAGTCCATTTCTGCACTCTATTGAATTTTGAAAGGGTCAAAGTATGTATGCAATTCTGAATACTCCTAGCTTAAACTGAGCTGAATTACAATAAATAGATTTTTAAAAATCCTGCACTTCAGAGAAGTTAACCCTTACATTCAGCTTTGCGGCTCAAGCCCCTTGATGCATTGCATTGTCTGGCTGTCCACAGCACTTCCTTTCTCTGGCCAACGGAAATGTGTTTGCTATGCATGGCACACAAATTCACTTTCTCCTCTTCCCCCCCC
>Ga0065711_1032845_pt1 | contig 26574 bp, 25 predicted proteins | sample Hoacrofraction12_FD_59098 | JGI IMG/M metagenome (GOLD analysis project Ga0065711, IMG submission 59098) | Hoatzin crop microbial communities from Cojedes, Venezuela - Epithelial fraction 12 v2 (version 2) | ecosystem: Host-associated > Birds > Digestive system > Esophagus > Crop | place... | reverse complement strand
CGGGGGACAGCCCCTCCACAGCCTGGGCTCCTGGGCTTTGGGGGGGGGTGACAGAGCGAGGTCTGACCCCGCAGCCGCGCTGTGCGGGGCTCTCACCGCCCGGCGCCGCGGAACAAGCCCGGGCTGCGGGGTCTGGTCCCCTGCAGCACCCTGACCCTGCCTGGGCACGGCTGGTGCTCTGCTCCCCTGGGGTGACGGGGGTCAGGCCTGCGCTTTTTGCTGTTTGTCTGTTTCATTTTTAATGAATATGCATAGCTAAACATAGATAAACTATCTGTGTAAAAAGCAAATCCGTATAGGAGTAAATGGGCACTCTGTGTTTTCAGCCTCATCAGCCCAGAAGATGTTGAGGAAAACCACTGCCGGGTGTGCAAGTGCAACTTAGTGTAAATGTTAGAAGGACAAAGAGATACATATTATTTTTAAATTCTGAAGAGAAGATAATCTGTACATTTCGGGCTTAAACCAACCACGCCCTCGTGAGCACCTGAAAGAAACTCCAACTTTCAGGCTACTGTAAAATCACTCCTAATTTGTTTTCACGTTCTCTGACAGCCAGCCGGGAGGGACACTGAAGCTGTCAGCATCCAGAGGACCGAGGAGACTGCGTGGGAGAGACCTGGTGTCAGACCAGCCTTGTAACCGGCCTGGTGTGGCGATGGGCAGGGAGAGGCGTGTTGCTCCCATGTTTGCTCCTTACCGAAGTGTCCCCAAACGAGGGGCCCTTCAGCCAGGGACAGGAATGAGCTCAGTCCCTCCTGGTGCTGACAGGACACTTTGCATTGACAGCGATTGCTGCGTTTCCCTCCAAACACTCCTCAGGATGAACTAGAATGAGATGCTGGCATGACAAAGGCACACATGCAGTAGTAAAAAGGTAAAAAGGGAAGCAAATTGTAGTAATTACATTGCAGCTAGGAATTTAGCAAAGGTGTGCCTAATGCCTGGGCTCCTCACTAACAGCCCACCTCGGCTCCCACACGCCGGTGGCCTCTCCTCTTGGGTGGGCTCGCTGGTTTGACACTGTCGTGTGAAATTCAGAGCAACTGTTCTCAGCCTGCGTTTCGCTGGGAAGATTTCGGGCTGAAAGAAGGGCTTTGGTGCCTGAAGGCTTCGCTGTCTTTTCCAGCTGTACCACTGGGTTTAGTAAAAAGCCACTCCTCCTCTGCACGTTCTTCATCTAAGAATGTTCTTAATTCTTTGTTGTGCCAGGGAAGCAGCTAAGGATGACAGGATGCTTCACTTGCATGTGTAGACTGACATGGCTGTGGCAGTGGTGCTGTGTATTCTGAGGCATTGGTTTCAGCCACTATTTACTCCCCTTAGCATAAGCTTGTATCTGAAACATAAACTTCTGAAATTTATACGTCACATACCAAGCAAAGGAATAAGCCAGACATATTCCTTCCATGTGATCATGAGAAACTGGTGTCTGCAGTCGTTTAAAGGAGTCAAAGCCCAGCCCCCGAGCATGGTGTAGGTATCTGGCAGGTTTAGGGACCCCTATTCCTCTGCACACCCCTGCAGAAATGCCCACTGGAGGTTACTTTCCCAGCTTGACCTCCAGAAGACTGCTCCCTGCACCCTGCTGAAGGCTGTGCAAGTGCTGTGGGGCCGGGGTGCTGCTGAGCCCCTGCCACTTCCCCCCAAGCAGCTGGTGGTGGGTGTGCTTGGTGCTGGTACAGGTTCCCTCCTGCCCAGGGGGCACGCCGGCATGCAGAGACCAGGGGGCGGGGTTCCACTACACCAGAGAATCATAGAGCGGAGTCGTAGAATCATTAAGGTTGGAAAAGACCTCTAAGATCATCAAGTCCAACCATCAGCGCAACACAACCATGGCTGCTAAACCATGTCTTGAAGTGTCACATCTACACAGTTTTTGGACACCTCCGGGGATGGTGACACCACCACTTCCCTGGGCAGCCTGTTCCAATGCCTGACCACTCTTGCAGTAAAGAAATTTTTCCTAATATCCATATTGCAGACAAGGTGTAAATAATGTATTGATTCCCTCAGCTGCTGTTACTGAGCTTGGGAAGTGTTTGTTAAACTTTGGGATTATTATCAGTTTATCTCGGGAAGTCAGTTTATCAGCATAATCTTCCCACTATCAGCATATTTGTCCGACTGTCGTTGCACTGGTAAAACTCCTGGTGCGATTAGGAGCAAGGCTGCCCTTTTGCACGTTAGCCCCTCCACGTGGGAGCGTCCATGTGGCAAAGTGTGCCAGTGGGACGAGGACACGAGGGTGGAACACCAGCACGCTGCTCCTGTGCCTGGCCAGGAGCGATGGTTAAATGGGAGAAGCGGCTCAGGCTGCGGGGGCTGAAATGTCACTGGAAAAGTTTCTTGTTTCTCATTTTGCTCCTTTGATCCGTTGAAAAAAGATTAAGTTTCAGGGGAAAATCAGCCAGGACAAGCCACAGAGGGCTAGAATTACTGGCATGCAAAGAAGCAGGGAGAAACAAGATCGGTTTCAGGCTGCAGCCGGTCCTTACTCAGCTAAAGCTTGAGCCCGGGACTGATGGAGAGCCACATGGGCTGCTCTTATTGTTAAAGATACAGATGTTTAAAATTAAAAGCAATTGTTTATTAGGCATTCCCAGATGGATATTTCATAAAGTAGTCACACACCGTAGTCACAGAACTCGCAGCTCTTCCACTGTCAGACCATGTTAATTTTGTACATGAATGGTTTTAATGAACCCAAGACAAATATGTATTCTCACATGTTAATTTTGCAAGGCAATCCAGCGGCTGTGCTTTAAAAATTAACAAAAGAAAACATGACCGAGCAAGTGCTCACATGCCAAAATTTGCCGGATTGGTGGATGAAACGCGTGGGGGAGGCAGCGGTCGTGGGGCCGGGCCGTGGGGCTGGGGGCTGTTCCAGCCCGGGTGAGTGGGCTGGCTCCGACTCGCCTCTCGGCATCACTGCTGGGGATCGCTGCGCGCTGCGTGGAGTGGAGTGGGGGCCTATCCAGGCTTCGGTCCCCAGCTTCTCAAACCTACTACCAACAAACTGGGGCAAATTTAAGTAAAGGTTACAGAAAGATTGCTTTCCTGTCCAGAAACATTTGTTGAATGATGTATTAATTTGAGTCTTTGTGAAATTATAATAACATTGTCCTTACAGCAGAGGAGTGTTATTGTCGTCATTGTTGTGCAGATACAACAGAATCATATTTCAAGTCTTTGCCCACCGAAGGTAAAGCCCAGGTGAATTTGAGACTATTTGTAACGTATTTCTGGGTGAGGGAAGTGTTGCAGATAGGGTGATCAAGATGTCTCAGCAACACTGTAGATAACACAAGTCAATGACATTTTTCTGAACAGAAGGTAGGTCTGCAAAATCCTATGCAAGTAGTATGTCGACAGGATTGTTTCATCCATAATTTCTGCAGGGTTTAAATTTTCCAGACTTTGTGACTTTTGTAACTGTCCTGCAGAATTTCCTGACATCTCTCATAAAGGTCTTCAGCCTTTTTTATATTTTAAACAACTCGGATTAGACAGCTCCTGTTGTGCTTGAAAATGATGCTATAAAAATAATTAATAGCCCTGAAGTGGAAAAAAAAAAATCCCAACATAAAAGCAACAGTTCTCAAGACACCATTAGAAGTTTTGAACACAAATTTCTGGGTGCAAAAGGCGTCACGCCAGCGCTCAGCCGCGCTGCCCGGGCTGCCGCGGTGCTTGTGACCTCTCTGGGACAGACTTCCAGCAAGCCAAGTCCCTTGGCTGAGGGTTGCAAATCCTGGAAAGCAGCGGTCCTGCTTTTTCTAGTGATGCTTCGTTGGTTTGTTAACCCCTTCCCTTCCCTGTGACCCAAAGCTCTTTCACTGGGAGGGTGCTTTGTGTCTCTGGGGAGCAGAGCCCTGAGTGGCAGAGCCCATGGTGAGAGCCAGGGTGGTTGTTTTCCTTTTTCTTTGCTGGGCGCGTTGTTTGCTACCAAGCAGAACTTTGATCAACCAGAAGCTGCCTGTGAATCCAGAAGAAATTCATACTGGTGTTTCACCTGTACTATTGTCAGTGTTAGCCCACCCTTGGACCAGGTGACCTCCTGAGGTCCTTCCTACCTAAATTACGCTGATTCTGTACATCAAGGGTTAGCTGTCGCTCACAAAGTTGGGAGGGGGTCAAGCTCATATTTCACCTATTATTCCCGGGGTAAGACCTATGCTTAAATATTGCTCCCTTTTGAGGGACAGCTTTGATGTCGCAGTGACCGTCCTACCCACCAAGCTACAGCTTATGCGGGTAGTCACCAAGCCCGCATGATCAAAAGCGACCTCCTTCCATCCTGCTAAACTCTGAGGGCATTATTTAAATCGAGGGATGATGAGTGAGCTTCACAGGTGAAACAAGGACTGGAGTATCCAGTCCTGAACCACGTGGGCCATGAGAGGAGTGAGCTGAGGTGTTAGTGCAGAGCAGAGGGCCTTCACCCAGCTTGCTCTGTCCACTCACAAGGGCTTCTCCAGCCCTGGGGCCATGCCCTGCACTGGGAGGACATTTCCTTACTGACCATTGAGGTCTGAGGCTGGGATTGCTCCGTGGCATATGCTCGTGCACCTATTTCTGTACAGCTCAATCAGGAACCTCGTGAGCTAGCACGTCGCGAGCAGCAGGCAGCGTTGGCAGGAGAGGTGAAGCAGGAAGGTCCATGCCTGTGGCTGGAGCCTCTTCCACAGACCGTACGGCTGGCAGCGCCCTGTCAGATGATGGGGACCCACCACGGCGCCCTGCCAGCGTCTGGGGATCCATTGTAATGCCCTGCCAGTGGTTGGGCATCCACCGTAGTGCCCTGCCCGCCATTGGGGACCCACCACAGTGCCATGCCAGTGGTTGGGGACCCATTGCTGAACCCTTCCAGTGGCTGGGGACCCACCACAGTGCCCTGCCAGCAGCCAGGGTCCCACCACAGTGCCCTGCCAGCCACTGAAGACCCACTACGGTGCCCTGCCAGTGGTTGGAGTCCCATTGCAGAACTCTTCCAGTGGCCGGGGACCCACCACAGTGCCCTGCCAGCAGGCAGGGAGCCACCATGGTCCCCTGCCAGTGGTCGGGGACCCACTGAGACACGCAGCCTCCTCACAGCTGGCAGCATTGTGCCGATCTCTGGTGTAAGCAGTGCCCGGTGACTCCCCACCACCAGTGCGTAATTACAGCTTTGATTCCTGACAAACAGGCAGCCTGCACGATGCCTTTGTCTTCCGGACAGCAGCTGAGCACCCAGAAAAATCTCTCTCGGTTGCTGCGTTGCCACGTAATACTGTTTTCCTCGCGTTTTCCACATGCGGTGCTGACAGCATCCCGGCTGTCACACGTATCTGGACAGCAATCCACGTGCTCGAGCCGCGGCTCCCGCTCCCTCGGCAGGGTGGGACCACACGGGACATCAGCCTTTCAGCAGACACAGAGGTCAGGACTCGCCCCAGCCCACCCACTGCGCCAGCCGGTGCCTTCTGTGGGCCCACATCAGCCCGGCAGCCCCTTCCCGTCCAGCCATGGCTGACCCTGCTGTCCCAGGCGCTGCCCCTTTGCACCGACATTCACGGCTGGTGCTGGGCCTGAGAGCCCTGGTCCTGGCTGCAGACCCCGGCTCGATCCCGGCTGGGGTATCTGTATGCTCTCTCCTCCCCAGGGCATGCTAATCTCCTTTCATTTTCCCATATTATCTAAATCCCTCTGGAAGTCAGTCAGATTTTAATTTTTACCTCCCCTGACCTCTAATTCTGGCATCAGAAAGCTGCTCTGAGCATCACCTCCTTGCACTTGAAATCAAATATCCAGCCTATTTATTGCTAACAGATGCCCATTTATTAATAAGCCAAGATTAATGAACCTTTTTCCTGGTATAGGAAAACCATATTGCTGAATTACTGAGCACATGTATTTCCTGTCTGTACAAACTGAGAGGAGCTGTTGGATGAAATTGGTTCTTACTGATTAAGACTCTGTGCTGCGAAGGTTGTGTTTGTCCCTGGGATTCATGTCTTGCTTCTGCACGTCCCAGCCGTTCCTGCCTGACCCTGACTGTTGTCCCTCCGCCCACTCTTCGTAAAGGAGTCTGAGGTTTTTAGGAAGAAGGTAAATGTTCTTTGTCCTGGCAAGCACCCAGGTTTTGATACTTTCCTAAAGGTTCTTGGAGGAACTGTAGCCGCATGGATACTCCCGCCTTTATAGGTGGAAAATTTTCAGCTGGACTTCTCCTGGGGAGGTGTTTCGGTCTCCGTTTTTCTCTTGAGCATTTCTAGCAGAGATTCATCGTCCCTGTGACGCAGCTGCGTGCGTGCAGCATTTCCCAGGGTAAGTAGGAGCAGGCAAGGACTACTAATTTTGAGTGTTACCCCCCAGCCTTTCTTTCGGCTCCGCGTGGAACCATCTTTCCTGCGACCGACGAAGCTTTTGTCACGGGGAACAGTACAGACACAAACACAGCACAGCCCCCCGCTGCCGGGGAAGGCAGCCAGGCTCAGACGTGGTTTTGGGGGAGAGCTGCAGGCTGTCCCCCTCCGACCCGGGGGCACGGGTGGGTGAGGCCGCAGAGCCGGGCAGCGCAGCTCCAGGGCTGCTCTGAGCGGCATCGTGTCGATGCGAGGGCGCAGCACGCTCCGGAGCCCCTTCGCTGCCTGCCCCGTCGCCAGCAGCGGGGCCAAACCGGGGGTGGGGGGCTGAGAGGGAGCTGAGTCACCGCTGACTCTCACACTTGGCCCGTTTTTGTGATCAAAACAACCGATTTTATTTTCCGTAGCTGTCAGTCATGGAAAGCAGCTTTGTTTTTCTGTTTTAAACGAGGAAGGAGAAAGAGAGCTGAAAGCCTGCAGCCGCCTATTAGTGATTAGGACTGATGGAGCTACACTGCGCCTGTAGAACATTTATTCCTCCTACACCTTCAGTAACTCAGCTTCGTACTGCGAGATCAACAAATGACTCTTACGAAACTGCGCTGTTGAGCCCAAGGTGTGTGTCCTCTCCCCGCTCAGGCAGTCGTCACGAGCCTAACGAAGGGATGCTTCCTAGGTGGGTTCGTGGATGAAGTGGATGAAGTGATTAAACCACTGAAGCTTGCTCAGTGGTTTAATCAGCTCTGGAAACAGTTTGTATGAGACTTTATTTTATTTTATTTTATTTTATTTTATTTTATTTTATTTTATTTTATTTTATTTTATTTTATTTTATTTTATTTTATTTTATTTTTCTTTAAGCAGTGGGAAATACTCATCTGCTCCAAAGCCAGCAGTAATCCCCCCGGGCTGGAGAGGACTGTCAGCCAGGCACTGCTGTGCCCGCAGTGAGCAGCTGGTGCGGAGGGGATGCGGGGAGTCCCCCCCATTCACACCGAACACGTGGCACGCCTGCCAAACTCCCAGACTGCCTGATAACGGGATAGGAAATGTCACCTTTATCTGCATCTCTGCACAGCTCTTATCTGGCCGCAGACGTGAACTGCACCTTGTCTGCCCTTCACCCGTGTCGTTTTTGGACGGCTGAGGAAACTCTCAGCTCTCCCTGTTCGCGTTTTCTCTCTTGTAGATAAGAAGCAAAGGAGGCCAAGGAGGTCCCAGGGACACCTGAGCCCCCTCCCTCTCCTCATGTTCATTTATAGCTGACTCACAAAGGCATTTTTTCCCCTCTCGGTATTTCTTCTTCTCCTTTTGCTGACCAAGTGCCTGCTGTTTACAGGACCCAGAAAATGTGAGGCAATGGAGATACCACCGGGACAACAAATGAACAGCATGAAAGGTGCTGGACTTGCATCTGTCCACCTTATACTCACATATATTGTTGTCCCAACTGCTTTTCTTCCTCTCAGGCTCTTTAAATTGTTCCCTCGGTGTTCCTTACCCTACACAACAAATACAGAGCTGCCCTTCTCCATAGTAACTCCAGCAGGTAGCTAAATACTTAACAGTCTGACAGCGCCTTTTTTAGTCATTTTAGTTATTTCTTGGGATTACCCAAGTTTGGGATTTCTACACAGCCTATTTAATCCAGCAGCTGGTTTCAGGGTCTCTGGAGCTGTCACCGAGCCACGGGCTCTGCCACAGCAGCTACCTCTGGGCTGTTGGTGGGAGGGTTTGGTGCTTCAGAAGGGGTTTTCTGTTGAAAACCTTTTTCTCAGGAGAAATAAGCTGGGCATGAGACACCCCCTCAGTCTTTTCATGCCTGGAGTTCCGAGGGCTAATGTTCCTTATAAATGTTTCTCGTTACTGGCTCGGTTATTCCTAATACCCTCAGCCACCCCAAACTTCTGCTCTGCTCTGCATCCTCCCCTGATGCACACTTCTGGGATTAGTTTCATGTGAAAACTGTTTGGGATAAGGAGGTGAGTTAGAAATCCCCTGAAGCAGCACTACCGGTGCAGCTCAGAGCGCGGAGGTGCTGTACTGCATTCAGCCCATCTCCCTTCCACACGGGACTAGCTACAACACATTGATGCCTGCACCACTGCTTCTGCATTGAGGGTTTTATATTTCTTTTGGAGTGCCAATTTCTGTGTGCAGACAAGGCAGAGGTCCTGACCCTGAAACACTTGTGGTGCTGAGGTAATTACGCACGATGTAGAAAGCATTTCCTCCTCCACTTTCAGACCCTTCTGCACCCCTTGGTTTTCTGTCCTGACAGTTTCATGGGGTGCAGCGGCAGCTGCTGCTCGGCTCCCGGCTCCTGATGGGCATCAGAGGTTGGCAGCAAGGGCTGCCTTCACGTGCTGGGGCAGAGAAGAGCCACCACCACGAGCTGCCTCCCCTCGCCGGGCTCCAGTGCCAGAGAGCCAAGAAGGTTTAGCTGGGGAGCAGAGGAAGGTCAGAGCCAGCACCAGCAACACCCCAGGCTCATCTTCACTTCCCTGCTCGCTGATGCTGTAGGTTTCCCTGCAAGTCTCTCTTTTTAACTCTTCCTCCACTTTCCCAGACCAAACCTTGACTTTTCCTTTTCCTAAAGGAAAAATTCAGCTGTGCCAACATCTGCTGAAGTGCTCTATTGCAAACTGCTGGCCTGAAGTTATGTCGAAGCAACAACTGCGCCTGCTTGGCAGGCATCGTAAGGCAGTTTGCCATTGCTTATTTTTTTTTTACAAGCTCCTTTCAGGCAGGAAAAGCGTGGCCTACTCGTGCATTGCTGCATGGCATCAGGAGCCCTCTGCTCTGCTCCTGGGCCCGCTGCTGATTCTCTTGGGCAAAAGGCTTCATCCCTTCAGGCCCCTCTCCTCTCACCCAGTTCTTACTGTTTCCATCAGTTCAATCAGTACCTAAGAAAACTGGTGTCTTACTTTTGAGGGCCTTGGGCCCAACATAAAACACAGATGAACACACTCATGAGTTAATGCACTTTCTGCAATCAAGCCCTGCTCCTGAATGAGCTGATGTATTAAAGTTAGAAGAGATTATCCGAATTTTGTCTCGCTGATGTCTACACCACCATGGCTACAGCAATGCTACTGCTCCTGCACGTGTCTCCATTTCTGCTCTGCAGTTGTGAGAACTGTAGCAGCGCAATGACGTTATTAAAGGCGTTGCAAAACCCAGCCAGGCTTATCGCTGCTGGACCAGGAGCCGCACTCTTCTGCGAGAAATGTTAGGACTCAGGAAACTCACGTGGAGATATTTATAGCATGGCTCCTTCCTGGGAGGGAGGGAGACTTATTTCTGAATACCAGAGAACAGAAATAGGCCAGCTCTGAAGGTGAAAAGGTATGAACTTCTATTTGGGGAATACTGCATGACTGGAGCTGCGTGAGAAGGCAACTAGCAGTGGGCAGAGCCAGCGCAGCCTCTTCTGCCTCGGCTCGCAACATCTTTGGGACCTCAGGGCCAGATTCTGCCCCTTTGTTCAGTGCCGAAACCTTACCTGAATATAAGGAAGGCAGAATCTGGGCATTCATTGTGGGTTTTGCCCCATTTTAGTGCATTTAACTGGATCCATGCTAGGCCCCGAATGTTTCTTGGCAGGGAGTTGGAGAAGTTTTCGGTGCTGATGCAAAGCGACAGATCTGCAACTTGCAATCTGAATGAATAGCCAGGATTGTGGTGGAGTTTCACCCTCCATTTGTGATGCTGGATGAAATTATGTGTTGAATACTTACTGCCTTTCCATTAGCTGTGCTGTTATTGACTTGGGCCAAAGTAGCCCTTCCAGCAAGGTCTGCTAGCCATTTGCAGAATCTGGCTTTTAAATCATCGCCAGCCTGTAAATTCCTCCTTCAGAGGCTGAACTTGCTCAAACGATTTCCATGGAGCTGACAGAAGTGTTTTATGGAAGCAGCCCCTCTTTTCTCCTGGGGAATTACAACCTTATAAGTCTTCATTTTACTTGACATTCCAATTTGCAGCTTCGATGCCACAAGAAACGCCTTGGTTTTTCAGTTTACTGATGATATGGCAAGTGTAACAGAGGAATGAAGATCTGTAACGGCCCAGTTAAGCTTTCCTTTGCTCATGCACATAGCCAGCCATACAGGAAGAAAAACCTCTTTTCAGCTGAGCTATTTAGATATATACACAACGTCAAACATGAAAGCCGTGGGAAGGCGACTGTGGTGCCTGGCTGCGAACGTCGCGGTGACGCTCCAGCAGCCGCACAGCCGGGTGGCCAGCCCGGGCCCCTCGCAGCTGCAGCCCCAGCACCAAGGACGGTGTCCCTGGCCACGCGGGCTCCTGCCCTCGACCAGCCGACCAGGGGCCGGTGCGGCAGCGGCCGCTCTGCTCCATGACCGTCTGACACAGCTCAGCCTCTGCAGAGCTCCCCTAATTCTCTATCAATCAGCCCCATCCTTGCAGGTGGATTCTCGCATACGCTGTGTCATCTTTGTCTGCTGGAGTGACTCCCCTGCAGTCTCTCAAAGACTCACGGGCTTGCCATCACTCTGATGGGTTGCTGTGCCCTGGTTAAACACACTCTGTGATGCGGCAGTGCTGCTCCAACGTCCAGTTGCTTGGTGGACATCTAGGAACAGCATAGCATAAATACAGATGCTCAGTTAGGCTGGACCGATAATATCAGAGAGGAAAAGCAAAGTGTACAAAGCCTGATCTAGCCTCAGAAATGGTGTGCTTTGCTGCCCGGTTTTATATTCTCTGCCTGCAGGGACGAGTACCCTGTTTACCAGCTGGAAGAACTGGGGTTTGCCAGGGTGCAGCTGGAGGGACCAAAGCCTTACACTCATCTTGGAGCACTTCTTGCTTTTCCATCTGGAGGACCTTCCTCAGACCCAAGTGGCTGCTGCAAGAAAGTTGCCATCACACAACCGTGGTGGCAGATGAATTCGTAGTTGCCTTCCTGGCTGGAGGGATTAATTTTATCTTAATCTCTCCTCCTTTTCAGTCCTCTGGAATTTTTACAGGGAACGACATTCAAACTAAAAAGGAGATAAGTTCAATTGTGGGGGAAAATGAGCTTCTATAAGCAAGATTTTCCCAAGAAGCCCAAGCAATGGCCATCTGGCGGCTTTCATCTCCATTGCTCAGCGTAGGAATGGTTTGTTACCTTAAGTAAGAAGGGGCAGGGTTTGGTTTGGCCCACAAACCGCTTGTCTCTCCTGCAATAGCCCTGGGCTGCTGTAAGCCAGCTGGAAGGCAGGGACACCCTACTGTGCTTCTGTATTATTTTCTTCCCAGACATTGGCAATTCATAGTCCCATAAGGGCTGGCTTTCTAGTAAAACGGAGGGGTGCTCGGGAGGCAGTTGCGCCATGAATGGAGATTTATCTCTCATCTTTTGCTCATGCAACAGGGAGATCTTGATTCATGCAAACATCCCCTTTCCTCCATCTCCTGAATTCCTTATTTCAGACCTGCAGAAGGTTTGTGAGGGACTCCCTGCTTTCAGCGGTGGGCCTTTGAGATTGAGTATAGGGATAAAACAAATTTGTCTTGGTGCTGGCTTTGCTCTTTGTTTCAAGGTGGTCCCACAAGAGAAGAGCATCAGTGCAGCTGGCCCATGCAAAAATAATCTCTCTTATCAGAGCTGCTTTTCCCAGCAGGCAAAGGGAGTTCTAATGCTACTCTGAGTGGTAAGTTTTGTGTTGCATGAGGGAAAGTGTTGTAATGCTGTAGCTCTCCCTAACCCTGCTATCCCTACTCACATCTACCAAGCCTGTAAGTGGTAGAGATCTCTGGTACCCAGCTGTGAACTTCATTTTTCCAAACCATCCTTATTTTTTGCTGTGCAAAAGACACAGCAGGAGCAGCCTTAGCAATTAAATGCCAACTAAGCCAAGAGTGGGCAGTCATAAAGACACATGTGCTGGGGACCTTGTCCCAAAGGTACACCTTTCTTTTTCCATGCTCTTTACTTTTGGTCTGCTTACGCCCAAAGTATCGCTTGAAGATATGAACCATTAAAACTAGGATAATAGTTTAATCTTCTCTTCTCTCCACTTCCACAGGCTGAAGGAGGAAGGTGTGTTGTGAGGTGGGGCCCCAGGGCTGAAGCTGGTAGCCAGGAATTATCTCTTTGCCTGTGCCAGTCATTGCTTGCTTTGCTTCCCATATCAAAAGCTGGTGGTGCTTTGGCTGGTGCACCAAGGAGGCTGTGTGAGGAGGCAGGGTGCCGTTTAAAACTCTTCAGACTCTTTGACACGGCTGATGATTTACGTGCGTGTGTTCAGGTGCTAAATGACCTTCCTCTAGTGTTTGAAGCTTGGTGAATGAATAACCATCTCTCACCCGGGCAGGGCAGTGAACTTTGTGCTGTGCTGAGAGCAATGATGAAACCTGGTCAAGCTTCTGCAGCATTAAGAGGGCATGAAAGCAGCCTTTCCCCCTGTGACAGCAACCCTAAAACATGTCCTTCCCTTCATGCCTGCTGCTGAAAACCCACAGAGCTGATTTTCAGAGCTTCTGGTGCCTGCTGAGCCATAAGCCCCATTACACTCTCACCCTGGTCATTTCCAGGCTGGAGGTGAAGCCATCCAGGTCTCCGGGGTCACCCCTCCATGAGTCTTCAAGGAGAAGCACTCATCTGAGACAAAGAGACAGAGCTGAGTTTCTTACCCCTGAAAATGAGAGGAAGGTGCCCTCTGACAAGACGCTGTCAGCCATGGCAAAGTTCACGTCTCCACTAAGAAGTGAGGAAATTATGGCTTCGTTTTCAAGGAAACATCTAGGCTTATGCACTCAGGGCTGACTTTCAGTCATTGGGTGGCCACACGGTCAGTAAGTTCGATGCTAGCTGTAGGTACACCTGCAAGGGATGAATTCGTCTGCTGCCGTGGTGGACTTAGCAGGCAGATGGGTCCATCTTTCCCGGAAAAGGCAGCGCTGTCACATGGTCACAGTTACATGGGATTGTCCCCATCTCTAGGTTGCCTGCAGGGTTTAGAGAAGTGCTGGCTGTCCTAGCCCACTGCCCCTCTGCCGTCTGGATCTGCTGAAGCAGAGTCCTGTCCGCCAAAGCACTTTTCTGCTGTTGCATGCGGTCAATATAGCACTCAAGTGGACCAACAGATGCCTTACACAGCCCTGTGACCTGCTGAATTTACCTTGATTTATTTGTGCTAATGTGAGCCCTGTCTGTAAGTGCAGGTGACACACGATGAGAGCTTTGCCAAGTGCTTGTCCCAAGGATGGAGACTGCTTGGTGCAGTGATGAGGGAGGGCACCTACCTTCCCAAAGCGAGTTACAGGCCGCCACGGGTTGTTGTGTGCTGCCTAGTCCGGAGATTGGGCTGTTGCATGGAGTTGGTGCCACCAACACCCCAGCTGAGCTCTCAAGAGACTCTGAGTGGATGTGCCAAGGAAGCACAGGCTCTGAAGAGTTGCATGCACTCTCATTCCTGAGACCAGTTGCCTTTCCCTCAGCACAGACTCGGAAAACTGCACGATCTCTCTGCAAACAGAAATTGCTGGTCTCTTACATTGGCAGAACAAGTCCCTTACTGACTTTGCACTCATACAGAAAAGTTTGAGTTCAAAGAAAATTGACTTTCCTGCTTCTGCGGGTCAGATGGCTGCAAGTGTACCAGATTAGTCCCCAGGTTGCCATGGGAATGCTGTCAAAGAGAGCTTCATTGTGGAAGACGGGCAGTGTTTACTCCTGACATGGCCACAGCCAGTTCCTTGCCCTCAGGAGCCCAGGGGAGCCCTGTGTCATAGGACAGCCTCTCAGGCAGAATTTAGGATGGCAAATTCTCTGCCTGCCTTAATTGACAAGTTGCATAATGCTTCATTGGGCAAAGAATACCTGAATTGTGAGTTTGCGCAGAAAAAAAGCAAGTAGGTGGGTTAAAAAAAAGAAACTTCTATAATTAACTTCAATTTCTATGTCATGTTATAGTTTGATGTGTCAATTTGAGCACTTGCATAATTTCACTATGCTTTTTTTTGGTCTTTCCTGCTTGGTTACTGCCCTGGGTTCAGCTGGGAGAGGGTGAATTTTCACAAGAAGCCAGGAGGGAACACAGCTGGGATGGCTGACCCAAACTGGCTGAACAAACTGGGTATTCAATACCCTGTGCCGTCATACTTGGTGTGGAGAGAGGGAGCTGGCTGAGGCGAGGCGAATCGGTGCTGGGGAGCGCTCTGGGCATTGGGCAATGAGAGAGAGAGTTGCTCTGTGTATTCCCTTGTTTTGAATACTCTTCTTATCAGTATTATTGTTGTTACTGCTTGCCTCTTTTGCAGTTCTGTTAAACTGTCCTTATCCCAACCCAGGAGTTTTGCCTTTTTCTTCCCATTCTCCACAGAGTGGCCACATGGTTCTTTGTCACCGGCCAGCGCTAATCCACGACAGATACGTATAACAGTAAGTAACCGGCAGGTCCATGTTGCACAGGAGATGCTTGTGCAAGTGCCTGTGAGGAAATGTCTCCGTGTCAGAGGGCTCAATGATAGGCGTGGCACATGCCACGGACTGCTCGGAGCACACTCAGTGCCAGGCTGAGATTGTGCAAGGAGTCCTGGAGCTCAGTCGTACCCACAGCACCTACCTGGTCAGTCCTCATCAGGGATTGTCTTTGACTTTCTTCCTCCCAAGCCACACAACTGTGCCTTTCTCCTGATGCTGGGTGTACTTGGGCAGGAAATACAGTCTGGGAGAAGAAAACCCCAACCACAGGAAGCTTCTTTGCTCTGCCCTTCCAGCTGCTGCTATTTTTTAATGCGAGTCTATATCCCAACATCACAGCTTTACCTTAAATGCTTTTGAAGTTTAGAAGCAGCCAGATAACGTTTGCATTTCAGTTTTGTTTGCTTTGCTGGCTAAGACTGCAAGCACAGCTGCCACGCTCACACAAGAGAGGTTTCACTCATGGCGTGTCTAGCCAGGAACACACACAGCACTGCCAGGAGCTCAACAGGAAAACCCGGTTTTGTGAGGCTGCCAGCCTTCATTTGCAAAAGAGAGGGTTCAGAGGGTTCAGACTGATGTCCAGATCTCTTATGCTTTTCCAAACCATAATTCTGAATATTCTGACAATTATCTCTCACTAGACAAATAATCTTGCAAGCACAGTAAGCCAATTAGGTTATTAGCCTTAGGTTGCTTTTCTGTGAATAATACTCATTTTCATGTGTGTTTGGGACATTTAAATTCTCACTCCTCTCTGAAGCACCCTGAAGCTCATAGGGACACATCAGTAATTGGTGTATCAAGGACGAGAGTCATGGATATCTGCCTCTGAAGTTGTCCAAAAGTCTCCTGCTTTGAACACAAGCTCTCCTTTGAATGGCAGATTGTGTTTAGACCTTATCACTGACTCTCTCCAATCGTTAAAAAATCTCTAAAATCAGCTTACTTCTCTTTGTGCAGCCATCTGTCAGCTGCCAGCTCTCTGCCTCCTCTGTCCACAGCAAGTTCCCAGCCAGTGGCTGCCACCCAGACACCTCCCCACTATCCTTTCACCATGCCAGGGTCTTAGAGGTGGTCAACAGCACCATTGCCACCTTCCAAGGTACTCATGTCTTGGGACTTCTCTGTGACTGAGATGCTACCAGGAAAGCAATGCGGAGCATGGAGGTGTGGAGACCTCTAGGACAGAGACAGAGGATGAAACCACCTGAGGAAGCTCGGTTAGGGGAGAGGGAAGGAGCTCTCTGAGAGCCAGAGAAGAAGGTACCAACAACTCCTGCAGCCATCAGCTGCCACTTTGCCTACTGCCCGTCCCTGCAGCCTTAAGTCTCCCTGTTTGCAGTTGCACCTTAGCTGGGAGAGGGCATGGAAGCGAGAAAGTGGTCTCTGTTTGTGTGTGCGTGCTGGGGAAATACAGGAAAACGCTCAAGACCCTCTGCAAAGCCTGCTTCCTTTGGGGTCCCCAGCCAGAGAGAGGGAGAGGTCTCTCTGCTGGCTGCAGGGCCCCCAGAGCTGCCCCTGCACGCGCCCTGAGACCCCGCAAGCTGTTTTAGGAAGGTGTTGGAGCCGGAACTCTCACTTCCATCCTCACAGCCCTGTGAAGTGACTCACCCTCTCTGGGAGTTGTTCCCGAGGGCAGGAGTGGGAGCGAGGTGTCAGAAACTGAACTAAAACAAAAGTTAGGTTCAGGCCCAAGAAAATTTTCTGCTGCTGCTGTGGGTGGATAATGACACAGCCTCCACAGACACAAGGCAGAGCAGCACAGAACCCAGGCAGCAGGGTGGATACAGGCAAGAACTATTTAAAACTGAAAGGCCATGCTTTGGATTTTTACGTGAAAGACCTAATTATGGGGACTTAAAATCCTGTCAGAGCAGCTACTTCAGATGACTGAGTGCTGGGTTGCTCACAGCATGGAGGAACATTCCCAGGTTGTTTTAGACAAAGCATTTAAAGACCTGTTTCTTCATCCCTTTTCACACAGCCAAACCTTTCTTACGCCAACAGCTCACGGAGATCAAGGCTGCTGCGCTAGAAACAGGTGCTTTGCAGAAGCCCATCACTCAACTTGGTTGAAAGGTTTTGGTCTGAGTCTTTGCTGTTGCGTGGGACAAGGCAATGCAGGACAGAGACAGCAGCACAGTTGGATGCAACTCCAGCAAGAAGATGGAAACTTTATCTGCTGCCTTTTAGGCTGGATTTGATTCAAGCCTTTTAACTCCCCTCAGCAGTAGTAGGAGTGTGCTGCAGGTATTACTAAGCTCTAACCTTGGCAGATTTCAAGTTCTTGGGGGTTATTAGGACAGAAATTCGGTAAGTACTGCTCTGTGTCATGCTTTGGCTATGCCAGAACAGGATACTGTTGGACGTAGCTTTTTGTTGTAGAAAAGTACCAGCATTACTAAGAACTGCTGTGACCTTGTTTCAAATGGTTGCTTGTGTTATAAAACCGAGATTTGCCTACACAGTGCAGCAATCTCCTTGGTTTAACGAACTTCCCCTTCTTGTTATCACTCACCTGTTCCACAACAAAATACTCTCTCTCCTCAGAAGAACAGGCAAGAAATCTTCCTGTAAGTCCCTGGGACATACAGGGGACGCATGGCGCATGCTCCCTTTCCCACACCGTCAGATGCAGGATTCAGGTAAGGCCATGCATCCGCTTTGCTTTTAGCAGAGCAGAGGATCAACCACACACCCAGTGCAGATGACGGCAGCTTTTCACTCCCGGTTTGTCTGGCACTGACTCTGTCTGCTCAGGAGGCTGTGCTCGGTGCAGGCTCCGATACGAATCTGGACAGGCATAGCCCCAGCAGTGCAGCTCCCTGTGAATGGGATTAAGCGCAATTAAAACTGACATCAGATTAAGCATATCTAGTCTGTCTGAAATCTCCCATTTATGTCAAGTGTCTGCGCCTGTACAGGTACACAATAACCTACCCACATTTCTCTTGCTGCAAAGATAATTTTGTTTTATATTTCTCTCACTTTATTTGGGGAATAACTCAGTGTTGTCCTTTTTACAGAAAGGAAAGCCCCAATTTTTAACCCCTTAAGCTTTGCCTTTGTTAGACAAAACAAACCCCGGTTCTTCAGCCTTTGCCTGTCGGCCATAGTTCTGAATCCTTACATCATTCTGGCTGCCGCACATTAGTCTTCCCAGTTTATCTATGTTCTTTCTAATTGAGCTGCAGTGGTCTAGCTGAGGCTTTTCCAGCACAGGCCAGAACAGAATAATTATCTCCTGTCTTACAGAGAGCCTGCTATTGGTGACACGTCTTTATTTTCTGATCCATTATAACACCAGGACCTCTTTTGCTGTACTGCTGCCAATCTGCATGTGCCTCATTAGCTGCTGTGCCTCTGCTTCATCCTGGTCAAGTTTAGTATTTTGCATATGTGTGTACTGAATTAAATCTTGCAGAGTTTGGTTTATTTCTGATTTTTTTTCCAAGCTTTTTGATCTCTGAACTTGTCTACCAGGATGTTCTTGCTGCCAGCAAATTTTTAAAGTATACCATCTTGTTCATCATCCAAATTGTTCACAGAAATATGGAATAATATTGGGTCTAAAGCAGCGTGCCACAGTACACATTTTAAATGTCTTCTAAGTTGATCATAAAAGACATTTGAGGACAGTTACATGACACACCCTGTTCTACAAATGAAAACCAGACATTTTCCTAGAAGTATACTTTGTCTATGGTACAGATGAGGGCTCCCAGGTTTTTCTGTTCAACTGTCAGCATTGGTGGCAATCACAGAAACGATAGCGCTAGCTGATTGGACAGGGGTCTTTTCCAGCCTTTAATGATTCTATGGTTCTATCCAGAGATTTCCTCCTGTGAGTCTGAAATACCTCTCACACTGTATATGGCACCCTCTGGAAAAGCCTGGCTGGCATTTTTTTGTCCTCAGCTAAGCCAGTTCTCAAATGCCAAAACTTAGCAGGTGCATGGAAGGACCATGGAAAGGGATGAGACTTCCCCAGAAAAGGAGTGATTTTTTTTTTTTTTTAAATTACCTGAACTCACAAGCCAATGTGTTACCTTCCAAATGCTCAGAAAGGGTATTTGCTGCCTTTGCACATAAGCTTTTGGAAACTCTTCATGAATCAAATTGCTGGACAATGGAAAAATTTTACTGTATGTTAGCTCTGCAGTTGTGTTAATGGGTGGAGGTTGGGAAGCTGAGAAGAAAATTACCTCTAACTTCTGTGCTTTGGATCCGGTGAAACTTATTGATGATAAAGGCAAATTGAATTTGAACTGAGAGCAACCAAATGTTCTCAATGTGGAGACCTTCCTGGGGAGCAGGGTGGGGTGGGCGGAGCAGACGACTAAACCTGGATCACCACTTACAGCTATCAAGGTTCACAGTGCATGTTCCTCTGGTGGCAGATGGTGTGTGACTCTTGCTGGAGCCTCCGAGGGGGTTTCTGTGGCTGGTTCCCTTTGTGGGTGCAGTGAACTGGTTGTCATGGCTTGGTGGAGGGGCACTTGTGCAAGAGTCACGCTTTGGTTTTGTCCTGGTCACCATTTTATGGCAAGGAACTGCCATTTTGTTAAACTTTTTAAAAAGTATATTTGTAACTCAAGTGCTTGCTGCTGCTCATGTGCTCCAGGCAGGACTTTCAGTTCTGTTAATTTGCAAGCCAGTGCTTGTTGAAAACCAAATTTTCAAGAGATGTTTAGATCCTACAGTGCTCAGGGTCACCGATCCGCACGGTCTGGAGAAACCTTTCCATCTCAAAGCTGAGAGCTCATCCGTTAGCCTCAATGTAGTAACTTTATACTTTTAAGTAGGTTGTGAAGTTTAGCTTTAATCATGACCCTTATTTGAATAAATTTGGTATTGAAAAGGACTCTGAAAAAAATATAATAGGCAGATGATACTTTTTCTATAAAATACAGGAGCGCTGTCCCTCTTGTGAAAACCCAGGTTCTGGGTCTGGTCCCAGAGCAATAAGACCCTCTGGGACAGGACCTAATCTACATGCTTCCTTCTGGAACACGCTCTGGCCAGCGCCTCGGTCGAGTCCCTCGCGCAGCTCAGCCCCTGTTGCAGCCAGGTCTGGTCCCGTGGTTCTTTCCCTGGTTCGCTGCTACAGGGAGATTTCATGAGGGGAAGCAGAACGCAGGCGAGGCGTAAGCAAGTGTCCTGAAGGGAATGGTGAGCTGCAGGAGGACAGCGGTTTTGCTTTGTTTGTGCATTGTGTAATCTGGTGGGATACTGAGCCATGGCCAAAGGTTCTTCAGCATGACTGCACACAAGTTATAATTTTGTCCTGGCTTTATGGAATTACACAAATTACATTAATTACATTACAAAACATCAGGGGATTACCTTTGTTTTTATTCATTTCTGTCATGTGAAAGCAGGCAGACTGGCTTACAAGTTAGCTGAAAGCTGAGCAAGTAACTTACTCTCTGTGAACTTCTACTCAAATAGAAAAAAGTTCCAATTTCTTACAGTAGAGTTATACTGCTGATTCTGCTGTATGTTGACTTTTATACCAGGCTCATCTGCTCCGTTTTGAGCACCTTCTAGCAGTGAATTAAGAGTTACAACAAATTCTCACAGGCTCTGAACACAGAGATGTTTATGATACTACTTGAAATGGCAGAAATCTGCTGTGCAGCATTTCTAAACAACACCCAAAGCACTCAGTTTGCATGGGGAAGAGTCCTGCGTGTGCTTCCCACAATAAACAGCCTTTGGACTGGTGTGCTAAAGGCAAAGAGACAATAACAATAAATCCGGAAATTACAGGAAAAAAAATAGTAATTTCCAGTAAAAAATAGCACAGATTTGGAGCATCTGATTCAGTAAAGTCTGTTAAAAATTACAAAAGTAAAAATTCTCACTCAGAGTGACAATTTATCCTTTTGGCTGAGGATCTTCAGGGTCTTTCAAATGCTGATATGACTCTGAAATGGTTTCCTATGTATCTCAGTTTGATGGTAATAAGAAATACAGATTTGTGGGTAACTAGCCTGAAGTCAGTGGTGCTCTGCATAGGAACTGATAGCTTTCTGCTTTTCTAAGTGATCTAAGAAATCATATTTAAGGCTTTAAGTCCGGGCAGGTTAGATGGATTCGAATGAGGAAGGGTCTGATGAAATGCACGCTAGGACACCTAAGGGCCAGCTAGATGAATTTCTGAACTATTAGGATTTATTTTATAGAGCCCCTGGAGCACACGGACAACCTTTGCAGCTTGGGAAAGGACAGATGTGGCATCCATCTTCAAAAGCAGGGAAGAAAAAGACAACAGGTCCAAAATGGTAACCCACCACCTAGGGCTCCCGCACAGAAGTGTCCAGGACTGAAAGATGTTGGTGGCCCTCACCTTCCCTTGGCAGCCTCTTTACAGCCCCACGGGATCAACCTACACTAGCTACTCCATTTAGTTCAGCGTAATTGCTCTGGCCCAGGGCAGGCAGTAGGTGAATTATCTGAGATCACAGAAAATCCAGGCCGTTTGTTACTGGAGCTTGAGCAGTGTGTAGGTTCAGAAAGCTCAGTCCAACTTGTTTAGACAGGGAAATGAGTCTGGACTCAGGTAAAGGCTGCACTTAAAACACCCTTAACTGATCTGGAATAACTTCCAGTCTGGGATGTTTTTCCCTTTCAAAGTGGTACTCTGACTGCTCTGCCCATTTGTTTCCCCTTGGCAAGACCCCCAAAGTAGCTCTGTTTGTGGTAGGTTTCTTGCTTCAGATTTTCATGCTGAAGATTTGTCTCAGCTCCAGCACTGTGTTCAGCAAAAGGTGTAGCTCTCTGAGGACAAGCTGCTGGTGTGGGTCAGGAAAGTGGCACCTTACGTAGCAGGAGAAAACGCTCCAGCGCAAATTGCAGCTTCTGCTGCCTGCAGTAGACCCTGATGCTGGGGCAGATTCAGTGGTGTTTAGAATTAAGGCAAATCCCCGTGAAAAGAAAAGGTATTTCTGAATTTCTGGTAAGAATGGGATATGTGTCCACAGCCAGAGGTACAAACCACGTGCCACCATGTCTCCCCCTATACAGATCTAAGAAATGTGAATAATCTGAGAAAGTGTAGATAAGCTTGGCCCTGGTCAGTCATCTGCCACAGTTCTAAAACAGTCCAGAAAATTAGACCACAGCATTTATTTCAAATGCAAAGTGCTGTGTCTCGAACAATGTGCTAAAGTATCTCTATACAGAATGAGCCACACAAAATGTTCTATCATAATAAAAAGTCCCAGCAAATGAGGCAGTGAAAATGGCTGGAAAGCAGCAGGGAGCAAAGTTACTGGACTGTTTTTTGCAAAAGCTATTAACAGCTCTTACTGCCCGAACTAGTGCATGTGTCAGATGCTCAGCTATATCCCCCTCTAAAGATGCTGCTTTGGGAAAGAGTTTGGACTCCAGGGGAAACTTTGCCTTCTGAGTGCTGTCACTTGGCAAATTAACCATTAGTGGTTTTATTTCAAAGTAATTTGCAGCTTCAAAGATTTTCATATGTTATGTGTCCCTCCCTGCTTTTGTTCTGTGTACCTCGAACATCAATATTCAGACAGTGGTCAGGGGCATCTGACCAGCCAGTAGCACTGGCCAACTCCAGTAGACTTCTGCACTGAGAGAGGTTACTGCAGAGTAAGTTGCAGTGTAAGCCTGAAGCATTACAGCTGCACTGGAGTGACTCTGTGCTGGCACTGATTTCAGAAGAACCAAGGTCAGGCATTGGAACAGGCTGCCCAGGGAAGTGGTGGAGTCACCATCCCCGGAGGCGTTCGAAAAACGTGTAGACATGGCACTTTGGGACATGGTTTAGCAGGCATGGGTGGTGTTGGGTTGACGGTTGGACTTGATGATCTTAGAGGTCTTTTCCAACCTTAACGATTCTATGATTCTGTGATTATAAGGTGTTGGTGGCACTCTTAGAAGAGTTCTGCTGCTCCATAGTAGAGCACATGAAGGCCAGATCTTTTTTCTGTCTTGTCCCATGTGGTCTTCGGGGACAAATGCATTTGTGGATTTTTGTGTTTGCTCTATGGGGCTCGTCTTCCTGTTTCCTTTGCTCTCGGGGAGCTGAAGTAGTGCTAGGCGAGTTGGAGATTCACAAACAGGGCTTGACTTCACTGAAGTCAATGGAGGATTTTGCATAATTGCCTGCTGCATGATTTCTAGTTAAGCATGCAAAATAAATATTTTTAAACCACCTTCTTATATCTATTCTGGATCTAGACAGCTGTTTTTAGAAACAAGAGACCTTTCAGCTTACTAGTCAACTCCCCTGCTATCACAGAAATCTCTTTTATAAGCTTTCAAAAGAATTCAGCTTGAAAGTCTGTTTTAAAAGAAATGTTATTTTTGCCTTTGGAAGAGATCCTGATCACTTTAGAGGCAAGGAGCCTTCTAATTTTCAGCCTAAGTATATTTGTGGACAGTCTGTACCTATTTGTTCTCCTGCCAACACTGTGCTTTAGGTTAAATGGATCCTTTCCTCTCCTCTGTTTGCTTCCCCTTTCCTCCCTGCTGTATTTGAGGAAAGCAATTAACAGACCTTTTTAGCCTCTGGTTTCCTAGGCTTAGAAAACCAAGCTCTGGATGCCACTCAGCAAGCCATCCTTCCTCGATAGATTTGTTCAGACAAACTTGCTGCCAGACCTAGTTTCCCATACCACATGCACATCTATAACATTTGGGACAGGGGTCATTCAGTCCCTGGTCCAAGTGCATCAGACTCCTTCACTTCTTTTCCCCTCAGACGCTGTCCCCTCCAGCCCTGCGCTTGCTCCCATTTAGCCACCTTGCCTTGCCCACACAATGAACCATGGCATCCTGGTTAAAACATCATGAAGTGTTATTTTTGCTTTCAGGCTTTGCCTAAATTTTCCTCAGCTGTTACTTCACACCCTTTCTTTTCCTTTTGTCCCTTTCTGTTTATGAGGTCTGGCCCACATTGGTGTGGGGTGGTTTAGACTCTGCAAGTCCATTTTGCGTTCCTGAGAGACTCCCTGCTTGCTCCTAATATCCTTTGAAGCCAGACCTCTTCTCACAATTGTCAGGCTGCTCTTCTGCTATTTTTCCAAATAGTTTAAAGCCTGAGAATCTGAAAGATGCCCGTGTTCATTCAACAGTGAGATTAAATCACCAGGAAAGTGTTGTGCTTTTATTCCATCCCTCTGTAGTGCCTTTTAGCAAACCGCAAACATGTGCGAAAGTGGTGCCAGATCATGATGACGCCATTCATCTTGTCCATCATCATCATGTCCCCATTTGGCATCATGTTCCTTGTGTGCCAGCCCAAGGATATTTCTGGCTTGCCTTAATGTGAGCTGTTTGTTTTTCAGTCACGTCACTCTTCTAGAAGCAAGCTTTGTTTTTCTGGTGCAGTGACATTTCTGGGGGGCAGGGAGGATTTTGTGGGCAAGGTCACATCTTTTGGAAGCAATCACAGCCAAGTTTTCAGAGCTGTAGGAGAACCTCTTATGTTTGCCACACTGTGACATGAAATCTCTCAGATCAGCATGTGTTCTGGTTTGGCTGCGGCCGACAACAAAAGCGCCACGCGGCCGCCCCTCCCCCCACCGGGGTGCGGAGGACAAGGGAGAGAAACGGGCAGAAACCGGTGGGTCGGGATAAGGGCAGTTTAACAGAACAACAAACAGAGGGAACAGGAACAACGATGATACAGATGAGGAGAAAACACAACACAAACCGCCCAACCCAGACAGCCGCCCTCCACGACCGCCACCGCAAACTCCCCAGCCGTGAGTGAGTTCCCGCCGCGCCGCTCCCCCCCACCGGAACCCAGCACGACGGCACATGGTATGGAATGCCCGGCTCTGTTTGGCCAGGTGGGGTCAGCCCGCCCGGCTGTGTCCCTTCCTGGATTCCGGTGAAAATTAACCTTGTCCTGGCCAAACACAGGACAGCATGAGAGTGCTTGATCAGAACTTCTTTAATCCATGTCACAGGGTGGCTTGGCATGGACTCTTTGGGTCTTGCAGCAGATGGCTCCTCCTCCTTTGATCTGGGAAGGAAATGCAGCATTTGTGTCTCCTTGCCATGCGGGTGGATTGTTTTTCTAAATTGTAATTGATGGCAAAGTTTTCTTTGTCTCATTAGGCATTCATCTATCAGGTTGCAACTCACTCCTCATGACCGTTCAGGTATCTGTGAAATGTGAACCTCTGCTGCTTCTGCACTCAGAACTAGAAAAGCTAGAAAATGAATGTGATTCCTTTCTCCTGATTTGAGATACCACCCTGGGTTTCATTCTTTGCTAATGGAGGGCAACAGGTGTTTCAGGGAACAATTCATGTGACCCAGTTTAGGTGACACCTTTAGGATGGGATGAACAATCCTAAACATGCCATGGAGGGATTCCTGGGTGACTAAAGTGGATGCATTTGGTCAGATGAAGCCCATCTCAGCTACTAATCTAGTGTACAAAGGCAATGCAAGAGAGGTTCTCTACAATACTTTTATAGGCTGAAGTAGATGGCACTGGGAAGGCAGGGACAGGCCAGGGTAGACTTCTCTCATTTTTTGAGGGGAATCAAACTGCAGAGCGGACTTTGCTCAGTGAGCTGGAGGGAGGTGTAACACCCACACTCTGACTCCCTTCTCCGGTTTCCCAGTTCAGGCCCTCTATCAGAAGACAAGTTTGTGCTTTCTTACAGGACTGTCAGATCCTTAATACTGCTCCCAGGACCCATCTCAGGTGCTCTGGCTATTTTATTGGGCACTGCTGTTTGATCGTGTGCAAGAATTTTAACTAGTTCTCACAACATGCTGAATGCTGTGCAGTTCTAAGCACATGGGCAGATCTGGCTTTAAGAAATAACCAGGATCTGGTTAGTTTGCAATCACCTGCCTGTCAGCAACCTCAGATGTACTTGTTCTCCCTTTCCCTCGAGTGCTGACAGATTCTTCCTCTGAACATGTAAGCACAGGTACTGGTGATCCACATAAGTAGTTTGCCTTCCTTGATAGAGCTGGTTCTAATGACAGAGACTCAGAGGTGCTGGCAGCGTAGTCCTTATCTAAGCAAGTGCTCTGCCCACCAGCAGTGCAGCTGTCTGTTCCCTCAACCCAGCCCCTGAAATGGGATAATTCTCCCATGGCTTGCCTCCAGGCCCAACTGGAATGAATCCTTCCCCTGCAATGAAGCAGACCTCGAGCAAAAACGCTGTCCTTGCCAGCCCTCGCTCCACTCTTCTCAGAGCTGCTGGCCAGGCAAATGAGCAAGCGGTTGTTTTGTCAGGCTTCTGGTGGGGTCCCAGAAGGATTTGCCAGTCTAGGGTGAAAATGCACCCACGGCTTCTGGACAGCAGGATCTTAGTGCATGAAGCAGCCTCTACAACCTTTTTGCTGTGGAATGGGACTGTCATGCCCAGGCCAGTGCCTATGCTCTGCCAGCCTGCCAGGAAGCACCAGGGCTGGGCAGAGCAGTGAGGCTGTTCAGCAGCTCAGGGAAGCCAAGAGCCATTGCGTGTGTCAGACTTAGTGGCCTTAACTGCTTTTGCTGGAAATGAATGCCTGAGACCAAGGACACCAGTCAGCAGCGCACAGAAGGGCCAGCTCAGGCAGTGGTGATGTGGGGTAGTTTGTGCGGGAGGGATGATGCAGACAGAGGTGGACATGCTGCTGTGCAGTTTCAGCTGCTGTGACTTCCACGTTGATTTTCTGAGGGTCAGGACTCACAGAGTGTACCTGCACAACACAACGCTGTGCAGAGCCCACACGCTCTTTCTGGAACTAAGAGCAGAGCAGCTGCAACCCCAAGCCACTAGCCTAGCTCCTGAA
>Ga0065711_1032844_pt1 | contig 26575 bp, 15 predicted proteins | sample Hoacrofraction12_FD_59098 | JGI IMG/M metagenome (GOLD analysis project Ga0065711, IMG submission 59098) | Hoatzin crop microbial communities from Cojedes, Venezuela - Epithelial fraction 12 v2 (version 2) | ecosystem: Host-associated > Birds > Digestive system > Esophagus > Crop | place... | reverse complement strand
TGCCCAGGGAGGTTGTGGAGTCTCCTTCTCTGGAGATATTCAAGACCCGCCTGGACAAGGTCCTGTGCAGCCTGCTGTAGGTGACCCTGCTTCAGCAGGAGGGTTGGACTAGATGACCCACAGAGGTCCATTCCAACCCCTACCATTCTGTGATTCTGTGATTCTGTTTTAAATCTCTGGTATAATGTGTTGTTGGGCACAGGTTCAAATGAAATCACTTGCAAAGCCCAGAAATGTTCTAGTAATTTAAAATTAGCTAGTCCTGCAGTCGTTAAAAATTCTGATCACATCAAATTTTGACACCTTATGAAAAATGCAACAATGTGGCAATTGTACTTTGTGTCCTGGTGGCTGACCTTCCTTTTCTGGTGTCTTTGTTAAACACAAATTAATTTCACCTGTAGGTATTAAGGGAACAGAAATGCAACATGTGAAAGTCATCTGGTGATACTTGGTTTTACTATGGGAAGAGATCACCTGCGGAATGAGCTTCTGTCCACAGCAGCACCGTTGGCTGTTCTTTAACATGGGATTGGGAACAGTTTAAGAATTCCCCAGTTTGCCTAGAACAGCAAAAAACTCCCTGGTCTGTTTTAGGAGGTAATTTAGTAACTAGTTGTAGAGACCTTCTTGTACCCTGTTTCATCACACTTGGCTCTTGTGAACAATGTTTCAGTTACAGAGCGGCTGTAATTCAGTAAATGTTTGCACGCAGACATGTTATATTTGTAGCTAATAGAGCTGTGAAGTATTTACATTTGTTTGTTTTATGAAAGAAACAAGTCTTGAGTGGAACTGATGTAGCTTGTAACAGTTATACCTATAACTGAGATGTGATCGTATGACTGTGATGACGAGCTCAGAAACTTAAACTAGGTTGAATGTGAAGCAAAGTAGGAAGAACAAAACGTAGGCAGACTCTTTAGTCTGCATGGTTTACCAAAAATTTACAGGTCACAGGTGTGACAGTAGTATTGTTTAATTTAGAATGACAATTATATTTGTGAGTACAAATGAAAAGGATATAAAACAAAGGAGCATAATTGTTTGTACATTAATGTTTGTATAGCTCTTTTAAATAGTGTCAGTGTAGTTTTGTGATAAGATTTTCACTCTGGCTTGTTTGAAACAAGGAAGAGAAAAACCTGTTCTTATATTCAGGTTTTTTGTTGTTTTGTTCTTATTTATGAAAGATGCTGTTGACAGAAATTACAATAGCTTTAGTGATCTCTGTCTCTCATCATCATCACCATAATGTATACATGTAATGATAAGATATTTTTAAGGCTCCATCATTTTTCTATTTCTTCTTGTCACAATAAAGTCCACATCACCTCCTCCCCCCCGCCAGCAGTCTGAACATCTCAGTGACTGAATGAAGAGGAAAATGGGAGTTATTAGTCATGAAAAAACCAAACCACCTGTAGTCCTTGCTTGAAGAAGCAATTACAATAATCTATTTCTATTGTCCTAATTTTTCTGGAAAAATGAAAACAAATGCAGCTACTTGAAACTGAATAATGTTCTAAGTAATTTATCAAGACAGTTATTGTTATTACAAAGCCTGTGCAGAGTAAGAAAAAATATATCAAGCAGAGATGGAATGGATGTTTTGCAAATAATTTATACAATATGAAATGAAAATTTTCACTGGTTTTGATTATCACAAATATTTCTCCCCACATTCCATTTTGCTCCTAATTATCGTAGATATCTCAAGGTAAGCATGTTGTTTATTCCATTAAAGGTAATTGTGTATATGTGTCTAGATATACATGCAAATGTATTTTAAAAAGCAGTTATTCAGCAGATTGTTATCTTTAATCTGTAAATCATCCAATTTTTGCAGGATTGTGCAGTCCAAATATATTTTCGAAACAGTGTTTATTTCCATTATACCCCAGAATCCATTTCGGGGAGGTTGAAATTGCAAACGTGTGCTACGTGTTTCTGTGAATGCTACTTGCATGTAGAATGCACTTTAAAAAGAATTTCCCCCACTTGGCATATGTTTAAATGCTTTAGTTACTTGTTTTACATGTGACTGCTTAGAATAATGGTTTCTAAATGTAATTTTTTTTTCAAAGAGGATTATACTTCAACATCTAAGAGAATGTGAAAGCAATATTTGTTGAAAAACTCCATCAAAACCCAACAGATATCCCAAGTTGCATCCCCTAGCATTTCTACTAGAGACGTGACGTTGTTAACTTTTTTTTTTAATGGGTAGCTATTCGAAAACATTTGTCCTCAGGTAGCATTTGTGCTTCTGACAAAGCATGGTTTGTGTTCCCTTCTAGCTCAAACACGATTTACGATGTCAAGGCAAGCGATTTTCAAAACTGAAAAGCTGCTGGCTGCTTGTCCTTTGCGTTAGATGTAATGTTTCAGATATTTTAGAGGCAAGACAAAAATGACTGCATTGTTTTCTTGGCTTCAGCAAAAGAATTTTAGTGGTACAGGCATACCCAGCACTTCAAAACTGTTTGCATATTTTTAGCTAGAGGACTGAGGATGTGGAGGAGCTGGATTAGCGTAATAAACCACCGTGCTCTAAGCTCCCATTAGCAATTCAACAATAACTTGTTTTATAAAAAATGAAGTGCAGTAACAAAATGTTCAAGAGAAACATGTTTCAATATATTCTGCTTCAGAGTCTTTAGGAGAATAAAAGATTAAAGGACTCAACTCTATCTGCTTTAGAGAGAAGATGTGCGTTATGAATACTAACAGAGCTTTGGGCCCGAGCGTACCTAACTGCTGCTCATGTCCTGTGCCCATCACTCAGTCAACATAAATGAAGAGTTTGAACTAGTCTGCTTTTTTCTAGAGGCTATAGTGGAGGCGATAGGGCTTCTGAGACTTACTGTTTGTTTGGACGTTGCTGAGGCTACAACACTGCAGCGAGATATCTTATGACATTGCAACAAGAGGTGTCCCTTCAAGTGGCTAAGCCACATTCAAAGTGCTGCATGCTGCCTGTCCACACCACAGATGAGGAGGCCCACAAGCATAGGATGATGCTTACCACATGCAAGATTTTGCCTTGCTGTATGTCAGCTGGCCTAGAACTCCTTCTGGACATGTTGCACCAGGAAAGCAGTCAAGAGGTCTCTGAATCTGGCCTTCAGCAGGGCCTTACAGCCATACCATGGACAGGAGAGGTATTGCTACTACGGCCCAACTCTAATATTGTTTTATAGGATTCCTTAGACAAAAGAAGGGAAGAGTGAAATATTCTTTCTCAAAACTTGCACAAAATGACTGAAAGGAAATGTGCTGCACCTGCAGTTGTTCTGTTCCATCATGAAGTTCTGCTTCTCACTTCCATATTGAAACACTGGGAAATGAGATGCCACATTTGGTAAGAACAAGTGAACACTTACAACAGCCCGATGAGGAGACACAAAGAACAATTCTCTCAATATGGAGTTCTCTTGCATGTGTGTTACATCTACAGATGCTTTCATCAACAAACCCTGTCTACTTATGGTTTCAGAGCCCTCCCTGATATTCTTAACACTAGTTCATTTGTAATAAGGTCTGTAAAGACTTTTTTAGACTTCCAAAACATGCACTAATGTGCATCTGATATTTCTGATGTAATAGCTCTAGCAAAAGGATTCTAACATATCTGAAGATTTCTTGTTTGGGAGTCAACTGTTTTTATGATATAGCTAAGCAATAAAGGTATCTGTGGTCTCCATACTGATACTTGCTGGGCGTCATTCCTTCAGTGGTGTATTATGTTGTGCACTCTAGCTGAGAGGAGTTATGAGCAAATGCATGAGACACTGAAGAGAATAGTCATATGAAAAATCTAGTGAAAGGAAATTCCAAATGCCCTTTAATACGTGGGCAAAGTATGAAAGTGCCAAAGCTGCATTTACTCATTCCTGATTTAATAGGTTAATTCCATTTTCTTTGCTAACAAATGGGATTGGATATTCAAAACACCAGCAGCAATTTTGACAACTATTAACTTTGCAGCTCTGAAATAATTGCAAAGGATCTAAGAATCATGACCTAAGGATCTATGTGTCTTTGCTTATTCATTTTTACATGAACAGTTATTGCTAACAATCAAACATTTACTTTTAAATTGGGCTTGCAGGGAATTTTACAGGGCATTTGCTGTGGGAAGGTGTCATTATTACATCGACTGCACTCTCAGTTATTTAATTCCATGACGGAAGTTGCTTGCTTTTGTTTCCATTCTGTGCTTTGCCTTACACTAAGTACACTTTGACTAGTATAAGCATAAAGTCAGAAAAATGAAGATTAAATTTGTTTGGCATATTTATTCACAACCTTTAAGTGCCTTTCCATCAAATAGCTCACATCTAATAAAGATAATGAAATCAGTTTATGTGGGTAATAGCATTCCATTCAAAGCACATTTCAGATTCAAGTCTACATTAATTTCAAGAAATTTAGCTGCATAGCTGCATAGTGATCACTTGAGCACATGAGTTTGGTGTCTTGTCGAGTTCATTTTACATTAATTCAAACTTTGTCAAACATTCGCTGTGATTTTTTAAAATCATGTATAATCACTGTTGCTCATTAGAAGACAGTGCAATCTTCTTTTCCGCAGTATTATCGCTGATGTTAAACTCAGATAGGCTCTTGTTAAACACTTTGTAAACTCTGTGATTTTTGTTTTGCAGCTGAAACTTCTTTCATTTCTTTCGTCAAATGTTTTTGCAGAGCAGACTTAACAGCTAATCTCTTGCTGCCTGGCTGCCAAAACAACTACCTTGGCAGGTCTCTAATCAAATGGCTGGGACACAATATTGATATACATTTATGTACCTTTACATTGCCAGGCTTGGTTTACGCTGTAAATGAGAAAATGGTCCTTCTTGGTTTTACAGATGCTATGGCTTCTAAAGATTTCTGTTTACATTTAGCCACTAACATATATAAATTTTGCAGATCCAGAGGGATTATAATAATGTTTTAATATTGCAAATCCTATTTCCCTTGTGGGTGCTTCCTTCTCCTTGGGAATAAATAAACGCAGGAACATTTCACTCTAAATAAACAAAAGTGCAATGGATTGGCTGTGCATTGCAGTCTGCTGAGGTAGCACAAATCCTATCAGATCAGTATGTTAAAAACTGGGTGCCTGAAGTTGCAAAGTAATTTAATATTGTAGCATTAATATAAAAATCCAGATTTTCTAAGGCCATGGAGTATTTAAAGCTCCCTGAAAAGTGAGTGGAATTTGGAAATCTCCAATCCTTGGAAAATCTGTGCAGTTGTATCCAAGTATGTAAGAATATGGTTAAAGGCCCTGGATTGGACTGGGATAAGTATGAAGAGTTGGAAAAGGTGGCTTAGGCGACTTTAATGTCGTTTATAATGAAGAGTTTGCTCACATGTTTATGAATCTCTTCACATAAAGAAAGTTCTGCCCCTCTTTTTGAACACTGGAAACCCTCTGTCTCCAAAGAACAACCCTTTTCTTGCTTGCCCCTCATTAGTGCTGATATGTAAGGCCCAGCTAGCCTACTACCAGTAACTCTGCTAGGATTATTCAGTTCTTAGAATTTCTGCTAACTGAACGCTTGCCTTGGAAAAAAACATCTGTTCTGCTCTTTCAATAAAATATGAGCTTATTTATTTATTTATTTATTTATTTATTTACAGTGTCACTTTTTTTAACAGTATAGAAACTGTTATAAATTAACTTTGATCTTAGTAGTTATCTGATTCCAAAATCTACTGTTGTTGTTTACTGCATATTCACCACAGTTACAACAAAATTAGATATACAGTGTGCCTGCTTAGTAAGAAATGATTCAACTTTAGTGAAAGTGAACCATAAGCTAACTTTAAGAAGCTGCTGCATATTGCATGTTGCTTTGCTTCATAAATAAATCCTTTTGCATTCATAATTGTACTTGAACATTTCTGAAATACTTATTCAGATAATTAACAATTAAAGATTTCTTTTTTCCTTTCTTCTCTTTAATCATATTTTAAACAAGAAGCCCTTAGCAAAAAGAGATAAACATCAGTACTCTAAGCCTGTAACAACTCGCATGAACATTCAGTTTTATGCACTATGAAAAAACCACATGTAAGATAAGGATTAAGTAAACGACGTGGTTCAAATCACATTGAGGACTCTGGAAACTTCTTTACTGACAGCATTGGATTGTAATCAAATCTGTGCATGTCTGCATTTATGTTTTAGGTTCCATCCTGTCGGCATGGTATTCAGATATATCCCAAACAAGATCTGCAGTGGCAGTGAAATGGCCTCTAAAACAATTCTATTTTCATATATCTATTTTTGTGAAGAAGCATTTTTTGGCCTTTCAGAAAGATGTGTTTTGGATGTAGGCACAAATCCTCAGGAAGATCATTCCACTCTTGAATTTCCCCAAAACACCTTTGTTTCATAAACATCTTTTCATAGCGCATATATTAGATTTTGCTTGGGCTTTAGAAGAACGTTTTGCATGTGTTTGCTCTCCGGTCAATATGCGACCACATTATTCTAACATAATTTCTTTTCTCAGTTCTTCATTGCAAAATTGCACATTAGACATAAGAAGGAGAATATAGTCATCTGGTTGTGTGAAAGCTGTGTGGTGCTGGGATCTGTAGTAATTCCTCCATCTCTGTCATAGCATGGGTCTCAGCTCACTCTGTGTTTCATCAGTAGATCCTGAAGGGAGGTGGGTTGATCAGCATGCAGTGGTGCTACATACTTGTATTCTGTAAACAGTTATTGCTTATATTAGATTACTATAGACTCTTCCAACATTTGATCTACTGCTTCTGAGGAGTAGATGAAACGTTGCATCCCCTCTATTTTTTGTTTCCTCTGATCAGGGGCTGGCCAAGGCACTTGTACTGAACTAAGATTTTGCTTTTCACTCAGTTTACAGTGATATTCATATATGCTGGAATTCTTCAACTGAGCAAATAAAATGGATTTATGGTACGAAAATAGAGAGTAAATTTTGGAATATCATTAGAAGGATAGGTTTACTTACCCCTAAAGAAAGAAGCATGTTATTAGCATTATGGTAGGAAAGATGCTATAAAATTGATAATTCACCTTCTGAGAATCATTTTGTATCAACTGATTGGAACTGTTTTCAGCTAATACATGTATTGGTGCAGTGTTCCCTCTATATGGATCTGAGGTCATTTATATAACTTTAGCAGCTGTTCTACAAAATGGTTTAAAAATTCCATCTCAATTTCTAGAGCTAAAAGAGTACATATGGCTAACACCAGGGAAATACCTATAGACAATAAAGTTGATTTAAGTTGCACAAATAAGATCACAGAGACAACAGTAACTGCTGACTAAGAAAACAAATGCTGTCACTAATGTGTCCTGTCTTTCTGATTACAAATTCAAGCTTTGATCTCATTCTGAGCTCATTAAAACTGTTACCTGATCAGTACAACCTGTGCAGCTTGCTCATGGGAAATCTTTCTGTTGCAGAAGTTACACAGGGATCATTCGATGGTGTTTGGGAGGTGAAGAGATTGAGCTTGACTCCCCTCTTATTTATGGTCAGGTCCAACCTTTTAAATTTAGTATGTGATCTGGCAATAAATTCAGTAAGAATTGTTGAGAATTTCGCTTTATTGTGGTGCAAAAACTGTGACAAAGATATCGGCTTCCCAGTGAACCAGTTGGCATCATTAGCACCTTTTGTGCTTCTGATTGTTGCTGGTGTCATGGTCCTTACCTATTTTCTTTCTTACACTTTCTGTTTCAGTGAATGACAGTTTTTTATCTTCCTTCTTTGAATTTTTTAGAATTAATGAGACCTCCATGGAAGTCACATGACTGGTATACATCTTTCTGGAGAAAAGGTTAAAACATGTAGTATAAAGATTAATGGTCCAATTAATTATGTCCTTTGTGAAACTGTTTAAGGAAGCGTAACAGGGAGATTAGTTTAACTTCACAGAAATCCAACAAGAAACATGAATCTCAGGGGTCTTACTTTTTTAGCTAGCTGAGAAAGTATAACTATATGGGTTCTTGCTGTGTAGTGTAAGAACTGCAAATGCTGCCTGACTAGGTAAGCTAGTGAGAAAACCACCTTGTTGATAGGATTCTCATCATCAGCCTTGTAGTGAAAGGCTTTTGTTCTACTCAGACCTACAGCTCCTGAACCGCAATCTTCAGTATCAGCACAAAGAAGATTGATGCAAATTCCTTGCTGTGTATGTTGGTATATTTTACGGATAACAAACACATTCAGAGCATCATAGTCATTTATTTCCATTGCATGTCCTTTGGTATGTCTGTTGTCCTTTCCTTATAGATGTCTTTTGCTTTCCTGATGACTAAGGTGCTATTCTGCTGTTGCAAATCTTCAAGTTGACAACTAAACTGAAGCACTACTGCACTTTCTATAATATTAGCCATTACTGTGTCTTCTCCATTGCCCTCTCTTCCTGCTAAAAATATTCTTTGTGTACAGTTAATATTTTTGTAGATTAATCGATCAGTCACACTTTGCTGTGATGCTGTTTGAGAGAAGGCTTTTGATGTCAATGTGTGTATGAATTATTTAAGAGAATTTCACTTGTTTACCAGCATGATTTGTAATGATGTTGCCTTTAACAGGGATCTCGCTTTTGCTACCTGAGAGTTGGTTTTGCTGTGCTTTAGTTTAATCAATGCAAACTGAGCAATAAAGGCAGAATGTCATATCTTATTTAAAAGCAAGTCCTTAATACAAAGTATGTGAATCTTCTAGCTGTTAAGAACAAGTCAACTCCAGTTTTCTTTTTTTGATAAGTAATCAGACAAAACAAATTTAGCTTCTACTTTTCCAGGAATAATATTTACAAAGTAGTATAAATAGTACCAATGATATTAATTCTCCCTTGTGAGAGCCACATTTTTAGAGGGAGATTGTCAAATTGAATTTGTATTCTGCCTGTGAATATTTTTAATGTGAAAAACAACAGTCAAGAGTGTAACTCCACCATGACTCTAGAATAGGCCTCACCCTCTTTTTCTTTTACTTTTTACCTGAAAATTGATTTTTTTCATTTTTTCAAAGTTATGTTCAGCTTGTTACTTTTCCCCAGACATGTGGGTTCTTCTCATCAAAGCAAAGAAATTTTTAATAAATAGAAAAGCATCATGGTGAAATCAGAAGACTTGGAGAGGTATTTCAAGGAAGGTATAAAAGAAAACAAATTATCTTAAAAAGATGAGTATGAAGTAAATGGGGAACACGAAGACACATATATGCAATTCACTTGTGTCAAACTCTGCTGTGAGTTTATTACGTGAAAGAAAAATTGAATGACTTCCAAACATTCTCGTCTTCCGAGTGCTAAAGTGAAATGACTGACATTCAGCCTGCTGGAGGACCTTGACTTTTGACTTAACCTTATCTGAGACTAAAGGTAGCTTGCATTTTCGTATTGTATCATTGCATTGCCTGCCACATGGATTTCAAGGACTTGGGGATCAGAGTGGAATAGACTATGGTACAAGCGGGATGGAGTCTTTTAATTCAGTGCAAATGTTATTTGCCTGCCCTTTAACTCAACATGGACTGATGTTAAATTTCACTGAATCCCTATTTACATGATAATAAATGCTTTGTGTTGTTCACCCAGACTGTGCTAATGAGCATCTGCCTAGATGTGTTTCAATTTTAAAAGCCAAGTATGTGAAAATCCAGGTATTAAGACGTACAGTCTTATGTCGTTGGCATGCAGTGTAGGCTCTCTAAATATGTCGCTGCTGTGCTGACTGCAATATTTCATACTAAAAGCTATGTGTAACTGCCACAGCGTAGCTGCATGGCTCCTGCATTCATTCTGGGAATAAAAAAAGTACCGAGTGATAGAAGTATGGAAATGGAAGAGGCAGAGCGAAGTATCCATGAGTGTGCTCTAGTTTGTCTTTCCTTTCAGTACATCCTTTCTTAGATCACAGTTTTGCTGGTAGATAATAATTACTCTATAAGACAATTGTCTCTAAAATCATTAGTTCCCAGCACTTATTTCATATCCTTCTGCTGAGCAAGACAGGGAAAAAAAAGATTTTCTTCTGTTCATGGAAGTTTATTCTACCTGTATAGGAATGCTTGACAGTGGATGTATATGCACTGTGAGGCTTTGTGGACCACCTGCCTTGAACACAGAGGCTCTAACCTGGCACGACACTTGAGTGTATGCTTAATTGCACACAGCTAAGCTTAAGCCTTGAATTTATGGGCCAGAAAGCACGTGTTCTACCACTTGAGCAAAAGGACAAACTTGATGGGCTGTCACTAATTAGTCCGTCTCTGAGAAAATGTATATGCTAAAAGAAGAAAACTTCATAGATATTAAATCACTGTTTTATTACACAGGCATGTGAGGACAGAACTTGAAATATACTGGTATTTATGCCTATGGCAAATAAACAGTTTCCCTTGTTGGGTTGCCCCTTGCTCAGTTAGTACATGTATCCACATTGTTTCCAGAGACTTGCTGGTGTGTAATTGGAGGGAAGTCAAATTTCTTGACTGAGACTGTGAATATGCTTCGTTAGTATTTCAGCTGTACATTGATTTCAAAGGACCATCCAATTCCTGCAGCTGTTTACCGAGAAACTGCAGACTTCCCTGCCCTGTGACAGGCACCACCATTTGAAATTTTCAGTTGATAGTAAGGTTTGCTTAATTCTCCTATGTGATTAAAAAAATTCTCCTGTTCAATTTAAAAAGGGAAGACAGGTCTGAGCAGTGTTAGAAACACCATCTTTAAGTATGTCGATAAAACATATCTGCATAATTTGAAGGGTGTTATGGTTGAATGCCACCTAATGGAGACTGTCCAAGATAGAAGTATGAGGAAGGAAAAATACAAAGCGGACTTAACATAAAAAATCTGTAAGTAATACGTGAGAGCTTGAGGAGAACTTAAAATGGGGCTTCCAGGTTATTTTCCTTTTGGAAATTGTTTTTTGTCTGGATAGGGTGATTAAATACATGTCAGAGGTTTTGCAAATAGTGTGCTGTGACTGTAAATCCACTGGTTCAAGACTCAGCTTAACTCTGAAGCTTGTGGGGTTTCAGATGTCGTTATTGGTTAGCAAGAAAAAAGTCAGATCTGAGAAAATACCATGCACTTAATGAGATGAAGGCAAGTGCTATCCTGGGATGTGTTCTGAAAAGGTATTGTGATACAGGTCTTATCCTCTGCCCCATTGTGCAAATTCTTAAACATCATTTTTCACCATAGTTCTTTAATCATTCACTTAAAAGCAGATCTGAATGAAATGCTGAAAAGAGTTGATTGTGGTTGGATTTTCATTTTGTCTATTTCTTGATTATGTTTAATATCAGTCTGTTTTATCTTTCAAAAGTAATTTATCCCTTGTTTTTATACTTAGTCGTTTAGGACTATTCTCACATAGCATATAATGGAAAGAGGTATGCTTTGGATTTACTTTGGCATAGAGAGAACAAATTTAAAACTGACATTTTACCAAGACTAAAATTGCACCCAGTAATGAAGCTCAACGAAAATGTGAATCGGCTTCTGACTGATTTACACCTGCAATTCAATACTGTTTAATTAGAAGCATAAGTATCTGGAACTGCACCTGTGCCTGAATTAAAGTTGCAGATAGGCATTTGCCTGCAGAAGAGGAGACAAACTGGTGAAATTACAGCATTTTAGCTCTGAGGCATATACAGTGATGATATCTGGAGGATGTTTGAATTGCTTTACCCAGTTTTCAAAGCAAAATATTTTGCATTTATGAGCTTTGTGTGCTTCAAACTGGATTAAGATCCTGAATGGATACTTGTCCTTCAGAAAATTTGAACATCATTTTCTTTTTTTTGCGTACAGCAGGATGTGTAGCAGTGTCTTGTCTCCAGCTGGTGTGTTGTGCGTACCCCTTTGCACATATTCAGCTTGCACAAACATAAAATGCAGACAATTTACAGATGATCAGATCAGACCAGCAATGCTCCTATCCAGCCTTATACTCCAAAATTTCTCCTTTTTCATTAGTAGCTTGGGCCTATCTTTTACCTATTCTGTTGGGGTTTTACCTTTTCCCATATCTTGACACATTGTTATCAACTTCCATTATAAGCAGATTCTTCTCAAAATCTCTTACACAGAGAATAATTTAACTATGATGTCAGCAGTAAAGTGAGAAACAACTCTTCCATAGACACTAGAATGAAAACGCTTAAATACCTGCTTATCTTTGATGGTCGGAAAGTTAAGTCTTTATACAATTATAAATTCCTTAAAATTAAGGTTTTGCTCAGAATAGCTATGATGGGAAAAATCAAACTAATAATAATCACTGACCACCCCTGTCTGTTTCTAACACAACAGCATGAAACTGCAGTTTACTAGTATGCTTTTTAATGATAATTTTATTTCATGATTTTAGAACTGAAGATTCCTTTTGCACATTGCTGTAAGTGGTTTTCAAAGCTACTTTAGGTACTAATAATTGGAAGTTTGGAGAGCTTGATGTGTTTGAAAGTCTGTAATATGCTTAGTTTGAACTGATTTGGAAAACAAATGGAAAATGCACAAATAATGTACAGGTTGGAATGTATAACCGCAGAGGTTTTTTCTGTTGACTGTTGAGTCAGTGGCTCTCAGTAAGGGAATAACATGGCAAACGCTGATTCCATGGTGGCACTGTCTGTATACTTCTCAGTGCACTCAACAGGAATTTTTCATTTCATGCATCATTTATAATTTGCTGTAATGATTATGAGAATTCTTTCTCTCCCTCTCTCTGTCTCTCTATGTGTGCATATATAAATATAAATATATATATCTTTTTTTAAGAGGAAGAGAATATGCCTTGTCAGCCCTCTCTAAGCTATGAGTCTTTTCCTGTGTGTAAAATTTGATGGGATAAATTATATCAATGTAAGTTTGTACATGCACTTATCTCTGGAGGAGATGGGAAAGCACACTGAAATAGTTGATGCAATTTAGACATTTAATTGTGGGATACATTAGAGCATTTCAGTAACATGCCTTCTGCTGCCCAACCACATCCAGAATTAATTCAGACCTGAAAATGGAGAAGCCTTGAGAAAATTGAGATCATGAGGACCGACACTGTTAGCAAGGATCTCCATATCTCTAGACCTCTTTAATGGATTCCATTTCAGAAAGACTAACTAAATTTAGTTTGTTTATTGAGTCACTGAGTTTCAGAGTTGCTTGCTTGCTTGCTTTCCTTTCAAATCATATGAGAAACAGTGGCTTTGATCTCCCTTTTGTTGTGGCTGTTTCTATAATTCTTTAGACATCTTGGTACATTGCAGAGGATTTTATGTGTCATCATTTGTGCACCTGGAAGGCAAATACGATAGATTTCTGTATTTATAAGTAGGTTTCTCCAATAGAATGCAATTAATATGGGAAGTTGAGTATTGACAAAAAATGTTGCTGTATACTTATTTAGGCTTCCCAGAATGTTAATTGAAAGAGCACAGGGTTTGTTTGTTAGTACTTGTTCTTTCAAAATTTAATGAAGTCCTAAAGTTTTTGTTGCAAGCTAAAGTCTGTTGCAGTTTTTACCGTGGATAAAAATGTGCTACTTTTATTAGTAAAAATTGTCCTTTGTACTGACAAAAGCCAAAGTGGGAATTCTTGAGGTGCAAAACTAGTTCTTACCATGAGAACCAGGCATTTTTCAAGTTGGCAAATGCAAATATATCTGAATAAACAAGAACAGGTATTGACACAGGCAGGACTAGTGACGTGAATAGCCAAGTTAAACAGACCCAATTACATCCTTTTGACTTCATCTTGTTCTTAAGCCTTGTTAAGATACTCGTGGGAGCCAGAAGGGGAGAATAAAAACACATTAGCTTCTCTTCTTGGTCTGATGAATGTTAAAGTTGCCTGTATGCAAACAAAATTTTTTTGAGGAAAAACTCCTGAGCTGGTGTAGTAATTATGTCCTTATTGCCTCCATTTACTGATTTTTACAAGATGAAGTGTCTTCTCAGGACTATGCATGGCCGGCTGCTTCATACTCTGATTCTGTACTCATCCTCTTTCAGAATCTTTTCAGTCCAGTGTATCCCTTTTTGCTGGTTTTGTTAAACTGGTTTGGGATGCCTTGACTCTTGCAGCTGCCTAGCTTTGATCGATCTCTGGGAATGCAGCTTTCTGAACAACTTTGCTATAATTCATTACACAAACTGCTTTTTCATGCTCAATGTTTTTTTTTATTTGGTTGATGCATTTGATGGCACATCAGTAAAACTGGGCAGAAGCTGACCTGGGCAGAGGTGATACAGGTAGAAGTGAAGGTGAAGAAATGTCTTAAAGATGTCTCGTTCTTGTCTGATCTGCTTTATGTCAATCTCTCTGGCACTGTGTCAGTTGAAATATAACCCCTTCCCAGGTCCCAAAAGTGGCACTAGACCTACAGACTGACAACAAACAGGGGCATTATGTAGTTTCTTTCTTTCTGTACTGTTTTTTAGTGTATTGCTCTAAGAGAATGAAACCAAGGCAGTAACTTACTCATGCTGCTGGTGTTTGCCTGCCTGCCTCCTTTTTCTCTCCTTTCCTCATGCCAAGAAAAAGTAAAAAGAGAGATTATTAAATATTCCAGTGTGGAAAGGGCTGAAAACTCCCCTTTAATCTACATGGAAGAAAAAAAAATGTTGACTGTATGCAAAAAAAGGCTTTAATCAGACAAAAAGAAAACCAAAGTCCTCAGGTGTCCAATAAATCCACCTTGAAATAGGAAAGTGCACAGGACACCACGGCTCACAGAGTCACCTTCTCTTCATCAAACCCTTCCTACCAGACAAAATATTAGGGGAGTTCACAGCTATGAGCACAGCTTCTCTGCAGGCAAGTAAGCTTCCTTTTGGCACTGGAAATATATAACCCCATGCTTAGTCATCCCAAAATATTCTATTTTACTTCAGTTTTAATAGGACAGACAAAATCTATAGACAACACATTCTAGTCACCCACGCTTCATTATGGCTTTTGTTGAAAGATGAAAATAACCGTTTAATCCATTTTACTCTCAAAGAAAGTGTACTGTAATCAATATTTCACTATTTCAGATGTTTCAAACTTAGAAGAGCTATGGTTCTTGTTTAGAAAACATGAGGCAGTATTGGAGAAATTAAATTAAATTATCCAGCTATTTAGTTTTCTTATAATGGCAGCGAAACAAATCAGGCTTTAAAAAGTTCTATAAAGAGTGCTATGTTTTTCCAGCACAATTATAATTAAGGTTGATGAATTGCCGGGGGGGCAAACAATAGTGAATTTTCTGCATAATTTTTAGAGTTTGGATAGAAACTGGAAGCCACTAAACTATCTAGTTGGAAAAACTCCTCACTGTTAACACCTATGAGTGGACGAAGCAGGCCAGACAGCACAGAAGTAGCTCTAACTTTTTCTGTTACAATAAATCCTTCTTGACCTATGGAAAAAGAAAAACTAATCTTCAAAGAATTTTTTATGTTGCTCTTCTGTGGACTAGAGGTCTAGCCATTCATTTGCTTTAGCATGCCTGTGATCTCTCTAGTGTTCTCACATGCTTGATTTGGCTATGTTTGAAGTTTTGCCCCTATCATCATAGGACTTCTGGCAAATGAAAGCTACAGAGCTGTCACGACAGCTCTAGATGAATGTGGCTTTGGAGAACTGAGAGTATAAATTCATCAATGTTCATTACCATACAGTTACTGGAAATTTCCCTAGTTGGGGATTATCCAAGTACAGTCTCTCCCCTGTTATCTCACAGTATAAAGGATATTAAGGGAGTCAAAAGAACAGGTTTCAAAATATTGCCTAAATATAAAGGACAACTTTTATAAGTGTCTCAAATTTACTCAAACTCTGTATGGATTTAGGTCCATTGTGTAAGACTCTCAAGTATTCTTAGAAGATAGATGTTTGATCTTCTAAATAAAGACAACATGCACAAGGCAGGAAAAAAGGCTGCATACATTCAAATGTACTTAGGTACATACATACATGTGTTTTCTGCATGAAATTTAGTTTCTAGTGTATTTGGCTGGAATCAAGCTCTTTCTGCCTGTGTGTTTTGGCTGTATACCTTTTAAAGCTTTTTGCTCTAGTTTCTGATGAGTCCTGAAGAGCAAATGTACTCACATCTGTGATACCTGGCTCATCTTGGAAGTTCTTGATTCCCCAACGTGATTCCCCTCAGCTTTTTCTGACGTAATGTGTGTTATCTGCATATTCATGGCCAGGGTTACCTTTGAAGAAGCAGAAAAAACATAAGTTATTCTATTTCATTGTGTTTAGCTTTGTTAGGAGTATTACAGACCAGAGAATCACAGAACTGCGTGACTAAACCTAAAAAATTATGTATCCCAGTGTAGTGAGATAGAAACACCTCACAGACATTTATTTTGTCTACTTAGCAAATAGTAGCTGAAGACAGATATTGCTGACTATGTAGAACTGCTAGGTGTGTTCACCATTCTCTCTCTGAGGACAGGCAAGTCAGTTCCGACTTCACAAGTATGCAGATACATGTATTGATTGTCATAGTCCAGAATTAAACTTGCTGAGAATGTAAAGAGCTACAGAGTGGAAGATTTTATTCAATATCTATTGCCTGTACTATTGCTATGTTTTAGTAATGTGTTTTGCTTTATCAGATGAGGGTGCTCTTCTATGTTGAAAAATTCATAATTCAAATTATGTGCATATTAGGCAACTTTTAATAGAATTAACGTCAGTGCAATTCATCATATTCAAGTTCCATGTGTGCCAGTTCATCAAAACAACAATCTTGTCGGGTACTGTCCTAATAGAGAATTATTTCTGTGTCCAGTTCTTCTGAAGGGGTTGTGAGTTTACTTGCTGATTCATCAGCGCTAATGTTGAGGTAAACCTTTTCTGATCTTCAACAGAATTGTAGTTCATCTGGGTATTTTCTTTCTTTTTTCTCCTTTCACAAGAGCAAAATTTACACACTTTGTTTCATTTATCATTGACAAAATGGAAGGGAATTACTTGTACGAACATCTTGTGAACAACTTTTATGGGTAATTGCAACAATATTCATCTGCAAACTCCATTGTTTATAATAACTCTTTGACAGTAATTTTGGAAGCATGTTGTAGTTAAAAATTTTACTTACATTGGTAGGTCAGCAGCATAGGATTTAGGAGCTGGAGGTTCAAGTCTTACTCTCACTATGAGTGAGAGACTTAAAAGGCTGAAAAAAAACCCTTTTGCGTTGACACGTCTTTTTAAAGAAATATCATTTTTCAGATGAATAAAAATTATGAAACTACCCTGATCATCTCTGCATGTAAGCTTAATAATAGTGGTTTGGGGAAAATAAAATTGCAAGAGACTTAGATACTCAACACAGTGAATTGGAATTAAATGAGCAAGCTAAGTGTTTACTACTAGTTGATGTTTGCATAAATTGAAGCATGAGGGTATGCAATGTACTTAAGAGTACTAATCAAATTGCAATTGGTACCTTCAAATCCTGAAAATCTGTGTGAGAGCAAGCCATGTCCGTTTAACATGTAGAACTAATTAAACAATAGATGTGGGGGTTTTTTAATTGGTATTCTTAAAAAGTAGTTGTAATTATCTGAGTATTTGAAACAACCTGAAAAACTGGATTTAAACTTTAAAGCACAATAAAAATACTTCCTTTCTGTTCTGAATATTTTGAAGTTTATTTCTTCTACGAGGACATTAAAAGAAAATTCCGAGAGAAAAATTATACTATGTTTCATGTAATAAAGATTTTAATTTTGAAACATTGAAAAATGTTCATATCGCTCCTTATGTTTCCAAACTTGGAGCTTGGTGAATCTGACTGGAATGTGTGAAAGATGTTAGTGTTGCCAAATTGTGTTTCCCTTAGTCAAAAACTAAACAAACTGCTGTTCAGCCCTCATTTGTCATTGGTAGTGATCACACTGCATCAGATTTTGGATCAATCCTCCACAAATTCAGTGTGTGCATCAAGCCTGTTTCTGGCAGTGGTTTTACTCCTATAGATATACGATTAGCAATTAACTCATTTGGCACTGAATATCCATTAAGTAGCTTTTATTTGTTCTGATAGGTGTGCTGATGTGTTCAGGGACTGGTGGAGTGTGAGCTTGGGTGGGGCGGTTACCCAACAGCCACACAGCTCGAGTTTCTCTGCATCATTCCTCTGGGTAGCAATGTCCCTGTGCTCAAGGGACAAACATGAGATATTCTGCAGTCATTGAGAAAACCCTGCCGTATGCACGATGACACTTAGGCAATCAAAACTACCTCCATCAAATTGCAGGTGACATTTTCATTAGCTCAACAGCTTCCTGGCTTTGATTAGGAAATGACTGCTGGGAAAAAAAAAGTCATGTTGTCTCATAGTTATGTCACAGATGCAGCACTTTTTAAAACTGCTTTTTTCAGCTTGCCTTGCTACTCATGTGGCAGCTGACAAAGAAGTTTTATTATTTAGAACATTATCTGGGTATGTTATGGGTTTGCGTGGCAAGGTTTTGGTAGCAGGGGGGCTGTAGGGGTGGCTTCTATGAGAAGCTGCGAGAAGCTTCCCCATGTCTGATAAAGCCAGTGCCAGCTGGCTCTAAGACGGACCCACTGCTGGCCAAGGCCAAGCCCATCAGCGATGGTGGTAGTGCCTCTGTGATAACATATGTAAGAAGGGGAAGAAAAAAAACCTGCTGTGAAACGGCAGTGAAGAGAGAGGAGTGAGATATGATCGGAACACCTCTGCAGACCCCAAGGTCAGTGAAGAAGGAGGGGGAGGAGGTGCGCAAGACGCTGGAGCAGAGAGCCTTCCCTTGCAACTCGTGCTGAAGACCATGCATGTGGACTTCATGAATGAATGTGGACTTGTGTGGGCATTATAGAAAGTTATATAAAATGGACATTATATAAAGCATTTCTAGAAAAAAATCATAACTAAAATTTTCACTGAACTTTATGATTTAATTGCCTGTGAGGTGTACTGAATCTTGAATATGGAAACAATATAAAAATTAAAAAGTCTAGACAGGTATAAATGGATTATTTCTGGGTAGATTTGTGCACATATGTTGAAATCAGACTTAGGAATCGCCTTTCTCATTGATCAATTATGTGAAACTGTGATGTTTCGTATTCATTAGTTGTATCTCTGTATACCTAGAAGCCTTTTCTGCTTCTTCCTGTTCCAAATTCTGATATAAGATTTTCCTTGAGTGGGTCACATGAATAGTTGTTATGAAGTTCTGCTCACAAAACTATCCTTTCATTACCTCCTCCATCTAAGAAAGATTCAGTCTCAAACACTCTGCAACTGCTAATTATTCAGTATTCAATTCTGTACGTAGATCTCCACTGTACATATAAAGCAACAGATACTACTTGGATCTTGATAATGAGATGCTCAGCAGCAATTCAGATCAGATCATACGTGATTCTTCTCGTCACAGGGGAGACAATCACTGTCCTGCCTCCCAAAGCCAAAAATTAAATCAAGATAGGGATTTGATCTTTGGGCTCCTGCAAAGGGCAGTTCTGTTCCCTAGCTCCTTCACTATGTGGGCTGGCACGCTCCCATGGAAACTGCTTTTATTTGAATAAATAATTAATTATTAATTGGAATAGAGGCAGGCAGCCACAGCCCAATGGTTTGGTTTGAATAAATGTATTCCGAGTAGGAAGCTTTCTGTTGCATTCAAAAGCAGTCGGATTACCTAAACGTAAATTAAAACCTATATGAAGTCTCTAAAAAAGGCCAGACAAGTAAAAGAAGAGGAAAATAGTATTTGCGGTTCATTTTTGATCAGCTGTAAGGCATCTGTAACTTTGTGTTCATGATTCTGCATTCCTGATGTAAATTTACAAAATTAAAATCAGGACAGTTTGAGGAACAACAGAATGCATCACAACCTGTTCAGAACTGAAACAGCTGAGGAGCGATGTCCCAAAGTGGAAGTTGTTGGCATTATTTGTGATTTTTCTGTAGCCCTCGAATGGTCTTTAAGCAAATTCTATTGACAGCTTTTGGTAGAGAACAGCTTAAAGAAAAAGTAAATGAGAAAACAAGCTGTTTGAAAAAAGACAGTAGAAAGTGGTTTTTTTAGTAGAGATGGTCATTTCTTTACTAAGACTAATCTGCTTTGAGATCTATTGCTTGAATTTTTGCTTTATTATTTTCTTGCCATGTTGCAGAGAAATGTGAGCTGTTCTACATCATTAGAAGTTGCAGGGAGTAGGAAGGATGACTTCAGTTTTGTCCTGGGAGGGAAATCCAGAGAGCATCCCAGTCCAGGCTCTGTTTCTGACAGCTGACTTCCCTCTGAGAAGGAGGGTGAGTGAGTGCTTGCAGCTCACAGAGCATCATGACTGAGAAGTAAAAGAGGTATCATTGGTGATATTCTGCTGTGTGCTACTTCTAAAACACCACTTCATCATTTTCACAGGGAAAAAGTCGTTCTGATTAATTCTCCATTTTGCAAACAGTTTTAGAGCTGTCACTCTTTTCTGTTTTGACATTTTCAAAATTGAAGAGTTCTAAGATTTTATTTGAAGTAGGTTTTCTGTTAGAAATCTAAGCTAATTCCTAGTTGGGAAATATGAAGGAATAACATTAAATGAAACAAAAAATATTGAAATCAAACAATCCAGATGAGCAAGCATGGATTTTCTTTTTTCTGTTTTCAGCCTATGAAATATTTTTAAATTTTTACATTTTCTTTCCACTCAGAGATAGGAAAAAAATTGAGAAACTTGAAAAATTCTTCTAAGTCAAATAGTTTTTCAGCCTGTTTCAGAAGAGTAAGAGCTCCTCATTCACTGATTAATTCAGCAGTGGCAACAGCCGAGCATTCATCTCTGGTAACTTTGAAATGTCCATTTGAAGTACTTGCAGAGAGTGTTTTGGGGTATTAAGCTACGATTTACAAGCTTGGTGAAGTGTCTGAGGTTAGATGGGGCTGGTCTAGGCTCTACTTATCCTCTTCTCTGGCCAGACTCAGTAATGGGGTTGGAGACAGCACAATTCAAGTAGAGAAATCAAGCCTATGTGATGCAAAACCACCAAGGATGATACAGCAAGACAGGAGTTGAACATCCTTTGGGAATGAAGAGCCTGGGCCCCTTAACTGTCACTAAAGTTCTTAGCTGATCTGTGGCAGAACTGAAAGACTATGGCTGTTTTTCTGCTTGCTAATCCTGTCTACTTATAAGCTTACTTTTACTTTTACGCATATCATGAAGTGTTTCTCAAAAATACTGCAAGTGCTTAAAGCAGGTGACCTCCTCAGACCTTTTCTAACCAGATGAGGCACGATTATATGCTAAAGTAATGCTTCATTTGCATGTTAAGCTAACTGTAACTGGAAATAATTCTCCATGTGGCTGGCTCAACATTTCCAAGTTGTTTTACACGCTGTTCAAAAAGAAAAAGGAGATTATTGACTACTGGGCTTGCAGAAATCTTGGAAAAGATGCCTGTGTAAGAAAGCAACTTATCACAAAGGCGGCATATTTCTCCTCCCTGAAAGCAAACACACATTTGCATTCTTGTCTCATTGCTGTATCATTTTTAAAATGCCAGATAATGTGCTGCTTATTTTCCTACACAACATTAAGTGTTTCCAGCATAGTGCTGGGCAAGCAGGAAAAATGGTGGTGCTTTGTATATTAAATTAACATTAAATTTTAAAAGTCTTCCCTATTTACCTGGCTGATACTGAGAGGACACAAACTCAGAATGGTTTATGAAAACAAATAGTGTGGGTGTTTTCAAAGCCTTTTCTGGAGATTATGAAATTTCAGTAAAGGATAATATTAGTTACTACTTTTGCTGTAACTGTGAGGTTCATTTTGCAACCTTTCTTTTACTTTTTTCTTATACCTGCTGTCGCTCTCACCTGGACAACAATTCCTTTTACTCCCTACTTCCCATTAAAAAAACCCCAAAACTTCAAAGTGTTTGTTTCTGGCCAAATTCATGTTTTTCCCAGGATTTGGCAAAACTTTTTGAGTCTCATTGTACAGCTTCTGTGAAGTTCTCAGCATCTTAACTCTGATTCGGCTCGTAGTCCTTCCTGAATAGTTTTGATAAATGAGTCTGACCACCTCAGCTTTAGAGTAGGGTAGATTTTGGTGTGGTTCTCTGGGGGAAATATTTTATCCTGGTATTGAAAGATAACCTGGAGCAAACTTACCTAATCTGGAACGTAGCCTGGAGCTAGTGCAGGGATGAATAGTGAAATTCGTGCCTGTTCTTCCTGAGCGCTGGTTTATTTGTAAACTGTTTGGTTCGATTTTCATTGTCTGTGGATATTACAACCACTAATTTGTGTGGTTTATCCCAGAAAATGTTCTTTTATTTTGGCTTTTCCACTATTTGTGCAAGAGGGTATCATGATTTGGTTGGTTTAATACACCAAATGCTCAGCTCTCTCTTAAGCACAATATAATCATCCACTAAGACAAACAGGGATACTCACCTCTGGGCAAATACTCCATCATTTATCCTACGGTGCCAGTCTCTCTGCAATGATATAATCATTTAATAGCTGATGTCTTCAAGCAGGTGGGCTTTTAACAGTCCATGGGTTGCTGGCATGAATTTGGCATTTTTATCTCTTTACTTATAGATTCATCCTCCATGATGGGTCTTATCAACACCTTGTCCTGTGGAGAAGAGAGAAAGCTCTTCAGCTGAAGCTTTGATGGACTTATTTGTCCAAATTTGCACTTCTATCAGACTCTTGGCTGCCACTCTGCATTTCATATGTGAGACTGTTATGATCCATTTAAGTGCCTGTGGGGATCTCAACAAGCTTTTTGAAAAGATTAATGACTTAGCTGTGGTTTTTATGATAGTGTTTCTAAAGAAAAGCCTGCATACCTAATAAGGTTATTTTTACAAGACAAAATTTGCATTGCTCACCATAAAAGACAAATAGGTAGACTTTACAAAACATCTGAAGGTTTGTTGCCCATTTTTGTCTTTTGGAGATCAGTTTTGTACAAGAAAAGGGAAATATAGAAGGGAAAAGGGAAATAAGTAAGAAACGCATCAGCTTTAAAATGACAGGAGAGGAAGGATATGGATGTGAAGATTTCTTTACTTTAGACTTGTACCATATGGATATACCTTTGTTAAACTGTTATTGACTACAGTCTTACATTTTTATTTGGACATGACTATAAATCGGAGTAATTTAAAATAATGCTTGGACTTTCATAAGACTTATTCAAGATTTGTGTGAGTGGTTAAAAAAGATGAACAGAATCGTTAGCTAAATTGTATTTCATAGTACAACCACTAAACAGCAGGCTTGAGGGAGAGAGGTTACATTTATACTTTTGTTAAACTGTTTACCTAGTAGAGCACAATTTTTTAACTGCATTTGAAAGTTGTGTGCTATACTCTTTAAGGTGTGTTAATTAATCATCCATCAAATACCAGGGATCATCTCACATGCAACAATTGGTTTTGGCTAAAATTTGACTGATATCTGTTCTGATTTTCAAAATGTGGCATGTGTTTGCCTAGCATAAATCTTCTTCGTTTATTGTGAAGTTGAGTGACCTAGTGTGGCAACAGCTTCATTTACGAGTGGTACTGCATTAATAAGATTAGACTTCTGGCCCTTAACTTCGCTCATTTTCTGTCTCTTTTGTGTTTGTGTTGCATGTTATTAGAGTTGATACTTTAAATGAGAATTTTCCTTTTCAAGTTGTAAAGAGTCTAAGCTTAATAGGTAGGTTTTATTAGCACTTCTTTTAAGCACATTCTACAGGTGTATTCCCTTAGGACTAGTAGACAAACCTGAAATTAGGAAATTGAAAATTTAACATCAAACGAAACTTACACGGGAAAAGAATAATTTTAGACACTATCATCATGTATTACCCTCACCTTAAATATGTGAAAATGCTAGTAAAACCTCTTCTCCTAAATGAATGTATATGAGGAAAAATGCCTGCATTTGTGAGTAAATGAAGAAGAAGTGATCCTGATTACTCAGATACAAAACAGAGCAGAACAGATGCACAATTCTGTGGCACCTGTTACTTTTTTCGCAAGTTATATTTCTTTTTTTTCTAAACAGCTAAACATTTATTTATTTAAGGTTTATAGTAATTTTTATTATCATCTTCTGGTTGTTTCATAAGAAAAAGGGAGGAATTTTAATATTAGCTATTTAAAATATCTTCCAATATTTGCAGAGTAGATCTGTTTGGAACATAACACGTTATCTGACTCTAGATGCTATGCATCTGTTGTTTGATTTGCTGCTACAAACACTAGATGCAACAGAGAAGAGAATTACAGTTACAGACTCTCTGATGATGTTGCAAGCCACTTTTCACAAATGCTGACTATGCCTGGGTTAAGACTGTCAGATGATGAACAGACTAACAGGAGGACACAGATGTCTGCCTGGAGCAAGCGGTGAGGAACCATGAAGTTTTGTTTACTCTTCAACCTGCTCCAGTCAAAGGGCAGGAAATATCTGGACAGCTGTGCAGTTTGCCCATGGCACTCTTCTGCAAGGCCAGAATGGTGTTGGTGTGGAAAACATAACAGAGACTCCTCCAACACCTTGCCAAGTAACGCACGTGATCACATTTGCATTGTACAGGGGCATTACTAACCTGGGATACTGCCACAAGACGCAGAAATGGACCTTAATCCTATCAATGATTCTCCAGCCTGTTTCCCATTGTGATGTGTAGTTGGTACTATGTGCTGAGAATTTGTTGGCAATTGGCCCAATGTGAAGAAGAGATTCTGACAAGTTTTGTGGAAAACAGAGCTGCTTTGGCATGGCTTCTTCTGACACCTGTAAGGGGAAAGACTTTCTCAGAAGCCCCCTGTCCCTGAAATGCCTGCGAGTTGTCATGTAAATTGTCTTTGTGGCAAAGCAGTTTATGCTTGCATGTAGAAAGCTGATTTTTAAAGGCAGATATCTTCTTATTCTAGTCTTAGAGGGCTCATTTTATGATGGCCAGTGTTCCCTTTGGTTTTGTATGTGGCTGCATGCACATAATTTTCTAATAACGGTTCTCAGCATAGTTTTCATTCTGCATGCTAAACTGAACAAAGTAAAGAAACTGTGTATTATTCATCAAGATGATGCCAAGGTCACAGAAACTTGGCTATACAGCTGCTTATATCAATCTACCTTTTCAATTATTCCTGATTTGCAATTTTGTCAAGAGAATTTCTCCGCTGAAGCATAGTGCGAATTTACAAAAGCAAAAGAAGGAGTACATCAGATTCACCTCTCAAAGTTTGGGGAGTAAATTAAAAGCCATTGGTTTTGAATCTTTTTCATTATTTGCCTTTTGGAAAAAAAAAAAAAATACCCAAAGAAGAGAATAAAACCTGTTTTCCTTATTCCTTAGACTTAAAGGTTAGTTGTATGTTTCTCCTTCAGGGTTGCCATGGTGATGAGAGTAATGTTAAGGCCTAGCTAGGCAGGTACTAGATTAGGCTAAAATCATTTATCCTTCTTTTCACCTGCAAAATGCATGGCCAGAAGATGAATAGCATCATTTAGAGCACTCACTCTTCTGACAGGCTGCTGTAAGCTCAGCCCCAAGAGTTCACATTAAAACATGGACAGAAGTTTTGCAAGCCTAAATTGTACTGCAGAAGGAGGCTGGCTTTAAAAATAAATCTAAAAATACAAATATATCACTGGAATCAATAGTAAAACTCAGCAATGGCACAATAAAAGCTCCAGCTCTGCCTTATCTACTTGAGAAGAAAATGGAGAGGGAAGAATATGCAGGCAGAGGAAGCTGAATGATTGCTTTTTTTAGTGATGCTGAAACTTACTTACTGCAACGACTCATTAGCTTTCCAAGGCAGGGCTGTCCCAGCTGCATGGAATCATAGAATCATAGAATAATTTGGGTTGGAAGGGACTTTTAAAGGTCATTTAGTCCAACCTCCCTGCAATGAGCAGGGATAGCTTCAAGTAGATTAGGTTGCTCATAGCCCTGTCCTAACTGACCTTGAATGTTTCCTGGGATAGTGCTTCTACCACATCACTGGACAACCTGTTCTAGAGTTTCACCACCTCTTTTAGCTGCTTTTTTTTTAGTTTAAAAGGATTATCCCTTTATAGACTGTTTCACACTTTTAATACTAACTCTGATTCTGGTAAAGTTGCCCCAATGTGTTGTTGGGCTCGGATGTCTCTCCCTGCCTTTCTCTGATCCACTTACTATTCTGAATAATGCTACTGATCTGCCAGAGAGGAACCACAACCACACACTCCTATGAAAATCAGGCTCAAGAAAACTTGAAAATGCTATTTAATTTTTTGCTGTGCTTCAGGGCAGTCATTTGTCTCTGCACCAGGCAGGTGCTTGTCTACCACGCACTCAAAGACCTTCAAAAGATAGCTAATGCTACCTTACAGCTCCAGGTTGGAAATACTCTTCCTATTTTGTTTTTTTCTTTGAATACAACTTTCAATTTAACTTTCTTTACAATATGCACATACATCATTAATATCAATCTTCATTTAATATGAAATGAGTGTGTATAATCTGGTTCTTCCATTCCCCCCCCCCC
>Ga0065711_1032843_pt1 | contig 26575 bp, 13 predicted proteins | sample Hoacrofraction12_FD_59098 | JGI IMG/M metagenome (GOLD analysis project Ga0065711, IMG submission 59098) | Hoatzin crop microbial communities from Cojedes, Venezuela - Epithelial fraction 12 v2 (version 2) | ecosystem: Host-associated > Birds > Digestive system > Esophagus > Crop | place... | reverse complement strand
GGGGTGGGGGGGGAGGAAATGAGGCACAGAGAGATGGGGTGACATGAAAAGAGGTCCTAAAGAAAGTCTGTGTCAGAGCAAGGACTGGTGCTGCATCACTCTGTCATTCAGGTGGAGGACAGGCTTTGAAAGCTGCCTTTGTCTCCTCCAGATGTTTTTCAGACCTCAGAGAGGCACTGAATGTGCTTCCAGCTCATGGATGCTCAGCTGGCCATTTGGGCAGACTGAAGTCCACACTTTGGTAGCTGCTGGCACAGCCCAAAGAAGAGCCGAGCACCGAATCTCCCCTTTGCACCAAGCCCACATCACACGCATCTCCCTTTTCGGGGCTGTCTATGGGCATCTGGGGCCAACTTAGGAAGAAACACCATTCTTGAGGCAACACTGAGGAGACTGTAATGTGATCAGAACTTTTGTATCTCCTCAGACCACCTCATATCTCCATTTGCAAAGCAGAGGTTGTCATCTTGCCTTGTGTGTGAGGCTGCAAGGAGTCAGATACGAGAGTGATATGCATCGTACGGGCCATATCTAGATTAAGAAGTAATTGCTACATCCAGATTAGCAAGAGAGCAATAGGAGAGTATCAGGAGATCAAACAGACTTGTGCTGAGGGCTCAGCATCTACACTGTGTGCAGTTCACAGTGGTTACTCCAGGTTAGATTTCTTCCAGCCACCCACATTGAAAATCCCCACCCTGCACAGTGTCTGAGGCTGGCTGAAGGACCAGCTACTAATTTATTACCTTATATCCCTACAAGGGGTTGTAGCACAGCTTAAGGTTTCATTTCCACTGGAAATTAAAAAAAAAAAAAAGAATTTGTGTGCTTCAGAGTTGTTCTGCAAACTGGACCAGTATGGGGTGAGGGAGACCAAGCCAGAGAGCTGCTATGAAACAGCGTTACTGCTCTGAACCAAAATGCTTAGGCAGAGACAGCCAGAAGCACCTCGGGCTTGATCCAGGGTTCAGCAGAAAGGTTCTCATTTGATGCAGCACTCCCTGAGTCAAGCCCTTAGGGCTTGTCTGTACGCAAAAATTAATCAGGATTAGGAAGGGGCAGGAACTTAAGGTAAAGTGGCTCTTCTGGAATAACTTCACTTTGTAACAGACAAGCCTCTGGACGGTTTGGTTAGGAAGCATCGTGTTACATCATATTTATGATGATGAAATGCATTTTCAAGAGAACGTCTTTGTGGTGTTTGGTCACAATTATGCAGCGAACACTTAAAAACATATCCATTCCCTGCAGGAGGAGAAACAGAGCTCCCTGCAGATTTGGACTGCTTTCAGGGGCTCATTTGCCAGAGCAACTCGAGGGGTTTCACGGTTCCTTTCTTTTCCTCTACACAAGGTGTGGCCCGGCATGCCAGCTCCCCTGCCAGCAGTGTGTAATGGCTGGTGAAGCATCAGCCCAAAACCTTTACATGGCCATCACTCTAAACCCATCCCATACACACTAGCTCCAGTCTAGAAGCACGTCAGGGCATCAGCTCAGCGCTGTGCCCGAATGCATAAATCCTGCCTAAGCACAGCTCTGCATGGGTCCGAATGCTCTCCCTGAGTGAGCTGGAGTTAGACCCTCCTGGGGTGCACGTGGTGCACTTCTAGCATCAGGGCTAGAAGGACCACAAGACCTCCTTAACTCACTGTGCAGAGTCTAGGACAGGAGATGGAGATGTCTTGACGACTGCCAGACTTCCTCCTCCACTGACACCAGTGTGAATAGGAGCATTGCACTGAGGTTTTTTTCTCCTACCTGAGTGATTCTGCAGGTCTTTATTTCCAGCCAGGTTTAAATGGCCTGTTCCGTATTTCTACGGAAACACACACCTTCTCTGAAAGAGTATGTTTGCATTCAGCTTAAGTTAATTGTTCATAAGCAATTGTCCATAAGCATAAAAGTTTCCACATATTATTTTTTCTAACTCTCTTACTGTTTATTCTGTGAGGTGATAACATTGATATCAGCTTGCTCTCTGTTTTTATCAGGCTTGCACAAGAACAAATGAGGAGGAAAAAAGAACCTCCCTTCTCTCCCTTGAAATGGAGTCTGCTATCAACCAGCCGAAGCAGAGGAACAAGCCCTTCATCATGCTATATATATAGCGAGGTTGGCAGAGTACATTTTCCTTAAGATGTCTAATCCCACAAGTATGTGGTGGCTTGCTCTGCAGAAACCTCAGCTTTTCAGGTGCTAGAAAAAATGCATGCTCCATGTTACCTGATAGTTTGCGCACATCCCTATCTCCTGGAGGCAAGCAACTGCTGAGCCTCTCAGATTTCTTTAAAAACTACTTGTCTTTCCACCTCTCCTGCATTTTCTGTCTTTCCACCTCCTACATTTTTCTGCTATAAATCCAGAGAATGAGACCTGAATTATTTTTTTCTGTTTGCTTTGACAGACATGCAGTCCTAGCTTCTCAGCAGACTGGCTTACATACACTGAGCTTTCCCACAGCTTCCTTAGAAGAATAGGAAGAGCTGGTGAAGTTGGGTTTTGATAATGGAGGTCATCACAACCATGGTATAAAAAGCTGTCATTACTTCCCTGGTACCTTCAGGTGTAGAGGTACACCAGTTGGATTACTGGGCAGCAATGGGAATTGAATGAGGGACCTCCAAGTAGGCAGGAAGGAATTTTCTCCATTCTAAAAGACTTTCTAAGATTTAAAAAATGTGCTTATTGTGGGATGAAGTGGAAGAACCAAATTACCACATTTTTGTCGCCTGCATGAAAGGGCTCACACAACTGCATCCCACTTAGCAAAACAATTACCTGCTCTGTACGAGACCAGCTTCAAGCCTTACACTGTCATTATCTCCTGTGTCTCCAAGGACCAGGCTATAGGGTAATCTGCAGTCTCTCTCATCCTTTTCTGCTGGAGTTGTTCCACTCTGTATACGCACTACTTATTGATGCTGCTGTTGGGGGACTTCCCACATCCCAGGGGAGTGTTCTAACCGCAAAATTATTGTCACCCTTGCTCTCGTCCAGTGGGCATTTAATTACTCTTACAAAGAGAAGTAATTTAAACTGGAGAAAACAAGAGACACCCAGGTCAGACCACCCCATAATTATCACAGTAGGGAGCACTCTTCTGGGATATATTTCCCAATAAGATGCTGAAAACATTGGGCTGTGGGAGTAGCTGGGAAAAGTTATTGTCTTCTCCTCCATTTTGTGAATGGTTCCTCCGATGCATTAGAGTAACCGAGTGTGAGATCTATGTGTATCTCTGCGTGTATGTTTCTGGAAATGTTGAAACGCACTGCTTCAACATTTCCAAATTTTTTCATTTAATCCAAAAGCATTGCAGAATATGCATCATATTTGGCAAATAACTGTGGCCACCCTGAAACCACATTTTTAGCAAATAAGTGATTCACTGAGTAAATTTAGCTCATCTTAAATGTCTATTTATATCACGGGAACACACCCTGTCACTGTTGGGGCTTCACCATGTTGAGTACTATCCAGAGCTTACAGCCAGACGTGCTCTACCACAAACAGCCTGAGAGGGAAAAATAAAGCACTGCCTATTTTGCAGGCAGATTTTTGCAACAGCACAGATGTCAGCCTCACTGTCTCAGAAAAGCTGTGCCCTACCCTACAAACGTATCTGAGATACTTCACGTCATTTCACAACTGGGAAACAGAGCATTGCCTTGCCAATTTCCTCTCTGCCACCAACACAGCAAAGCCATCCATCCTTTTTTTAGTTCCCTTCCCCAGAAAAGAGTAACCTCTGAGAAACCTTTGCCTTGCACCAGCAACATCCCACGAACACTGAAGGGGTTAATCTCCTTCAGCCAGCATCGTGGTAATGAAAGGTTTCACTCTTTGTCACCTAATGGTCTTGTGTCTAAAATACAAGCCTAGCTGCCTTCACTTGAAATGTTTTTAATCATTGTGGAATAAAAACCTAGCCTGGCTAGTACCAACCAAAGAGATGTTTGTCTGCTCAGCAGATTTTATCAAAGCTTCCTTGATGTCTTTGCCTTTGTAATGCTAAGCACTTCACTGTTTGGCATATTTAAAGTAGGATGCGGTACATGTGAAGCATTTCACAGAGCGATGATGTATCGAGTGTGCTTTAGGAAGTAATGAAAGCAGCAGACTCATGATTTTTGAGCTTTTAATTACTTATTAAGTGGCATGACATAAAGGCTACGGGGGAGATTTTTTTCAGCATCCAACTTATTGACTTTGAAGTCGGTGCCTAAATACCCTTTGTGCCTTTGAAACTTTCCGTCTGTTCACAGGGGAACGTGCTGCTGCTTTGGGCTTTGTTTCACGCTGACCACATTTGTTCAGAGGAGAGAAGAGGAGGGATGGGAGTCTGCTCAGACACAGGTCTCTGCCTTCGACATGGTGGATAAAGATGAGGGACAGGCTAAATACGTGTCCTTTGACAAAGGGTATAGAAAGGGCCCTTAGCACAGAGCCTGGAGCAATGAGTTCTGACCTGGCCTTAAAAATGCCAGCACTACAGGGGGCAAACAACCATAGCAGCCCCCGGGGTGTTTTTAATGAGCTGAATCGAAGTCTGAGTCTCTCTCTCCATCACTCATAAGCCACTGCCACAGCTGGTTTCAGCAGATGTCCCCTCCGACAGAAAGAGTCAAGCAAAGCACAGTGGTTGGCCTCGCCACCAACTCCTTCAGCTCTGGTACGACTGCTGTGACAAGAATGCCATCCAAAGCCTCAGGAGCAATAACTTCAGGAAAGGCCAAAAAGAAGAAAAGACCCTCACACTTGTGTTTGCAGTTTTGGGGGTAGTGTGTTTGGGTTTTTTTAATGTCTTCTGAAGGGAAAGACTTTCCTTCCACTTTTTTCATGATAAACCGGGAGACCATGGCCTCCTAGCAGGGTTGACGAGGATGGACCCAGATAAGAGTTTCTCCATGATGGTGAGAATGAAGCCAGATCCTTCCCTCTCCACTGTCTGGGTCAACACTCACAGTGTCACAGTTGGGATGTCCTTGTGAACAGAGATCTTTTGCTCAGACAGTCGGTAGCTGACCCAGCAGCGAGTACACCTCTTTTCTACGAGTCCTACTGCTTCCAAGAAAGCCTTGTGATTCATGAACCCGAGATGATCATGCTGGCTCCAGGGGCTGCTAAACTGCTGTAGGTCATGTCAAAGCTGGAGCTATGTATGTGGGGAGAAACTCACCCTACTGCTGCCCAAGGCACCCTCTCATCCTCTGGTCTAGAAAAAAAGAGAGGTGTCATTGTGGCATCTTCAATCAGTATCAAATGCTCCTTTCAAATAAAAAGAAAAGGGGGAAAAAAAGAAGAAAAAGGAAGGGACGGCTGCCTGCTAAAAAATTACCCTCCCCACTGATGGAGAAATGAAAGGCCAAATGTGCAATATGTGTATTTTTATCCTCGCTGAAGGAAAAAGCAAAGCCACAGCTTCCCATGTTCGGTAAGTGACCAACACAAACATACAAGGACTCTAGTGCATTTCTACCCCATGGAAAAGTTCTTTTTAATTAGGACAGACATACTGCTCAGTCAAAGCAGCATCTATGTCCAGGCACACAATTTGATTAACCCACTTCTTATAATCTTTTCTGCTTTTTCAGATCTTTGGGGAAAAAAAAGAGTGTGAAAGACTAAAATTCACTATCTTTAAAACAGATATTTTTTTTCTTTCTACTGTTTTTTTTTCATTTCCCAAAGAATGACAAATGCCACTTTCCTGCTTTTCTAAATGAGCAAAACATTGTCATTTAACTGGATTTTTCTTAGCACTGGTAGGATCTGTGCAGGGTCACCCAGTCAGGCAGCTGCAAGGGAATTTGATTCAGGAGTAGCATGACTCAAGCTGCTTCCCAGTATCACAAGGATGACATGAAAGGCTTGTGTCCTGCTATTTCTCTGAAGGTTTATTAGGTCATATTACTTAGAAAATCTACTGCATAAAACAATAATTAGCTTTAAAAAGTCCTGCAGTCTACACTGCTCATGATAGATTAATTTGCAGGCCGATTTTGGGTATAATTATTTTGCATTTATTACTGCAGGTGCAATAAAGAGCAAAGGTGGCTCCTGTCTGAAAAATAATGAAGTCAAAGGGCTGAATATTAACATCCCCATTTTACTACTGGGAACTAAACATCAAAGATACTAAGGGCCATGTAAAAAAAAATACATTTATGTTCAACATAGAAACCCTGAAGACACTATTTAGCAGAAACGCAAGCCTGAAGGTGCGTGAGCACCTCACTTTTTGATTTGCAGTATCTTTGGGGCCCCATAGCCGCTCCTGGACGCAGCCAGCTGGAAGTGGCACGGTGCCTAGGTCACGCTGAGGTGATGCAAGCTCCATCAGCATCCAGAAATGAGCCATTCCTCTGACTAATGCCCCAGAGGGATCCTGCCCACTCAGTGCTCCACGTACCCACAGAGACGGGATCAGCCTGCCTTCAAAACGGGGAACTGGACACCCCTTTTGTCTTAATTCTTTGCGTGGCATCAAGCTGGAAATCTCAGGAGGTGGGAAGTGGGTGTTTGACGTGGACAGCCCGAGGACAACCTCAACTCTCCCCATCCAACAAATGTCCCTTAACAGCAGGTCAGTGTTGGTCCGGGGGGTGCCACTGCTCACCCGCCTTTTGAAACTGGGATGTTGCTCATTAAAGAAGCCAAGTGCAATTAGGTGCAAGGGAGAAAAAAGGTGGCAGCTCTTTGGCCTTTCCATCAGAGCTACCTGCACTTCTGGGAGACCTTCCTTTCTAACAGGAGTGTTGGGATCTCTCCTATAGTACCAGTCGCTAAAGTATAGGTGCCGCAATACCTGGTGTTGGGATATGGAGGTTCCATTGAGCCCTAAATAGCTTCTCTTCTTGTCAGAAGTCAGTGGTAAATTAGGGACACAGCCATGAGCTCTTAAACTCACAGCTAACGTGGAGGGATTTCTACAAATTCTAACTACTAATTTGTCTTCCCTTGCTGTGACTCTGTACTCACTAACGTCCCTTTTCCATGACTGCGTCACAGTACTGGGCTTTTTGGGCCATTCTCTTTCCCTGGGACTTTCTTGATAAGACTTGTTAGGTGTTTGTTTTTGTCTTGAGGGAAAAGCAACGAGAATTTCCTCCAAAAGGCCTGAAGGAGAAATTGGCCTCGGCACAACTCTGAGCGGTTCACTGCCATGCCTGTCACGCTGCAGATAACGATGTGCAAGGTGAAAACCACACAACGTGATGACACGAGCTGACCTCCACTGGAAACGAGCAGGGGCGGTGGGAAACACTGCAAATGACTTTCTAACACCCACTTTTCACCTCTGCAAGGAGCAGTTCAAAACCACTCCAGGAAAGGCAGGAAGGGAGCTGAATTTTTATCTCATTCTCAAAATCTGAAGGCTTTATGTTTCCTTTAATGCACGGACGTATTTCATGCTAACAGGATGTATTGTGAAACACTTAGAGCCCAAACTGTACTCTAGTCATGCCCAATTTTCATCCATGGCAGCTCACCTGGAGTCACTCCAGATCAACATTAGTGTAGCTAGGAGCAGAATCTGACCCTCATCTTTTCCAAAGAAATAAGATCAGAGGGTTTAGACACTGGTGGGCTATCCTCTTACTCAGCTCTATTACATCAATACAGAGTCTGAGGGATGCTGTTTATAAAAGAATATAATTTAAAAAAATGTTGTTTTTAAAAAAATACTGTTGTTTAGTGGGTGTCAACTGAGGGCAGTTTGCCTTTATTCCACAGTCAGGTCAACTGCCACACAATGGAGGAGTATAAACGAGTGGGATTGCTTTGTGTTATCTATTACAGGAGCCTAGAGCTCATCATCAACTTTCTTTCCTCTGATCACCACCATTAAAACTGGTAAACCCGAAGTGTGCAGCCTACGCGTATGGAAGAGCGTGGGCAGGAGGGGAGGTGAACCTGGCATCGCGTTCACTGTGTATTTAAAGATCTACAGAGGCTCCAGAGTAGTTCCCCATGTGGACACACACATATGTTCACACTCCCACTTATTTTAGTGTCTCTGAAATGAGAGTCTTTTTTTTTCCCTTTTCAGCTGATTTCTCTTTGGAGGCATTTTGAACTGAACTGTAAGGAAGTGCGTACAATTCCAGAGACGAGGAGTGATATCCTAACGCTTACTTCAGATGGCTGTATCCAGGCAGCATCATTCAAGCTAGTCACCCCCACTCGACTAGTTATTAAAGTCCAGCCCACTGAGGTCTAGAGCACAGTTCATCTCCTCCTACAACAGATGCCTAAAATACAGCAGAGAAATGGCACCCCAAAGTGCCTGTTCCTCTCCATTGACCATAAGTGTGTCTCAGATGCCAACGTATGCATTTGTGCAGACAAATCATAACTGAAGTGCCCACACAGGCAGAGATAATATGCAGATCCATAGGATCTCTCAGCTGAGGCTAAGGTGCGGGCTCTGCCTTCCCCCTGCCAAGATGGCTTGTACTGCTGTCCAGCTTAGCTTCAGGTTTCTTCCCACCCCGTGCCCTATTGGAACAATCACTTCCATTACTAGGTCCCAAAATATAAGGAAGTCTTACTAGTCCTGTTCAGGGGGTTTCTGTTCACGCCTAGCATTGCTGCAGTGTACCTTCCCATGTAGACAAACTTTGCATGCAGTTCAGTCTCTCCAAACTTTCACACATCTGCCTTCATTGATTTTCCTTTGATAAAGACAAAAAAAGGTTCAGCTGAATCAGTTCACGAGATCTGGAAGGTCCACTTAGTACACGTGCACATGCAGCCAAAGAACTGACAATTCACATGAGCAGCACCCAGAGATAAGATTACACGATGTGGGTGAGCATCTGTAATCCTCCACGCCGACCCACAAAGAGGGCATCTTTTATTATCCCATGTAGAGGCTTTTAGCTTCGATGGGCTGTGGTATTTACATCTAGAGGTCTCTGGGCTGGTTGTCTTGACTCCAGCCAGGCTGAAGCCCTGATGGGGCGGAGGTAAGTTTTTTAAGGCGTTGCCACTGAGACTGATTGTCTGCAGCCGGGGGGACATTGTGCAGCTCAGTTTGTAGGAGCAGATATCTGCAGAAGCGTAATTCAGCGACATCTGAGAACTATAAAATTGTTATTTACGTGGCACCTTTTAAAAAAGGGTTTCTGAATGCTCCTTAGACATTAACTAAGCCCTCCTATCTGTGCAGGCTTAGCTGCATGAGTTAAGTGAGCAGCTTCAGAGCAGGTGACGAGGCAGCAGCAGGACAGGGAAAAGCCTCCTGACTCCTACCCCAAGCTGCTAACCACAAAGCATCCCCTCCCCTTTGTCAGGAAGGCTAATCCTGTAATGTGACTCTTGAGCAATGTTTAGGAGCCGGAGCCTAAATAAAACTTCATTCCAAAATAGCACGTATGAAAATGAAGATAAGGCTCAACAAGTTGTAACAGATGCCTGTTAATTAGTCACTGCAAGGCACTTTCAAATGCGAGCTGTATTTCGGCGCACGAGCCATCCACAAAGGCTGCTGTCCCCTCTCTTCTCCAGAGAAGATTAAGGGGAAGGGGCAAGCCTGGACACCCTCATTTTACTTAACTCCTTCTTTAGCTGCAGCTAGGTGAACCCTGCCTGCTTTCTGACACAAGACTCAGCCCGGTGTTAAAAAGGCAAGAATTTGGGTTGCACACTTGTACACAAATCCTGGCATCAGACAGCTCTGTGTGTGCAGGGTAACCTCAGGAAAAATCAGCCAGGACTAATGCACTCTTATATAAGCACCGACAACACATACCGGTATCATTTTAATACTTTCGTCTTGATACTTGCATTTTATCTTCATTTATATCACATACTTCTGAACCCAGTAGTAAACAGTTTCTGCCTCTTTCATAACCCTTAATGATACAGGTTGTTTTTTTCCCAACTCTTTAAGATTACCATTTAAATTAACTATATAAATCAGGCCCTGGCCTCTATTACACGGGAAAACAATTGGGCTCTGTTTAACTTAGGAATCTGCAGTGTTTATAGATAGACAACCCCGAAGGTAAGTTACTAAACTAGTTTCTAGTTGCATTGATCTGTTGCCAGAATACATAAATTATTAACTGAGAAGTAACTCCGGAGAGTGTTGTGTATTTAAGTTCATATTTGGTAGGGCTGGGGATACGTGGCTTGGCCGTAAGTAGACACTAGAAATATTAATCACTTTCAAGTAGAATACTATATTTTAATTGCTGAGAGGAGACTTCTTTCTTTCAGCGTCTGACTAAGAAACCTTTCCCTTGCTTTGTTTAAGCCACCACAGCGCAAGCCTACGGGAAAACTCCCACTGATTTCCCTGAGGACTCCGGTGTTAACTCAACAGGAGTTTGACCAGTCATTTTGGCTGATCAGAGAGCCCAGATCCCTCTGCCACATAAATCTACCTCCTTTGAACTCCAGCTAATCAAAATTTAGTGTGCTGTCACCGGAGCACAACGTGGAGAGTGAGATAATAGCCTTTTCCTCCCTAAACTGCACCAGCCACTCAAAAGACTTGACAGTGCCAAGGTCCGGGTGACGAACACTCTTTTCTGCTCTTTTGTATTAACCAAGAGGTTGACCTGAGGTTAGCTGCCCTTCAAAGAACAGAGGGTCATGGAATAATTTAAATTAGTTTCCTGGCTGCATTTTTGAGGACTGAGACAGTCCTTTCTTGAAAATTACGAGATGTCACCTGGGCACGGCGTGTGCCGCTCAGGCAGTACATGCTGAGAAAACACATCTGCTCTTTATCTTCAAATTGTCTTTAATTTCCAAGGTGGGGCATCAGGGTAGCACTTTGATCCTCTGTCTTGAGGTTATATAGGACAATATATGGCATCCTGGCTGCTCCGACGGGCTAACCTGATTGCAGAGGATGGTGGATGCGAGGAATGCAAGCTGTCTGCATGCCACTCAGTCCCTGGGTGGATTCAACACTAATTCCACTTTGCCTCTCACACCTCCTTAAAATAAATTTCTTCCCAGATGAACTGCACTGCAGCCAGCAGCGTGGAGAGAAGGGAGAAGCCAGCCTGAGCAGCCTTCGTCCCATCTGGGCAGATATCGCTCCTTACTTCGCCTCGTCCTGGAAGACCACAGCAATTTGACTTTCTTTACATGGCATGAGACTCCAACCCACTTTTCATACAGCAAGGAGAAGTCCAAGTGGGTTGAGTGTCACCAAAAGGAAATTGCCTTGCAGAAGTGGCCAGGAGCCCACGCTGTAAAGGTGAGCAAGCCAGCAGCAAGTGCGGGAGCTTTGGGGTGCCCTGTCACTCTGCTTGCAGCAGGTCCATCAAAGAGCAGCTCAGGGGAAGAGTGGTGGAGTCATCTGCACGGGGAGCAATTCAGATTTAAATAGCTACATCCAGCCACGTCTTGTCCAGGTGCCTACGGATGGCATCCCTGCTGTGTGAGAAGAGTGTTCACCTGTTGTGTGATCTTCACCCACACCAGAAGAAAAGTACCTTTCTGGCTGTACAGGTGCCATGAATACTTTCACAAAACCCTGTGGTTCTTGGCAATTTGGTGTAAGCTTTAAACTCATTAGGACTAATTTTTTTTTTCTACCTCAGAATCATGAGGAGCTAAAGGAAGAAAAGCATTACCCTTATTTGCACAGTACCTAACACTTCACCATCCTCACATCTGTGGATCCTCACTGCATCTGGAGGCTGATGCTGTCATTTGGAGATGTGGAGATGTGGTGTGGGTTTCATTGGGATTTAAGCACTTCAATAAATTTAAGAAACAGGGATGTACAGATTTGCGGGCTATCACAGAGGAACTCCACGGAAATGCAAGGAAGGCAGCCCATTTATCTAAAGATGTGTGACAGCCAGCAGGCAAACTTTCCCTTACAAATGGCAGGATTTCCAAATTTTGCGGAGTGCTGCAGGCATTGGTTTTGGATGTCCTGGCCATCCTGTGCCCTCTTCTCACAGTGTCTTCTCTAGGGAGGTCCAGTCTTCTGAGGATTAGCATGGAATTGTTTTGACAATAACAAGGAAAAGGTCTTTCTTGTATTAAGGAGCTGTGGTTACTACCTGCAAATAAAATAAAAACGGATCTGGAGATTTCAGAAATTCAGAGGTTCTGCTTTGCAGCTCTTGAAGGCATGCAAATTTAATTTGATCTGGACCATCCTTCAAATTGTAATGGTGTGGGTGACTTCTATGCTGAAGTATTATACCAGGCCTTTGTGCTTTAGTTCTATTCCTCAGCAGCGTTATCAGGGTAAAGTGGAAAGTTTTGTGGTTATGGTTTTGAGTATGTTGGTAGACACCCATTTTGCCTCTGTGACCTTCTGCAAGTCCCTTCATCCCTCTGCTGCAGTTCTCCCCCATAAAACAAGGGCAAAAAACCCCTTCCCTGCCCCAAGGAGAGCTTCAGAGGACAAGTGCTGTTGGTGTCTGAGAGGGTCAGATGCCATCAAGATGGTAAACTGTTCAAATGATCAGTTGCTGCAACCCCTTGGTTCCACCAAGATCAATTGGCAGAGCTTGATGCAGCCATGAAGCTGTACCAGTTCTGACTGGAGACAAAACTGACACAGAAAAACTGAATATTGTGGCAATTTCTATACTGATCCTACTGTTTGTCTTCCTAAAGTGCAACAGAAGAAATGCAGTTAAATGCCATATCCGGAGAGCTTTTGCTGTAGTGAGTGAGCAGTGATGTTCAGAGATAAGGGGAAAGGCAAACACTGTGCTCTTGTGAACCGCCTCTGCAGACAGCTATTCTTCAGCTCATAAGCTATTAATTACCAGATGTTAGAATTTATTTATTTTTCCTGAAAAGAATACTGACAGTCTTTAAAAAAAGAAAAAAAAAAAAGACTGCTCATTTAAAAATTCCTCTTCTCTCTCCAGTTCTTTACATGCTGCTGGATTGCTGAGCTGTTAAATACGATGTCTTTTTAAGAGTTCCAAGATTTTTGCCCAGAAGGAAGAAAGCACTGTTCAGGTTTGTCTCTTGAGGATTTAATGATCACATCATAAATTTCTCCCGAGAAATGAAATAGCAGTCAGTGGGTAATATCCCATCTAATGCTGGTTTTCCCCCTCTTTTCTTTGTCCCAGAAGAAGAGGCCCAGCCTCTCTTCAAACCTCTTGGATTTTCTGTGTAACAGGAGGATGCGAAGACGAGGGGTGATGTGCCCTTCACAAACCAATTCAACACACTCAAACATTATTCCAGCTCCAGCTTAAATCTTCATGCTTGATCTAACCCCTCTGTGCCCTAAAAACAACTGTGTTGCATGTCCTCAGAAGCCAGAGCAACTGAAATGAGGAAATGTTCCTATGTAGCTGGTGTGTGATAGTCCAAACATCTGTGCTCCTGCGTCCCAGTGCATTTCAGGGAGCTTCAGCTTCTTACTGGAGGGACACAGATACTGGAGCACAAATGATTTCCGTTTTCTGCTTCTTCACTACAAGGCATGTGGAACCAGCTTGCCTCTTTGCTCAGAGAAGCCTGTGTGGAAACCTGCGAAAGGAGCAGATGAAGGGGCAGTCAAGCTCTTCAGCCTCATCCCTGGACCCAGACAGAGCAATAACAATCCTGCTTTCGATGCTGTGTTTTTCCCCAGAGACACACATGGAGCAGAGTGAAAGCCAGTCTGTAGGGTAGAAACACCCACATGGCTACGACCAAAATTTGGTGTATCAGTGGTGTCCTCCAGGTTTTCTCTGCCTAAACCCTTCTCTAGGAAAACATTCTTTGGGCTTAGAGTTCCTAGTTTTGGTACTGGCCTTTCTGTGAGACCATGAGTCACATCTTTAACCACCCTGCACCCATTTTTCCTCATAAATACTACAAAATAAGGAGGAAGGCATCAGCACCCTTAAGCTGAGGTCTCTTCCCACAGGCAAGGGTTTGTGCATTTTACTTTTTTCTGACCACCACCAGTGTGTGACTCAGCCCTTCGGTGTCCATGCACCTTTGTTGAAAACAGCACAGAACTCCCTTGTTATCCGGTTCCTGCCTTGCAGCCCAAATCAGATGCAGGGGAGGTTGAGCCATGACCTGCTTGACCTGATAGTGTTTCTAAGTCACATCTTGCCCTGCTTTCTTGTCTTTCTGCCGGCCAGGCATCATTTCCATGTGCGAAGAGGTTGACCTGTCTACTCTCAGCTGTTGCACAAGAAAGCACCATGGAAATGGTGGAAATAGCATCAGCACTAGAAACCCTGCACTGAGATGGATGTGATCCTTTCTATGCAGATCACCAGTGCTGGTGCATGCTTTTTGGGCAGCAAAATGGCTGGCTCTGAAGTAGTGGAGGACCCATGCCCTCTCCTCACACCCACATGCCTGCTGCACTTCAGTTTGCAAAGCAGCAGAGGCGAGTGGTTTTGGTATCTTTGGGCAGATCTCTTCTTGGTTCTCAGTGTTTTGTGCTGCCTTGTTAGTCACAAAGGCTGTGGGCACGGGCAGCAGTGGTGGTGGCTCCCTGCTCCAGCCTTCCCACCGCCTGATGGAGCTTAGGGCAGATCTGCCCGGGGTCTCCTTCAGCCCTCGGGGATCTGGTTTCCTTCTCCTATCCTGTGAGCCAACGTGCCAGCTCACACAACTAATCTTGTACAATATTCCTTTAGAAAATAGAGGGCATCAGTGCTGTATCCTACTCTTACTCCTGTAAATAACCCATTTCTGTGTATGGGTATGTGGACCTCAAAGGACCTGTTGAATGGAAACATGAGACACAAAGTGTTGGACATCATCTCCTGACTGCTGGCTCTGTCTACACCCTAACACAGGAAAATAAAAGACACTTTACAACACAGTTGGAGATGGGCCCAAGCCACAAATTCAAACATGAATGAAGAAAGAAGGTGTTTGGCTCCAGGGTTTTGGTTCTAGTCCTTATATAAAGCAATTTAATTTACAGTGTGCTTGGCCCAGAGGAGCTCATGAGAAGGAATGGAAATCCTCTACCAGAAGTTATAGTTTTCACATGGACGTCTGTGGATGAGAGTCCCACAGCCTCTGCTATGAAGACATCAGACCGAATCATCAGCGTAGAGCCTTGTCATTTAAATCACTGCTGCAACATACTTTCACTTGACTTTGGCACACACTGTCTCAGTACACCTACATAACTGTTTTATAAATACACTTTGTCCTGGCAGGCTGCAATCCCAAAGGATAAATTAATAATAAGCCACATATACAGACACGCAATGTTCAGAATTGCATAACAGTTTCAGAGATGAACAATCCATGTTAAGCTGGGCAAAACTCTTCTGTTTCAGGTCCTCTGTCAATGGGCACATTCCCATCTTGTGGTGCCAGTGTTTGCTGGATTTAGCGTTGCATGGATGGGATGTGACTCACGGTAAAACAGGCAGATGCTGCCCAACCTGGAAGCATCGCATTTCGTGCATTAAAAAGGCACTGAATTGGCTATTTCCTCAGAGAGACCTGAACAGTCTTTTTTGCATGAAACGTGCTTCAGGGTGCAGGGTGTATTCCCTGTCTCAGTCTTCTTATTTCAGTCTTCTTATTTCTTCATCTTCATGGCATGGGCGTAATTCCTTTCATGGCTCTGCCGTGGTTTCTACAGGCAATAAGCATCATCACGTCTAAACAACAGCATTATCTTCTTCTCTTGTTTCCTCTGTAGCTTACCGAAGCCAGGAGGTCTCCTTTTTTTGGCAAAGCCCGTATTCCTCCTTTCTGCTCCCAGTCCTCCTGAAGGGAAAGGGATTGAGATGGAGATGGTTGCGCCAGCCGTAAGCCCAGCAGTTTGGCGAGCAGAGACGGGGCGGCTGCAAAGCTCCCACAAAGCAAAGTCTCCCTCCAGCCAGGGTTGATGACGGCTTCTGCTTGGCAACACCCCAGATGCAAGGCCCTTGGGGTGGAAAGGCAGTAGCACCCGAAAGCAGCTTCAGTACAAGGCCTGGAGAGAGAAAAGGCTTCAGAGCTGGTGAGGGTCTTTCTGCAAAGAGTTTTCTAGGTATTGCCAGTAGAGGAAACCCATGCTCTCACGGTTTCACGCTGTGCACATGTTCCTGAATGCATCTTTCGGTAGGTGTCCCCAGCTGAGATGCCAGGAACTGAAGCAACCTACTTAGGAAACAGCTGAGGAACAGGGACATGGGAGATGGTCCCTCAGTCTTCACACCCAACCAACCACCTGGACTGCTCCTCCTTCTTCTGCCAGACTAGCCTTTCTGCCTCCATGTGGTACTGCTGGCAGCATCTCTAAATGGTCCCCATGGTCACACCAACCAACTTCAGCCCTGGTCTTAATCAGTTTTAGGACATTCTCCTTCCACATTGTCCTGGGGCAGAGCCATGAGCTTGACTCAAGATGGGTGTCAGGTTCCCTGCATCTCTCCAGCACTTTGGGATGAGACTCCTCTGAACTTTTTGAACCTGCCCAGTGCATGATCAGAGAAGCCAGTCCATGCTTGCTGGCAAGCAGTTTGTTTCAGAGCCCTGTTGTGTACATGCTGCCTGCTTGGATCTTCTGGGCAAGGGAAAACAGGAGACCAAGCTCACTTGTGCTTCTTGCACTTGGTCCCAAACAGAAATCAGACAGAGAAATGGACATGCAGTGAGGTCCGTGCCTGGAACACCCCAAAACCACACACTCTGAAGAGTCACAGCTCTCTTTACCACCAAGCATAAAAGAAAAAAATATGACATATTGGCTAAAAGCCGAGTCACGGCGTTGGCAGCCTGTTGCTACCGAAGGCAAACGAGCCGGTTTCCTGACTGGCAGTAATCAGCTGTGTTCACATCCAGAAAGCCAAACCTGCACCCGTGAATGGGAGCAAGGGTGCAGGCAGCGCCTGGCAGGCTGAGAGCAGCAAAGCAGGGGCCTGTGATCTCACACCGTGGCAAACACAAGTTATTTCAGTGGATTTCTTCTAAGTTCCTGCCAATATAACTAAAATCATAATCTGGCCCCTAGCTGTAGCTTGGTTCCAGGGCCATGGGAATATTTTCTGCTTGCTGCTGGGCGAACCATCCTTGCTGTGCCTCTAATTGGGAATTTATTTTTTCCATCACCACAGTGCTTAGGAGAGGGTGGTAGACATAAAAGAAAAAAAAAACCCAAACACTGCCGTTACGAAAAGCCACCTCTTTTCTGTGATTTTTATCACGGGCAGACAGGTAACCCACACAGCTGGGTGCTGGTGTCTGCCCGGCCCAGGGAAGGGCTGATCTGGGCAAGGTGCCTCCCCGTGCTACCCAGCTAAGGGAGCACGGCAGCCAGGGCAAGACAGCGCGGGCTGCAGCAGGGCCTGGCAAGCGGCAGCCCCCGGAGAGCTTGCGGGGCGGCTGCCAGCCTGTTTCTCAGCCAATTCCGTGTCTCCCCGCGCCAGCTGGACGAAGCCGGCCTCAGCCCCCGGGGGATGGAGCTGCGGCGTGGAGGCTGCGCAAGCGGGGTGTGCTGCGTGGTGCGGAGGGCAGCGTTACTGGGAGATGTGTGCTCCTTGCCCAGCATGTAAAACTGCGCTAACCCCGTCGGCACTCCTCTGCTGCAGCCTTTGGGTGCGTGGAGTGCCTGGCCCCAGCACCTCCATCCCTTGAACTGTTCATCCCATCACCTGTCATCCACTGCTGTGCTTTTGCAGAGTGAAAGCTGGAGTTTTAGTGCAGGTGAAACCTGCCCTGGGGGTTTTCCATTAGCATTCAGCCCTGGACACGCTCAGGTTACACCATGGCTGATGTTGGGGGGTCTGAGCCCCTCTTCCTGCTCTCTCTGAGCTGGAGGGATCAGGCTCAGTCCCATGTGCTGACTTCGGGAACACAGCTGGTTGTGCTTCGCCTTGCTGCAGACTGTTCTGTCCGCCTGGGACTCAGCGTCCCTGTTAGCAGCAAATGTCCTCTTTGCCTCTGCTGCCAGGCCAATCTGCCCTTGGGCCCTGCTTTGGCAAGCTGCTCCAGAGCCACCTCATCTAGAGGCTTCCTCCTGGTTATTTCACTAGCACAGCTCATGTGCACACCGTTACGGGTCAGGTAGCTGTAGGGCTGTCCCCAAAGCCTATTCAAATGCCATGGCTTGCATTGGGATTGGGATCCTCAACACGGAAATGAGCTTCCATGCCACTGGCCAACAAACCTAGAGCAAATTGCATCCCTCTGCACTAGATGTCTTCTCTGTCAGGCTGAGGTAAACCTCTGAGGACAAAAGAAAAGGCAGAGACAGCGTGGTCATGAACTCTGCAACATACTGCTCTGCAGGGGGGCATGAAATAACCTAGGAAGACCCCATGTATAAATCACCCCCCTCAATGACCCCCACACTCGTTGTCCCTACATGGCGTCACTGAGATGGGAACCAAGGGTCCTTCTGCAGCAATAACTCAACACAATTTTCAGAGCGGGGAAAAGGTTGCGAAAGACAGTTTGGGAAGAATAAAAACCCAGTTGGAAATTTCACTACCAATATCTGTGACGCAGAGCCGAAGGCTCCCGCCAGGCCGTTGGGATTTGGCAAGAATAAGTCCTGTCCGCTCCCTCATGAGAGCAGTGGGGACCTCAGCTGGTTTTGCTCCCAAGGCATGATGCCAGTCATCTTGAATGATACACAGCTTCCACGTGTCTTTGCTCTTATTTGCAGACTTTTGAGAGTTGCATAATTTCCCCTTTCTCCATAGTGCTGGAGAGGGTGGACACTAGCATTCTTCCCAGCCCCAGGGTCAGATTGCTCTGCCTTTGAAGAGATTTCCTTGGAGTCCTTGATCCTGAATTTCTTGGCCTCTTTGAAGTTTCCCCTTGATGTTAGCACATATCTGGGTGACTCAGCTGCCTCCCTCTTCGAGCGAGATCAGTCCTTATTTGCCGACTTTGTCTTATGTCCCCCTGCTTAGATAACTGCTAGATATGCAGTCTTGGGCCACAGAGTCCAAGGGCTCTGAATTTCTGGGGGACTTTGCATGTGTCACCATTGTCTCATGTCTTCTTGTGGGTAGCATTTCCCCGGCATGGGGGTGTTTGAGGAATCCCTGCTTTCTGGAGGTGAAATCCTACAGCCCAGTTTCACAGGTCCCAGGATTTCCACCAGCCATTAAAACAGGGGGGTTTTCCCCCACTTGCTCCCAGGTTTGTTGTGTGGGGCAGAAATGAGGTTGAAAGAGCCAAAACACCTCCCCCAAGTTCTTAAGAAGAGTCCCTTGGACCTTTTTTTCCCCTCTTTCAGGAATTTCTCCTGTGCTTGCATCTTTTCTGGAGAATGTTTCCAGCTGCAGTTGTCTTCTGAGGGCAGTTGTGGTGACCTTGAAAAGCAAGAAATGGCTTTGAAAGCTTCATGCTGCCCAAGGTTTGCATGAGCCATGCATTGGGCTTCGAAGTCCCACCTGTAGACAATGTAAGCATGCAGCCTTACAGCAGACCTCACTGCCATGCAGGACCAGATTCAGCCACAGAAACACAGGGGAGATGCCCTTATCTACCATCCTCTAGGCTTGGTTTAGGCCTTAAATCTGGGAGGGAATTTGCTCCAGGTCACAGAGAGCCAGTGGATAAAGCGGATCCTCGCCGTGTCCCAGCCCAGCCGTGATGGCCTCTCAGGCATGTTTTTCACCAATGTAAGAATTCATGTACTTCTGGCCAAGGAAACCAGTCCCTCACCTTCCTCTCCTTACACCCACTGAGCTCTGAAACCTAGAGCCCTTTGGAACAAACAAGGATTTAAATGCTAAAAGCAGAGGGCAGAAACCAGAGCCCACCCCTAGCTCTGTTGGCACTGCTGTAATTAAGTGCCATGGAGTGAGAAGGATGAGATGGGGAAACCCAAGACAAACAGGCTCATATTAGTGCTGATATCCTGAGCCAGCAACGACTCTGCTCCGGCGCGAGAACAAACCCTCCAAACCCACAAGCCGGACTGCTCACCGAGCTACAACAAAGGATTCCAACGTGTTTCCTCTTGGAACGGGATGAAGCGAACCATTCGCAACCCCATCCATCGGGCAGGTTTTTCTCCCCCCTCTCCCCGCCTCCATCCAGAGCAGCTCTGCTTCTCATCCACATCCACCCTCCCCTTTGAAAGCAAAGCTTCCTGCTCCAGGCTATTTCTGACCTCCTCAGCCAAGCTGCCAAGCTCCCAAGGACGAGCCGGGGAGGCTGGCGGCTGGGGCAGGGCAGGGGGCTGCAGAGCCCGGGATGCCTGGGGGCACGCGCCGGAGGCTGCAGCTCTTTTCTCGCTGAAATGACCCCAGATGCTTCACCGGTTGGCCGGGTCCAAGCGGACAATGCTTCACCCACCCCCTACCCCCAGAGTTAAACAAGAAGTTGCCGCTGTTGGGCCCCTGTTTTCAAATGTTCTGGTATTTCTGCATGTGCATTTATTCCCTCCTATTCACACGGATGTATAACTAGGCAGCAGCTGTAATGTAATACCAGAATCCTGTATATAACTCTGAAAACACCACTGGAGCAGGCCTATTATCGTGAGACCAATCTGAGCAGGAAATATTATCATTACCAGGGGGCATTATTTTTTCCAATCACACTTCATATCAGTTGTCATCAAACCCTGTGTTTTATATAGTGTTACAATAGCCACAGTTGCCATGAATTGTCTCTGGATGGACTGTAAGTATTAAAAACAAAATAAGAAGCATATGTTGGAATGTCTGAGACTAGCAGACGAAACCCAAGGCTTTGACAACGTTGCGGGTTTTTTGGAAGGAGCCAGGTTTTAGCAATAACATTCCACTTCTGTTAGTCTACCCACCAGCATCTAACCTGCCCCATAACATCTCACTTGAGTTTACAATTTCCTTCACCTCCTGTTCCTCGCTAATGTAAACTCTCTGGCTTTTCTCGAACGTGTGGCTTGGAAGGGGAGTAGCTGAGGCTCCAGCCTCTCAGATGCCAAGTGGAAATCTTCCTTTGCAGGGGACAGGGAAGAACAAATGTATGACCTAAGGAAAGAATGGATCCATAGCTTTTTTTTTTCTCCCCTCCTGGTCGAGCTGTAGCAAAATGTCAAAGGCATGATGCACACATTCCTTTGAAGCCATTCCATCGCCTGATGATCCATTTTGCTTACGAAAGGAATGTACGCTCAGTGCTGTGATTTTTGTTGGAGGCCTCAACAGCAATGTAATCACTGCAAGGAACACTGCCAGGTTTCCCCCCTTCCTTACGCATTCCAAAACTTCCATCCAGTGAGCAATAAATAGCAAAAAATTATTAATTACCCAAAGGAAGAATTCTCTCCTGAACAAATATTGGCTTCGTGACGAGAAGGAGCTTGTGAAATGTGTGTTTGCCTACCAGGCCCACTCAGTCTATTTCTGATTCCCGAAGAACATAGTGACCTGTGTGCCAGATTTTATTCTGGCTTTTTTTTTTTTTTGCATGGCCAGCAAGAACTGTAGCAAACATACAGGAAGGAAAACACTCTATTGTTGCTCTCGGTCTTTGGTGGTTTTTGTTCTGTGATTTTCACTGTGCTTCACTTCTGGATCTGCACAAAAAAACAATATGTTCTTCTTTTTTAACCTTTTCACTGACTGTCCCAGCTTTTCCTTAACTCATTCACTGCTTAAAAATGTTCAGTAAATGAGCTTGGGAGATTTCAGTTTTGAGTTATTACATGCCACACACACAAACACACAGGTGCATACATACTTGCATTTATACACTTCTATATATTCTCAGATGCATAAGTAGGAGCTTCACCCTGGAGCCACATGGGTTAATGTATTAAAGTCTCCAATCCCTGCTCCAAAGCAAAAATGATGGTCTCCATACTGTGCAAAGTGCTGTGCACTAGGGTCAGTCTTTGTCTGAAGAACTTTGTGTAAATGAAGGTGAATAACTGACATTTTGGGTCCACTAGTGGTCACCATCTACCCTCACCCCCCACCCTGCAGGAGCTCAGGTCCGAGCTCTGCTGCTGGAGATACTGCAAGCAGTAGCTGTGGTGAGCATGAGAGCAGCTGTACCCAGCCGGAAAAAAGGGCCAGCTAGCCTAGCACCCAGCAGCAACAAAGCGCAGATACGGTGGGAGGGGTGGAAGAGTTGGGAGAGGAGAAGACACTTCCCCCAGGATCTCACCCAGCCTCAGCCTTTTGCAGCTCAGAGGCTTCCTGAGCTGGATTTGGGTTTTCTCTGTTTAATCACCCTTTTCCATCAACTTTTCCAGTCTCCTCTTGAACGTGCAAACTGAGAAATTTCCTGCAGACCGGGAGGGAGGGAAAGAGGGGAACTGAGAAAAGGGAATGTCTCTGCTCCCACTTCGGTCTGCTGGATGCAAGCCCTTTTTTCCAAACTGAGGGGGGTCTCTGTGATTACGGGAATGGCAGCAGGACACAAGACATCAGCAAAAACTGTGTGCAGCCCATGTACCCTGAGGGCATTGCTGCAGCCATGAATACATATAGGGGACTTGTAAGAAAGACGGGGACAGAATTTCTAGTAGGGCATGTAGCGAAAGGTAATGGTTTTAAACTAAAAAAAGGTATATTCAGACTAGATATAAGGAAAAACTTATTGCAATGAGAGTGGTGACACGCTGGAACACATTGCCCGGAGAGGTGGTATATGCCCCATCCCTGGAAATGCTCAGGCTCAGGTTGGTTGGGACTCTGAGAAACATGATCCAGTTGAAGATGTCCCTGCTCATTGTAGGGGGGTTGAACTAGGTAACCTTTAAAGGTTCCTTCCAACCCAAACTATTCTATGATTCTATGGTTCGAAATTGGGAACAGGTGGCTCCAGCCCCAGCTCAGGACCAGGTGGAACATGCTGCATGAGGGAACCTGTAATCCCAAAGCCTCTGCTGCTCAGTGTAGCAAGACTTTGTGTCCATCCACCACAGCTGGCCCCTTCTCAGACAGAGACCTTGGATCCAAATGCCAGAAGAGCTGGGGTTGATGGCCAGAGCTGTGCCAAGCTCACAAAGATGCATCTACGGTCTCAGTCAGGGGCAGCTCCAGACCCTGAGCTGCTCACCCCACATGCACACAAGCACCAAGCTAGCAGCGAGGCAGCAAAGCCCAGCTGTAAGACGGGGAAATTCCCTCTGTGGTGCACAGTCTACACTTAGGGGTGGACACAGGCCAAGTGTAGGTCATCCCACTGCAAAACTCCCGTGGCATTTCCCCAGCAGGTCCCACAACCTCCACATGCGCTCTCGAGCTTCCCTTTGTAATGTGCTCAAATCATTCGACCGTACAGAAGCTGAAAAACCATCTCTGCATTTCCTCCTTGCCTGGCTTGTTTTGGGGCTATTCTTTTGGGAAAGAAAAGAAACAAACAAAAAACAACACAAAATGCAATGGGAGCAGAGAGAGGCACTTGAAGGAGACCAAGAGGGAGTCCAGGTCTGTGCAGCCCCGGGGTACGGTAACCACAGTGCCAGGACACACACGCCAGCCCTCTCCTGCAGAAGAGTACGGCAGTGACGTTTTGAGTCTGAGAAAATGATGGCAGCCTTCCTGAAAGCAAAGCCTGGTTCAAAACACTGAGGAGACCACCCAGAGAAGAAGTGCCTGGAGATCCCCATGAGAAAAACTCTTACATTCTAAGTTATCCCCCATCTAAGTTGCCCAAGGCAGGATGAGATCCATTCATAGGTTGTGCCCTTCCCTGCTCTGGGAGCTGTTTGTATTGTAAGAGCAGTCAGCAGTTAGGAGCAGTTAAATAGAATTATTTACCCACATAGAGATCTTTTCATGAACAGAATAGCAAATCTTTTCATTCAACAATTTTTAGACAAGAGCTATTTGTTAATATGACATTTTTCAGCTGTATCAGTGCAAACATCCATCTATTTAGTTTTTCACGCACAGAAAACTTCTTTCTTGCTCTTTCCAAAAAAGAGGGGGAGGATGAATGAAAACTGGACGTATTTTTGTTATTGTTGTTGTTTGGGGTGTGTTTTCCTGACAAAGAAAAGGAGGTCAAAATAAGATGTTGCTGTGAGTCTTTAATTTAGGGCAAAGGCCATTTTTAACCATCCAAAATCACTTGATTCAATAAACGTTGCCTGGCTCTGGTGGCATGCTTTGCTAATCAGATTTCAGGAGATGTTCAGCACAGTCGATCACGCTGCCATGTCTTATCAGCTAGGCTAAATGTTGTGGTTACACCATGCAGCAATATCGCAACAGGAATACTCGGTCTTCACAGCCGGCTCTTGTAAGGCCCTGAACAGTGCTGCTGGTTTTCTGCACATCCTTAAAACCAGTTCACCTCCTGTGGGAGCAAAAAGACAGGGAGAGACCGGGAAGAGGATTGCGATGGTCAGTAACATCCCTTGGGATGCCTTGAGGCAGATATTCAGAGATCTGGCCTTAGCTCCCTGCCCTCACCTTCCCCACGGCGGTGACTGTCTAACATGGGAGGGATGCAGTCCTCCCTGCTTGTCATGTTTATTCTGCCCTCGTGCTGCAAAGTTACAATTTCTGATTGTTGCCTTTTTTTTTTCCCTTCTGTGCTTGTCTACCCTTTCAACAGGATTCCTTTCCCCTTCGCCAGCAGATGTGAGAGTGGATTACAAAGCAATTCAGCTGGAAAAACTGCCAAGAAATGAAACAAACAATGTATTAAACTGTTCTCTGCACAAAAATCTGAATTCTGGCTTAAATTTCTAGAGCTGGAATACCACCCGGGGGATTATGTGCAGTTAACTCCAACCACTGGGTATTCATATTTTCTGCTGGTATGTTTCCCTGACCATCATTTGGGTCTCAGCAGAAATAAATTTCTTTTAGTTTGATGCTATTTCTGGGCCTTCCATGGTGTTCCCATGTCAAATTTTAGTTGTGACAAACCCCTTGAAATTTACTCCACGTAAAGAAATTTTTATGAGGGATTTTTCACAAGGCCATGTAGTGATAGGACAAGGGGTAGTGGCTTTAAACTGAAAGAGGGGAGATTTAGATTAGATATAAGGAAGAAATTCTTTATTGCGAGGGTGGTGAGGCCCTGGCCCAGGTTGCCCAGAGAAGCTGTGGCTGCCCCCTCCCTGGAAATGTTCAAGGCCGGGTTGGATGGGGCTTTGAGCATCCTGGTCTGCTGGAAGGTGTCCCTGCCCATGGCAGGGGGGCTGGAACCAGATGACCTGTAAGGTTCCTTCCAACCCAAACCATTTTATGATTCTACGAAATAAACTGATTTGATAAACAGCACTCCTTACACCAAAGTAAGAATAGACTCGATTTCTATCATGCAAAATCAGATTTGGTCTCAGAATCCGAATAGTAAACAGGAGGTTTCATGGGAAAGTCTGCTTGTTTGCAGCAGGTAGGATGTCTCTGAATATTTTGAGTGTGACTCATTTGACAAGAGTAGACACCTAAATTGCCCATCTGAGCAAGTCTCCCCGGTCTCTCTTTGCACTCGATGAAGATCTCATCAAGAGAGACCAGGATTTGTCTCCTCCACAAGCAGGCAGCTAAACCTGGCTTGGTGTCCCATGCTCTCAAGTCCCGACCATGGCAGGGTCCCAGGTGATTAGCAGAGGTGCTGGGTTGTAAAGTATGATGAGGTCAATGTGTTTTTTTTCATTTTGGAGCACATTCTGGTGTTACGGCATGCTGGAGGGCATTATCAGCAGAAATTATAAACCCAGACCTTGCGCCTCTGCAAGAACAAACCTCTTGGTTCTGGTTCAAGTTAAACTTTAGCACAGATCTGTTTTCAGCTTGAACTCTCTAATTTGATGTAAAGTATTCATGAACACAAGGTGGTTTGTCATGCTCCCATCACTTGAGAGGTCGCACCCTTAGCTAGCTTGGGCTGCGTGCAAGGCCTTGTCTCTGCAAGGAAGACTTGGCCAAAATCTCACTACTCTCGATGAAACCTTGAGTTGGCAGCAGGGTGTCTTCAGGGTAAGACAACCCCCCACTTGGTCCTAGTGTCCAGTGCGGCTGGGGGTCAGAGGTGGTCTGGGAGTGACGCCATGCAAACATCACATCTCCCTGCGCAGTAGGCCTTGGGCACTGGTGGAAGGACAGACCACCCAAGATATGCACCAAAGGATTAATTCCTCTGCTGCTCAGACTGCAAAAGGGAGAAACACCCTGTCTTGCCAACACGAAAGTGTCTCTTCTTGGCCAAGGGATTCCCATGAATATCTTGGGGCAGGCGGGAATTGCAAGGAGGAGTAAGCCTGGTTTGGCTGAAAGCACCCGGAGCTGTCAATACCCTGACCACACCTGGGCATTTTTGACAAAAGGTCCATTTGGCACCTTCACACTGCTTTGAAATCCCCCCAACTGCATGCATGATTCCAACCTCCTGCTCTTCTTGTGTGGTGATGATCTGTATTTGAGCTATGCGTAGGCTTAAGACATGACATGTAATTTCTCCTGGTGAGACAGAGACAGCCTGTCTTATCCCTGTGCCTTGCATCCTCTAACACGACGTGGTGTCAGTTATAAATGAACCTGAAATTCACGTAGCATCAGACTTTCCAAAATCCAATCCTGACCCAGCCTTGCATTCCGAATAGATTAGCAGTTATTTCTGTTTTTTTTAAAAAAACAAAAAACTAAGCCATTCAAAAATGTTAAAGGGAAATTGCAAATGTTATGCTTGTCTGAACAGCAGTCACTCTGGGAAACACACTACAGATATTAATTTCTGAGAGATTCCCCCCCCCCCC
>Ga0065711_1032841_pt1 | contig 26576 bp, 7 predicted proteins | sample Hoacrofraction12_FD_59098 | JGI IMG/M metagenome (GOLD analysis project Ga0065711, IMG submission 59098) | Hoatzin crop microbial communities from Cojedes, Venezuela - Epithelial fraction 12 v2 (version 2) | ecosystem: Host-associated > Birds > Digestive system > Esophagus > Crop | place... | reverse complement strand
GCTGGGCATGTTCAGCCTGAAGAAGAGAAGGCTGCTAGGGGACCTAATAAATGCTTACAAATATCTGAAGGGTGGGTGTCAGGAGGATGGGGCCAAGCTCTTTTCAGTGGTGCCCAGTGACAGGACAAGGGGCAATGGGCACAAACTGAGGCACAGCAAGTTCCGTCTCAATACGAGGAAGAACTTTTTCCCTCTGAGGGTGACGGAGCCCTGGAACAGGCTGCCCAGGGAGGTTGTGGAGTCTCCTTCTCTGGAGATATTCAAGACCCACCTGGACAGGGTCCTATGCAGCCTGCTGTAGGTGACCCTGCTTTGGCAGGAGGGTTGGACTAGATGATCCACAGAGGTCCCTTCCAACCCCTAACATTCTGTGATTCTGTGATTTTAAGACATCTTTTGTTCTCTTAGGATAGAGAGAGATTTCAGGTGACCCACAAACTAATTCTGTATATAAAATATTATTCTTAACTTTCTTTCTTTAAACCCAAAGGTTTTGGAGCACCTCTCAACAAGACAAGTCTCTCAAATGTTCTCAAGATGGAAAATATATTTGTGACATCTTGAAGTGTGCATTTATCTAGAGATTAAAATAAATAAATCTTTGAAAAGGTATTTATAACCTTACCCTTGTTTTCTGTATTCGGACAGCTAAAGAGCTTGTGTAAATAGAACTGTCCTTTCTGCAAGCATTCCTTTTTTCTGTAATACACTTTAACTTTGCCAGCCTCCTCCTTATTAAAATCCTTGTAGGATATGATTTCTGAGTCATACATCACCATCAAGGTTCAGAACAAAGTGTTGCAGCACAAAGCTCAGCAATATAGTTCAAAATAAAGCTTGACATTTAGAAAACTAGCTATATGTTAGCTTTATAAAAAAAATCAATGACTTAATCATCAAAAGGGAAACACTCTAGAATTCAGAGAACCTGATTCAGTTCTCATGATGTAAATGTAGGGATGGAAATGGGGAAGTCTAATGATGCCAACAGAATAACAGTACTGTAAAATCATTTTTAGATCAACATGTGGCTCAAAACTGTTCTTCTTTTCATATCTAAGAAGCTTTTAGCATTGCAACCGTAAGCCTGTTTTAAAGTTCCTCATATTAATGAATTAGAGCAGAATGGAAGGCAATATAGAGATGCAATTAATAGCAAGAAACGCTCACATAGAAAAAATTGGTTAAGGGCAAAAAACAAAAAAAGTGAAGATTTGATCTCATTGAAATCTGTCCTTTCTTATATGACTTCCTATTCATTTTTGCCTCTAGAATAGTCTGTTTATGCCTTTCTATTGGTTTGATTGTACAATGTTTCTCTAATGGAGATGGATTATGTATCAAGAGGTTAATGAAAATGATGTGAACTATTAAAAGCACATTTAAGTTAGAGTAATGTAGTGTAGCACAGAAATACAATTCATGAATTATTTTCTTCAACACTACCTACAAGAAGACAATATTAAATTGCTAAAGATGACCCTTTTTATTTATCATTACCCATATTAGAAATTGTTTAATAGCTTAGGTAAATTTAAAAAAAAAAAAAGAGTGATTTCTCCCAAGAACAGCTTTTGCATTGGACTGGTATCCCAGTCCATCCAACATAGCCATGTCCTAAATTGCATTAACTGTCAAGCTTTATCATAACCAGTTAGTAAAAAGAGCGCAAAGCGACAACCCTGGAAGATGGAAAATATAAGTTCTAGTTCCTTCTGACATAGGCAATTATACATACACAGAATAATTTAAAGACATTTTGAAATTATATTTAAAGCTTAAATATGTATGTGTCTATTTCTAAAGCTTACCTGAATGATATTTCAAATCTAGTTTAGATATCCTCCATGAAAAGAGTTTGGTATAAGTAAACTATTTTTCTCATTCCTACCAAAGTCACCAAGCATAAAGGCATTAACCATTGCAAAAAAATACTTAACTTGTGGTAAAGAGGGAGATTATTCATACTGGTCATCATGCAGCTGCACCATTAATTAAGGATATTCTTAAAAGTGACTGCAGTCAACTTTGTAGAGACATTATGTGGCAGTTACACTTCATCAAAGGAAGAAAACCATCACCAGAAGTTTTTTCAAAAATAAATCCTATCCTGGGAAAAACAGAAATACACATGCCTCTGAGAACTACAGAAATAAATATCAATACTTACTAGGAAAACTTTTTTCCCCTCAATCAGATTCTCTTTACATAATTGTCTTTGCTATTACTTAAAATGCAAATGAGGTAACGTAGGTAGTACCATCCACATTCCATGTGTAGGGTGATAAAAGATTCTCATCTCAGTCACTAATAAGACCTTTTATGTTAAAACTGCTGAATATTTTGAAGCAGATTGAATCATTATTCGCTTAAACTCCAGATGGCTACCTTCTCATTCAGGTATTTTTCTTTATCACTCTATTATGCTACAGCCTGTACTGGCAGATAATGACTATTTACCTTTTTCCTTTTTTTCCAACTTACATTTGTATGATTTCAACTCATTTTGCTGATAAAAATCTAAATCAATGTCACCTGAATGACTAGTTAGTCTAATGGTTATTCTCTCTAATGTAATCCAATGAAATAAGAAAACTAATCATGAAGACTTTTTCTTAAAGGGATAAAATACCCACCCCAAAGTCATATTGTTCTCCATGCAAACAACAGCATGGTTATCCTCCTGATACCTGTTTTCTCTTCCTAATAAAATTCTTGACCTACTGCCAAGTTTTATTTTGTTTTTCTTGTGGGTCAAGGGGCCAAAAAACACATGGTATGTCATATCAAGTTATGTATTCATTCAGACCAGGATCAAAGGCAGACACAAACAGAAGGTAGACCATACTGCTTTACAGGAAGACAACCTTAGCCACCAATGCCCACCTTCCACAAAGTCCTTCTACTCCCAAACTAAAAGCCACCAGTCAATGTGCTGCTACAGCTTCTCTCAACTGTAAGGCAAAGGGATTATACAGCTTTTCATGAAAAAACAAACAAACGAACGAAAACAAATTACAGAAGAAGGTCTTGCAATACTATGTAACAGCACCACCTGGTGATTTCAGTCTTGATGATACGGAGAAAATAACAATCTACATTTTCAGCTGCATAGATACAGATAACTTTTTTTCAGCTGCTAATCTCAACAGTCTTTATTTTAACTAAATTAGCTAATCTTCGCTTGTGTAAATTGATTCCAAATATAAACAAGGTTGGAATATTGTGAAAATCAGATGACAAGAGTTTGAAATAAAGAGTATGTGCTTGCCTCCGAGAATGCTCTACATGCATGTACCTAGGGACAACAAGACCTTTAGGAAAAAATGGATACTTATGCTTAATGCTATGACATTTTCCCCACTTGATCTTTGAAAAGAATTCAAGTGATTTATCTGACGTAAATTAAGTGCACTAAACAGAAGATCAGTAAATAAAAATACACTAAGGCAAGTACCAAGCTTCTCCTTACTCCCTTGTGTTCCTTCAAATGCTTAAAACTCTGGGATGTGTCCTTGCAATGACTTAACTGGCAATCTGCACGTAGAATTTTAAGCAGGTTCAAATGGGAGGAAGAAATAATTTAGTGCAGAAGAGTTTGGCCTTGTATCTAAGGAAATGGGATGTTATAGGTTAAGTTCAGCAAGACGAGTAGCTTTAAAATGTCGTTATTATCACTTACTTGAATTGCAGCAACACCTTCATAGCAAAGCCAAAGACCAGGACATATTGTGCTAGGCTAGCACAAACCGTTAGTAAGAGACAATCCTTGTCCAAATTACCTTTTAAGTAGGACATTCATAGATTTAAAATCCAGGCACACATACAGCTCCTATCTCATACAGATATACAGCATCAAAACGTATTTATAATACTCTACTACTCTTTAAAAGAAAAAAATGAACTAGGATTTACAAGACAGAAATGTTGAAAATAAATGAACGCAATTAGTAAGAAGGAACTATGCACTACACAAATTCTATGCTATGCAGAACAGAAAAGCAGAATTTCAGAATGACCTTGAACCTTTAGCTGCCAAAACGCACAAAATATGCTTGAAGGTACAAATAATATTGGAAAGTACAAAGTGATATATGAAACTACAAAATGATGTATGAAAATATCATGAAGAAAATGTCTGGTTCAGACCATGTCTGGTTCAGTCAACAAAAACATTCATTTTTCTTTATATTAAGTATCAAATATATAGGACAGAAAATACTTTCTGATTAGGAGAATTCGGAACTTAATTTTTAACCAGATTTGAAAGTTTACAGAAAGCAAGCTTTTGGTCCAAGACAACTTCTCTCTAAAATATTGGTTTAAAATAAAAAATAAATGTTAAAAAATTAGTTTAAAAATAATCTATGAGCAGCTTTTATAGTATCAGCCACTGCATTTTTGTAAAACAACAATGCTCATGGCAGTAAAACCCGAGCATAGTAATAGGAATGCTGAACAAGGAAAGGATATTCTGATTTTTTTGGAAAAGAATAAAATATTGGTAGCCATTTGTTGACTTGTCAAAGACTATGAGTTAGTAATACTTAGAGAGTCAGATCTGTGATAGCATAGATTTCTGAGGTTTACAAAGAAGAAATATCTTTCATGAAGTATTTTTCTTTGATTCCTAAATTTCTGGAGTCTTGAACACCCTATGTAAGTGTGGGAGAGTTTGTTGGCTTTGGTGTTCTGGTTGTTTGTTAAACTTACGACTAATTTTGTGCACAGATGAACCGAAAGCTTATGAAAATAGAGAAACTGTAGAAAAAAAATTCTGAGAACAGAATGAAGGTTTTTATACCAACCTGTATATCTTGTACGAATCCGGGAATATTTATTGTTGTTTTAGGTATCCTAGAGTGTATTCTGCTTCATCTCTATGCACCGTACTAGAAGAATGCAGGTTCCTTGTTAGCCCTGTGACACTTTGGCCAGCCTGACATGGATGTCTTGGACACGCCAGGGCACCTACAAAGTCACTCACTATGCACCTGTGCTTAGGCAACTGAATCCCACCCTAAGAAACAGCTGTATTTGACCTCAGGAACCTTTTCTCCCCAAAGTCTTGCAAGTCATATTTTCTCAGACTGAACAGCAATAGGAAAATGAACATCAGTTGCAATAGCCTGCCATGTTTCCATTCATGGGAACAGATTGTCATCTGGGTAGGCTACAATTGCCCCAGTGAACTCAGTGAAACTTTGACAATAACATACACGTATCACTAAAAATCTGCCAGGAACATCTACTGATTTATTATTTGCTCTCTACAGAAATAATAATTAGGAAATGATGACATGTCTTAGTTTATATGATTCTACAATTCAAAGAAATGGAGCCACTTTAAGGCAGGATCTCATTGTACAATATGTAGCAGGGCTTTAAGCAGCACAGGAAAACATCTCAGCCTGAAAACAACAGTTGGGACATTATCAGGTGAACACTAACAGGAGGAGAGGCTGGTATTAAAGATAAATTAATATGTAAAGAGATCTTAATCTAGAACAACTTTTGTCAGAGTGGGGAAAATCAGGAATGTAATATGGCAACCCTGAAAACAGAGGTAACCTGCAAAGCTTGTACCATTAATTCTTTTCACAGACAAATATGAGAAGCAGCAGCTACTGTGGATGAGATGCATGGTGCAACCATGTAATCAATACTGCTGGATTTCTTGTTAGCTCAAATCACTTCATGGGTGTCTCAGAGACAGATATGTGGGGTTCTGGTCTCCTGCTGTACTACTGACAGCCTTGGCTTACATCATTTCCCTGTGCTGTGGGACTTACATATTGCACCTCTTAGGGACTCAGCTCGGGATCTCATCCTTTATTCTTCAAGATTGCTAGAGTCAAGTAGCAATGGTAAGAGAGGAAGAGTCTGTGAATGCATTTTTAAAATTTTCCCTTGGAGGCAAAATTACTTGTCTCAAGTGATTTGCCATTAAAAAAAATCTAGCTCTTATTTATTTCCATCAACTGAAAATACCAGGCTAAATAAGTAGAAAGGACCTTTTGTATAATTAGCTTTATCAAGTAGCAAACTGGAAATTAAGACTCTCCTTCAAGGTAATATGCATGCATTTCAAGTTCATAAATACTTGCTCACGGCAGAATATAATTTACTCCAACAGTTAACCTAGAGTGGTTTTGGTCAGGACTACATCCTTTCCAGAAATATGGGGTTTTTTAATGCTAGGTACAATTTTGATTCTGATCTGTAGTTGTACTTTCACTTCATGATTCTAAGCTACTTCTTAATATTTTTCACAGTTCATGAGAAAACCAGGAACCTATTATGCCACCTTTACCTTCTTAGTGTATCTGTGCTTCTTTCTCATTTAATTTTTTCACAAAATTGCAGGACGAGGTTTTGTCGTGGGTTTTTTACCAACTCAGAATATACATCGATTGGGAGCTGAAAATCTTAACATCTCTCAGGTGCATCACACAACATTCGCTATACAACTGACAATTTATATTTTATCTTAAGAATATATTTTAGAAATAAGCAAGCTCTTGAGGACTTCAAACTGTTCCAGTGCATCCTTGTTTTACTCCAGACTACTTTTCCTCACTAGGGAAACATAATTTTTGACTTCTTGTTTTAATTTGACTTGTGTCATCTCCCAAAAAGTGGATCATCTGTGGGTCTTTTTAAGTCTTTTATTACCCTGACCCCTATTCTTTGACTCTCAGAAGCTTCTGAAAAAAGTTTCCATCCATCAGGATGTCAATATTTGTATTTGCTGATCAAGACTAAACATAACTCTTTGTAACACTAAACAGATTAAACATTTTAGGCAATCACTAAGGTGGGAGGTTTTTTCCCTAGGCTTCGAGGATTCTTTTTCATAGTTCTCTTTTTAATTTTGCAATCTCATTTCAAAATTGTGGATGTCAGACGCTGATCAGTTCTTTAGCAGTTGTCTTACCTGTCGCGTACAATGAAGTATCTTTGGTGTCTTCTATTTCGCATGCCCGTTTGTACTCCTCAAGATTATGACCATTTAGCTATGTCTCGTTTCATAAAATGTATATATAATGATTATACCCATATATATACATAATTACATAATGTCCAAAATCACTTCTATTTTGTATCTGTCCCTATCACACAGAAATAACTGATTATATTTTATTAAGATATATGACTTTGTGTTTGGCCATGTTGTTTAATTGAGGCTGTATTACCAAAGAATATAGTTCAGCTGATACACACTTATTTTTGTTCATTATCCCACCAATTTTGATGTGATGAATAAACATTATATGTACTTTTTTTAATGTAATTTATAAATCAGTTTGAAAGACACTGGATTTAGTGAGACTAAGAACAGACCGTTGAAAGATCTAACTGGAAACACATTTTTGGGGTACGATTTCCTCTTATTATACCTATGAAAAATCCACTTATTGTAGGTATATTGATATTATTAAAAAGTTACCACTATAGAAAAGTCATGCAAAAGTAACTCAAATCTCAAATGATTTGCAAAAGTCAACATCAACATTTGCATCTGTCAACTTACAATCTCACTGAAAAATACTAACAAATGTGTTAAACAGAAATCACCTCTCCAAACTGTGATAGATATTAATCACACTGATTTTCTTTATTTAATACATCTAAAAAAAGCATTTCCATAATGCTATCCAACAACTCTAGCTGACTGTTCAACGTTTACGAAGTTCACTGTGTTAGAGATTTTCTAATGTATATTAGCACAACAGTGCTTTTAGTTCAGTCCTCTGGCACTTTCCTCAGTGTAGAGAGGAGGTAGGGTTTCAGGTTATTTTCTTTGAGATAGCTAAAACTTTTTATAAACAGAGAAGTTATTGAGAAATAGGTTAAAGGTGTGAGTTTGGGTTGCTTTGAGTATTCCTTATTGCCTCCTACCTAAACACTCTTGAATCGCGCATGGTTAGAATCAGATGTATTGCATCGTGCATGCCCAGCCTGGCTTGGAGACATGGCTGGAGCACTGCTGAGGAGGAAGGGAGTAGGATCCCATTTTGACCTGTGAGGAGCCAGGACACAGATGTACTACACCTTCCTCCACTGCAGATGTCCCTCCATGCACAGCCCCATCTGGTAGCATGTTGCAAAAGTGTTCTAAATAACAAAACCCAGAAATACTGTTGGTGTGAAAGAACTGCTCCCAAAAAAAGGAAAAAAAAACAACTGAATTAACAAGCTCTCAGCATATGATATATTAACCATAATGGAAAAGTTAGTTCCGCAAAACTTAAATAACTCAGAAAATGAACAACCAATATGGAAACATAAAACACTGAAACAAATACACAATATCACAAGCTGAATACACTCCTCGAGTCATGTCTATGAGTTTGGAAGACACAGGAAATCAAGAGTCAGACAGTTATTGAGTATCCAGAGTACTACCTGCCAGATAAAAGCAAAACAAACTTGCTTCGAGGATATTTCTAGATTAAGAAAGGGAGCTTTTTTAGTTTACTTCAAAAAAAAAAAAAAAAAGGAAAATCTAGTTTCTTCCCCAAACCCATCTGCCATATAATCACATTCTGTGGTCATCACACACAGATTCTGTAAACTCAAAGTACAGATGGTGGTTTATTACAAAATAACATAGGAGGCTTAGAATAGATGATGCATTTGGTCATTTTTGCACATAAACTTCCTGATTAAGTATGAAAAATGTGAACATTTGTTTATCTTGGAAAAACTGCTATTACTTGTCAAGCATGACCAATTAGGTATTTCTAAACTGTTATCCCTGTAATTCAGAAAAACAGCCATCTGTAAAGTCAGAAGTTTGCATCTTTGTTTTTTGTGTGTATGGTTTGTGGTTGTTTCTCTCCATCCCGTATTATAAATGTAATATCTTTAGTCTGAATTACTCATAAAACAGTAACAGTAACATACAATAGAAAAAGCACAGAGAACGCTGATTGCATCAGGTCTATGGAAATGTCCTTAATTTTTCTTTCCTTGTCTTTTTTTGTTTTCTCCCTTTTTAAAGGCAGAAGTTAGCCAAAAACAAGGAAAGAAAATAAGGTGCATTCTAAGAAATAGTTATATTTTTCATCCTCTGCAGCACTTAAGGCATGCACAAGACCTAAATAACAACAAGAAAAAAATGAAAGCTTCTTGTATTTTTCACTGTAGCTTGATTGTTTGAGCTTCAAAATTGAGGAAGAAAAAATGCAATTTAATTCTAGATTCTGTATGATTAAGGCAAAACTTAAGCATAAAAATACAATTGAGACTAACTGCTTGCTTTAAGTTGATGTAATTTGTGTCGCCCTTCATGCCCCTTCCTAGCTTCATGACTGGTAGAATTTTGGCTTTGCTAAATCCATCCTTGCATGTCCAGTGTCTTTATACTCGTTCTGGGCAACGTCTCCCTGCTTTCACCTTCTGCAAGATTCCTTTTTGTGCTGAAGCTTAGTCTACTGTTTCCCTGAACATTTATGATTCAAATTATAAACTCATTTTTATCATTTTGTCTCAAAATTTTTTTGTTATGTTCTGGACAACTGAGGCTTAGAATGGGACTATTCTATCTTGCCACATCACTTCAAAAGTTCTACACCTAGTTCTTCCTACCTCTAGGAAATATCTGCAGACATACAGGTAACTTAGTACTAACAATATTTAGGGTTGGAAGATGGTGACTCATCATAACCTGATATAGTGAAATCTTGAAAAGCCATCAGCTGAGGATCAAAGAGACTGTTATTAGGAACAACAGTATTAAGTGAGTTACATTTCAAATAATGTATGTCTACACAATAAACTCTGCTTTACTCTGAACCAGTTACTTCTAGCATTTGAAGCACAGGTAGCTTGATGCCTTGTTTCCTTACGTTTATTCTCAGAGAAGAGCTGATGTAGAGAAGGTCTTCTGAGCAATGGAGAATCAATACCAGAGATCATGCCTTGCAGGAAAAAAATAATTAAAAAAAAATACATATATCAAGATAGAATTCCTAAATTTTGAATGTTTCTGGCTGAAACCCATACATTGTTTTCAATACCTTTATTAATTTTACTGCCCATAACTGCTACATACATTGGTATGTCCAATGAGAGATGCATTTTGATTTTATCACTAGTCTTGTGCAATTAACTTTGAAGAATAAAAGCTGCAAGTTTACATAACATGCCTACAATATTTCCTTAAGAGAGAAAAATACAGTCACTGTATAGCATCAGATCATGGAAATATTTGTCATGCACTATCAGAAAAATTTTAAATAGCACTGTCCTCTCCAAGATGCTTATAAATTTATACAGTGTAAGAAAGAGTCTCAAATTCTTGTGGTTCATTGGCACAGACAGTTCTTATGATGCTATGGAAGTTTGAAGGGAGATGTACTTTTAAATATCCCTTCCTTCTTGCTCAATAAATTGAGATACAGAGGTTAGCATTTACTGTGTATTAAAAGTAGTTCATTAAACAATCCAGAGTAATGGCTTGGAATTTAGTTGGTAGCTATTAGCAATACTGTCTGCGAAACAGCTGCTTGATTTAATTGGCAGACACTAGTTCCTTTCATTTACAGGCAGAAATGGAACCTCTCTGCTTGCCAACAACCTAAAGATTGTACCCATTTTAAAACAGAAACTATTTAACCTGCTTTATAATTAATGCAGAAAAATCCCACCTCACAGACAGCTTAGCCTCTACGCATTGAAAAAATGCTCGGCTAACAATCTTGGCTAACAGAAACCACTTTGAAAAATTTTTCTCTCTTTGATCTGTTCCTATGCCTCATACTTCTGCCTGTATAAAGCACCAAAAAGTCAGTTGAGTCAGATGTTGAAGATAAGTTAACTGGGGTGAGAATCAATCATAAAGTATGAGGTAACAGGGATGTGAATGGTGACTGATGCAATTCTACCGAACAGTGAGACACACAACTCAAATTTCTTTGTGAGTTTACTAATGGTCTTTCTTCCATCCTGCCCTTAGCTGTTCTTATAACTCAATGTTTTCTTCTTTAATGGAGTATTTTCTCTTTGCTCCTGCAGACAATGCTGTCATTGTGGTCACTGTAAAATTTAATCTCTGAAGAAATTTTCTATAAGACTTGAGCTAAAATACATAAAACTTTAAACGACATTGGTGATTTTTGTGTATTTGAGAGAGAAAAATACTTATCCATAGTTGTTAGAAACGTTAACTCTTGTCATCAATGAATGATGATGTAGAAAATTGTAAAGAAACATTCCTCTAAAAGATGAAAGATCGAAATACTTTTAACTTTACAATCAAAATTCTGTTTTTTTAACTACATAAACAGTATATATTGTTCTACATACATACCTACTGTGACCTTAAGAAAAAAAAAAAAATAGTATGTGTGCACCTAACTAGGCAACAGCTGCTTAGGTTAAGAACACAGGAACAGAGCAAGGTTTTAGTGATACTTTTCCATGTAGAACTATCCAGACCACAAAAGCTAGAAGCTTAGGGACTTAAAATACACATATAAAATTAAAACCAGACAATATCTTTCATACATCCTGTTCACTGTTGTCAATCTCAGGACTTACCCCAAGATATGCACCTCTTAAATGCAATTTTCCTGAAAGGGAAAAAGTTCTTTGGAGTAAGTTATTTATGTATTCTCACAGAAATGATGAACGTTTAAGGAACCATCATGTTCACAAACCCGCAGCAGAAATGCATGCAAATTTTTCAGCCATTTAACATACAACTAACATACAACATAGCTAAAGGAAATGCAGATAACACTTTTGCTATTTCAATGCCTTCAAAGTGTAGCATCCTTGTTACAGCATAAAGAGATGGTAATTTTGTCCTGCCTTTGTACTCCTGTGTAGGAGGCAAGTGTCCTCGTTCTTCACTAGAGCAAGTCTAGAAACAGTACAGAATAATTCTCACCATTATGAAAACCTCCTCATTCAAACATACTCATATTAGAAATGTATTTTGTACCAAAATTTAACCTACAGGACTAATTACATTGTAAACTTCCTTCTTGAATTAGATGTAATTTCATATCTTTAGTATCCCAAGCTTTTACCCATTTCTGGGATCAGTGTTTTTGATCTCCTTCCCATTGATAACAGCCTCCAGCTGGGAGGTTATGAGCAGAATCTGGCAGGATGGGAACAGCAAAGAAGCTTCACATTTAAGATTGAAAATGGAATGCAATATTTTCTTTTGAACATAATTTATCATGTAATTGAAGAAGCAAATTTCATCTGTGCATTCTACTAACTTCTGTATAGTTCCCAGACTTCTATCTGACAGAACAGACAGCTCAATCTCTCCGCAGAGCTGACTACAATCTGAATATGTCAAAAAGAAGACCAAGGACCATTTAAATATTGCATTTTCTTTTAAACAACATTACACTCAAACGTACAAAGAGGCATCTGTCTGTCATTCCTTTCAACATCACTACGGGTCTTAGACTCACACATTTCAAAAACAGTGCTGTCTCCCCCGAGGACTATTACATACTTCAAAATCTACAAAGCAAGACCTAGGTCAGGAAAGCAATATTTATTTTAACAAAAAAGGCTTTTTTTCTCCCTCTAACATTATAGATTACTTAGATGAAAGGCTATATCTACAAATATTTTGTTTACATAATTTTTTCAATTAGATATCATTTTCTTTTCTAGCTATTTTGTCAAGTAATGCATCTTCCTCAAGGAGTTTCAGACTATTGCATACACATGCAGGCATTTATGATGCTCCTCAGTAAGTTATAGACTATTTTCAGAGAAAATTCTGATATTGTTTAGAATCTATTGCATCAATGATTGTAACTCAAGTGTAATCATTTGTTCAAAAAGGAGCTTAAAATAAAACAAATATCATTGTGCTGATGGACTATGGCGCAGTTACACCTTGCATTGTGTACTGATGTACAGTTCTAACTGAAAGCCTGCAGGGATCCATGAAATATTACCAGGGTTTTCATTTAAACTGTAATTCTATTGGACAGCAAGGTCAGATACTGAGCTTCAAAGTCAGAATTAAAAAGTAGGGAAATAATTCAAATTCATTTAGAAGGACATGAAATATAAATATTATCTCTTTTTAATATGTGTAAGTTTAGCACGTATTACTATGAATAGAAGGATTATATAATTATTTTGAAAAAGATAAAAATTATTTCACCTTATGCCCAAATCTCTCTGATGCATTGTATACTGATACTTGCAACATTGCCACTACCATGCATGTAGGTGTGTTTTTCTAGGATTATGAGCTCCTCTGAAGTCTCACCAGTCCCGTCATAGTCTGTAACAATATTAAGATTTATTATAGATTTCATACTGATAAATGTTCATCACATTCCACTTTACCATAACACTTCTGTAAATAAAGTCAGGACTTTAAGTACCTTCCTGCCTGCTTCTATATATCCATATATTGATTGTCACCTATACTATTAATTTTGAGTCTGGTCTTAGCCCCCGTCACACAGCTTTGAAATCAGAGGTGGACTGCACCCCTGGCATGCATAGTCATGGTCAGATTAAAGTATTAGAGGGCAGAGGAAAATCATATTAAAATTACTAATCTTATCATTAGTACTCTTAAAATTGATAATCTTATACGTTAGGGAGCAGAACAGGAATTCAGGAGATAGAGAGAAGACCCACGGAGCCTGAGTTGGCACAAAAGGAAGAGGTGACTAGATATACAGAAAATCTAGAATAAAACCTACAGTTCTTACATAGTGTAGTATCCTATCAGCAAATACTATATAGAAACCCCTGGCAAATTACATGCCATATCTTCCTCTTATGGCTGATCTTCATAAAGGGTGACAATGTAATCTACAACTTCTGCTGCTTAGAAATCTTGTTAGCTGAACAGAAAGAGGTCTGAACTCTTGACCCCTCTAAATGGTAGTTGCCTGGGGCTCTACACTGTCACCCCACGATAGCCATTCAGAGTTTCTTTCAATTTTCTTTTTAACAAATGTAGCAAATTACATGCAAAAACTCTGTTAAAAGATCATGAAGTCTGCAAAGTTGAGCCCTGAAAAATGAAGAAATGCTAGAATAAACATTGACTGTGCATTTTTAATTCCCTGTAGCCTCCTGCACATATGCATTTTAATACAGTTTTTAACTGTTTAATTGCATTTTGTGTAGGATGGACAATGCTCAAGGGATGAACTATTGCTGCATAGTGAATGAGGCTGTGATCTGTGGGACTTTTGCCTTAGTTGATACAAAACTTGAAAGGTGGCAACCGAATATACATTCAGTCACTCACTAGGAGCACAGGTTTGATAAGTAATGTAGCACTCAGCCACGCTGAGTACTATGATGTTGGTCACTATACTGACATGGAGAATATAGCAGTGAATAATTTTTCATTGCAATCTCTCATTTTCTTAATAAGAAAGACGTAACATGAAAATGAGATAAATGGATTAAGATGAAGGAGGGAAAAACAATAAGATGTAGACAGATGTTAAGCAATGAAGAGCAACAATCATAATCAGACACAATGCTTGTTTGCATGAAGATACTCATGATTATTATTTGTCTGCAGGAAAATAAAACTACAATTTACTAGCCCTATTCTGTTCAAGATTAAAATCAGCATTGGAAAACTGGTCAGTGTTTTTGAGGGGTGGGGTTGGAGTAAAATAAGATACCTTAGAAGCATATTTTGACCTCTGAAAACAAGTCTACACCTTCACAGAAGAGAACAGCAACAACTCAAAGGGTAAATTCCAATTACTGTAACTTGTATTCTGAAATCAGAATCTTAACCTTTGCAAAGGTTCGTACAAAACATTTTCTAGCTAAATTAATCTTGAAGCTATGGAAGAACCTCAGAAAGTTCAGCATGTAACAATGTCTGTGAGCTTCATTTTGCAAAACTGGTGGGAAGTCTGAGTGCAATAGGATTGTAATACTTTCCCGTTTCAAAAGCCAGCAACTAGCCAACGTGCCGTGAAGACAGAGACAGAACTTTCAACATGTGGGTGGAAGCAAAAATAGAAAGATCTAATTTCAATTTCCCAGACTGCCAAAAGAAATAATAATTAAAGCTGGAAATAATTTGTGTCACCTTATCTTTATGAAAAATAAGCTACTAGGACACTGCAGGATCTCCCAGGCTACTCTGCAACTCTTACTCAAGAACAAATTGCTCTAAGAGATATGACAGTATCCATCTCAACTGCCTAACACTCTCTTCTTTACTCCATTGTGATGGCATGCAGAGTATGGGATGGTAGACCTGAAAGTGGCAAGGTGGATTTCATGGGTAGTGTTAAAATGAAAACAAAACAACCCCCCCAAACACAGTAATTGCAGGACTAATTGCCTTTCTAATTTCCGTGTTTTAATGCAGCACAACATAGCCCAAGTCAAATTTGAGCTAGATAAAAATGAGGAAAATATGTTAGTTTGACACAAATATGACATTCAGAAAACTGAGATGTATCTCGAATAGTATAGGATGCTCTGAACTGTCTTATCCCATGAACGACTTTCAGCAAACAGTAAGCTGCTTCTTGGATACTTTTTTTCCCCTCATAGTTTTCTCACATTACTTGTCCATATATCTCCTAATAGTTCAAAGCACTCTTCTTTATTATAAGAATCAAACATCTGTATCATCAGCAGCTTTTTTTTTTAAACTTTTAATTCTCTTCTTTGTTAAAGGTTACAGTATTCTAAGGTTCTGGAAAAATAAGTCATCCGAGTATTAATCTTACGGTTTTTCATAAAACCTATGGTAGAATGCTCTTAGGTAAGTTAGACACTCTGAGCAAAGTTCTTCAGGGTTAATTGTCTGAAATGGGGCCAAGCCTCTGAAATGCAAACTTCTGCGGCAGAACTATTGCTTGGCAGAACTTGAGAGAAGAGTAAGTATCATTCTGATTTTATACATAGGGAGAAATGTTAATAGGATATATTTTGTACAACATACGAAGTACTGCACTCAGTTCAAAGTGACACTAAAAGAAAAAACGTTTTGGATAAATCTTAACATTGCTCTCATCATATTTAGTAAAAAATACACAATCATGAATCTCCTTGATTAATCTCCTAATGATCTCCTTGCATCACTTATGCAATGTTATTTTTGAGTGCATTTATTATTGCATAGTATTTATTCTTCAGTGATATCTCCTTCAAAAGTCTCCTTTCCCTGATTAGTAATTAAGGACTTTATTCTCTTTATATATAGGTGTTGTTTTGCTTCAGTTCTTTCAGCTTCCCAAGACAAAGTTTTAACCTGAGGGAGAAATGAATGAACTTCAGACAAAAACTGGGGAGTTGAATCTATTGTAGCTATAGATGATTTGTTTTGTGGACTCTTAATTAGTATAGAGTAGAATAGTTTTCTCCATTAAAACAATTTTTGAAATTCATCATGAAATAGAAGCATGCAGTCAGTATGTCAATGATGTTTATACTTTCTGTGGCAGAAAAATATGGAAAGCAAGAGAAAGATGTCGGTAGTGATGCAAAACACACATCTGTGCTGATCACCAGGGCAGATCTGTAATGTTAAGACAATGAACTACCATTTAGAAACTAGCTAAAGTTTGAAGGACCTTAATAAAGGCTGCTGTCTGACCATCAGCATAATGATACAAGTACGATTTATCTACCCCAAATTGGAAATACAAAATCTGAATTTTTTTCTCCTCCTTGTGGAGATACTATAGAAACTAGTATATTTGGTATTACTACAAGGAAAACTGGAAAAAGGAAAAAAAGCCCAGCTTAGTTTTGAGTTTACTGGGAAATTAAGGACAGATACAAAGTACTTTCAGAACAAGAATAAATCTCAGAACACAAATAAATAATTACAATTTCAGAACTAGAGGCTTAACTAAACGAACTTATTTTTCCTTTTCTCCTCAAAACAAAACAGCATTGATACTGAGATGCAGGTTTCACTTTTGTAGCATCTGCATCTTTTCATGAAAAACTATGCAAGTTTATGTCTCGACTATGAGTATTATGTTCTGAATGTCTCCCATATCTTCTGAAGCTGCTATCACATGAATTTGAATTTTTTTTCTTGCATTTAGCATCCCTAAGTATTTCACTATCAAAATTTGTTCCCACAAGTGAGAGACCTGCAGAAAATGAATGACAAAATGAGGAAGAGACACATGCATCTGCCTCTAGAGAATGTGGCTCCCTTGTCTGCTATACAGAGCACACATATAACACACATACAATGACATTGTCCTTCCCATTTCAAAATCAACAGATATATACCTATATCATCAAGGACATGTCCTGGAACCTCTTCCCTCCTAACACTAGCCCTCATCAAGCTGCTTATGGCTGCAGAGATGCCAATCACTTTCTGAAAGGGAAATTCTCTGCATGCCCATAATAGCTTCACAGGTCAAGTCTGCCAATCAATACAGACATCTTGGCGTGCATTTCACTTGACTCTGTCAATTTATGCTGATACATGGATGAAGCTCACTGATCAGGTCTGTGAAAAGAAATAGGGTAGACTTGTTAAAATAGTGCTTTTTAAAAGCACTCTCACCTTAGCAAAGGACGTCTTCAACAACCCAGTAACACATGGATGTTTCAATCAACTGAATGTCATCCATCTCCTCAGGATCAGTTTGAAGTTTATTGAAAGTCCTGCCTTATTAAAGGCTAGATGCCGTCTTCAGAGTCAAAAAATTTTCAAAAGTCCTATTTCTTCTGTTAAAAATAGAAGCATTCAAAAGGAAAAGCCTAAATGTTACATTCCTTAAGCCATAGTTAAATTATTTGCTATGTAACTGAGAAATTGAGACTTGGCAAATACGACCTCAGGACCGAGCACACTTAAATAGCTGGACAGGCTTATTTTGCAAAGATTTTATGAAGCAGCAAAACAGATGACAAATCTGTTTTGTCACTGAGGGCTTTGATAGCACTTACGCAAAGTGAGTAGAAAGCATTCCCAAAGCACAACGTATCAGACACTCATTTGTAGAAGGCTGCTGGTTAGTGATCACTTCATGGGGTTAGTATGGGAAAATTAGGTTCATGGAATTTTCGTATATTCTCTTTTTCCTGATCCGGATTTGTCACCATTGTGTTTGTAACACAATAACTAGCTGTTCATACCACAGGCTATGAACAGCAGATGAGACTGAGATTTTAAAAAGAAAAGATCCTGGGTTTGTACTATTTCTCTTTTTGAAGGTTGAAAAGGCAAAAAAAAATATAGAAAATGTGAATCTATCCAAATAGAATGTTTATAAAGAGAATATTTTTCAAACTCATCTGCCATCTGCCAGCTGACAATGATCAATTGTGTGCAGGCCGTGATTAGGAATAATCAGTATTTTCAAAACAACCAATAAAAAGCATTAACAATATAACATTGCAACAGCATAGGTGCACTCAAGCCTACGCTTTTCAATTTTTCTTCTCAGTAAAACTGAGTTAGACTAAGACAGCAGATATCACCTACAGGCTCTTTTTCCTAGGAAATTTGTCTTTCTCTTTGTCTTCTAGAGACAGAAAATGTATTTTTTCAATTGACTAAGGAACCAGCAGGATTCTATTGTTTGTCATAGAGCTCATCTGCTGCGAGAAAGAAGCTCAAGTGAATCTATTTTTCTTTTTTAGTGATTCGAAAGAATGTGTTACAAGACCATCTGTTAGCTACGTTGACTATCCAGTCAGCATCTATTTTCAAAACTACTTGTTTGGCAATAGATATCACAAATACTCTCCTTGTTAATGTTGCATGTCAAAACCAAAGATGAAGGTAGCAGATAGTTCTGCTAAAAAACATAACCAAACATAAAAAAATTAAACTCTGAATATTTGTGAAGAACTAGACGTGCAGCATTCAAAAGACATCATCCATAATCTCATCGACCTAAATGGGAGCTCTAAGTGGTGATAGTCTTCTCAGGCAAGGTGTACTACACCATGATGTGTTGCTCTCCTGGGGGCAACTAAAGTCAACTAAAGACACTACAGCTCACTTTCAGAGTGTAGAGTGTCATTTGAAAACAAACAGTTTCATGTAAAACAACGTGTGATGTAGTAGCAATTTCTAATATAGTGTCTGGAGTGGAGGAAAAAAAATTTTTTCTTCTACATGAGTGAGGGCAATAACTACAGAAATCAACTACTACACTTTATTTGTGAGTTGAGGGATACTTTGAAAAAAGATTACCTAGCTGTGGTATTTTTATCAGATCATTCTAAAGAATGTCTTAAAACACCTCTCCCATTCTAATAGTTAAAACTAAACTCTAAAAGCCAGTGACAGATAATGTCTTTTACTGAATGTATATGATGTTAGTTAGAATATATTACAGGGAGATTTACTCCATTATCCTACATATTTAATCCTTTATTTCCTAAAATCCTAATATTGCTCTTTGAACTGCAGATGTGTTCAACCTCAGGTTAAGTCACAAATACAACATTCTTTCTGTCTGCTGTATTCTGTGTGATTCTACTCTTGATTTTAAATAACATATTTTGCATTGCTTACCATGGCATCTTTCTAGGTACTTTCATCATAAATTCACTATTTTGTACCCCTCAGACAAGCAGCACAAACATGTAGTGGCAGCTACACATGCAATATTTGTGTTTTCTGTTTCTTATCTAAACTGTTTCCTGGGGAGGATACAACACAAAATTATTCCATGTAGTTGAATACATTGCTAAAAACAAAACCAAAAAAACCAATCATATCCTGGGCTGTTAGGGACAAAATTAAATTCTGTGAAGATATCTTTAGCTAAACATATTTAAAAAAGTTAGTATGTTCTGTCTTCTGTCCACACTTCAAAGGTTTATCCTCCCTTTGACCTTCTATTTATCAGTTTTTCAGTGTTCCCGCCCTATAGCACTGAATGGTTCCAGTGCTAGAGCAGCACATCAACTTCTGATGGTGAAGAAAGAGGATTTAACTCTGTATCCATGAGCCAGTACACACTTTAACCACACATTACAGCCTGTAGCCTCATTATATCATCTTTAACAACAGAATTAGAGTAACTGTAGCAGGGGAAAAAAAAATTATCAAATAAAGTTAATCAATTTTCAGTTTTTGAGATATGGATTGAATCCTGCGAATACTTCCCATAGTATCAGAGAAAATAATAGGCACCATTGGCTATGTCTAAATCGGGAGATCCAAAATCATTATCCTCAGACACAGCCTGTTTGACCTTCCTTTGCAGCTATAAATTTACTGTAGCTCTCAGGGTGTGGTCCTGATCGGATTAGAATAGCTCTGCTACGTACTATTCCGTATGACACATGTTCTAGCCTTTATTCTGCCTTCCACATATTCTTAAAATTTCTATATATTCAGCTGTTCTCCCAAACAGAAAAATCTTCAGGATTAATAGGCTTTTACTCTAGAGAGCTTTCCTAATCTTTAAACACTTTACCCAAAGGAGTCTTGACAGGTGATGGGGCATATTAAAACCATTTATGCTGTGAATCACATGCAACGTGACCTTCTATTGCAATTTGAAAAATTGCAGTAAAGTGAAAATTTCTATTGTACAACCGCTTAGTAAAGAATTCTGTTTCAGTCTTCACAGCTTGAATTTAATTTGCTTAAAAATATGCATGGTTGTTGTTCAACAGTTTGTCTAAATTGGCACCACAGGCTCTGGGGAGTACAAATAAGATTTTCAAAAAAGGTTAAGCTATCACATTTAACAACAGCTGATTTATAATAAGTCCCCGCTGAAACACACTGAATTCCTGTAATCTGTAGTATCTACTACAGTATATAATGACCTTAGTTTACAGCATTCTACCATCTATAGGAAAATGGAAATGGAAATACATTTCCTTGCTACTATTAGCTAAACATTGATTAGCTACATGATTAAAAAACAGCTTCTTACCTGCTTATGAGATACTCACTCTATGAAATGCATACATTTCAGTATCTACTTTTTGATTTCTTCCTTAATGAATGCCTGCAAATACACACATGAATCCAGATAATCTACTCCTATATAAACAGGTTTAAGAGATTTTGTGTTTTAAAATGACACAAAAAATGGATCTGCATTTTTGCAGAGAGACTTAGGTTGAACATACATTTTTATTACTTTACCATACAACATCAATCTGTCATCATTGCAATATTTGCCCTGAAAAAAGACAAGCACAAGATCTCTTCCTTGTTTTTCATTGAAACAGATTATGAATAGATAGCATTGCATTGTTCATAGTTAATGTGTTAGCTAGAGTTAATATTTTACAGTATATTCGGAATACAACCATGTGCCTAGCTATTTTCTCTTACTCCATTTTCCTACAAATAGATACATTTTGAATGTTGAGTAGTTTGCTTCAAGGTTTCTCATCCTTTGGATATTGGTCTCTTCTGGTGTAGGTGTTAGCCTAGATCAGCGATGGCTAAAAGGGAATGTAAGCAAATAAGAGAGGAAGATAATGGCACTGAGGTCTAACTTACGCCAGCAACATCCCAGTAATTGGTAGAAATATAAGAATACAGCTATCTAAAATGTAGTGCTTGCTGCTCCTCCTCTTCATGTGACTTCTAAAGCAAGTACACAAATGCAAGAACCCACATCTACAACGTTTGGTTGCAAGCCCACCACTCTAAGCCCATACTGGGAGAAGCATATAAACTTCAAGTAAGTACAACATAAGTCTTGCAGAAATAAGCACTGAGAAAAATTTTTCAAAAGTTAGTGTAGTTTAATAAACAGAAAAGCAAAAGTAGAAAACAGAAACAGAGGAAAAAATTGAAAGGAAACAGGAAGCGAGAGCAGCGACTGTGTCAGGACAGGCAGTCTCAGAGCAGAGGGATCCTACCTTCCTTCACAAAGTCTGCCCTGAGAGAAAACATTACAAATCACATCTCCTTGACCTAAAAGAACACCAACCTTTCCTAGGTGCTACACATTAAAAAGAATGAAGTTATGCCAAACAAACTTTGCTTTTTACAAATCTCTACACACGAGTTATTATATATTTGTCAACCCAAAATAGACTTTATTTGCCACATCTAGGTACACAGGCTAGATTTGTGCAAGGTAGCTATGTCAACAAAGTGTTTTGTTGATACATTTGCTGTCCTCTGAGAAACAGCTGTTTCAACTCCTTTAACGGACACACGAGTGATAGGTCAAGGGGCACTACTGGGTTTCTCACTCTAAAAGCCAGTAATGCATAGTATGTGTCTTCAGCGGATGAAAGAGCTGCTGCAGGAGACTGCTAATTGCCCCCTACTCTCACAGCACTGGAGCAGTGAATGGGGAGAAAGGCGGGGGCAAGGAGTCAGTAACCTGCAGTGAGCCTATGACCTAGAATAATTAATCAGGAAGAGTGTGGAGGAGAGAGAATTCAAACAAATTGAGACAGATGGAGTTTCATTCTTTTTCTGCAGAATAAATATGTTTGTAGAGAGTTCAAGGGAGAAGCCAGGAAGAAATACGCACAGTTATTTGACTGGCTTTGAATTGTCATACCCGAAGAAACTGACAGGAAACAGCTTAGTAACAAAAGCAAAGAACTAAAACAGGAGTTCACGGGATTTGATCCCCACTGACATTATTGATCCAGTCTGACCTTGGACAAGTCATTTCATTGGCATATGTTCCGAAAGACGGTTACTAATAGGGCTAACTAATTTATGTGCCACATTTTGGAAAGAATGATGAACAGATACTGGTTTTAAAACAGTAATGAAAATGCAATCTTGAAGAATTTTCCTTGGGATTCAGACACAAGAAAATTGTTTTCCAATTATTATCTATTATATTTTATCTTCCACAAATACACTGTTTCTCTCTAGCATGTACCTGAGAAAGGCCTTTTATTAATAGTCTCAAAATGTCTAAGAATTATTTTCTACTTTCTTTTTACTTCTGCGTTCCTATTTCTACTGCATCTGATCACCAGACGACTACATTAATACTATCAGTAAAAAAACAATACGCATATTATAATGCTAGGTCTTGTCTGAGTACACCTGGAAAAGTTTAAATGCTTAACTACAGCTCTTCTGAACGTCTTGACATTTTAAGTCCCTTCTGTGTGATCTTGCAGCAACACAGTTAATTCATCCTTTCTGCTTCACCAAATTTTTCTAAGAATTTTATGAGACATATCTCAACAGTTCCATTCCCATTAATGACAATAGAGTTAAACACATTGCTTGCTTGTTTAGCTAGCAATGGCTTCAAAATGACCACAAACCCCATTTGGCCTGTAGAGCTATATAATACTGCCCAGCACCACTACAATTTATGTTCCATCTCCTTAAAAATCCCCATATAGAAATCATTCAGCCCTGTCAGTGAAACCATTTAAAATTAATAACAATTAGGAATTATAGAGCAAGATTTTTCATGAGTGCTGTCTGTGTTTATGTAAAGGGAAAAGGGGCCGTTCAGCCTCCTTCAGCCTGGGCCGCTCATCCCTCTGTTCCACACACTTTCTTGGTGGGTTGTTTTATTCGGATTTTTCACATGCATAGATCCACTGGCAGAACAGATCCCAGCTGTCTTGTGCTTTCTTTTGCTACAGAGCGTCTACTTAGCAAAAGAGAACATAATGTTTTAATGACAAGCAGTTTTTAAAGTTATTTTCTCCTTTGGCCATATACTGGAAGTGCAGCAATGTTGTTCTTTATAGCAGGTTTTCAGTCCTTTGGAGGCAAGAAAATGTTTTTTATTTATTTAATAAAAATAGTTTTAATATAGACTTAGGCTATAAGCATAACTGGTACCTGTCTCGTCTTCTTCACACGCGTAAGTATAATCTTTAGGCTACTGGAGGGATGGGAAACCAGAAGTTTTCTAAAACTGTTTCTTCCCTGAATTCTATGTAAATTCTACAATATCTACTCATACAATTAGAACATTTTTCATTAATAAATCCTTAACTTTCCTACAAGTGCAGTTCCTTCTAATTATGCATTTGTATAGCCCATGCAATTCAGAACTAATTAGATTGCAACTAAATTAATCTTTTTCATACTTGCTAAACTCAATACTTGTTCTTGCAACAATCAATACACGTTTAATTATTAGGAAAATAATTGGCTTATTAAATTAAAGTTACTTTCCCATGTTTTGCTGAGTATTTGCATTGAAATGCCATTTTTCATCTGCTACAGTAAATTTATATTTTGAGATAAGGAAGATAACTCCCTAGGCCATTTTCCAGGTTTTGAAATCAGCAGGACTTTCGCACTTGCATGCAATTAAACAGTAGGTCAGGACATAAAATATTTTATCACACTCCTCAGATGTAAATCAGTCCATGCTCCCCTACTCTAGCAGTTCTGAAATTACTGTTACACTTAAGTCTAATTTGAGAGAAATCTTACTTTTCAAAAGATCTCAATTTCTACAGATTTTTGAAACCATGCAAAGGTATTTTCTCTGGCTTCTCCATCAAAGGAGTTGAGCTGCTAAGAGAAGCTATAAATTTTGTAACAGAGGAGGAAAAATTTCTCATGTAGTTCACAGCATACTGAACACCGTAGGGCTCGGTCAGGAGGCAAAAATCCACAGGAACTTAGAGGTCACCAGATTGCTTGCTAATGGAATTATTCTTGATATGGAAGCCATCAAGTATAAGGATAGTACGAATTTTTTTTTTTTGTGTGATGGAAAACAGCAAACTAAGACTACTTTACACATCTACTTGGTTTCCACAAGTATTAACCATATGAGTTTTACTACTGAAATCACATACACCACATAAGCAGTAGGTGGGCTCCAATAGGCAGATGGTGGTAGGGACATGTACAAGTCCCAAGCATAACAGCAACCTGAGGTAACGCTGCAATATCGCTAAGAGATCCCAGTTTAACCTTGGTAGGTTTGAAATGTGGTCATACATACTCACTTTTGTCCACAAGGGAAGAAGCTGCCAACAGGAATTAGGAACTGTGCAGTTCATGAGCCTTCCCTGGATTGGTTTCTGGAGCTTGTAGATACATCTTTATACAGACTACTGTTTCTAACAGAAATGAGATCACTACCATTACTTAATATTGAAAAGGCAGAAGAACATTACAAGTGCAAAATATGTCTATTAATTCAATATCCATGTTTCATTACTATTACCTTCTTTTTTCCAGTATTTGTACAGATCTTGAAATCAGTACTGTTTTTTCCTAGTAATAGTTTTGAAATTTTAAGTATTTCTCAAACTAGTGCCATTGTGGTGTTTTACTTTATATGAAGTCTAGACATTTCAAAAAGTGAATAATAGATATTTCAATTTTTAAAGGCATTTGGTGTTATGGAGCAATAACATGCAGTTACTATGTAAGCTTTACATTGTCATGCTCCCTTGCCTATTTTCAGAGAAGAGACAGCCTGAGCCTTCCTCAGTCTCTTTCTCAGACACCAAATGTCACTGTCCATCTTTGGTTCTTCTATCACTCTAACAAGGTCTCTAACGTTTTTTCCTTTCTCAGATTAACATTCAGTCTCTCACACTGTGTCCCTGAATCTTCAGTTCACCCGGAGTTACTACATAGTACAAGAATCCACACTCATCTAATCTCTACAGCATGAGAACAAGATATATATATACACCTTGAAAGGCTATACTAATTTAAATATCTACGTAAGAGATTACTTCAGTATTTCTTGCTACCTAAAACAACTAATTCAAAGAACAAATTGTAGTGGAAATGTATGTTAAAGTTTTACTTGAGACAATATAAATTACTTTTGACCCTTAGCTCACAGATTTTCAGCACAAGCCTACCACGTGTTTTTGTTTTGTTAATAATGTCCATAATTTATTTTTGTCCATAATTTGTTTTTCCTGAATAAATGATTTCTAGACATCCCTTTCTAAAGTAAGTTTAGTCTTTATGACTTCTTGTTCTAGTTTAGGACAAAGTGATAAATAAGCATGTATCATTTCAGGAAGAGATTTATTAGCCAGCTCTGTGAATACAGATTTTTTGAAAACTATGATTCAAAGTTTCCTTAAATTTCAGTGAAAATGGAACTGGAGTGGGCTTATGAGGAGTCAGGCTGAATAGCACAGATATTTTAAGTGCTGGAGAAAAATGTTGAATTAGAAGTGGTTTTCTCTCACTCAGCAGCAGCTGGTGTAAAAGCTAATCCTCTGATCACTTCCACAGGTTTTTTACTAGCACATCCCATAGAGAGTAGTATCTTTAAATAAAAATGAAACAGGCAGCATTCTTTTTTTGTCCATTATTTACATAAAAATAAAACTAGTCCTCAATATTTTATTTGTTTTGCTAGGTTTTCAAATGGTACCCTTTTTCATAGGCAAGAGATGTGCTCATATTTCCAAGAGATGTGATAACTTGGATAAAGTGACTGTTAAGAGGCACACCACTGCATCAGGCCACTTGATAGGAGGTGTGAGATTAAGATAATCTTTGTATAGGATCAAAGAGTCCCTTGGTTCTTGTGACAGAAAGATCAGAGGAGAGGCTGTGGCGAGGAAGAAGAGTTGTATTAAGCAGAGGTCCTTGATAGTGGGAGCACATTTCCCAGCTCCCCTTCGGCTCTTGGATGTCATGCACCAAATAGAGTTGGATCAGCTTCCCAACCACTTCTACCAGCACATAGTAT
>Ga0065711_1032842_pt1 | contig 26580 bp, 23 predicted proteins | sample Hoacrofraction12_FD_59098 | JGI IMG/M metagenome (GOLD analysis project Ga0065711, IMG submission 59098) | Hoatzin crop microbial communities from Cojedes, Venezuela - Epithelial fraction 12 v2 (version 2) | ecosystem: Host-associated > Birds > Digestive system > Esophagus > Crop | place... | reverse complement strand
CAGATATTTATAAGCATTTATTAGGTCCCCTCGCAGCCTTCTCTTCTTCAGGCTGAACAATCCCAGCTCCCTCAGCCTCTCCTCGTAGGGGAGATGTTCCAGTCCCCTCATCATCCTTGTAGCCCTAAATGTATTTGGTTTTCAGTTTTTATGTCAAATACAATCAACTTCTCCCTTCTATAAGGTCTGGCGTATTTTGCTACGTTGTTGGTACAAGGGTGTAACTGCAATTCCCACTTGAGTTCAACAGACACTGGATTCAGACTTAAGTTGAATGCAAGAGCTTTTTCTTTTATAGGGCAGGTGACAAAGATTTAGATTTCTATTTCAGCTTGTTAGATTTCTTAAAACTATTTTGAGTTAAAATTGAAATTAAGAATGCTGCTTTTAATAGAGAACTAGAGAAAAGACTTATAAATTAATGGACAGTCAAAATGTGCTTTAGGCAACAAACAGATCTTGCTCAATAGCGTATTTCAAATTACAGTTCTCATTGCTTTATGGTAATTACTGGTGTAATTTTAATGGTTGCAAAGTACCTGACTTAATATGTCATACTGATTTGAGCAAAGCCCTGTGTGTTTTCAGATGTGATGTCAGATTTACCTGCTTTGGAAGACTTTATGGGGCTGATCTTGAACACTGTATCTCTTGATGATGATTTTGTTTCCCAGGATGTTGATTGTTACACCACTGCAGAAGCCAACTTGCCTTCCACTTGCCCTGTGGATTTGAATATGTTTTTTGAAGAGTGGAATTCTAAATAAGTGTTGTTGGTGCCTTCCTTTAGCTTGGACACCTGCTGTCTGGAATATGCTGGTGTCCCTCAGTCTGCTTTTGTGACCCTTGTTTCTGTAGGATGAGTTGTCAGGCGGAAGGTGGTAATGTTTTTGAAGTTCTGTGTCAGTACAGGACACTAGACAACATGGGGGAAAGCTGGTGATATGTCATGCAAATACTGACCCTGAGGGTGAGCAAACCTGGTGGGGAGTTAGGGAAAGGGAGAAGGTTTTCCTTCAGGTTTGGTTGTTCTGAGTGCAGTGCTTGGTATTCTGAAAGTCTTTGCATGATGCAGTTTGTCATTTCTGTAGCATGAATTGAATGGCTGGTTGGCACAGTTCACTTCTTGTTTCTAGCTTCTGACTGGCGATTATACTGTGATCACTGAAACTCAGTTTGACAGAGGGTTCTGTCATCTTCTCCTTGCAGTTTTTCGACCATCTACCAGATTCTTGCCAAATTTTCCTGTTACAGCAGCCACAAGAATAAAATGTTATCGCAACCTCTTTTGCTTGAGGAAGATGATATCATTTACTGCATGTCAAAAATCCTTTGAAATAAACTACACTCCATTAAAATAAAAGTCCTTTGACACAGGGACAGGTACATTATGTCCTTGCTTTTCAAAATGTAGATATCCAGGAATTGTGAAACTAGTTAAGTAACTGCCGAAAACTGAAGCCTGTGAACATTTTTGGGTCTTTGCTGCTGCACTTTGTTTTTCATTTTGGCTTTGGTATTTCAGTGCAAATTTTCCATTTACTTTCTTCTGGACAAAACTGTTATTTTACCTTTCACTTGCCATCCAATCTACTGAAAGGAGAACAGAGAAACTTTTAGGTCTTTCCCCAGGCTCTCCTTTAAAGTATGAAAAAAGCCTGTACATCAGCAATATGTGCTGTGACAGCTTTTACAGACACAAGCAAATATCAGAGGAGTGAGAGTCTGAACAGTTAGGAAGGGATTCTGGGTATATCTTTGCACAGCTTTAAGTCTTAGAAGAGACCATAATGCGTGTATCTTTATTTTATTTTTAATTTTGAACCCAGACTAGACAACTTTATTTTATGTCAGTTCTGCATCAGCATTATGACATATGACAGAGTTAGACCATAAAAGCACGCAGTGTTGAGTTTTTGGAGGCTCTGGGTAGTGAGAGGTCAGCCAATATCTGGGTAGATTGTTCCAATGGATTAAAATTTATGTGTGTTTTCCAATAAGAGTTTTTCCTCTTCAGGTTCTAGCTGTTGTTTCTTATTGTCTTTGTCTAGTTGAGACTCCTGCTCTTGCAAATAGTATATTTATATTGGTACTAGTTAAGAGTGGTCAAATATTCTCTATAGCCAGTTTGCTAACATGGCAAAAATCATCTCTTCTTTTCCATGGATGGAGAGTGGGAACGTTCTCTGTCAGGAGACTGGGCTGAATCTGCTTGCTAAGACACATGGGCCTCCTAAATGCAAGAGAAGCAGCTGGAGTATGTTGCTGCAGTCAGAGAAGGCAATTGATCTTTTGTAGGTGTGCCTTGATATTGCCATTTTTTATCTCCATGCCGTTTTGAATCCATCATCTGTGCCTAGACAGTTATGCCTGCTCTTGCTTCCTGCTAGTTTGTTGCTCTGGTCACATGGCTGTCTCTCTTTGGTTTCCCCTCTCTAGTCTCCTTTTTCAAGTACATGAAATTCAAGCTTGTTTTTGTTTTCAATGCATGTTATTTAGCTTTGTCATAAGTAATAATTTTTTTTACTTGCTGATCACTACTTTCACTTGGCCAAGGACAGTAGCTTTGATCACTTCCTCTTCCATATCTTCCTCAAATATGGTCCCTCCTGAAGATGATTTCTTTTACCCCCCAGCTGGTGTAAAGCTTCTGCCTTTTCCTCTGTTTAATGCCTTCTGCATTGATATCTTCCATCCTTCACTGGTTTTGAGAGTGTCAAGTTGGTAGTTGTTTTGGGTGTTTTTTTTTTTTCTTTTCTTCCTGGAGTATGCTTTCTTTGTCCAGTGCTCACCTTTGTTTTTTGTTGTGTTGCACATTTCATGGCATGTTGTGGGCTGTATGGGGCAAGAGATGGCTTGGACAATAATGTGCTGAAGCACAATGAATGGCTTGTGCATTATTGGGGTTTCTGTGTACCACATGAAACAATAATTTCTTCATGTGGCTGCTCTGGAGGACCACTTTATATGTCTGGTGGATGGCAGGGGTGTCAGAGAAGATTCCTTTCCTGATGTGGTGGGTTGACCTTGGCTGGCTGCCAGATGCCCACCAAGCTGCTCTCTCGCTCCCCCTCAACTGGACAGGGGGAGAGACAATAAGATGAAAGACTCATGGGTCTAGATCACTCGGTAAGTACCGTCACAGGCAAAACAGACTTGGGAAAATTAATTTAATTTATTGCCAATCAAATCAGAGTAGGATAATGAGAAATAAAAACAAATCTTAAATCTCCTTCCCTTCTTCCCTGGCTTAACTTCACTCCCAGATTCTCTATCTCCTCCCCCTAAGCGGCACCGGGGGACGAGGAATGGGGGTTGCAGTCAGTTCATTATACGTTGTCTCTGCCGTTCCTTCCTCCTCACACTCTTCTTCTGTTCCAGTTTGGGGCCCCTCCCACAGCAGACAGTCCTTCATGAACTTCTCCGACGTGGGTCCTTCCCATGGGGTGCACTCCTTCAGGAATGGATTGCTCTGCTGAGGGTCCACTGTGGAGCTACAAGTCCTCCCAGCAAAAACCTGCTCCAGTGTGGGCTTCTCTCTCCGTGGGGCCGCAGGTCCTGTCGGGAGCCTGCTCCAGCACATGCCTCCTTCGGGCATCCACCTGCTCTGGCGTGGGGTCCTCCATGGGCTGCAGGTGGAGGTGTGCTTCCCTGTGGGCTGCAGGGGGACAGCCTGCCTCAACACGGTTGTCTCCAGGCGCTGCAGGGGAACCTTGCTCCGGCATCTGGAGCACCTCCTCCTTCTTCGCTGGCCTTTGTGTCCGCAGAGTTCTTTCACATATTCTTATTCGTTTCTTCCGGCTGCTGTTGCACGGCGGTTTTTTCATGTTAAACATGTTATCACAGAGGTGCTACCAACATCATTGATGGGCTTGGCCTTGGCCAATGGCAGTTCCATCTTGGAGCTGGCTGGAACTGGCTTTGACTTGAAGCTTCTGGCACCTTCTCACAGAAGCCACCCATGTAGTCCCCCAGCTACCAGAACCTTGCCATGAAAACCCAGTACATCTGTGTAGACATAAGCATGCCATGCCAGGACACTTAGGTTTTTTCCTGGCTGGAGGGGAGATTGAGGCTTGTATTAGGTGCACTTGTACTGATTAAGAGAATCTCTTTCAAAGCTAAATAAATTGCTTGCATGTATCCTTGATATGTGGTGCGCTTATGCAGCATTGCCCTGCTTGGCCACACAGGGGTTATCTTGCCTTGGTATAGAGTGCTAAAGGCAAAATGGAGAAGCCAAGTTGGATTCTGTTTGTTGTGTGTTGTCTGTCTGGAGCAATGCAGGAACTCTGTCGTTCCTCTTCTGAATTACCGCAGTGTACTTCAAGTGAAGTTGCAACTTCAAGATTTGCATCCTGTGTTCCCGCTGTCAGTTTCTGGGTGAGGTCTAAGACTACGGTGGCTAACTGTTAAAGAAATGAGTATGTTAGTTTATAGAAGACTTCTTTCAAAAGATCTTTTTAAAGTTACGTTCTGTTTTGTAATTTATTGCACTATATAGAACACTATCTGGGTCTGGAATGTTTTGTTCAGAATTGTGTAAATGGTCAAGAGATGGGGGGGGGGGAAACACAAGAAAACTCATTTTAGTGAAGTCTAGGAGAAGAATAAGGATTTTTCAGTTAAAAAAAAAATAAAGCTGACAGAGCAACAGCTTCAAAGATGCAGAAAAAGGACTAATGTTACTTAAGAAATGTTCGCTGATTACTGCAGGAGTTAGATAGTGGTGTACATAAGCACTTCTGAAGGTTTTACTAGGTTATGTGAATACAGTTAGAAGTCTGATTTAGAGTGACTAAAATCAATGTGTGAATCAGTCAATACTACTATTGTTGTAAATGTTAGAGTGTTAAAGCAAAATCTGTTTAAGCCCTATGTACTTTCTGTGTGTGAAACACAACTAGTGAAAGCAAATCGAAAGCCCATTTTTATGTATTGTAATAGTTCTGTGATTCCCAAATACATTTCTGCATATTAAATAAATTCACAAATGTGACATTCATAAACTTCTGTAGAAAAGTTTCATCAATTAAACATTTGCTATGTAAATAATTTAGATAGGTATGAATAAATACAGCATATTTATTTGAGCAATCAATTAGCGGGTTTAATAAAAGGCTATGTTTATTTGCATCTCTCCTACTGGCTTTTGTCAGAGACGGGGTATTGGGCTGTGTGGGACAGGAGCTTTTGGTCTGACACCATGAACAAGGCATAGGGGCTGCTGTTGTCATCTGTGCGTTCCGTGGTGATAGCTTCCTGGAGTAAATATGGCTGAAGTAGCTGGAAGGCATTGTCAGCAACTGTGCTCACCAGATTGCTAGACTGGATAGTCATGAAGTGCAGGCAGATGCTATCAAGAAATACAAAGAGAACAGAGTAAGCATAGAGCGGTTGCTTAGGGGAAATGCAGACGATCGTACAGCAATTTGAGATGCTTGAATTTTCTACGGGTCTTTGTCCCTGCCCCTTTCTGGCATTTGGTTGATATGCTTTCACCTCTGTTTTGTAACTTCTGTTGTGCATTTGGGAATGTGGTGTAACTGGGGGAAAAATTAAATCCTATGGAAATACACCCCCCACCAGCCTTCCCCACCCGAAATCCTCCATGGCCAGGAAATTGTGAAGTTGTAGCGAGTACATGGGTGTGCCACCTGGCTGCCTTCCTCATTTTGGATGCCTGTATGTTACATTTCAGGGCGAGAAGAGCATGGAGCCTACAGTGAAGGCTATTTGTTACATGGTGGTACTTGTGCTGTTGGAATGAAGTTAAACTTTGGTAATCTTTACTAGCTATTTTGGAGACGTAAGCAATAAACTCTTGCAGGCAGCTTTTCCTTCAAGAGCAGTAAGCAAAAAGATTTCCTATTCTAATAAATGAAGTGGGTGAACGCAGTGCTGTAGGCCCAGTGTAGAGCCTGGAATTACAGGGGTTTATTTTAAGACATGGTATACTGTAATAGTTTGAGGGATGGACTTCACAGTCTTTCTATAGATGAATGTGTTTAAAGAACTGCATTAGTTCCCTGTGAGGTAACAATATCCCCAAGTGCTCTCAGCCTTGATGTTCTGGGATTAGCTCATTTAACCGTCACTTGAAGGCCTGCTCTCGCAAGAACTCATGTAAGTATCCCAGCCTGACGTGCAACATTAAGTGAAAGGATCCTGGTGTTTGTGTATCACAATTCCACGCCCTTCCTAGTGACTTGCCTCTACTTAAAATCAAGATGGTTATTTCCTTATGGAATATGTTGGCAGTCCTTTAGCTGACTGAGTACTGGGCTCATTTGGAGTAGGAGCCTCTCTGAGGTCAACAGGATGTCACCTCAACAGTGGGATGAGTTGTAAGGCTCTTGCCACTTAGAATCTTTTTTCTGAGCTATGTTTTTTAGGATGAAATACTGTTAATCACTCTTTCTTGAACTAGACACATTCAGGATTTATAAGTAAGTTCATAGTCTTGGACGTGATGAATGCTTTATCTTCAGCGAGGACTCCAGCGTGATGTTTTGCCTCTTTGTTTTCATAACAGAGGGCAATTACACTCTTTATGTTGAAGTACTGAAGCGGTGCTCTTGAGGCCAACACAGTGGAAGTGACCACCAGTGGCAGACGCAGATGGCATGTTGGGCTGCAGCCTGGTCTCAGAGTTGAAAAAAGGCACTGGCTAGGTCTGTATACAAAAGGAAAAGCCATTGTCTTGAAATTCTAGGCCAGCTGAAGGGCAGAAAAAAGTTGTTTCTGGCCCCTGCAAATAATTAATTTTACCTTGAAAGTACTACTACTTAATGATGAACAAGAAGTGAGTGTTCCTCATTGGTTGATAAAGATAGCTTTTTTGGCTGTTAATGCCTTCTGTGTTTTCTATGCCATGTTGTGTTTTCATTTTGTGCTAGAACATACTGCAGGGTAGTCCTGTCATGAAATGACCAGTGTTCCTTACAGGCGGTGTTTGGTTTTTTTCTTGTCTATGGTTTTTGTTTATTAAATTGGGTATTCTTGCAACAATTTCTGGAGAGATGGGTTGCTAACTCTTCTTCCTCAGGGTTACCTATAATAAGTCTGAGAGGAAAAGAATGACTTTTTCTTTCCTTTCCTTTCCACATTTTTCCCATTGTCTCATGGTCAGCCAGACTTTCGACGTTTTCGCAAGGGTGAGAGCAAAATGTGTGCCGTATGATCAGTGTTAACTTTCTGCTGTGCCTAAACTCCAGTTCTGGTTAAAATTGGCCTGTGATACTGTTGAAAAATACACCACCTTTGTGTAACTTTTCAGAAACGTTGATAATGTGTTGAGGGGAGAGTAAACAAGTTGGTAGTGGAGATGACTGATGTTAATTTTTTCCAATCCTTGCTAATGGAGCAATGTTTCCTTTAAAAATTTGAAGACAGCATTACTTGAGAGACTGGCTACCTGATAATACCTGATGTTATGTCTTTACTGTTGTCTCTTTAAAGGTCTGGCTTTAAATTGCAGCTGATGGTGGTAGCTACATGTAGATATTCAAGGATCTTTTTCTAGGAGGGGAATCTGCATTTCATATCAGTAGGACTGACTGATGAGAAAGGTGCAATTATTATTAAATTTGAGTTAGCTTCAGTAAAATTGGAGAGTCCAACATCACCTATGCAGTCATGTGATGAAAGTTGATTGAAGAATTAATTGTGGGTTAAAAATTATTTTTTCTGTGCTGGTGAGAGGGAGAGAGTGTAGTGGAAACTGCTGATGTATCAAAAAAGAATTCAAGGTTTCTGTGGAAAGCTTCTTGATGGCACATTGTTCTAAACCCTAATGTCTAAAGGGAGTAGAGGTTGCTGTCCATCAACCAGGTTCCCCCTGCCCTGTGAGACTTGAGAAATGCATTCCTCTAGTTTGCCTGGAAATTCCACGTTTATTTCTGCCTTTTAAGGATGACAGGTGTTAATTTTAATATGAGTATGTGAGCTTTTAAATGTAGAAGGTACTGCGTAATGCTTTCTGGAAACATCGCTTTGTCCAATTTGTTAAGCAATCCTGCACGGAGTGGGAGCGTTATTGTATGTAAATTGCTCTAGTTTTGTACTTACATTAACACCCACTTAGGAACCTGTTGAAACAGGTATGAGTACATTGAGACAGCTTATGTTCTAATTATGGGCTATTTACTTTATGGAGACGCTTAACAGAACTCACTGCTCTGTGTCCTTCGGTAAGGCATTAAGTGATTTGGTCACATGCCTCTTCTGCTTTCATTTTAGCTCTTCCTAGGTTGAACAAAGTGGGTGGGTTTTTTTTTTTGTTGCCCCAGTAAGGTTCTTGGTAGGGTATTATGAACCCTATTGCTAGCATTTGGAGTCTTCCAGGGTTTGAGTAGCTCTGTGTCCTCTCGGGAGTCTTTGGTTGTAATGATCTAGGGCATGCAAGTGACGTTACAGAAATCTCTTGCCCCACTCAGAAGAAATGGGGGAAAAAAGGGTTGCTCGTGGGGGTGGGGAAGAGTTGGGCTGGATCTCAAGAGGTCCCTTCCATCCTCAGAGATTCTGTGAAGACTGGGTTGAAGCCGTGTGGGATAGGCGAAGAGCATGATCTAAATTATAGTGTTTGACTTGCTTTACAGCATCTTCTGGTTAAGAGTCCAGAATTTTTAAACTCATGTCATGTTTCTCTGTTACTCGCTCAGTTGCTATCTGCATTTTTCTAATACTTAATGTTCAAGAAGAACCAAGGTTTTTGAGAGGAAAGCAGCAAAATCAAGGAAAATAGTAGTCTGCAGGAGAAGGAGTTTCTTTTTGTATCTCATGTACGGAAGTTGGCCAGGTGTTCCTGGAAACCTTTTCTTCCTGGTAAACACTGCTCCTTGTTGCTTTTCCAGGCTCCCCGTCCTGCTTTGGGTTGCAAGCCCCCCCTTTCCTGGGCTGCGGCTGCACTCCACAGTGTAATGGTGTCTCATTTGGGATTTTAAGTGCTTTCCTGGTTTGACTGTCTATGATCCACAGTTCTTCATTTGCAGTAGAGGCTCCTTTGAGCACATTCTGTTCAAGCAGCTGTGGCAACCAGTTTGCTTTTTAATCACTTTAGGAGAGTGTTTGCATTCCTATTTATAAAATTAACCTGAGGAATTATGACAGTCTAAGTCACAAAACACTGTATTTGTGTCACATTAGAAAGCAAAGTGTGGTACTAAGTCTGTTACTATAGGAGACTGTTGAGAAGCGTGCAGGAAAGCTAACGCTTTCCAGGCTAAACTAGGCTCAAATTAGCAACTTTTTATATATACTTTTTCCACTTCAAAATTATTACGTACCGTTTAAGTGCACAATACCTGAAGTACTAAATGTAAGGTCTGTTATACTTTCTGAGGTTATTGATACTGTTTTCACTTGGACTAGAGGGACTAAGCATCCTTTACTTCGTTGAAGCTTCTCTAATACAGTGTATTTGGATTTATGTCTTATTTGGAACCCTTCTGATATGTAGCCCTCGCCATCTGATACTGGTATGTGTCCTGAGTTGATGCGTTCTGCACTCCCATCCCTTGACTGCATGAAATTTGCAAGCTGTTCACAGTGAATACTGAACTCCTGTCAAAACTTGTTGAACTAGTTTTCTTTCTGTAACTTGTACTTTGACTTGGTTCCTTACTCCCTTAATGTGCTTCGGGTTGAATTTGTTTTCTGTACCTTACAGGCTTTGCATAAACAGTCTTCCTATTGTTTTTCCGAGTTAGATGGCAAGGAGCTCAAAGACAAGATGGGAGGCAACGTGGCTGCGCATCATCTGGTGTTTGGTGGCTAACTGGTGACTTTCTTATCTGTGAATAGAGGGTCCAATAGAGGGTCCAAAAGAGGGTCACGAAGATGACCGAACTGCTGGAGAGCCTGCCCTATGAGGAAACGCTGAGGGAGTTAGGTCTTTTCACCTTGGAGAAGAGAGGGCTCAGGGGGAACTTCATCGCAGTTTTCCAGTACTTGAAGGGCAGCTGCCAAGAGGACAGGTGCTCTCCCTTCGCAAGGAGCCACCTGGAGAGGACAAGGGGCAGTGGGTGTAAGTTGCACCAGGAGAGTTTTCATCTTCATACAAGAAAGACATTTTTTGCAGTGAGAACAATCGACCACTGTAACAACCTCCCCAGGGATGTGGTAGAGTCCCCGTCACTGGAGGTTTTCAAGACGCAATTGAACAAGGTGCTACATAATCTCATCTAAGCTCCCTTTACCTTGCAAGGTTGGACCAGATGATCTTTTGAGGTCCCTTCCAACTTGGGATGTTCTGTGATTCTGTGAATAAACTGGGCAGTGAGACTGATTATAACTTCCAGTAAGTCATATGCTATCAAAGGGCACATAAATCAATCCTCTGACTTCTTGCAGCTTTTTAGGAAAGTGAGTAGAACCAAAAAAGAGCATGTGAGACTTGGGGTTTGGAATTGTCATTTTTATATACCTTTCCAAATAGTGTTTTGGGTACTTCTCCAGAAAATAAAAGGATACTTCTTAATTTCTGCAGCGTATACACTCAGAGGGGGAGGGGGGCAGTTCTTCCTCTGTCCATGTAGTGTGGCAGTGTCCCATTTCAGTAAGACTTTCTTCAGTAGTGCTAGGGCTGAGTCATTTTTGTGTATAAAGTTTGTCTCGGCCACTTCAACCAGCTACTGGTTTGCCGATTGAAAGTTTCTGCACACAGAGGCTTTGTAATCTGACCGTTCAGAGCAGAGGCTACAATTGTCATGTTGTACATTTTATGGAGAGTTTTGTGAGATGTTAATTAGGAAATTTATTCCAGTTTTGGGAAAGACAAGAAGTGTGTGAGACGGATGGAGAATTGAGAAGCCAGCAGAAGCTGGAAGAATCTGGTGTGTTGCGTGTTTACTGCAGAAAACCACTCCCTGTTGTGGGAGGGCTGTCTGCTGGAACACAAAACTGTTTCTTGCTGTTGATTTTTGTGAGCGGTAGTTATTGAGAAACGTGTAGTTTCCCTTTTCTCTTCCACCTCCTTCCAGGCTCTCCTGAAATCTCCACCGCTGTGTCTGTTGGAGACATCTGGTTACTGACCTGTTTCTGTGATTACAGTGGCAACCTCATTAAAAGGCTTTGTGGCACCTTTTTCTCACTTGTGTTAGCTTTTCAAAGGTGCCACCTCTGCTGCTTGGAGCTGTAGAGAAGCCAGGTGTGAGGAAAAGGCTTTCCTGAGCAAAGGGGATGGGTCTTAAAATTAAGTGGCTGCATTCAGGTGACAGAATCAGTAGAACTGAGATTTGGGGACTGTAGTAGTGGCTGATTGTAGGTACTTTATGATTAGCAGCTATGGAACACTGGTGAGTTTTTTCTTTTGAAATGATGTCACATTTTTCTGTGTTATCTGGAGAGGAATGCAGATACTGAAAACAATCTGAATAACCAAATAAACAGTGGTGAAGTCAAGCTGTTTGTAAAACCTCTGACGCATGAGTATTCTTTCAGCAACGAGGCTGTAAGCATAACTGTGCTGCAGAATCCGCAGATAGGAAAACAGCATCAGGGACTAGATCTTTAAAAAAAGACCACACCCTCAAACACAAGTGCAAGAGGGGTTAAATATAAATTTGAGGACTTTATGCTGTATTTCCTCTACAGTCAGTTTTTAGATGCTTTTGAGTGTAGGCATCGGAATCGCTACAGCTGATTTTAACTTGTGTTAACAGAAAAGGCCATTGGAGGATTAGTGTCAGCTGAACTACATATATGTTTCAGTTGTACCTTTAAGCAAATACAGAATTAGAGCAAAGAAGCAGCACTAGTTTTATGCCATTTTTGTTGTTTTAAGAAGGGTGGCTTGTTTTTCTTAAAAGACAGATGGCCACTTTATGTACCATGAGCCTGCGTTGTATGCTAACATTTCAAATAGAAGAGATGGAGAAGTAATAGATTCAGACACGAGAACCTGACTAGCATTCCCCTTGAGTTTGAATAGTGAAGTACATTCACCTGAAATGTATGCTTTAGCAAGTGTTCTGTTTGTGCTAACAGACCTGAAAATGTCGTAGAGTGACAGACTAGCCCTGTGGTATGTTAAAAAAAGTAAACCCTAGAGACAGTTGAAACTGAATACAGGCAAGAAAATTAAGAAGATTGGCTGAGGCTGCGTATCTGCACTAGTCAAAGTTGTCTTTCCTGTGACCATTAAAATATTGCAGTCTGTGAAATTTTTCTTTTATTAACAACTACCTGTCTTCTAAAATTAGAAATGCGGTTTACTGCCTTCTAAGAAGAGATAGAAAGCTGAATTTGAATGCATCTCGTCTCTGTAATTAATTGCCATAGCGTTGTGTATTTGGGATCATGAGCAAACCGTGCAAAAATATTCCCAAAGTGCAAATTAAATTTTGTGTTTATAATACTTCTTCTCTAAATTACTGTGAAGAAATCACCATGTATTATTTTCTCGTTAAGGTCAGAAAGAACAGTCACTTATTCTGTCATCTTCTCGGGTATTGCAGGTTAAGTAATTCTTTGCTCTTTCCATTGAGCCTTGCATGCTGGGCTGAAAATTGGTGGTTCAGAAGCTGATTTGTCTTGTAGTTCCTATGCTTCTGCCTTAGATTTGGTGCTGTTTATCAGAAAAGGTGGAGCAGGCTGATATCAGTGACCACAGTTTGTCATCTGAATTCAGGCTGCTATCAAAGGACCGTCAGAGCACCAAGCTGCTTCTCAGACTTTATTTCAACAAACTGAATGCAGTGCATCGTTCAGTCTTCTTACTGTGAAGTATTATCTTACCTAATCAGAAACTTCTTTCCTATCTTATTCCTGCTCTCCAGTTTGAAGAAATGCAGACCACAGTGACAAGGTTAGTCTCATCAGCATCGTATACAAAAGAACAGTAGTGCCTGACTTTACTGTTCCCCTTTGTATGCACCCCACAGTAACATTAGGTCTTACAGCTTTAAGCTTTGGAGTCATTGTGTCTGCTGTACTTATTACACATTTTTCAGTGTCACAGTTGTTTTTTAGGATACAATCCCCAGTCTGTAGATAAGCTAGATCGATGACCTAGTATTTAACCATGTCTAAAGCCTAGATTATTTTAGCAGTCCAGTTCTTACTCAAGGTGTGACCGTCTGTGTTCTAATTGTAGTTTACCATTACGCTAATATTGGTATTACCCTCTAATTTTGTTAGCATCAATTTTCATGTTTACTTTCTGGAAAACTGAAAGAAGGGGGCATAAGACACATCGATGCCAAAATGCTCTAGAAACAGCAGCATTCAATGAATCCCCATGAAAACACTGCATGGGGATTTCTGTTAGTTCTTAGTATATATGAACTATTTTTTGCGTGTGTGTACAATCATAGAGTCATAGAATGATTTGAGTTGGATGGCACCTTTAGAGGTCATCTGGCCCAACCCCACTGCAGTAAGCAGGGACGTTTTCAATTAGATCAGGTTGCTGAGAGCCCCATCCAACTTGACCTGGAGTGTTTCTAGGGATGGGACCTCGACTGCCTCTCTGGGCAACCCGTTCCAGTGTTTCACCACCCTCATTGTAAAAAATTTCGTCCTTCTATCCAGTCTAAATCTACCCTCCTGTAGTTTAAAACCATTGCTCCTTGTCCTGTCACAACAGGCCTTGCAGAAAAGATTGTTCCCATCTTTTCTATAGGCCGACTTTAAGTACTGAAAGGCTGCAATAAGGTCTCCCTGCAGCCTTCTCTTCGCCAGGCTGAACAGCCCCAACTCTCAGCCTGTCCTCATAGGAGAGGTGCTCCAGCCCATGGATCATTTTTGTGGCCCTATGTACAGTGCTTGATTTTAATCAGAATATTATGAGACATGAAGCCTCACACCTCGCAGATGTGAAATGTCTGCAGTTGTTGTTGATCAGCAGAACCACATAGTTTTCCCAGGTGTGTTTTACAAGACTGATCTCTGTGAAATTGTGTTAATTTACTGCAGTTATACGTTTAATCTGTTATCACTTGCATCCAGTACGGTGTTTTCTGGTTATTTTGCCTGGATTAATATGGAGCTAAATAGTTTACAGTTATGCATGCATCTGAAGCAGTATGTAGAATATTAAAATTCTGTTCACTGAGTTCAAGCAGGATCTTCTACTTACCTGTCTTTAAGATTAGTCTCAGTAACGTGGACTCATCGTCCCTATGAGCCAAATTATTAACCTTGCTCTGCGTTACACTGTCAGCTCTGTTTTATAATATGTGCTGCTGCTATTCTGGGCCACTATTGTCTTGAAAGCCACTTTTCTGTGATCTTAATTGATCCAAGGCTCATCTGTCCTGTAAGAGCTTTAGAGTTTAGCTGCAAGTGAGGCTTCATATAAGGAAAACACTTTAAGAAGTGGCCCGTGGCTGTGAAGCTGTCTTTTTCAAGAGAAAGAACAGCCAAAGAGCATGTCATCTTTGGAAGAAACTGCGTAGCTGAGCTTGCAGTATACAGCTTCTGGTAGCTCTGTACAGAGGAAATATCAAGGTGCACCTCTGTTTTGAGAACAGTGACTTTCTCAAATTATTTGCTGTTGTAATCTTTGTTTTTGTCATGATCCGTGGCACCATTAAATGAGATGGAAGGAAACAAGGGAAAATTGGTTGTTATGAGGATTGCCTGTTCCACTTTTTTTCCCGTTTTTGAAATCTACAGTAGTATGGGAGAAGGTGCGTAGGTCAGGAAGGTAGACTTAATGACAACATTGTAGTGCCTCTCTATGAGATCAGCGTAAAGAGCTTAAAGTCGTGAAATAACTAGTGGATACTTATTGAGGGTAAAGAAATGCTTGTGAGATAAGCCTGTACTCAAGAGGAAGATTTACGTTGGTTACAAGGACAGGTTAGCCACTATGTCTAGACCAGTACCAGCTCGGTCATGGGCTGAAGGAAAAACGTGATGGTGAGACTGTATCTTCTTTACTTGTGAAGCTCTGGCTACTGGGCTCTGTATTTCTGCTTAATACTCTGTATGAAGTGTTACTGGCTAGCATTGTAATGATGCAGATTGTGTGGTAGTGCTATACCTGCTTTCAAATCCTAATGCTAAGTAAGTACTATGCTAGAGTATGACAGCAGCAGCAGCAGCATGGAACTTGTTCAGCATGGTGTTGTGTTCACAAATTGGAAATATACTCATGTGACCAACTGTGTTCTTCGTGCACTTCCAGATGGATGGAGGCCTGTCTGAACGAGGAGCTGCCTCCCACAACAGAGCTGGAAGAAGGATTGAGAAATGGAGTCTACCTAGCCAAACTTGGAAACTTCTTCTCACCTAAAGTGGTTTCTGTGAAGAAAATCTATGATAAGGAACAGACTAGATATAAGGTGAGAGCTGTTTGCCATAGATACTGCTTTAGGTAGACGTCTAAAAGAAGAAAATGTGCACATGAAGGTACTGTGAGCAGATAAGCAGAAAGTTTGTATTAGGATTACCTGACAAACTCCGTCTTCACTCTGGAATATTCAGTAAGTGAGGAGGGGTGGGCTCTTAGCTTTGTACCTGAGCTAGCACTCATGTGAAAGAACTTGTCATAAAAAGTCAATATAATCGTATATAGAAGAATTTTGACTTCTTTTCTGCAAGAGTACTATTTTCACTGTCCATCTTAATGAACCTTCATGCCATTCCTGGCAGCTGTGATATTTCGTTTCTTACTGCCCTCTCCCTTGTTCCTGCCCGCTTTTATTTCAGGCAACTGGTCTCCACTTCCGCCACACAGATAATGTAATCCAGTGGCTGAATGCCATGGCCGAGATTGGTCTCCCCAAGGTAATTTCTGTGTTGTATGTGCAGAAAAATAAATAATCTCAGAAAAGCTTTGCAGTCTGTGAAGTGTTTGCTGTTGTACAAAAATCAGCAGACTAGTTAATTCTTCATTTTCTAGATTTGTGTCCCTATAGAAATGATGTCCTAAACTTGCTGAAGATGCTACATGTCTGAGAACGAGCAAAATAATTCCTCCTTCTATACCATGTCTTTAATACCACTAATACTGCATAACATCTGCACTACATTGTTCTTGCCATGCATTCTTTTAAGCAACATCTGAGCTGCAGTTTGATTGTGGAAGTTTTCGTAGAAATCTGTGCTAAAAGAAGCAGCACAACAAAAAGTACAGTTCTCCATTTCTTCAGACTTCCCTATGAAATTTTCACATCAGGTTGAAATGTTCCTGATGTAGCTTAATCAGATATAAATTATTGGCCTCACTATGGGAATGGCCAGATAAACTCCTCTGAGCTAATAAACACTGTTGCCTGAAAACATATGGAACTGTGATAGTGTTGTGCTGAGGGTCGCTTCTAACCCCTAACAATGTGTGATTCTGTGATACTAAGTAAATTTTTTTAACTGTTGTTTTTTTTTTTTTTTGTAAGCCATGTTATGCTTAATCTCACCAAAACCAGCATTGCGTAGTTTAATGTGATGTATGTCTTGCTTGCATATGTGCTTGCAAATTGAAGACTGTTTTTGGAAAAGTTTTTCAAATAACTTGTTGAGATTTACTAGTTGAGCCTTGCTGAGATTTATGATGATCTTACAGGAACAAATTTAGGATTAGGAAATACTGAAATATGTTGTTAAGGTTGTTAGGTGAAAATAAATGAGGAGGGAGCTGGGCAGAGAGTAGTTAAAAGCACCAGGTATGAAGCAAGACTTTCAGATGTAAGTGGGTTTTGAGGGGAAATAAATGTGTGAGGAGATGTTAAAGAAACTGATCAGAGGTCTAGTACATTGATAAAGACGTACTGGTGCTTTAAGCATTTTCCCATGCAGAAGAACAAGGGAACTGATGCTGTGGAATTGTGAGGGTCTTTTAATTGCACTGGCCTTTACAGAAAATGTAGGGCTATTTTCTACGCAGGGGAAACAGCAAGGAACCTGCCAATAACTAGAAAATAATGTACCTTGTCAGCACTTCTGAGTGAATTGACACTTCCACTATTAGCTCCTTGTGTTAAACTTTGAAGAGCTTTGCATTTGAGACTGTCTGAAAGCTTTTGGGTCTAGCTAAAGGAAAACGTGGTATGCAGAGTACTTCAGTGCTGGTCTTGGTTTCAGTTTGTCACTGTCTCTTCTCTTGCTTGTCAACCCCATTTAGTCCAAACAAAATCCGCTTTTCTCTCTTCTGTTGGTATTTTTCATCTCTTGACTTTCACCAAAGTCCTTGCTAATACGTCATGACCCAGTATTTTGTTGGGCACACAAAAGAAAGGCTGTACTCATTCATGTGTGTAGAACATGGGCAAGAACAGGGGAGCCTTGGTTTGGGTGGTGGAAACAAAAGGAGGGGTTGGTGCTTCAAGAAGGAGAAATGTTGGGCCAGGGCAGAGAAGTTTGCAGAGTTTTGTTCTGTGGGCTGTTTCATGCGTATACTGCAGAAAAATTGGGCTTGTCACAGGTACGCAATTTGTCTATATAGAGTGAGTGTAATTCAGACTGCTAACTTTGTTTTATCTTTAGATATTCTACCCAGAAACTACAGATATCTATGATCGCAAGAACATGCCACGCTGTATCTATTGTATTCATGCACTCAGGTAAGGTGTGCTAGGCAGAAATCTAGTTGCTTCTGAAATCTTTCTGCAAAGCTGAAAGGTGAGATAGGAGAGCTGAACTGAAGGCTAGATGAGGATGAATTTTCTAGAGGAACAATCTTGCTAGGTCAGAGCAAAGATCCACGAAGGCAGTATTTTGTCTTGGTCAGTAGCCAAATCAGATGCTGAAGGAAAAAGAACCGGTCAAGCAGGTTGTGATTACTACCTTCCCATCCCAGTTCTCATCCTCTCCCTCTACTGTCTGAGGCAGAGCTAAATGTTTTGGGGCTTAAAGGAAAGCCTGAAGCTCTAAAAGGTGTTTGTGAGAAAGGAAAAAGTTAATCTAGGGATCAATCAGATCAGCTGTTGTTGAATGATCTCTTGAATTTTAGAGCTCCAGAGGCCTCAGCACAGGAAAGACATGCACCTGTTGGAGTGGGCCCAGAGAAGGGCCAATAAAATGATCCGAGGAATGGAACATGTCTCCTATGAGGAAAGGCTGAGAGATTTGGGGTTATTCAGTCTGGAGAAGAGAAGGCTCCGGGGTGACCTTATAGCAGCCTTCCAGTACCCGAAGGGGCCTACAATAAATCTGGAGAGGGACTTTTTACAAGGGTATGTAGTGATAGGACAAGGGGTAATGGCTTCAAACTGAAAGAGGGTAGATTTAAATTAGATATAAGGAAGAACTTTTTTACGATGAGGGTGGTGAGGCACTGGCACAGTTTGCCTCGAGAAGCTGTGGCTGGCCCCTCCCTGGCAGCGTTCAAGGCCAGGTTGGATGGGGCTTTGAGCAACCTGGACTAGTGGAAGGCATCCTTGCCCATGACAGGCAGGTTGGAACTACATGACCTTTAAGGTCCCTTCCAACCCAAACCATCTGTGATTGTGTGATTCTGTGAAGACTTCAGAGTGGTGGACCAGTTATGTGCAGCTGAGGGGGGAAGAGAGGAGTCAGCTCACCCTCTTGATGATTGTGAGCTGTTATGTTGACTTACCCAAATGGCTGCTTGAATCTGTATCTCCCCAAATTATCTGTGTCATTGTAAGAATTGCAAGGAAATGTTATTAGTTCTAATTATTTGTTTATTTTATTTTGTAGCCTGTACCTGTTCAAACTGGGTCTTGCTCCCCAGATTCAGGATTTATATGGGAAGGTGGACTTCACAGGTAAAAAATAAAAAGTGCTGATGTATCTGTTTTCTTTATTTCATACTCTGCTAGACATTGTATAGAGGAATTAAAGGATTGTTACTGTTGATATAGTAAATGCAAATTAAATTCAAAATTAATGGCTGTGTGTAGATCTAGCAATTTAAGAAAAAGGTTTGATTTGGGTGCTTCCAAGCCAGTCTGTTAAATACCATGAGTTCGCTAATCATTACTTTGGCAAATAACAGCCCCTTTTCACTGCTGTTGTAAGATGCTTAAAACTTACCTCCATCCCCTTGGGAGAGGTTTCAGTTTGGAACTTCGTAAATGGTTCTGACCTCCCTTGACAGTTTAAAGTAGAGGTGCCATCACCTGAAGAAGAGTTTGCCAGCTGATCTGCTGCAGGAGATGTCAGCACAAAGCCTCATGTCTACATGCCTCCTCAAGGTTTCAGTTCCTTGATTTTTACAAAAGTGTCAAATTATGTGGTTTTGCATTAGTGAGGTTCCTGCCTGAGGGCGAGCATCTGATTTACAAGACGTATAAACTTTGTTTTCCTGTAAAACCATTGATGATTGTACCTTGTCATGGTTTAACCTGGCAGCCAGCAGCTAGGACCGTGCAGCCACTCACTCGCTCCTCCCTCCGCAGTGGGATGGGGAAGAGAATGAGAAAAAGTGAAACTTGTGGGTTGAGGTAAAGACAGTTAATAAAACAACAAAGGAAATACTACTACTACTACTAAAGAATATACAAAACAAGCTATACACAATACAATTTTTTTCACTGCCCAACGACCAATTGCATAGCCAGTCCCTGAGCAGCGGTCGTGGAACCCACGAGTTTCCTGGACCTTGTGGATTTTGCTGAGCTTGCGAATTTCACAGAACTTGCCAAATTAATGGAAAAAGACCGGACTCCCAGAAAAAGAAAAAAACAAAGTCGAACTCTTGGAAAAGAGGTTCTGTCCCCCGATCCCCGCTGCAGCCAGACCCCATTTATATACTGAGCATGATGACATCTATGGTATGGAATATTTCCATTGGCCGGCTTGTGCTAGCTGCCTGGCTATGCTCCCTCCCAGCTCCTGCACACCTGCTCATCAGCTGAACATGGGAAACCAAAAAAAATCTTTGGTTTCTTAGCAACAACTAAAAACATCAGTGTATGATCAACACACTTCTCATACTAAATGCAAAACACAGCAGCTGCTGGGAGGAAAATTGACTCTAGCCCAGCTGAAACCAGGACATACCTATAAAATGCTCAACTATCAACTCTCTTTTTGAGTTCAAAGGTACTTAGCAACGGCATGTCTTGGTATCCTGCATTTGTTTTTCTCAGCATAGTCTCTCTGCAGGGGGGAAAAAAAGAATGCTAAAATACTGTCTGTGCATTTTCTTGACCCATTGGCAGCTGTAGTTGAGGCACCTCAGAATGATTGAGTGTGTATCTAGCTGCTCGTGAGAGTCGTGTGTTTTCTAGTGGGAAAGACTACAGAATGTTCCCACATGAGTTTCTGGAAGACATGTAGATTTTAGGAAGGTGTGCAAAATGTCTATCAGTTGTCATTTATTTTGTTTCAGTTACTGAGTTACATTCAAAGTATTATGTAAACAGTAATTGTACAATTTATTGTAGTTGTCTTGCATTTTTTTGTAGTAGCAGTTGGCATAGTAGTACCGATTCCTAATGTGTTTAACCCTACATAACACTGGTTGTGTGTATGTTTCAGAGGAGGAAATCAGTAATATGAGGCTTGAACTGGAGAAGTATGGTATTCAGATGCCTGCCTTCAGCAAGATTGGAGGAATTCTTGCAAATGAACTTTCTGTGGATGAAGCAGCATGTAAGGAAAAATGGAGTTTTGTTTTATGTGATTATTCAAATCGGCAGATTAGATTTTTTGAAGCGTTGGTTTTAATGCCCCCTGTTGTAAGACAGTACGGCCTTTTGGAAGTCTTGAAAGAAGGTTTTCTTCTTGCCCTTGTGCAATTTTTTTTTTTCTTTCTGGAACATGATGATGTGTCTAGAATATCATACTAGGAAGTAGATTGTAATTTTTTTGTCAAGAACACAAATACATGATGGAGTGAGAGGTACTTTGATAATTTTTTTGCTTTCCAGTTAGTTTCCAAATAATTCTTCTGCTCTTTCCAGTTCAGTTCTCAATTTTTAACAGAGCTGTTGTTTTCGGACTAACTGGCAGACTGTGACTTGTTTTTCAGTACATGCTGCTGTCATTGCCATTAATGAAGCAATCGACCACCAGGTTCCAGCTGACACTCTTATGGCAATGAAGAACCCTAATGCCATGTTAATAAATCTTGATGATCAGCTGGAATCCACTTACCAAGACACACTCTACAGAGCAAAGCAAGACAAGATGGAGAATGCTAAAAATAAGGTAGATCAGTTCTTCTTTCAAACCATCTATTTGCATACACTGCAATTTTGTATTCCGATGTAAACTGTGGGGAATTCACAGAATGTGTGTTAGTATGTGTAGCGTTAGGTGGATTTACTCCTGGTGGTATTCTTATATGTTCCTTGGTAACCTGTCTTCCTATTGTAGAAGACGGGCAGCAGTTAGCTGTGTTACTCTGTTTAGCTGTCTGAAATATGGGCTGCATAGATACATAATTCATGTTAGCCTTTATGTGTTGGGAATGCTATCCCTCTATTTTCATACAATATAGATACATTTTCCTAAAAATTAAATGATGAGCGAAACTGACTGATGCCGTCAGAAGGGATCAATGGTGGTTTAGAACACTGTATATCAAATGCTCTGTGTACTGCTTTCTATGTTCTGGAGCTCTACTATGTGTTCATATAGATCCATTACATTGAGATAAAGTGTTTCTAGGCTGTCTGTATCAGAGTGTGAGTGTCCTTACTTTATATGTATTTAGTTCTATGGCTGCTTTTTGCATGTGTAGAGGTAGCCTATCTATGACCTACTACAGCTCTATGTAGATACACGGTTATCCTCCCTGACCTTTTCAGTGGGGAGATCTGTGAGGGCAAAGGAAAGTGTGGAAGCACTCATTAGTTTTTATTTCATCTTCAGATTGCCTCAGAAAGTTCAGAGAGAGAGAGAGATGTGTATGAGGAACTTCTGACTCAAGCTGAAATTCAAGGAAACATCAATAAAGTGAACAGTAGGTATCATGCTAAAGTAATAGTCTTAATACAGTCCTTAAAAATAGTACCTGTGTTCCTCCTTGCTTTCTGTAATGCTAAAAAAAGTGGAAGACAGCTCCCCCATTTTTTGTGGGTTTTTTTGGTGTTTTTTTTTTTTCTACTCGTTATTAATATATAGTTGTAAGCTGAATTAATTTTGACTTCTGTTGCCCTTCCTTTAGGAAATGGATTGTCCATGTTGCTGGCCAACTCAGTTCTTTGTCTTGAGTAATACATGCTAATTCCAACCTTCAGCCCCTTTTTCAAGTACTACTATGCAGTTGACTTTGGTAGTCTTCCATTCGGATTACATATCTAACTTGCTATCCATCAGGTCTAAGAGTATTTCTTTCTGAGCAGTAGGCTATATAAACCATGGGACTTCCTCATTTAATGTTTCTCTCAAAACTTCCTTTACTGTTGCTAGCACATGCAGCCATATCAAAGATTGACCTAGCTTTGGAACAAGGAGATACATTAGCACTGTATGAAGCTTTGACAACACCAGCCCTGGGACTCCGAGGATTGCTACGAGAAAATTGTGACTGGTATTTCAAGCAGTTTTTGAGTGATAGACAGCAGAAACAGGAGGTATGGAAGAGTCTAGATTACCCTGATGCATGCATGAAGTTTTCTCTCTGCCCCCTCCCCTTCAATATACTACTCTATACTAATCACTTACTATATACCTGCATTACAGTTTAGTGTTGGTTTGAAAAAGTTGATACTAAGACAGAAATATACAGTAAGCATACTTATAATTTAATTTTCGTATATGCATATGAAAGGCCAGTATAATGCTTGTATGAATGTATATATAACTAAAATACTTTCACCAAACCTTAAAATACTAGCTCTTGTGTGCATTGAACTGTTATAATATAGGTGTGTGTTCCCTCTCATTTTACTATTGTCGGTGCCCAAATAACAATGGTTATTTGTGTTTTATAAATACCTATCAGTTAAGCACTTTCTGTTTTCACTGTGGAGAATTGCACCATACACCATTTGTAGATGCGGCACTTACTGACATGGTTTAGTAATGGACTTGGCAGTGTTAGGTTTACGGTTGGGCTCCGTGACCTTAAGGGTCTTTTCCAACCTAAATGGTTCTGTGATTCTGTAACTGAGGTTAACCTTAGTTTCTCATTTCAAGCCAACTCTTTGGTGGATTTCATGTGTAGGCTGCTTATGTTTGCTGCTTATAAAATGCACAGAATAGAGGGAAAACATGCTGATACAGAGATGGTTATTACTATTGCATCTCTTTAATGAATGTTTTTTTTAAAAGCTGCAGCAGGGTAGACAAGTGAGATGCTGCGTGTGTTTGGATCCAGGAAAAATGCAGCTGAGTCAGTTATGCAGTTAAAACAAACTAGATCTTGGGTACTGTGATCGATGCATAGGTGCTTGTATGTCATAGGTAGAAATGCAATGACATGACCCAACAGTGCCTGCTGGAAGACGACCTATTGAAGACAAGGAGATAGTGTCTTTTGCACTGTAGGGAGTGTAGAAAGACCTAGAAAAGTTCTGACTGCATAATTACTGTGAGAGGCTGAAGAAACGTGTTTGTTCTTAGGGCCTTTGAACCACAGTTTGGAGTAGAAGTGGTATATGACAAGCAATCAGAGAGCTGAATCTATAGTAAGGCCTGGCAATTTAAATTGAGGTCCTGAATAAATGTCAGGTTTGCATTTCTGTTTATTTTTTGGGAGAGTAGCTGTGCGTTATCATAAGGTTTTTAAATCTTAGCACTGTTAGTTAATCAGGTACTGGAGCAGACCTCATTGATAGTGTAAGTCCTAAATCGCCAGAGCTGGCAGGTGGGAAACAAAGAGTGTCAGGCACTAAGTAATCATACATAATTCATTGTTGTAAGCCAGTGTGTAGCTTAGTATTGCGTCATTCAGCAGATTTAATGGCAGGAGTTAAAGGCATGAGAACAAATTGCAGTGTGTTCTCTGTGCTGACAAACCTGAGTAGAGCCTCAGAATGCCATTTGCACTGCTTTTGCTCACGAAACTGTCCTTAGTTTTCTGCTAAGTCAGCAAACATCAGGCTTCTGGGTTGCCCTTTCTTACGCAGTAAGCTACAGAATGAAGATGGTGATCAAACCCCATACTACGTTTGCTCCCAAATTTTTGGAGGTGTCTGGTCTAATCTTTCACAGGAATCGACAGGGCAGGGTGGTCATGTCTCCAAGTTAGAAGGTGGTTGGCAAGCAAAGGATGTAGAGCGATGTGGATGAGAGACATCCTGGAATCAGCTGAAGGGAATCTACCTCTAGCATATGTACAGAAGCGATGGGAGCAGTGTTATAAGGGAATCTCTTACCCTTTTCCTGGGAAGTCAACATGACTGGGTGCCTCTCTGAAGTGGCTGTACGCTAATATGTGCAGGATGCAGAATGAACAGGAGGCATTAGTGTGCCGTGGCAGGGCTGTGATATCACTGGGACCACAGAGATGTGGTGGGATAGCTACCAGAACTGGAGTGATGCCATAGATTGGATGCGGGCATGTTAGGAATGACGGGCCAGGATGGCGATGGAGGGAAGCAGCCCTTTGCGTGAGAGCGCAGCTGGAATGCATGGTGCTCTGCCTTGAGATGTATGATGAACCAGTTGAGAGCTTGTGGGTCAGGATTAGCAGGCAGACCAATGTGTGCGGTGTTGTGGTGCATACCTGCTGCAGACTGCCTGATCAGGCAGAAGCAGATGAGGCCTTTTGTAGACAAGCAGAAGATTCCTTGTGTTCACAGGCCTCGGTCCTCCTGGGGGACTCGAACTGCCTGAGCTGCTGTAAAGGCAACACAGCAGGGCACAGGCAATCCAGAACACTTCTGGACTGTGCTGGTTATAACTTCTTGACATGCGTAATTGAGGAGTTCATGAGGAAAGGTCCTTTGCTGGACCTAATACAGACAATGAAGAAGCAGCTGGAGATGGGAAGGTCAGGGACAGCCTTGGGTGCGGTGACTATGAGACAGTGGGATGACAGAGTTGAGGATTCTGAGAGGACAGAACTAGGTGAAAAGTGGGATCACAGCCCTGGCGTTCAGGAGAGCTTGAAGACCTGCTTGCGGATCTGTTTGGAAGAATCCTGCAGACTACGGTCCTAGAAGCAAGGTCCAGGAGAGCTTGCTGACTTTTCAAGGATTGCCTTCTTCAAGCTTGAGAATGGCCTATCCCAATGAGCAGAAAGTCAGGCAAAAGTGGCAGGAGGCCTTCATGGATGAACCAAAGAACTTCCCACAAAGCTCAAACAGAAAAATGAAGCATACAAGAGGTGGATGGAAGCAGGATCACATGACTCAGGAGGAATATAGAGATGCTGTCTGAGCATGTAGGGTGGGGTTGAGAAAGTCTAAGCCCAACTGGACCTGAGTCTGACGGAATGTGAAGGGCAACAAGAATGACTTCTACATAGATATATTGGCAGGAAAAGGAAGACTAGGGAAAATTTGGGGGACTTTTGGGACTGCTGCTGAATGGGGCAGGGGAGCAGATGACAGGGAACACACAGGCTGTGGTACTGAATACCTTCCTTACATCTTACTTCACTTCATAAGATTTTCCCTTGGGAATCCCAGGCCTCTGAGACCAGTGGGAAAGTGTAGAACAAGGAAGACTTACTCCTCAGTAGCGGAGGGTCAATTTAGGGACCATTTAAACAACTTGGACAAGGGAGATCCTGGGCTGCATTTGTGAGTGCTGAGGGAGCTGACCTGTGCGATTGTGAGGCCACTCTAGGCAGGCTCTGAAAGTGGAGAGAAATCAGGGGGAGGTTCCTGAGGACTAGCGAGTGAGTGGCACTCCTGTTTTGAAGAAGGGCAAGAAGGAGAATGTAGGGAATTGCAGGTCTGTCAGTCTTGCCTCAATCTCTGGGAGGATGATGGAGCAAATAATCCCAGAAACAATTACCAAATGTATGAAGGACAGGAAAGTGGTTAGGAGTGGTCAGTATTGATTTTTGAAGGGGAAATCATGCTTGACCAGTCTAACAGCCTTCTGCAATGAAATGACTGGCTTTGTGCATGAGAGGAAAGCAATGGATGTTTGTCTTGACTTCAGCAAGACTTTTGACACTGTATCCCCTAATATCGTCAGACAAACTGCTGGGACATGGGCGAAGTGGACAGCGAGGTGTACTGAAAAGTAGCTGAACTGTCAGTCTCGAAGGGTTGTGATCAGTAGCATTATGTTCAGCGGGAGGCCACTGACTAGTGGTGCACCCCAAGGATTGGTACTGGGGCCGATACTACTTAACATAGAATCATAGGTTGGAAAAGACCTCTAAGATCATCAAGTCCAACCATCCACCCAGCACCACCATTCCTACTAAACCATATCCACACGTGCCACATCTACATGTTTTCTAAACACCTCCAGGGATGGGGACTCAACCAGTTCCCTGGGCAGCCTATTCCAATGCCTGACCACTCTTTCAGTAAAGATATTTTTATTAATCTCTAATCTAAACCTCCCCTGATGCAACTTGAGGCCATTGCCTCTCATCCTATCGCTAGTTACTTGGGAGAAGAGGCCAACACCTGCCTCACTACAACCTCCTTTCAGGTAGTTGTAGAGAGCAGTAAGGTGCGCCCTCAACCGCCTCTTCTCCAGACTAAACAGCCCCAGTTCCTTCAGTCGCTCCTCGTAAGACTTGTTCTCTAGACCCCTCACCAGCCTCGTTGCTCTTCTCTGGACACGCTCCAGCAACTCAATGTCCTTCTT
>Ga0065711_1003744_pt1 | contig 26581 bp, 10 predicted proteins | sample Hoacrofraction12_FD_59098 | JGI IMG/M metagenome (GOLD analysis project Ga0065711, IMG submission 59098) | Hoatzin crop microbial communities from Cojedes, Venezuela - Epithelial fraction 12 v2 (version 2) | ecosystem: Host-associated > Birds > Digestive system > Esophagus > Crop | place... | reverse complement strand
GGACCCAGGACACGTTCAAATCGGGGTCGATCAAGCTTTACACATTTCAACGGGCCACGAGCAACAACTGTGGCAGCACGGGGACGGTTCATCAACAGAGCTATTTCACCAAAATAATCAGAAGGTGCCAGTCTGCCCACTTCAACAAATTCTTCATTTTCTGATCGACGCTGTAAGACTGCAGCTGTGCCCTCCAAGATAATGAGGAACTCATCTCCTGGCTCTCCCTGGACCACAATCTTTTCCCCATCCTCAAACTGTACCGGTTCCAATGCATCAGCTACAGTGAGACGCTCCCACTTGTCCAGAGATTCTAATATAGATACTTTACTAAGGAATACCAATCACGTTAGTTGCTTCGCAATGTATTTTGATAGGAGTATTGATTCTGCAAGTTATAAATATACAAGTATGAGGGAGAGGAAAGAAAAAAGTTTTATCCAGAGTTTTATAAGTAAGTTTTATAAATAGTAGCAGTAGATTTATAAATAGCATTTTTATAAGAGGAAAAAAGTAATAAATTCACCTGTTTAACAGCATGCCCACAAGCACTACAGACTAGTAGCTTACTTACATTAAGCACCGTACTGTCATAATTGCCTACTAGCAACACTTCCCAGTAGCCTTGCTGGGCTAAGTAGTAATAATGATCTCTCAGACATCTCCCCTGTTCCTTTGAGCAATTAGTCCTTTCCCTCTGTCTGCAGGTACATCAGTTTTCATCCTCCCTTTTCCACCTCTCCAAGTATTAAATATGTATGGCTTGCATATCTGTACCACCTGAAAGTCTTTCAGCTAGCTCCCACAAAGCAGAGAGCACACTTGCACAAAATAATGAAAATGGATTATGAGTTATTAGGTATTGGACAAAGAGAGAACTGATATTCAGATAAATGGAGGAACATAACGAAGTAACAAGACAAAGATGTAACAGCTCATTTACCAAACACACTGGACTGAGTCAATGCCTAAACCCTTTCAGATGCCAGTCCAGCCCTGGAGTGGGTTGCTACTGCCCCCTCCATCACCTACGTGTCTTGGCAATGGCAGACCGCGATAAACTCTTCATGTAATGCCAGGATGGCAACTTCATAGAATCACAGGTTGGAAAAGACTTCTAAGATTATGAAGTCCAACCATCCACCCAACACCACCATGCCTACTAAACCATATCCCAAAGTGCCACATCTACATGTTTTTTTAAACACCTCCAGGGATGGTTGAATCCTACAAGCATACAGAACTGTAGTATCAGTGCTTGCCTCTTCCTACAATTAGCTTTAGTTAATTAGGAATTAACTACAATTCCTCTGTTGCCACAGCCTACATTAGCTGTCAACTCCATCATGACAGCAAGCAAACCACAGTCTCTGCATTGTCTCCAGGAAATGCATTACCATGCTTGCACATTTGAGGGGCTCACCCACCTAACAAGGCCAAATAAAGCACAAGAGCTTGATCAATTCCTGATCTCCAGAAATACCCAGAGTTCCGTAAAATCCTTGATAGAAATAATCCATAGGATGACACGCACTGCCTCCTGCTTTCAGGATTTGCAGCCATGTATTTCCTAGTAGAATTCTTCAGTTGCTCCTATATTGTTCTCTATAATCCTGGCCTTTATTAGAATGGAAAGGGAAGAGGGCAAGAATCACTTACTGGAAGCGATTACAGAATGAACTTTAGGTCACATTCTTGAAGATGGAAAGTCTACATAACAAGAAGTTTGTTATCATGATGTAAATCTACCGGTTAAAAAAAAAAATAATAATCATTAAAACTACAGTAAGTTGCCATGAAAACAAAATACATGGATCTGCAGGAGCATGGAACAACAGCTTTAAGAGGAATCATGTGCCTTATTTTACTAACACTACCACCTCTAAAGAGGTAAACCACAAGTCAATTTTTGTTAATTATTTCATCTCCCAGAAGAAAGGGCCACGTCCTGTGAAACTTGCTAGTAAAGTTCTTATTTTGAAAGATAAGAAGCTAGCACTTGAATATGTAACATTACATGCATGTTTGGGTCCCCCCCACCCTCCCATCTTCAAAACATGGAGCCAAACCCAGGTTCCCACAAAGCGCAATCAGGTATCATCTCACATTTCAAGAGAAAGGAGATCTCTGAGATAACACCATGTACAATACTTGAAACACATTCATGACTTACTACAAGTAGCATTATTTTTGGCAGTTTAGGTGCATGACAGCTGTATGTGCCAAGCTGAGAAGAGAATCATTGCCTTCTTATTTCTCCCAATACAATTCCAGGCTGCATTTGATATTTATCCAGCTCACAAAAATTGAAGTGGGAGACTTGGAAAAGGTTGTATAACAAAGAACTAAGCTTCCATTTTAATCCAATCAACACAGGAGCTTCTCTCCTAGCTCAGAACATGAGAAATACTCTGATATGGAGCAGCGTTCATTTCCCACTGCTGTTCATTATCTTCACACTTTCCTAAGGAAATTATATCTGCTAGCACATAGGTACAGATAGCTGGAAAGAGACTTCCGAGTTTTGCATTAAATGCAACATCTCTTATGGAAAATAAAGAACAGTTCATAGAATTGTAATGCAAAAAAATTTAATTTTTAAAAAATGTTCACGATACGGAAGGTCACAATACAAAGTTCTTAAACATGGTACAACACTGAAACAAGTTGAAAAGCCTTTTTGATTGGAAGTGATTGTATAATACAAAGAACAGATGCCAGCAATACTTATTGTACAAAGTTTGACAATGGATTCATATATTGATTCCCTGAAAATTCCCCTCACTTTGGAGAAATATTGAATATTAAGGTCATGGCTGAAGTGAATTCAAGAAATTCAGAGTTATATTTGTCTCCACCCTCAACTCTAAGCGCTAGGATTGGGTTTCATGGTACAAAATCCATAATAAAGGCACACTGTAGTTTGAAAGCAAGGCTAGAGATCCTAGCCTTTAAGCTTTCTGGCTTTTGTCTGGGTGTTTTATAAACACTCAAACACGCAGTGAAAAAAATCCAACCCTCTTGAGGGGGTGCAGAGTGAAAAAATATTGCAGTCTAAAAAAAATAACCCATTTAACCTATAAACCAGTATTTATATAGTTATGAATTTCTTTGAGTTTCCTCAAATCCTTTGAGGTCATACATTTTAGAAATGAAGTACCTTTCTCCAAGTTATTTCTGTTATTTCACTCTGACAGAACTAGCATAAAATGCACATTTAAGATCATTGTTTGCCTCCATCTGTTCTGTTGATTATGGAAAAGGATAGATGCACTGCTAAAAAACTGAAGCTCTTGACCAAGTCAGTTACTTGCTTATTTAACTCTTTCAGTACAGCTTTCCAATTTAGAAAAAAGCTTTGAAGAAAATGTTTGCTTAACCTTTTAAAAATTTCTAGGCTGCAAGTCTTGCATGTCAAATTCTGGCACAAAGCATTCTTCAATATTAAGCTATGAAATTTTGACACAGACTTATTGCAATTATTAACAAAACTCTTGCCAGGGGTGCAAATCAATGTACTCTGGTTTGATCACGTCTACCACAACTAGCTCTGTTTGTGAACCATGGCAAATCCTACACAACTATTCTATAACTCAAGATTAGTTGAAAACAGAGTTTGGAAGAGCTATATACAGACACTATGAAAGACTGTTCCAGCAGCACTGGTCTGCACAAACACAACTAATCGTTTTAGTGTAAACCTTTCTAGAGCTACATAAAAAGTAAGTTATATCACATTTTGGTTCCCTGAGAAGAAAAGTGGTCTTTGGAATGCCATCAGTACAGTGAATAAAGATGCACCTCTTGCACTGCTACTGCAAAGACATCTCCTACTTCCACATTTATCAGACTTGGTTTTGGTATTTTCATTCAAAATAAACTTTATCCTCCACAAAAGCAGCACTGGAATGGGAGCAAGAAATGACTAAAAGTAGTCTAGTACTAAGACTTTTTTCTGTGGAGGTTTGTTATTACAAACTGGAATGTATAGCTAGCACACTTGATGAACAAAAAGTCATTAAGAGCACAGTTTACCTCATCTATTTAACCCATAATTGAGACTGGTTTTGAAAACTGAAATAAAATACAAAAAAGTTTTCAAATATGTTTTTGGAAAGCATGGTCTTTTTTTCCCCAGGGGCATAACTTATGTTTTTAGTGAACATGATAAACATCATGAGAGTTAAGACTTCAAATACAATAAAAAAGCGCACAGCAGATGAAGTCAGGAACCATTTTATTTCCATCCAGTTTTGCAAATATTAAGGATGGCAGAAGAGCTCATTCCACCACTATAACTTATGAAATTATTACATCCCTAGAAGAGGCAAAGCTTATAATGCTTCCTGTTTTTTCCCTCCCAAGTGCTTATAAGCTGTGTAATTATTTGGTTTGTTTTAACTGTGTCTTTCTGTCCCCATCTAATACAAAACCTCCTTCATCCTCTCCCCAGCCACCAAAATACAGTAACTGGGTGTGGAGACGCATGGAGGCAGCCACTAATGAGAAGTTATGAAAATGTTAAACAGCAACATACACTAACACTCGGGATGCTCACACCATACAGAAGACAACTTTGCAACTATATCATGTTCTGTCTGCCATCATTATCTATGAAGATAAGTACTGTAAGATTTATTGTTTAGTACATGCACACAACAGCTACTCCAGATTCTTCCCAGCTACTCCAGATTCTTCCAGATTCTTACTCAGCTACTCTGATTCCTCCCAAATTTCCAGGCAACAATTCATTTTGTATTTACTATTTTTAATACAAAATACTGAAACTGGTTTCAGGTACTATTGTCCAACTGGTTTTAACAGCAAGATTCAAATGGCATCTTCCACAATTATAGAATTAATGCTCAGTGCTTCTCAAAAGCTTTAAAAATTAAGGTATGTTGTATACCCCATGCAACTGAACTGCTCAAATAGTTTAAACTCTTAATTTAACATATTCTAAGTTAATGAAGAGTTCATATTTAGAAACTAATTCTAGAGAGTTTTTAGACCTCATATGGCAGGAGATGAAACTGTTTAAAATTATCACTATCAACACAAAAAATTCCCATAGGAAAAAAGTATATACACTCTCACTACAGCCAGGCAATCAACTCTTCCATTTCAACACTATCCATAAACATTTAACTGAATCATTTTAACCAGTAGAACCCAACCAACAATTCACACTTCAGATTTTTCAGACATTGATTATCTGTTAAAGGCTGCATTTTTTTGTTTGAATTTAAATATTTTTTTCTTTTCCAATACAATCAATGCATTTAAGTTTAAGACTGATTTGTAAACTGTTATCCCTCCTTCACTTCACCTATACAGATCTTTAGAGAGATATTAAGAAAAAGGCTTATAAAATGCAATGATGCAGAGTTTCATTTTAAACTTAGCACTTAGCATGTCTGCAAATGCTCTCTTACACGAGGTGGAAGTGTTTTTAACAACCTTTCTTCTACAATTAGACTACTCCGCTTTAAGAATTGACATTCTTCCAGTTCAGGAGGAAGTGATTCAAGATAGTTTCCAGTGAGCTCTAATTGAACTAGATTCAGTAGCTGACCCACACAAGGGGACAAATTCATCAGACTGTTATTTCCCAGAAGAAGAAACTGCAGCTTTTTGCACTGAAATAATCCATCAGGCAGCACTTCAATCTAAAAAAGCAAAGAAGAGAACAAAAATTATGTACATTAAAACTTGTTAGTCTAGATGCAGCTGCATGCTTTGACATTTCCCAGTTTTATTTTAAGGTTAAAAAAACCCCTCAGTTTATGGAAGGATAAGGAAAGGGAAAACTGTAATGTTTATATCATTATGTAAGAAAGTGCTTGAGAACACTACAATGGTTTTATATACTTGTTTTGTTGAGAAGATGCTTAGCTACTGGCAGTAGTCAAGACATGAGCATGGCAGGGGGAGCATAAACATGCACACATGTGCAGAAGTGCATACAAGTGCGTGCAGGTGGCAGGGGAGATAAATGGGCTACTATCTCTTAAGAATCACTTAATGAGGAACAAACACAGATTCTGTGGAGAGACATTAGCAGCTCCCATGTTGTGAACTCTGTACAAGCAGTTATCTGTGCAGTACAGAGTAACTTAGTCCTGGTCCACACTACTGACATGTAACATCCCAAACCAAGCTCACCAGTGAAAACAATTATAAACCTCAGATGAAGTCTCAAGTCACAAGCCTGGACCCCACACTAATGAGCCAGACAGTTCAGCACTGCTGATGAGGTTACCAGCTATAATTATTTCCCTCTTCCCAATCAGACAGCCAAGCAGCTCATCAACCAACAATTCATTCACTACAGCTTTCAGCTTGACATTTTACAGTAAAAATTTAAAACTCCACTTCCCTTAAAATGCTACATAGGCTAGACAGCTGCAGGGAAAGGGAGGATAAATTTTTGCAGCCATCCTAACCTATGCTATCTCTGGATCAGAGCCCTTAAGCTGTTACAGGCCAGACTAGTATTTACTCAGTATTACACAAGATTTGATGACACCAAAGTTCTAGTAATTAAACAAGCACCACCCTTTTTTTTCAGCTTTACCAGGTTTACTTTAATCATGAACACCACAAGAGCATTTTGAACCAGAGGCTGTTCCAGAAGAAATGGTAGGTTAAGACAATATTTGATTTTTTTTTTTTGAAGTAGTAATTCAAAGTTCTACTTACATGGTTTTTTGTCAAAGCCAAGTACTGCAGATTGGTCAGATAACCGATTTCTTCAGGGATGGAAGTTAGCTTATTATAGCTAAGATCCAAATAGTGTAATTTTTTACAAAGAAATAGCTGCAATGGAACATTTTTAATGTTATTATAATTTAGATACAATTGTTCCAGGTTTGATAATGCACCAATCTGCACTGGGACATATGAAATACTGTTGTGCCACAATTTTAAGCAAGAAAGGTTCTTAAGATGTTGAAAACTAATTATTTCTTCCACTGTTCTGAGATTGTTTTCTTTTAAGTCGATTTCATGCAAATTGTTTAGGGTAAAAATGGAATGGGGAATGCGCTCTAAATCACAGCAGATTAATTCCAAGGTTCTCAGGTTTACCAGCTTCTTCAGGTTATTTAGCACTATCAGTTTATTCCCCTCATTGTTGACAGACAAGTGTTGTAAAGATGGCAGAAGATCCGTAACCACTTGAGGTATACGCGAAAGGTTGTTTTTTAAGTGAATTGATCTCAGATTCTTCAGCCCCTGAAAGCTTTCGTTGTATATGGAGTTGTGATGATCTAGCATGAAATAACCTGTTAAGCACAATTCTTGTAGATTTTTTAGATGAAAGACCCAAAATGGAATTCTCCCCATCTCACTAGATTTCAGGCGCAACGTTTTCAGATTTTCTTCTAAAAAGCTGACTGCTGGATAATCCATACTTAGTGATGAATGGTAAACATTGAGTTCTTTGAGGTTGACTAGCTGGGTCACAGCTGAAGGAAGTTTGGCTTCAGGAATAAGTTCCAGGCTTAGGACTTCTATTTCTGTCAGTTCAAAGACACTGTCTGGAAGACCATTTAACATGAAAAGGTGAAGTTCAATCTTGTCTTGGGAATTTCTTACTAGTTTATTTTTCAGTTTTTCCACTGACCATTCATTGTTAAGATTTATCTGTTTCAGTTTGTTTTCACTCAAATCGGACAGGAATATTGAGAATCGTTGGGAATAAAGAGGATCATACTGGTCTGCCAAGTGGAGAATAAATGCAAAGTCATTCTTTACATCAGGTATATCACTGTAATTACTTTTCTCTCTCAACTTCTCAAAAGAATATTGCTTAAGTGAACTTCTTAACATCCACCACAAACTATAAGTACAAGTTAAGCCATAGAAGATCACTAAAACAACATAAAACGAAGCCAAAACTTTAAAAATTTCTGCTAGCGAATAAACACACTGGTACCTTTTGTAGCCTGTAAAGGCTTGAACATTAACTACGCAATCAATTTCAAGTGTAATAAATGACAAGTAGTAGGGGACATAAATTATTATTATTACAAACACAATGACTTTCACTATAATCTGTTTCATATACACTGTATATACGATATCCTTCTCTTCAACGTGTACTCTGAATTTCTTCACTTTTTCAAATATAGCTTTAGCTTGCTCCCCTTCTTTTTTGTCAAGAACACTTGAGGAATTTTCTCTTCCGGTTGTTTCCAAGCCAGGTTGCGAATATGGCAGGGACTGTCTACTGGCCCTTATGTCTACTGAACTCCCAGTTGATGAAATCACTGCTTTCGATTTGGCATTTGGCAACTTCCTCACAGACTGCTCAGCAACTGTTTCTGAGAGGGCACGCGTTGTCCATGGAGAATCAAAACACTTCTGAAGAATGGCTACAAAGTGTTCAAGCCTGGAACTTGTACTAGGATAGTAAAGCCAGAAATTACTGCAAGCTGCAAAAATAAAGGTATGCAGAAGCACTAGATATGGAAAAAATTTGGCAAACCAGTGAAGCTGTCTCTCATAACATACTGCATCAATATAGGAATACTGCTGCCGATGGAGATCATTCTGGATTTTAAGCGGGATGATTATCTGTGCCGTAGAGCTAGCCGACATGTTAAGGTTGGCTTTAACTAAATCCCAAGGCACGGCACAATGATTGTCAAATTCTAGCTTGCAAGGAAGACAACACAATACTCTAGTTTGAGTAAGCTGGAGGGCCCCAGCGAGCACAGCAACTAGCAGCATTATCATGGTGAGGTAATACCAGAAGACATCCCACCATGGTTTTAGTATGTGGTAGGATGACTGGGCATCTGCTAAGTATTTGAGTTCTGTTAGCGTGATCATGACTTTCACCTGTGAGAGAACAGCAGCTGGTAGAGGAAAAAGAAAAAACATCCTTAGAGAATTGTTAAAAACAATATATCTCACCATTAAACACTTGAAGCTTATTACTGTTTTCACATTTTTCAAATATATGTAACATTTGACCTAGCATCCACAGCATAGCAAAAGGATCCAAGAACCCCTGGCACCTAACCCTAGCCATCATCTAATTTACTTCAAGGAAAGTTACTTCGAATACAAAAATTTAAATGAAGACTGAAACTAGCATCAGAGATTAGGAGAAAATATATTTTGACCAAACATTTGGGTACTGTTCAAGTAGAAGCAACAAGCAGGTATAAATTAAAGGAGTGCCTGATATACTACTAGGAGTTCTTCACCACTGTCCTAAACTTACATACCAAAAGTTATTTCTCTTTTGTGAAGAATTCAAAAAAATCTGAGTGACATATTAACATGCTGGCCCTTGTAACTAGAATTTTCTACTAGATTAAATCACTCTACCCAATTAAAGAATAGAGAGGACAAAAATTCTCAAAAGCAGTTTTGCATTATGTATTCTTTTATAGAATTCCCCTTCTCCCATAAAGAGAAATAAGTATACTGACAGACTGAAAATGAAGCTAACAAGTTGTCCAATATTATCATACAAATAAAAATAGCACACTTAACCCCCAGCAGCATAGGCTTGATTCATACTTACTTTACTAGTTAAAGAGAATGAAATACACAGCACTGCTCAGTCAGGGGGTCTACACTTTTTAAAATTCCTTGGACATGCCATCTTTACATTTGTCTTCATTCTGGATGGAGAAAACACTCAATATACTTTAATAGCTTCATCTAAATAAAGAGCAAACATCTCAGCTTTCATTAGAACTACTGCCTTATTGCAGACATCAGGATCCATTAAGCTCTACATTGCTGCAGTGGAACAGAACGTACTCAGACATGATCATGTAGAATGTGAAGTCAAAAGTTTTGCACAGTCACATCAACACAAAAAAACGGGAAACCACCTCCAGCTAGCCCTACTTCAGCTGGGAAGTAATGTGGTTTTTTTTTTTTTCCTTCAAAGAACTATGTGAAAATAGGATACACAACATGCAAGACATCAAGAAGTAAAATTCAGTCATAATTTTGATATACCAAGGTTTGGCAGCAAGGCAAGTTTCTCAAAACGGAGGCCCATGTTTTACTATCCAGTGTCAGTGGCAATAGCACAGATGCTACCAGCTTTGGAGAAAGCTTGCTATAAGATTTATTAAGCATTACAGATATGAAGGAATAGGGATATACTGTATTTTTCTTAATATATTGGTACTGAACATTTCAATTCCAAACAGAGCTGACAAGCCGTTATAAAAAGACAAACAATAGCTGAACTAAGGCAGAACCTTATTCTTACTACAGATTCACATTTGAAAGGAGAAGAATGGTTGAAAATAAGTTAACCCTTCTCACATTGACAAGGCTACTTTTAATAGGATGTAGAAACTTACCAGGCCCACTCAAGTGAAAGCAGCTGAAGAACAGGATGGTTACAATACACCCCTGCAGAGAAAATAATTTGTCATCAGATCATGAAATCTTCGACTCCAATAGCTGTGAATATTAGAACAGCTTATTACTCATTCCACAGCAGTGTTTTAAACATCCAGCATTTAATGAATAAAAGATCTAACTAGATCTACAAGATCTAGTTAGAATAATTTAAGATCACACCTCTGCCAAATATTTACTTGGTTACCATATGAAAGCTGCTTGTGCTAAAGTAGAGAAAGTAATGGTCTTTGTCATTGTCCCCCTACTACAAGACATGTAAGCTTAAGTTTCCGCCTTTACCTGGTTACTAGTCCTGCAGCTGAGATCCTCTAACCATAGCTAAGAAATAGCAACTTGTTCAATCATTCCAGCTCAACTTGCAAAAGCCACATCTGTGCATACCTTTAAAATGAGTTCTTTTGGTATAATTCTTTGGGGTTTTAATATAAATTTGTAGGTGTGAAAGCACAAAAAGGTACTAAACCCATCCAAACTAAGGCTTTCATCCTGCAGAGAATATCTGGATCATGTCTCGACTCAAGCCAAATGTCCTTGATTTGAATGTAGACAGAAAAATCAAAGCATTTTTTTTCATTTCCAACCTACACTTAGAACCAGTCAATTCTTCTCACTTGAACTTTGTTACAAAAATGAAAGACTTGGGACCTCTGTTAAAGCTGTAAAGAACACATGAAGAGATAAATATGTGGAATGATTCAACAAAGTAAGAGCAAAAGGTATAAATAGCATATTTTTAATAAAGAAAAACATTTGAAAAATCAAAGCGATCGCTGAACTGTTTTAAAATAGTGTGAAAGGTCTAATTAGCATGAGGATGGAAGCAACTCTTTTCCTGACAAACATGTAACCCTCTTTAGGGGCCTGGGTAGACAGTAACATTTTAAGAAGTTGTTTTATATAACTAAATGCTTATTAGAGAAAGTTACAAGTAACACAATTTAATAATGCACAGATGTACTTTGCAGTTTCATACAAAGAACACCACTCTCCCGGTAACAGACCTATTTTGAGGAATAAGCACGGCTCTTGTTGAGTATAAGGAATAGAATCCAGAGTACAATAAAACAGTTAACACTGTTTGATAAAGTATTTTCTCTAAAAGTTACAGAAAGAAAAACAGAAAATGGAACTTAAGCCAATTCTTTTAAAAACATATTGGTATACTTGAGAAAATGCATAACCCAATACACCTTCTTCAAGAAATACCCTAATGCTCAAAAAAAAACTGGTTTGTTTCTATATAGATTGAGAATTTAAAGCCAGACTGACCCATGTAATTTTGTAAGGTCTGTTTCTATAAAATGCTTTCTTTGTCACCTGCCTGCCTTGAACTGGGAAGTTGTTAGTCCCTATCATGCATCCCAGAAAAAAGGCTACAGTCTTGCTGTGGATTTAGAAGACACTGTCAGAAAAGAAGTGTCACAGTGTTAAGTATCTAAATACTTCAACTCTGGTCTTGTTAATGTCTACATTTGAAACCGCCGAGTGAAGGATCCATATGCATTACAATTCTATGTCTACAAAATAAAGCTTCCTATCAGAGAAGTACACAGTATATACAAGTATAATATAAACATGTGAATTATTAAGGATAATTTGGCTAAAGACAGTTTTCTTTCAAATTCTATCTGTAAGCCGACTAATCAAATGGAATAATGCTGAACTGTAATGGGTTTGATAAATCTCATCTCCAGCTGCTTTCAACTCGTATCAAAGCCATAAAAGCTTTTCAAAGTGGCCTAATTCAATTGGCAATCTTTCTTAGAAGATGAGACAGAAGTTTAGCCCCAGGCTAAGTGACGACTTCAGGAGAGTTACCCCAGACCAGTACTGGAGCACACCCAGAAAAATACACTAATAATCTCTAGGCAATTTTTAGTTACTTCAAGACTTCTAAATGTGATCAATAGAAACATGTCCAGAATACAAATAAAAGCCTATCATTTTGAAAAATATTATCTATAAGCATCAGACATCCCCCCTCAGCCTCCCTCCTGCCAAAAGGTTACTTAACATTGCTTATTCTGGAGGTCATCATCAAGCAAGTGGAGGAAAAGGTTATCAGGAGTAACCAACATGGATTCACCAAGGGGAAATCATGCCTGACCAATCTGATAGCTTTCTACGATGGCATGACTGGCTGGGTAGATGAGGAGAGAGCCGTGGATGTTGTCTACCTTGACTTCAGCAAGGCTTTTGACACAGTCTCCCATAACATCCTCCTAGGGAAGCTCAGGAAGCTTGGGTTGGGCGAGTGGTTGGTGTGGTGGATTGAGAACTGGCTGAATGGCAGAGCTCAGAGGGTTGACATCAGTGGGGCTGAGTCTAGTTGGAGGCCGATAACTAGCGGTGTCCCCCAGGGTTCAGTACTGGGCCCAGTCTTGTTCAACTTCTTCATCAATGACCTGGATGAAGGGACAGAGTGTACCCTCAGCAAGTTTGCTGATGACACAAAATTGGAAGGAGTGGTGGATACACCAGAAGGCTGTGCTGCCATTCAGCGAGACCTGGACAGGCTGGAGAGTTGGGCAGAGAGGAACCTGATGAGGTTCAACAAGGGCAAATGCAGGATCCTGCACCTGGGGAGGAACAACCCCATGCATCAGTACAGGCTTGGGGCTGACCTGCTGGAGAGCAGCTCTGTGGAGAGGGACCTGGGAGTGCTGGTGGATGACAAGTTAGCCACGAGCCAGCAGTGTGCCCTGGCTGCCAAGAAGGCCCATGGGATCCTGGGGTGCATTAAGAAGAGTGCGACCAGCAGGTCGAGGGAGGTTCTCCTCCCCCTCTCTCTGCCCTAGTGAGGCCCCATCTGGAGTACTGTGTCCAGTTCTGGGCTCCCCAGTTCAAGAAATACGAGGAATTACTGGAGAGAGTCCAGCAGAAGGCTACAAAGATGATTAGGGGACTAGAGCATCTCTCCTATGAGGAGACACTGAAGGAGCTGGGCTTGTCTACCTGGAGAAGGCTGAGAGGGGACCTTATAAAATGCCTATACATATCTTCAGGGGGGGTGTCAGGAGGATACGGCCAGACTCTTTTCAGTGGTGCCCAGCGACAGGACAAGGGGCAATGGGCACAAACTGAAGCATAGGAAGTTCCATCTGAACACAAGGAAGAACTTCTTCACTCTGAGGGTGATGGAGCACTGGAACAGGTTGCCCAGGGACGCTGTGGATTCTCCTTCCCTGGAGATGTTTAAAATCCACCTGGACAAGGTCCTGTGCAGCCTGCTGTAGGTGACCCTGCTTTGGCAGGGGGGTTGGACTAGATGACCCACAGAGGTCCCTTCCAACGCCTAACGTTCTGTGATTCTATGATTACTCTGTCATTTGGTCACTGCTCACATAATTTTAGTCACATTTAGTTAGGGATGGCTCTGCAACAAGGTAAGTGCATTGCTTGTCCTCCCCAAAGGATAATGGGCTACAAAAAGCCAATGCCTGACAGAAGGCTTTGTTTTATTTTTAAGGCTACACTGTTTTTATTGATTAAGCATTCAACTGGTGTTTCTGACACCAAGTTAATCAAAATAGATTTATACAATTAAAGCATACCTTGACTAGTATTCCAGTGGCCCCTCTATCTTGCTTCCCCTCCCCCGCCGCCTCAGAGAAACACAGCCATCAAGTTTTCAGCCAAACTCTTCAGACTCATGCTGTTGGATGTGCTTCTCAACTGCGATAAGGAGATGCTGGCATACTAAGTAAATGTGTCTCTTATCAACTTCTACTGAAAGCAATTCCTGAATTACAGTACCAACTTCACTTCTAGCTAGTTTAAATGTATCACTTTTTCTTCCAAAGTTTTGGATGAAAAAAATAAGTTCAGTAGTAAACTAAACATGCAATCAATTTTGCCTAGTAGGCAGTTTTGAGACTCTCCTATGGGATTCCTAGTACCTGCTTGTAGTCTTGCATGAACAGCCTGAACCTCCACTTGCAAATAAACCCTCATGAATATTTCCAAAGGTAAAAGTAATAAACTTTAACCCTATACACATTCATCACCGAAAACACATTTGTCATGGCTAAAACTTCCCTTTTTATTGGCATTCCCTAAAGCACAAAAAGCCAGGTACTGCAAGAGTTTTGGGGCAGGTCTGACTTCATAGATAGTGATACTGTCATACATACTTGTAGCAGATGCATTCACATAACTGCCTCTCCCTTTTTTAAGCCTCCTATTGAGAAGTGATATACTACTCAATTCAGGCACTACATTTGATATACGGTCTTTCAGAATCTGTCCCTTGACCACTTGTGTGCACATGCAGATTCAGTTTTAAGATCTATGCAGTGAGGATTGTATTTTTGGATCTCTATTACACTGAATGCAGAATAACACGCAAACAAGATCAGAGAAAGCTTCTTTCCAGTTCCTTCTGAAGAAGGTCACAGGTGATAATTAAACATGTATAAGTGATTATTCTTTTGTATTTAAAATAAACCAGAAGATATTCCCACACTCTACAATAACAAGCATATTCTTCAAGCACAGGATGTTCAAGACTACACTAATATTGTTATAAGATTTCCATATCAGCCTTTCGAACAATCAAAGACCTAAAGTCCTTCCAAGCAATCAAAGACCGTAATTGCAACTACAGACAACCGCAACCATCTGTGTCTGGATTAACTAGACACCTGGCCTTTTTTTCCTGGAGGTGTTCAAAAAACGTGTAGATGTGGCACTTCAGGACATGGTTTAGCAGGCATGGTGGTGGTGGGTTGATGGTTGGACTTGATGATCTTAGAGGTCTTTTCCAACCTTAATGATTTTATGATTCTTAAACACTCCTGCTCACAAGACAGTACTGCTGAACATAAGCTGTGAACAGTAATAGCAAAGTCTTCTGCTGTTTAAGAAGCCGTTCTTGCTCTCTGGAGAAGGCTGCATACATAAGACTATGTAGCCCAATAATTTCTGGGAAAAAAAATTGTAAACATATTTAGTTTAAAATTTACTAAGTTCGGCTACGCTTACATTTTTACTTTACATGGGTTACTCTTCTCTGCTACTGCTTCAGAGTTAACTGAACAGCACACAAGCTGATAAAAAGTCTTGCAAAATTAAACACCTACTACCCACCTCTACCACTACCATACCTTCAGCAAGCTGAGAGAGTATAACATGGCAAGTGTATTTTAAACAGTTTCCTCAGCTACCCAAAAGCTTGAACATTCCTAGGTTCAACACAAAAGGCCTTAGAGATGGTGAAAAAAACATCTTCAAGGCAGCTTCACCTAAACCCAGAATACCCGTCTTTATTCTGTTACTTCCTTTCTCTGGTACATTTAATGCAAGAGAAATACTTTATCTCACAGTCTAATCTAAATTGAAAAGAAGCTTTACTCCAATTTGATTTGCTTTACAAACACAAGACTTTTGAAATCCGGCTGTGCAGGATTAGATACAAAACATCCTGCATTTCCAACCTATGCCTGCAGCACTGCAGAACAGACCATTGTCTTCCCTGAGCCAGAGCCTTTACTTCTCATTAAATGCCATCAACGTGCAAGTATTAAGTCTTTTCTTTATTTCAAGGAAGGCCAGTAAAGGATAAAACTCTGGCAGTAAATTATGTCACTGGTCAAATGCTCACTAGGGAGATGGATCATCTTCAAACATTCTTGTTGCCCAGGTAGTTAAAATTACATACCTGTAGGCCACATGATAATGAACCACATTAGTGAGGTCTGCCCCACTGCATGAAGTTACTCGAGTCCAATTCTCAATATGGATGGGAGGGAGAAACCAAGTTAACTATTTAGAGGGTTAAACTCTACAATCAAGCTGTAATACAAGATATGTATTTACAAGCTACATTAAATGTGTTTTTTATTTTATACTAGTCTAGCCTGGAGAGCAATTGTAAATGCAAATGCATATTCAGACATACATACTTTGACTGGTAAAAGCACTGTCTCCAGCCCTCTCCTCAAGTTAAGGTCAAGGCACCAAGCATTGTGTTCTAGCTAAAGCAAAAGGTCACAGCCTATGCTCCTAGAAAGCCCTGTACCAGTAAGAAAAATATTCAGTTTAAACCCAAGTTTAAGACTACATAGACAGTAGGCGAGACAAGCAGTTTACACAAAAACCACTGCAAAAGAAAAAGAAGAAAAACTAGTAAGTAGGTAGAAACCTAGGTTTCTGAACAAGTATGTTTCAGAGTTAAAGCAAGCAATCTAATGGTAAAAAAAACCAAAAGTAAAACAAAAGGTAGACCAGGTTTGTTTTGCACATAATTGCATCAACATGACCGATTTCTTTCAAAGCAAGCTGTCTACATTCTGGGCAAATATCACTTCATTTGTAGTCATGGTGCTTTTGAAGATCCCTACCAGACCAAGCAGAATCCAGACTGAATCAAATCTCAACACTTGTAGTAAACAATAGTTTGTACTGCTTTAGTGTCTCAGCACTAATTTCAAACTCAGAGATGCATTTTTAAAAAGATATTAATTAAGGTTGTATCAGGTGATGACAGAAGTATGACAGAGGAAGGACTTCAACTACACAGACAAGTATTATAGTGCCGTGGTCTCTTCTTTCCTTCAGGACATGTTAAGATAAGCCTGTAGCCCAGCTGTAGTAGCTTTGGCAGAGAATGGATTTATTTTCAGCTTGTGTTCTCATCCCTTTAACTCTTTTTAACTACAAATATAACTATATTAACTGAAGAGATGTATTAGTATCTAAAATATTGATTACAATAAATATCCAAACAAGAACCTGTTTAGAAAAAGAACACTTTGTATTGGTTATACAGAGTCCAAAGAGTACATTCACTTAGGGTGAAACAAAACATGTCTCTAATATTTAACTAATAATTTAACTTAAATTGTATTCTCACTGGAAATTCTATTACTCTTTTTAGAAAGCAGAATTTTTTAATTTGCTCCATTAGTTCACATTTCTTCAAACAGTTGTACATTTCACATATTCCTCTTTAAAAAGCAAATAAATAGAAAAAGAGTGCAAAAACTGCACATTCATATTACCCACTGATAAAAAAGCTCTGCTGTCACAAGTCTGCTTGGCAATTCCTGAAGAAACATAGCAAAACCCATTGACAGATAAAAAAATAGCTGGAAAGAGGGCTTTTAAAAAAGAAAAGCGTACAACAAACTAATACTTCTGACTGGAAGACCATGGCACACTGAAGTGTTAGTTAGACTCTGACTAGTTAACAGGCCCAGACTTGTGCTGTGGAGATCTCTTGGCCACAGGATAAATTTAGCCAGCTCATAACAGAGTCCACAGGCAGCTCCCACTTGGTACCAGCAATTATACCACCTGCATGCCCTTGTCTTTATCAAGAAATGCAGCAAGAAGTTCTCCTGTAAACGTTCTTCCTGGCTGACAGCAGAAATGATGCACAGAGTTGTTTTCTTGTAAGAAAATGCTACAATAGCTTGAATAATCAATATGAAGTAACCCTTTCTACCGGCAGGGTCTGCACCGTGTGCTGCACAAGGATTGAAGGCTCATTTGATGCTGCACAACTCATGTTCCCAACTTCTAAAGTGATGTAAGATTGTCTATACTATTCTCTTTCTCTAGAGTGTCAAAGCCAATAAAAAGAATTTTAAATGATACTGTACAGAATCCGAGTACCTTTCTTACCAAGATCATCATGATCAGCACTTCTTGGTGCAAATCACAAGCCATATAGATTCACTGTCTTCCAGAAGGTCACTTCTGAAATTCTCATGAAGTAAAAAAAGGGGCTTAAAAAATGAAATAAAGAACAAGTCCCAAATATCTGTTATGTGACATTATACTGTCTGATAACATCTCATTCATTTTCAGCACAAATAGGTTAGTATTTGAAGTGAAGCACTGTTTTCCATCAGCCTCCTATTCCTCTTTTTTTGGCCCCATGACACTTTCAAGTAAACAAAAACTTCAGTATTGAATACAAAGTAGGAGAGGGGTATGGATTCCTACTACTTCTAAAGTATCTATACACTTCTAAGAGCCCAAAGAATTGTATTTTTTTTACACTTGACATTAGACAGTTCATAATGAAGTACACAATTTAATGCAACAGAAAGTCAGTTCATTTTAAGCCCCAGTAAGCAGACACAGGTACACGAGCAGAATAAGCACCCAAGCAGTACAAGAGACCTTTTTTTCCAAACAAATTTGAAGCCAGGTACATTCAAACCATGTATCAGTTATCTCATCATAGACAAACCTACCTTTTTTATGAAACATTGATAGATTTGTGAAATAGGACTGTGAGACCACTGAGATACTAGCCTACGGGACCCACAGCAACGTACTCAAATCATCAACATCACCCCAGAGTGGCTCATGCTATCACAGATCCAGCAAACATACAATGGTGAACTTCATATATATTTAAAAAAATGAGTCCAGCTTCAAATCCATTATTTTAATTTCAAAGAATACAGCACTCAAGTTACAGAAGTAAAAATTAAACAGAGCTTGCCAGACCAAGTAGATGCATTTCTTTGATAAACGGTTTTCTAAGTAAGACGAGTGTAAGAGATTGAATCTAGGTTGCAGAAAATAACTTCCAGAGTGACTCCATACTATATCAGCTAAGACAAAGCTGGTAATTTCACAAAAATTACAAGAAATTCACAGAAAAGATGAGTGGTCACAGTCCATATTGAAAGAAAAAAAAAGAGGCAGACTAGGTAAAAATAAAATTTAACACCTACAAGGACTGCAACAGGAACATGTGAAATATGCGGAAGTGTTTTTTTCTCTGACTTTTGAGTTATTTGTTAGAATCAACCAAAAGGAGAGAGGGAAAACCCTACCTTGACTAATCCTTTGTAGGAGGAATGTGCCACCAAGGACGTAGGCCTAAGAGCTGCAAAGGCTGTCCTACACTAATACCCAAGAAAACACTTTTAGCACAAAGGGGCACCTTCCTTGTACAAACTTAATCTGGATGCCCGAAGAGCATTATCATCCCACTGAGAAAAAGCCAACAGAACCAGAATCAGAACTGCAAGACTAACAATGCTCAGAGGTGACTCTTAAGTCATGTCAGGTGACTCTTAAGAAAGTAGCCTAAAGGAAGTAGGCTTTCTAACATAGGAAAAAGAGGAATGAGAATATACTGGGGGTGGAGAGGAGAAGATAAAACAGCATGTGAAATGCATCTGCCTTCTCAGGATGGAAGTACGTAGTCCATCTGTGCTCAGCTAATGCTTATTCAAACCAGCGTGCAAGGAGACAACTCTCTCCAGAGATGACTGCAGGTATTCCACACTGTCAAACATTCCAGCCCAAAGGTGCCATGGAAGAGGCACAGATTACACTCTCAAGTGATACCTGAAAGAACAGGCTTCCTTTATTGTTCCCCCAGCCCCTCATTATGTTTTAAAATCAGTATGGCAACGCTGAAGACAGAAATAGTACAGCAATACTACAAACAGTCCTTACTTCCAAGTTCTGAAGAAGCCTTAGAGTAAGTCTGGGCATCAAGTATGAAAAGCCTCCTCGGTTCTTCGCCCATTCTTTCCTAAGCAAGGAAGATCACACCAAAAGCAGTCTCAAAAGGTCTAGACTTGGACTGATATCTGTGGCATGATGCGTCTTTTATAGCCCTTCCAGAAATCATCTTACGTAACAGTACATCAAGTCCTCCACCCCAGTACTAACATAGCTAACGCAGAGTCAGACACTTCCCAACTGCATGAAATTAGATTTTCAAGCACACTTTTAATGCCTTTTTATTCTTGTAACCACATTCCTGGGTCTTTCTCATGCTGAGAAATATGAATACATAACCATAAGACAATGGTATCAGCAGTATCCCTCCAGCATTCTAAAGGAAGCCTCAATGCTATCTATTTAATTCTGCGTACCAAGATAAGTACTACAATAGAAAATTAATTTTTATCCCCTTAATTCCCAGAAGTCAGATACTCATGATGTCCATTCATTATGCTCCTACACTCTGGACATCAGAAAGCAAAGCAGAGTAAGATAACACTGGATAATATTCACAACTTAAATATTAAAAGGTTTCTCTACTAACAGACTCTAATTATACTACAATATATCTTCAGTCTTCAAGAGCAGTAAAAGTACAAGAGACCCAGCAGTGTAAAACAATTCTGATTATTTAACAAAAGACTATATTTCCTTGGGAAAGGCAGGGAATTGCTCATACATGCTTTTCCATTTTCAGCATACTTTTCAATAAAGTCTTAATTGGCCAGAGACCCTTGAAACAGCCAAGACAACTCCTGTAACCTTGCTAGAAAGAAGTCTGAAATAAGAAAATGTTCTCAGGAGGAGCCTTGCAGTATGTCTACACACCTGAACCTAAATCTGAATTCGCTTCTCAAGTACCACCAGGAGTGCACAGCAGAACACAGGTTAGACTACAAATCCTACTTAGGTAAGCATTTGAGTCAGTTTTGTAGTCCACAGAATATGCTGCTATAACTAGGCTATTAACATAATTCATTATACCATAATGTAATACCATACATACTGATGTATTAACTAAAGCATGTTCATATGCTGATTTGATACTTCTAGATAAATGTCCTATAAGGAATTCAACAGCACTGCATTGAGACAGAGATGAAGAGGCCAGCATTCTTCATACCATAGGAAGTCCTGCTAGAATTGCAGAGAGCAGACTGAAATCCAGGCTTTTTAGATATTCAGAACCTCCATTCCACATTATTTTCCTAGCTCAAACACTGCTTTCCAATGCAATAACCACACCCAACCCTGTCACTAGGGATGTTTACATCTGACTAGCTGCATAGCTCCATGCAAGTTATTTTATTTCTCTCTACCTCAAATTCCTCAACTGTAAAATCATGATAAGGTCTCTCCCATTCTTCATAAAGTATTTAAATAAGGAATATTACCCAATAATAACATTTAACTTCTTACTAGGTAATCAGAGACTCTATTCTAGACTGTACTACAGGGTCTGTTAGGTTGAGAGCTGGAAACACACATGCTGTTCCTTTTCCTAAACGTGGTCAGACAGTTATCACCTTTGCCTAATCTTAAATATAAATTTGTATTTATACACTGTATTCTAGCTAGAATCCTTTTGATGTTTCTAAAAGATGAAGTTATCTAGTACAATAAGTTAAAATTCCAACATTTGGCCTAAAAAGCAAGCTGATCTTTTTTCAATATTCATAGACTGCCAAGACTGAACAGTGTCCTATCGGGATAACAGATGTTGAGAACACAAGCATCAAGCAAGGTCACAAATCAGAAATACATACCAGATACATTCTGTCTCTGCCAAGATACTTATTACTACACAAAACTATAGCTACAAGATTTAAGAACAGCCAAAACCCAATGGTTTGGTTTTAAGTTTTCCTGATGCTGCATAAGTTTCACTAAGAACTTTCCAGAAGGGAATATTATTACTTCCACAAACCACAGAAGAATTTGACTGCATCTAGGAAAATATAATTATCATGGCCACAATACAGAAACACATCTGATTTCACTCTATTAGTTCTAACTCTGCAAAGCTGATTCTGATTTTCAGCAGTAGCTCCTATCTCTTCTAAGAAGCAGCAAGTTTTCATCTTGTTTAACAGGAAAGACAGTTACTCCGGAAAGCCAGCCTGACAAGTTGAAACACTTGATTCTAGGTGTTCAGTCTAAGCATCCAAAATAAAATAATGAGAAAAGATAAGTTTCCAATTTACGTCCGACTCAAACATGGGCACTCTCTTTATATGCAAATTCTCCTGAAATCCATCTTGTTATCTTCTTAAAGAACCTCCCCACCCCAAAGTAAAAAAGAAAAACTTGTGAAACTCTTCAGTCAAATACAAACTCACCTGAAATGGAATAGGTTTTACTAATCCTCTGGCAGGGAGCATGGTGTTTGCACTGTCACCTCAACCTCTTATGTATCTTCCTGTTCGTATTACTCTCCATTATGAATTTATTAATTGGACAAAGCATGAACCTACATCTTCTTTTCTTTTAATAAAAGAACTGAAGGACAAATTTTACATTGCACATACTGTGTAACAGCGTACATACAAATTGCATACGAATACCTAAACACAACTCTACAGGTTGAGAACTGCACACACGCATGGATCAGGAGAGCTAAGTATGGTGTTATGCTTATCAGAAGTATCTCCGAGATCAATGCTAAGTTTCAAAACCACGTACAAGTGATCAGACTTGAATGCTGCAGTAAACCTAAAGTCATCCTGCTTTGCCTCCTGAACAAACACAAAGTTAGCTTGGCATCTACATTCAAACTTCATGCTTCCATCAAGCCCATGTATACTGTCCTTTTTGAGCAGGCTGTCTGGGGAGACCTAACAGGCAAGTTTTTTCAGATCACAGTACTACAAGAAACACACATTTTGGTATGAAGCCAAGTTTAATAACTTCAAAAACAGGAGTCAATGTTTTATCATCACCTGAATCAATTAAGAACTCCGAAGTAAAAACCTCCAGCCTCATAATTGTAAGAAACTGAATAATAGTTTGAAGTAAAGCAGACACTATTTTTAACAACTCCAGTTCAGTAAAGCAGTTGAGTATTGACATATCCCGTCTCACTTCAATTAAGCAATGTTTTGGTGCTTTCCTGGCTTTGAGTCAGTGTCATTGCAAAGTTAGTATTTAAACAACATTAATGTTTAACAAAAAACATTTACTCAGAAAACAGTTTTCCTGTACTGCAAAGGCACTGGCAAAGTAATAATAAATTCCACACTTCCATTGGCACGGGTTGGAAGTGACAGTTTATCTTGTTAATAATTTAAACACAGCCTAGAAACAGATGGGTTTTAAGTAAAATTTTTCAAATGCCCTCCTTTCTTCAAATATTTTGGATTACACAACAAATGCACCTCAAGATTTTGCTTTCATTCAGATGGAAAAGTTAGTTTAAAGGATAATTATTTTAACATTAGAGTCTAAAGTTGCAGTTCTTAAATTCCAACTCAGTAGACCATTACATTTGCATGCAGACTAACTTTAGCTACCTGAAAATATCTGAACTACTGACAACCTGAACTACTCATACAATACCAGTATTTTCCCCCAGAAAACTACGGCAATAATGTCTGGGAAATCAGGGGTTACGTTTCCCGGGGTTCAAAGTGGGAGCTTTAAAATCAACGTCACTTTAATTAAGCCTGAGTAAACTACATGACCATAGCTTTGTAGCTGCTGAGCCACAAAACTGAAACTTTGTTTCCATATTACACTAAAACCACAAGTCAGACTACTATCTCCCAAAGAAACAAAGTGTTTATAACAATTTCTTAAGCCTACTAACAATTAGCAGCAAAAGCAGATTTTGTTACTACTGTATTCTTTATTGGTATCACTGGATCCCTTACCTTCATTTTTAATCCCTTTAGTTTCTCACAATCAACTAAACTCTCAATTTCAGTATAAGAAATTGCATTCCAGTTTACAGTATCAGAACATACTGAGAAGTTGAGCACTTTGACGGACATGCAATTACATAATTTAATTCAGGGTGTGTGAAAACTCTGTTTTGAAACAGAATGGCACCAGTGAGAATTAAATTGAAGATACTCCATTACAAGCTTTCTCCACAATTCCCTTCTGATTGTTGAAAGGCCCTAGAATCCTCTCGGGCGTACATCAGAGGAGGGTGTGCCAGCACTATACCCCAAACCAAAGTTGCAACAGCTTTCTTGAAAGCTGCATCATCTACCTGCTTTCCAATGCACTACACCGCTCGAAAGCATAGCCTTTTCATATCAGTAAGTTTAAACAAAATAATTGGGGAAACTATTCCTAAGTATTATGACACTCTCATTTAATATTGAATTACAGTTTGATTTCAACCAGCTAGAAATTAAATCCAGAACTAGTTCATAGCACACTGACAACTCTTGGGGAAAAGAATCCCCAAACCCAAGCCTAACCACAATAAACAGAAGCTCGCTTACCAAGTCTGATACAACTCTAACTGTAATGTATACCTAAGATAGTCCATGCAAATAAGCAGTTTAGTTACTAATAACTTAAGACCACATGATTTATAACAAGCTGTCTGACATTAATGAGGCTAAATGCCTACATGGTAGTGGTAGGGCTAATAAACTGCAGCCACAGCCGCTCAGCTACCTTTACCAGCTACCACAAAGCACACTTACAAGTTTGTGATGTGTGGCTCTGAACTCACTCCATACAGGATACAAACACGTATTAGGCAAGCACACCAGAGTTTGCCACAAGTTAAGAAGAATAAAGCATATTATTTATCAGCTAATTATTAGCAAATTAATAACAGATATACATTGCTAAACAAACATACAATCTATACCACTTAAACATTAAAGTGACAGCATATTTAAATATTAGAATATTAATTCCACTTTACGTTCCTTGCCTTTCTACATGGCTACCCATGGTATCTGAACTAAATGTCTTCATAAACACAGCACAGACTAACTTCTGTTTAAAAAGAGTGACTGCAAGACCAACTGGCAGAATAACACTATTTGCAAGACAACAGCTGAACAGCTGTCATAGGGATGCCTACAGAAACGACAAATACAGCCCACAGGTTAGTGCACAGAATACTGACAGCAGCATGAAACATTTAGATAAGTGACATAAAGACCAGTATAAACCACACCTTATCCCCTTAGTCACATAAAATATCCATTTCTAATCCTGAGTAATGCTTTATGGCTTTAGCAGTAGATACAGTAAGCTGCAGTAATATTACTAGTGCCACAGTCTCTTTCACTACCTATAGCATGTCAGGCAGAGCAGGCACAGTAGCAGCTAACAGAACACAAGATTTCCCCCTCCACCCCCCCTCCAGAAATGCATTATAAAAATACAGCATTGGCAGAGACATACTGCTCTATAAAGTTCATTCTGCAACACTGAAATACTGATAGATGTTCCTTTAGCATTGTTGTTCCCTCTCTAAAATTTACTCAACATGTTTTCGTCAACTTCTAAGTGCAGCTGTATTGGTACCTTGCAAGAAACAAAAGGCAATTTTCTTTTTCTCCTCACGAGAATCCTATTTTCCTGAAAAAGGGAAAAAAACAGAGTCAGACCATCAACTCTCTTCTCTCAAGAGTCTAAGGGAGCAAGCATGTTAACACTGCAAATTTCTAAAAGTTACATGAATCCTACTGAAGTTGAAACGCTGTTACATCACGCTAATGCAAAACTCAGTAGAATGTAAAAACATATGCTAATATAAAACTGTGATAAACATTTTGTTATCTAGCTACAGCAGAATGTTTGAAACATTTGGGAAAACCCTTAAGAAAACTTGTACCCTATCCTAACTACTGGTTCTCTACTACAATCATCCTTCATTCTGCTCACCTTTCATGTCCCTTGTCCCCACTCAGCACCATGGATACTGAATAAAAGCACGACTTTGGATAACTCTTCTACTCCCCACACAGTCAGCTGAATTACAGAGAGTAAATGCATATGACATACTTAGACAATACCTAATAAATTCTATGAGTGATTCTGTAAGATAGAAGACTTCAACACTTTAGCCTTGTGAGCTCCTTTCCCCTCTCTCTTGAAAGTTTCAGAGCTCAGACAAGACAGATCACTAAGCTGTGATCCGTTGCTCTCTCTGCTAGGAAGGTACATAAGGAAGAATTCTGAGACACCAGGGAAGAAATTATGCCTTGCCTTATCACTCCAGCAAACAGAAAAGGAAAGCTGGGAGTCAGCAGAACATGTAGCTTAAATACTTGAAACTGCAAGTGACCACATAGCTCCCAGTTTATTCTAGCATTACCTCAAAAATATTGTTTCCAGTGGCCATGCTAGGTGCCAGTTCAAGTTTACCCGCTCAGCATAATTAATGGCAATCTTCATATAAAGTTAAGCTTTAGGGAAGCCCACTTTAACCACCCCTGCAGAACCAGTTAATTGCGGGATTCACCACCAATTCTTCCCTGAAGCCAGGAACCTGCCGGCGCAGAGCCAGCCGCCCACCGCTGGAGCGGCTCGGCCAGGGCTCCCGGGCCGGCCACCGCGCCAGGCACCCCTTGCCCCCAGAGCCCCGTCTCGCCGGGACGAGGAGCACAGGGAAGGCAGAGCAAAGCAAGAGGACGACAGAGACAAGGAGACGCTTCTCGCCCCCGCGGAGCGCGGCCAGCCTGCAGCGCTGGGTTCCCGCCTTCCCCCCCTTCCGGCGGAGCCG